>Ga0114942_1000596_pt1 | contig 10206 bp, 7 predicted proteins | sample LowerColdCreek_FD_88674 | JGI IMG/M metagenome (GOLD analysis project Ga0114942, IMG submission 88674) | Groundwater microbial communities from Cold Creek, Nevada to study Microbial Dark Matter (Phase II) - Lower Cold Creek | ecosystem: Environmental > Aquatic > Deep subsurface > Groundwater ... | reverse complement strand
GGAACTAGCATTCCCCCTCCTGGTGGCACAAGCGGTGGGGGTGGCGGAAGTGGAGGGGCTAACCCAACAGATCCCGCAGGTTGGGAACCCATACCAAACGAACCAACTGACCCACACGAACCACCGCAAGACCCTTGCGAAACTGCAAAAGAACAAGCGAAAAAGCTAGACAGTGTTTGGACAAATGCTAACCTAGACTCTGCCATACAAAATACGCCAGATCCTGCCACACACCCCAATGAATATGGTTTTGGAATTAAAGCAGAGTTCAGAGTTAGCCCTGATATAAACCTACCCAGAGATACAACTATAATTGATTATACAACTGATGCAATAACACCAGGCTCACTTACGGGTGTAGAGATTCCACTTGTAAGGCCACGATTATATTTTATCTTAGGTACTTTACATACACATCCTAAAGGGTCAGGTAATGGTAACTATGCAGCACCATCTGGTGCAGATGTATTTGCATTAATTAAAATGTACCAAGATTTTTCCGATCAAACTAATTGGCTAGTTGGTAATTTTGTACATGCTTTCAATGGTAGTCAATATGCATTAACTGTTACCAATTTGGCACAAGCTGAAAGTTTTGGGGCTACAAAACGAGATAATTTAGATGATTCTACTAACGGATTTAAAAAAGATACTCAAATTGGAAAGTTATTTACAAAAGCACAAGATGCATTTTTGGAGAGATACGGAAACACACCTGATGGAGTACAAAAGGCCTACGAAATGGCTATGGCGGCTGCACTAACAATAGGTAATACTGGCATAACCCTTAACAAGCGGAACCCCATTACTAAAAAATTTGAACCAATAAGGGTAAGCCAGCAGCAAAATCCGAGCAGACCAAAAAAATTTACTTTTGAGCAAGACTGTATTTAACTTTTAAAATCATTTACAATGAAAAAGCTATTAATTTTATTCTTTTTAACAACATTATTAAGTATTAACAAATCATTTAGTCAATCTTACCAGACACATGTATCAGACACACTCAATTACCTTCACTATATCGTAGCCAACAAACAACAATTTATTGGGCAACCGTTTAGCGTTTTAAAAGATAGTTTGAAGATTAATATTAAATATTTTTCTCCGTTTGGTGCTTATCATTATGATCAATCAAAAGAGACAGATACTAGAATTGCATTTAACTATATAGAGAACTTGGAAGATTTTTACTTAACCTACCCTAGTTTAAATATAACTTGGGTGCAACCCCTAGATTTAGTTTTAGCACATCAAATACGCCAAAGCTTTAGAACAAGTGGAACGGCTTGGGGCACAAGGGCATACCAACATTATGCAACTGCAATTATTAAAGATATCAATTTGGTAGAGTAAATAATGGCAAAATAAACTAATAGTCCTATTTTAACCTTTCTACAATCTCCCCAAAATTAGGTCTAGCCAATATTTCATCATTTGTACAAGCTGTACATAGTAATTGTAAAGCAAGAAATACGCTGCTTTCTTTGTCTTCCATTTTTACACAACCCAACAAATCATCTACCATATTTCCGAAGGAACGTACTTCTATTTTTTCTAACTGTTCAACTAATATATTGTCAGTACTCTCATAAATAGTGGCTGCACCAAAATCGCCAAATATGGTATTTCCTTCCGCATCCATTAAGGTATTGTGTGCATACAAATCGCCATGCAAAATGCCTTTGCTATGCAAATAAGCGGCTGCATTAGCAACACTTTTTAGCACCATGCATACTTGTTGCAATGTGTAATAAGTATTGGGCAAAAAAGTATCCCTTGTACAGCTATCAAGGCTTGGGGGTAAGCCAACATTGCTAAAATTTGCAGGAATTAACTTCATAACAATGCCATCATTTTCCGTAGGATGGTTATTAATTCTACCCATAATCTGCACCAAATTCGGATGATTTCCCGCTAGCAAGCAAGCATTCAATTCGTCAGTTGGGTAGCCATCACTGGTTACTTCGCCTTTAAAAACTTTTACGGCAACTGCTTCCCGCCCCTGTGCCGTCCATTCGGCTTTGTATATTATTCCCGAGGCCCCTTTTCCTAATTCTTGCCCAATGGCTAGTTGTTCCCATGGTATTATGGGTAAATTGGGCAAATGAGTTGGGGTTGTACAAAACGGGTTGCCTGCATAGGCCAGCCAAGCAAGCTTAGGCAATTGCAATATCCATTCGGGTAACGCTGTTAATAAATTGGCCGATAATCTTATCAATCCAAGTTTTGTACAATGCTGCATACTATCAGGAATGCTTGATAATTTGTTTCCTGCTAGGGCTAATTTTTCCAAATAAATACAATTTCCTATATCATTAGGCAATGCCGTAAGTTGGTTATTGGTAAGTATTAACCACCTAGTAGTAAAAGGAATAGCGCCTTCGGCAAAATGGCGAATAAAATTATTCTTAAATCCAATTATACTTAACCGAGGGCATTTTTTTAAAATACTAGGAAATTCGGTAAATAAATTATCCGAAAGAAAAAGTATCTCCAACTGCTCAAATGCTGAAAAGTTATTGGGCAAGTTATTGAGCTTATTACCAGATAAATCTAATTTTTTCAGGGTTTTTGTATGCAGAAAAATAGATGCTGGTATTTCCGTTAGTCCTCCTCTAATGGTAATTTCTGTAACAACTTCTTGTTCGGGCAATATGTGTGGAATAGTATGATTCATAAATAATTTACTGCTGCAAAGAAAGGTGGTGCAACCGATTTTGTATGGCAAAAATGAGGGATAAAGAAAATAAATATATTACTCTACTAATTTGATAGAGAATTAAAATACTTTTGTAACACTATAAATAGACTAATACAAATACTTTATCTATCAAAAAAGCATACACTTTTAAAGAAGGAAATGAATAAAAAGCATATTTATAAAAATGGTAAACTTAACTATAGCAATGAAACTGCCCCGGATGAAAAGGATATAATCAGCAGCGAAAAAAAATGGCAAAAAATTGTTTCTTATTCAATGCTACTATTTGCAATATTATTGCTTGGCCATTTTACAATTTCTTATATACCATACCAAGCTATTTGGGCATATTCAATAAGTTTTTATAAAACACTTAACCCAAATTTTCATTGGATGATAATTGCTGGTTTCTTAGCTCAATTGGTTGATGGTGCATTGGGCATGGGCTATGGCGTTACTAGTGCCACCGTGTTATTATCACTAGGCATTAACCCTGCAGCAATTAGTGGCAGCATACATACCGCGGAAATATTTGCAAGTGGTGCATCTGGCTATAGCCATTACAAATTTGGGAATGTAAATAAAAAACTCTTTAAAGCATTATTAGTTCCGGGTGTTATTGGTGCTATTGCTGGGGCAATTTTACTTACACAATTAGGCAATAAAAATGCAGATTATTTAAGACCCATAATGGCATTTTATACTTTTTTACTTGGTATTAAAATACTAATGAATGCTTTTAAAAACGAGGCGGTTCAAAAAAAATTTAAACACCACGGCTTTCTTGCGGGGGTTGGTGGATTTTTAGATTCCTTTGGTGGTGGCGGCTGGGGACCAATTGTTACAACCACTTTAATTACAAAAGGACGAAGCCCAAAATATGTAATTGGCTCAGTAAGCTTAACTGAGTTTTTTGTAACCTTCGCAAGTGCCTTCACCTTTTTTATTATACTAGGCATTAGCCATTGGCAAACGATTACTGCACTAATTATTGGTAGCTTGCTTGCTGCACCAATAGCTGCAAAGCTAGCAGGTAGGCTGCCAAAAAAAATATCCTTTATTTTGCTAGGCGTTTTAGTAATTATTTGGAGTTTAAGAATACTAATTAAAATTTTATAAACATGGCCCTCATTACTGCGGAAAGAATACACGGAGATTACAACTTAGCCATTACTGATGCTACTGGCAATAAAATGAATATAGATATTCCCGTAGAACAGGGGGGCAATGGCAACGGCATAAGACCCATGCAAGCCCTACTTGCAGCACTTTGCGGCTGTAGCAGTGTAGATATTGTGGCAATTTTAAAAAAACAAAAGCAAAACCTAACCCATATAAAAATTTCTGTTGATGGTAATAGAGAAGAAAATAAAGAACCTTCTATGTGGCAGAATGTGCAATTGGTATTTGAATTAACTGGCGATGTGCAACTAGAAAAAGCTATAAGGGCAGCCGATTTATCTATTACAAAATATTGCTCGGTTGCAGAAACTTTAAGGCGTGCAGGCGCTACCATTACTTATCAAGTAGTACTTAACGGAACTACCATTCTTTAACACCTAGTTTTTTATTTATAAATGAATACTTACCAACCCGAAACCAACGCCATACGTGTGCAAACAAGCCAAACTGCACAAAAGGAGCACTCAACCCCTTTATTTTTAACAAGTAGTTTCACTTATGATTCAGCGGAAGAAATGGGTGCGGCATTTGCAGATGATAACTTAGATGTAAACATTTACTCTCGATTTTCTAACCCCACAGTTGATGAGTTTATTAAAAAAATAGCTTTATTAGAAGGTACCGAAACAGGCGTAGCTACGGGTACGGGCATGGCAGCAGTATTTAGCACTTTTATGACATTCCTTTCCGCAGGAGATCATATAGTTTCCGCAGCAGCAGTATTTGGTTCTACACATACCCTTCTTACAAAATATTTACCCAAATGGGGCATTACGCATAGTTATTTTGATATGAACAATGCAGAAAGTATTGAAGGCTTAATACAACCTAATACTAAAATGCTGTATGTAGAAACCCCATCTAACCCCGGGCTAAATATTATTGATATTGCCTATGTATCTGCGATATGTAAACGACACAATATTTTATTAGTAGTTGATAATTGCTTTGCCACGCCAGCTTTACAACAGCCTATTGCTTTGGGTGCAGATTTGGTAATACATTCAGCCACCAAGTTTATTGACGGTCAAGGTAGGGTTTTAGGCGGCGTTGTGGTGGGTAAGGAAGCACTTATAAAGCCTATTTACCTTTTTATTCGTAATACGGGCCCTTCACTAAGTCCCTTCAATGCTTGGGTACTTAGCAAAAGCATTGAAACCCTACATTTAAGAATGGAAAAGCATAGCAGCAACGCACTTGCACTGGCTACTACATTGCAACAAAATACTGGTGTAAATTGGGTTAAATACCCTTTTTTACCCAGCCACCCACAATACCATATTGCGGTAAAACAAATGAGTGCTGGCGGCGGCATTGTAACTTTTGAATTAAAAGGTGGTTTACAAGCTGGTAAAAATTTTCTAAATGCCTTAGCAATGTTGAGTATGACTAATAATTTGGGCGATAGTAGAAGCATTGCCTCTCACCCAGCCTCCACAACACATGCAAAGTTAAGTGCCGAAGAAAAAGCAGCGGTTGGTATTACCGAAGGGCTTATTAGAATTTCAGTAGGGCTAGAAAATATTAACGATATTATAGCGGATATTGAACAAGCACTTGCAAAAGTAAATAGTTAAATACACTACGTAAATAGTATGTTAGCTACCAACTGCCTTAGGGTTGGCACTACCGCTACCAGAAACCAATCATTCTTCTTTTGCCATATATTATTCCTTGGAGAAGGGTGTGGTAAAGGCAAGTATTTGGGTAAATAATCCTCAAAAGCCTTTACTGTTTCTGTTAAGTTTTTTTTCTGCATTCCATGCAAATAAAAGCCTTGAGCATACTGCCCAATAAGCAGCGTTAATTGCACATGCTTCAATTGCTGCCACAATTTAGGATGCCACTGCGGAGCACATTCTGGTCTTGGCGGCAAATCGCCGTAGCTACCAGTTCCAGGATAGCAAAAGCCCATAGGCATTAAAGCAAAATTTGTTGGATTATAGAATGTAGTCCTATCTACACCAAGCCAAGTGCGTAGGTTATCGCCACTTTTATCATTCCATGGCACATGGGTTTCATGCACTTTTTTTCCTGGTGCTTGCCCAATTATTACAATTTTGCTTGCACTGCTTGCATTCATTACAGGATTTGCCCCATACGGTAAATGCTTTTCGCATATAGTACACCGCTTTATTAATTGTAATAAATCTTCCATAAGAATGCTTTTAATAATTTTGCATTAAATAGGCATAAGCTTCTGGTGAATGGTGAATAAAAATTTTATCGTCGCTTTCAGGATAAAGTTTTAAATATTGCTCAGTTGGCTTCAATACAACTTGATTGCTAGTTCTAACATAATTGATACTCTTTAAATATGTAGGCGGTACAAAATAGGGCAAAGATTTCTTCACCGCTTTAGCTGCAAAATTGCCAAGGTATCTTTCATATTTTTTCACCGCCCTTTTCGGCGGATTAGATAATTGATTAAATGCATATTTCAAAACTACATCTTTGGGAAATGGTTGTTTACTCAATAATTTTTTCGCATTTTTAAATGGATTAGTTCCGTTAAAATCACCCAAGGTTTGAATGCTGATGGGCGTTTCTGGCACCCAATCGTAAGGGTTAATAATATTGTAACACCATCCTAAGCCCATCGCCTGCTCAAAATCGTATGCAAAAAATAAGTTACCTGGTTTGGGAGCTGCACTACAATATGTTTTTAAAAGCACATCATTAGGAAACTTACCATCCGTTTGTACATATTTTAAATATGCACTTAATAGGTAGGCTATTGCACCACCCTGACTATGACCAAAAATATACACATTTTTAACTCCGTTTTTAAACATACTATCTAATTGTGGCTGTAACAATTGTGCTATACAACCTGTTGCAATTAGCCAGCCAATATGTACACCAGCTCTATTATTATTTGCCAGTTTATAATTGAAGGTATAATTACTATCTAATGCCATGCTACCAGTTGCCGCTACTTGAGCAGCATAAAAATTTTCCATCCAGCTAATGGTTTTAGCGGTGGTACCTCTTATTACCACTGCCGCTATATTTCCATTTTGCCACAGTTCGTACTTATTATCTAAGCCAATAACAGGCGAGCTATATAGTAGTTTATAACCATTACTACTATCAAATGCAATGAAATTTTTAATGGTATTAGGGTAGTAACGGATAAATAATTTTAGCAGCATTAAATATTCTTGCTTGTTAAAGCCTGGCTCAATTTTTTGAGCTTGGGAAGCAATTTGGATACAGCAAAAAATAAGTGCAACACAATAACGCATGGAAATAATTTTTATAAGTGTAAGTGTAAGTGTAAACTTAAGTTGAAAACAAAAATAAGCCGCTCAGTTTATTGAGCGGCTTATTATACATTAAGCAGGGCGTATTATAAGGCTATTGCTTTACAAATTGCTTTGTAGTTACAACGCCTGTTTCATTATCAATTGCTTTAATATAATAGGTACCACTTGCCATTTTGGCTACGTTTATATTAAGCAAATTATCCCCAGTAACAGTGGAAGTATTTTGTTGCAGCTGTACTTTTCCATACATATCTACCACACTAATACTTAGTTTACTTGCCTTTGGCGAAGCAATAAGAACATTTAATTGGCTTATAGTAGGGTTAGGGAAAACTGAATTAATCGTAATCTTATTTACTTTAACCCCTGCAAGTTTTACAACTGAACTAAAGCTAAATTTACCATCTCTATCTATTTGCTTCAATCGGTAGTACATGGTATTCGTGTAATTTACAGCATCACCATAGCTATAAGTAGTTTGCAAATTGCTATTACCGTTGGTTGCTTTTGAGGCTACAAATGCTTGTTTACTAAATGAAATTCCATCTAAACTGCTTTCCAGTTCAAATCCTAGGTTATTTATTTCAGTTGCTGTATTCCATGTTAGTTGATTAAACCCTTGCTTTTTCTCACCTGAGAAATTAGTAATGGTTACAGGCAATGAGCAATCCTTTGTAATTACTGAACTTGCTGCTTTAAAGCAGGCATTACTTAAAGTAGCAGATGTAGTATAAGTTGTAGTAGTGGTTGGTAATGCAAAAACAACAGCTGTATCAATACCATTGTAGGCTATTGTTGCGGCTGCATCTTTAAATAAGCCAGTGGTAGGCCCCCAACTTCTAACGCCGTTTTCATGGTAACCAAATTTAATATTAGCTCTGTTAGCACTTGCAGATGATGGAGTTGTTACTGCCAAAATACCGGCATTACCGCCAGTTATACTACTAGCTCTATATGAAACTACCGTATTTGTTCCTGTAGTAGCAGTGTACAATACAGATGCATTACCAGCTGTTAACAGTGCCGCTTCGTTATTAAATACCGTTTCTACAATTATATTACTTGTACCATTCCATACAAACGGTGTTGAAAATACAAAAGTATTTGCACCAACAACAGGCGTATAAGCCGCTGTATTGTACACTTGTGTAAATGCTGCATTATTTTCAAATGCAGTACTAACCAATGCTGTGGCAGCTGAATGACCTAAACTAATGGTATAGTTATTCATTGCCGTGGCACTATTGATGGTAGTAGTGTAAAAAGTTAGTGAATCAATAATTGAACCAGCAACCAAACCTTGTGCAGCTAAGTCAGTAGCGAAATACAATATTTGATGCCTTGCACCACCGTGGTAATTACCAAGCGGAGTAGGGAAACCTGAAGATGAGTTGTTAGCAGTTCCAGTACCAATAGTTGCTTGCCTTGCACTTACTCCACCACTTGCAGTTAGCATTTGTGCAGTTGCACACACTGTAGCAGTTGTTGGGGTAACCGTTACTATTGATGGTGCAGGAATAATGGTAACCTCTAAGGAGTCTGCATTTACACATCCATTATTAGCACCACCAGAATTATCGGTAGCATTAACAAAATACTTAGTAGTAGTTGTTGGCGAAACGTTTTGAGCAGCGCCTGTTAATGGTCCAGGTGTCCAAGTATAAGCATATCCGCTATTAGGGCTTGTAACGTTAATTGCGGCAGTATTACCAGCACATAGGTTACCACCACCAGTAATAGTTATTGCAGGCGGTGCAGTTACTGTAGCAACTATTGGTGTTCTTGCAGATTCGCAATAAGTAGGTTCATTAATTTTCCAATTATAAAAATAATAATACGTAGTACTTGTACCTGTAAGATATCCATTAGTAATAGATCCATAAGAACCTAATGCATAAGGGAAGCCACCAAGTGATACTTCTCTAACCATAGATGGGCTAGAAACGGCTATTAATCTCATATCTGTTCCTATTGGCACAGAAAAATTCAATGGTACGGTGAATGGTGTTACACCCGTTCCGCTTGGGATAGCAACTGTAGTAGTTTGTAGTACTGTTCCTGATGAATTAGTTAAATTAATAACAACATTACCTGTAGAGCCTGCTGGATAAACCTGAACTGAAGCTAAAGTAAATGCTTGCGTTGCATTAAAAACAAGTCCATAACTACTTGCAGTAGTATTAGAAGTGCTAGCAGGAGCTAACCTTGCTCCTAATATTTGTGGCCCATTTACAGAAGCACTTGCATAAAAAGTTTTTGTAGAAGGAATAACTGGTGTATTAAAAGAACCTCCAGTTGCTAAAGTATTAGTAAACATAGAGGAATCATACCAATTTATAACCGAACCAGCATTTGCAGTTGCCATAAGATTTAATGTACCCACACCGCATCTTGTAGCAGGCGTAGTTGATACAATTTGTGGGGTAGTAACGGTAGTAGAAACTACAGTACTTGGAGAAACAGAAATTGGTGTTCCGCCGCAACCAACTACTAATCTAAAATCAGTACTGCTGGTTATTTGCCCAGTAGTATAAGGTACTGTATTTGCATTTAAAATATTGGTAAATGTATTAGCTCCAGCTGGTGAAGATTGCCATTGATATTCTGCACCTATAATATTAGAACCAACGCCTAAAGTATCTAATGTAACTGTAGATGAAATACAGATGGATGGATTATTTATCCTAATTCCAATGGCTGTCGGCTGGGCTATTGCCTTATACCCGTTTATATTTCCGGTAACCGGAAATGCAGCCCCAGAAAGTGCCACAGTAGCAGGACTAGCAGCGAAAGTGCCACTATTAACGCCCACATTTGGTGTGGTATTCATGTCTTGTGCAGTAATGAAATAAGATATAGAATCATTTGCCGCTATGGCGCTATTTAGCAAACTATAATCTATTGTAAAACTAAATGGAGAAGTAGCATTTGTTGCCTCTACCCATTTCCAACCATTATCTGCTGATGTGTTGGTAGCTGGTAAAGCATTATTCTCCGTTGATTTTTTATACCATAATCTTGGCTTAGTACCATTTGCAACATTTACTCCAT
>Ga0114942_1000595_pt1 | contig 10208 bp, 11 predicted proteins | sample LowerColdCreek_FD_88674 | JGI IMG/M metagenome (GOLD analysis project Ga0114942, IMG submission 88674) | Groundwater microbial communities from Cold Creek, Nevada to study Microbial Dark Matter (Phase II) - Lower Cold Creek | ecosystem: Environmental > Aquatic > Deep subsurface > Groundwater ... | reverse complement strand
CGCTGGATCGCAATGGATTGATGTCCAGGCCGCCCCGACGGGTGTAGCAGGCGTAGACCGCCAGAAATTCTGGCTGGGCTAATCGCCAGATATCGGTATAGATCCGCTCGACACACTGTTCATGAAATTCATTATGCTGGCGAAAACTGATCAGATAGCGCAATAAACTTTCGTGTGACAGCGCTTTGCCTTTGTAATGGATAAAGACACTGGCCCAGTCCGGTTGCGACGTGATCAGGCAATTTGATTTCAGCAGATGCGAATGCAATTTTTCTTCAATCGGTTCAGCGCTGTCGGTTAGTTGCAGCAATGACCCATCATATTGATATTGTTCGATTTCGATATCCAAATCATCAATACAACGCCCTGGGATCCAGGTCGGCTGAAATGCCACCAGCTCATTAACATGATGGATGGTCACTTCCACCGTTTTGCCGGCGCAAAGCGATAAATCCTGCTGCAGAGTTTGATAGACCTGGCTGATATCGCGAAACCGGCTTTGATTAAAACTGTTCAGATAAAGTTTAAACGATTTGGATTCAATCAGATTCGCCGAGTCAAAAGGCACCACGACGGTCAGCAGTGCCACCATGGGTTTGCCTTTGCTATTGAGCCAGGACAGCTCATAACCGTGCCAGATATCGTGGCCGACAAACGGCAGGGCACTGTCAGCGGCAAGACCAATTGCATCGCGTGCCAGCTGACGCGGTACTGGTTGTAACAGACTGGCGTCATATTGGTCGGCATAGGCGGTTACTTTACCCAAGCTCAGATGAGCGAGAGCGGCTTCAGTTTGTTTTGTCATGGCTGATCCGAAAAGCATAAAATGGTGAACGGGATAAAATTCCCAGTTTATCACAGGAAGCAAATATCGATGTCTGAGTTACAACAGCAGTTGCTGCAACTGGCGCAACAAGCCCGGCTAAAGGCGGAACAACAAGGTGACTGTTGGCGCGCTTTTGCCGACCCGGCCGAAGTCTCACCGGCGCAATATGGTGAACCAAGCGAAGAACAAGTCTGTTGGTGGCCGGTGGCGCAAACTGATCCATTGGATTTTACCGGTTTGGAGCAAGGCTTGGATTTGATACTTCACCCGTCTGTTAAGGCCTTTTACGCAACATTGTGGGGGGCGGATCTGCCGGTTAGTCATCCACGTGGCCCCGCCAGTTTGTTATTGCTATGGCATCCGGGTGATTTTATCCGGCTACAGCAGAATCTGATTGCGCATGTCCTGATGAAACGACGACTGAAACAACGTGAAACGTTGTTTTTTGCTGTGACCGATGAAGAAGATTCGATGTTGTCGGTGTTAAACAGTACCGGCGAAGTGTATCTGGAGCAGACCGGACAAGAAGTCAAACAGTTGCTGGCGCCGGATTTAATTAGCTTTCTGCGCCAGCTGAGTCCTGCCTGACGGAGTTGTCACAGGCAACTCAACCCTGACATTGCCAGGCAATATTACTGACCAGTAGACAGTGGTTGCAGCGAAAATCAAACAAATCGTGCCAGGGCTGTTCCTGCAACCACGGCCCGCCACAGCCTGGACAGCAACGGCTGGTTTCAAGGCTGCAGTCCGCACTGACACCGCGATACAAGGCGTAATACACCGGTTTACCGCTATCGGCACTCAGTGTTTTGGCAAAACGCCGGCCTTGCATATTTAAGGTGCTGCGAAAACTCTGCAGGGCACGCTCCGCCGGCTTGAGCAGCACACTGTGCTGCTGCATCTGGATCTCATCCAGTGCCTGATACTGCAGTTGCCAGCGGATTAAATCTTCAAAGCCGGTCTGTACGCCTAAACGGTATAGTGGTACCGGGGCAAAATGTTCCGCGCAGTACAACACTGAATTCATCTGGGCAAACCGGCAGTAAAGAATGTAACTGTCTGGCTGTTCACAGGGATCGGTGTGATTGGACATCAAATCAACGCCCATAATCTGTACTTTGGGGTAGGACAGCCCGGCCTGCTGCAAAGCCTGCAGCGCTTGGTGGCCCGCCTGACTGTGATATTCGGCCTGCAACGCATCTTTTTCTGGTAACACTACGCGGCTGACAAACTGTTCCTGCTGGAATGCGGTAGGGAACTCACGGCCAAGAATTTGGCCCTGAAAAATCAACGCTTCCAGATACAAACGGATCGCAGATTCCGCCGCTGCATAACTGGTATTGCCAATGACCCTGAACTGCAATTCAGCGCTGTACATCAGGATTTTTCCTGCAATAACGTCAGAATCAGGTCTAATTTCGCTTCAATGCGCGCCAAATCCTGTTTAATTGCTGCGTCGTTTTCGTCATCTTTGACGTCGGCCGGAGATTTCGCGGCGGTGTCGGCTTCAGCTGAAGATTTTATCAGTGGGCTGCCCTGAGCACGCCAGCTCTGGTAAGCGCTGAATAGCTCTGCCGGGTTGATACCTCCGCCTAGCCGGGCCCGCACCAATGCCAGACTTGGCGACTTACCTTCCTGTTGTAGTTGAGTGGCAATAACCCCAATCCGGTTTTGTAATGTGCTCATCAGAATCGTTACATTGGCTAAATATTGGTTTAATTTACCACTTTAATTGCACAGAGTGCGAGTGGGGTGGTTTAACTATATGAATTTAAATGATTAAATAGTTGGTATGAGGATTGCTCAGCGAGTTTATCAATTCAGTCAGCGAATTGTTGTTTCAGAACTAAGGAAAATATATGCAGGCATTTTTTAAATTAATCACCGCAGTTGCAGTGATCAGCAGTTTGTCCGGGTGCGTTGTGGCCGTCGGTAATGATGATTTTGATGATGACGATGATGGTAACAACTGGCGCAAGACGCAGCAGTATAACCAGAATTATGTTAGCGGACTTAAAACAGGCACCGACATCGGCGCAGTGCGGCAGAACCTCGGCACTCCTGCTTTCAGTGAGTCCTTTAACAAACAGGGCGAGACCGTCGAAGTGCTGTTTTATCGCACCCATCACAGCCACAGTGATGGCATGACTAGTAAAGATGAATGTACTGCGCTGATTTTCAAACGTGGGTTATTAGTTGGCTGGGGTGACAAGGCCTATCAAAACCTTTGATTAGTGAGATCAATGAAAAAACGCCGGGTGAACAGCCCAGCGTTTTTTTGTGGACACGGCCTAAGGTGCAAACTTGCAGTTCCGATTCGCCCTGCTATCGTCAGTGGAACTATAAAAAAAAGGGCGTGGTATGAACCAGTCAACATCGCTGGATTTTTCTAAATGTCGCATTGAGCAATTGAATGCAGAACAACTCAGACAAGCCAATTCCATTCTGTACAGCGCCTACCACGACGATCCATTATTTATGCAGATTTTTCAGGCGGAAAAACCCGATTTTGAAGCCCGATTACGGTCCGCGATCAGAGAAGAAATTGCCACTTTCTGGGACAAGCAACAGCCGGTTCTGGGGCTGTTTTGTGATGAGCAACTGCTGGGCGTGGCTTGCCTGACGGAGCCTGACGCCGGATTTCAGGGTGAGCGGCTATGGCACTGGCGGCTGAAAATGTTGCTGACGGCAGGATATCTGTCCAGCAAGCAGATGCTCGACAAAGAGCGTAAAGTCCATGATGCTATGCCCGCATCCTCTTACCATATGCTGGCGTTTATCGCGCGCAATCCGGCTTATCACCACCCTGACGCCATGAGCCATTTTTTAAAAGCGATTGATCATTGGGTCGACCAGCATCCAGGGTCAGAAGGTGTCGGCGTCTTTGTCACGCTAGATAAATATCTGCAGTTTTTTCGTCAGGACCAATATCAGGTCGTTGGTCAACTTGACTTCCAGCAGGTCAGCGGTAAATTGCTGTTTAGAAAACGGCAACAATTACAGGAGTCCTGATGCCCACGCCCGAATTTCAGCGTTTCAGTGAATTTTATCCGTATTATCTTGGGGAACACCAACATCCACTGTGCCGCGCGCTGCACTATTGCGGCAGCACTCTGGTGTTGGTCATTCTGGGTTATGCACTGTGGACTGCGCAATGGGCGTTATTGTGGTGGTTACCAGTGGCTGGATATGGCTTTGCTTGGGCCGGGCATTTTTTTGTCGAACACAACCGGCCTGCGACGTTCAAGTACCCGTTTTATAGTTTGCTTGGCGATTGGGTGATGTACGCTGAGTTTCTCACTGGCCGGTTAGCAGCGCGTTTGACCGTATCAGACCCGAAAGGGCGGTAGTTTAAAATCCGCCAGGCGCAAGCCCTTCATCCACAGCTCCGCCTGGTAGCGGCTTTCGCCATCCCCACTGAAATCAATCAGATATAAAGTTCGTAAGCCAGATCTCTGGCTTAACTTCACCCAGCGGTGACCATCTCGTGCACAATCAAGAAATTGTACTTGCTGCTGCTGGCACAGCTGCCGTGCTAAGGCAGTCGCGCGTTCATCCTGCCGGCGTTGTAATAAAAACAGATAAGCAACCAGCATCAGCGCCAGTAAGACCGCAATTGAACTCATAAAGGTTCCTCCTCGCGACGATCATGTGGCTGGCCATCAGCAAAAGCAAGCATTGTGCTAAAATCTGCGGCCTTTCTTTCGGGGAGCTTCCGATGAAGTATCAACAGACCCAAGCGTTATTACGGGCCATTCAGGCCGAATTGCAAAGCCTGCAACTGTGGACTGAGCTACCGCCCAGTATTGAAGCACTTGCCAGCCAGGCACCATTTTGTTGCGATACGATGCCACTGCAACAATGGTTGCAGTATGTTTTACTGCCACGTATGCAGGCGCTGATTGATGCGCGGCTGCCGTTGCCGGGTCAAATCAGTATTTGCCCCATCGCTGAAGAAGCCTTTGCAGGTTTGGGAAAACGGGCATGGCCGTTGATTAATCGCATCGCCGATTTGGATGAGTTGTTAAGTGGCCGACGGGAGCAACAGATTGCAAGAGTCTGAAGTCAAACCCCCACTGGAGATCCTGTATCAGGACCAGTGGCTGGTCGCGGTGAATAAACCTGCCGGTATGTTGGTGCATCGATCTTTCCTCGACAAACATGAAACCGAATTTGTCATGTTGCGGCTACGCGACCAGATTGGCCAACATGTATTTCCGCTGCATCGGTTAGACCGGCCAACCTCAGGTGTGTTGCTATTTGGTCTGTCCAGCGAGATCGCCAGATTGATGGGAGAGCAACAGCATCTGTGGCAAAAGACTTATCTGGCAGTGGTGCGCGGACATTTGAAAGAAGCGCTATTGCTCGATTATGCGTTAAAAGAGCAACACGACGCGATCGGAGACAAATTTGCCCGCTCGGACAAAGCTGCGCAATCTGCGCAAACAGCAATGTGGCCGCTGCAACATGTTGAATTGCCTTTTGCCGTCGGTCGCTATGCGACGGCTCGCTACAGCTTACTCGCATTACAACCGCTGACCGGGCGTAAACATCAACTACGCCGGCACTGTGAACATCTGTTTCATCCAATCATTGGCGACACCACGCATGGCGACGGCAAACACAACCAGCTATTTCGCCAACAGTTCAATTGCGCTCGTTTACTTTTGCATGCAGCCCGGTTGAGTTTTAATCATCCGTTGTCTGGAGAACGCCTCCATTTATCTGCACCTTGGCGTGATTTCGCTGCATATTTGCTGCAGATTTGCTTCACATTCACCGAAGATGACTTTGATCGCAAATTTCCGGAGTTGAACCACACGCATTTACCGTTAAGACAAGATTAAAAAGGATAATCGGGACTATTAACTGATAGGGGAGAGTTTTAATCAGTTTCAAACTGATTAAAACTCAGTTCAAACCGAATATCGCAGATTTATGTTAATTGGTCTCAGTTTTCAATATGCACTTGTGTTAATTAATGATAAATAAATAACAAAATTAATATGAATCAATATTTTTGTTTCATTCCAACTGACTTATAAGATAATCTCAACAAAGCATTTAATTACATAAGCTTACGTAATTTTTACGTCATTTTATTGTCCTTGGGTTCGCTATTTGGCATGGCAAATTTTTGCCGAATTTGTAAACGCATGTAATTTGAATGGAAATATTACGCATTTTTTCCATTTTTTTTGCATTTATCTGTACCTTTTGCGGGTAAAAACCGAGTGTACAGACGCGTACTGTTCGTGGTAATAGTAGAGGAGGAACGGAAAGTTCCTAGATAACAACAAATTGGAGAATAAGAAATAATGAAATCCAACAATGGAACATGGCGCTTTAAGCGCTCGCTGGCTGCGCTGGCGGTATCTACAATCCTTGGTATGTCTGGTGCAGCTTCTGCTGCGGGCTCTACTGGTACGGTCATTGGTGCAATCTCAGGTGTCCCTGCGAATGGTTACACCGTTACTATCAAAAACCCTGACATCGGTTTTAGTCGTGAAATTCAGGTCGATGCGTCAGGTTCATTCCGTTTCCCACAACTGGCAATCGGTGAATACGAAATCGTTGTAACAAAAGGCGGTACGCTGGCTGGACAACAGAAAGTTCGTGTTACCGTTGGCGGTACTGCGAATGCCCGTTTTGACTTAGGCGCGCCATCAGGCGTTGAGCGCATTGAAGTCACGGGTGCCCGTGTTTCAGCAGTTGACCTGACCAGTGCTGACTCAGGTCTGACTATTGGTGAAGTTGAATTTGACCGTCTGCCGGTTGGCCGTGATATCACATCAGTTGCTCTGCTTGCGCCGGGCACCATTAAAGGTGAATCACAGTTTGGTAACCTCGCGTCATTCTCAGGTTCTTCAGTTGCTGAAAACGTTTGTTATATCAACGGCATGAACGTAACAGATCCGGATAAAGGTCTGGGTTGTGGTTCTATCCCGTTTGAATTCTATAAAGAATTCCAGGTGAAGACTGGTGGTTATTCAGCACAATACGGTCGTGCAACCGGCGGTGTGATCAACGCAGTATCTAAATCTGGTACTAACGAATTTGAATTTGGCGCGACGGCTTATTACATGCCGGACTATCTGGGTGACGGTACTGAGCTGACGAACTACGCTGGTGCAGTATTCCGCGATACCACCAAGAACAAATATACCGAGACCAACGCAACGATTTCTGCTGCAGGTCCGATTATCAAAGACAAACTGTTCTTCTACGCCATCTACAACCCGCGTAATTTCGAACGTAAAGAAGCCTATGCATCGAATGCCCGCACGACAGCAACTAACCGCTGGCGTGAAACGGAGAGTAGCGATGCATTCTGGGGTGGTAAATTAGACTGGGAAATTAACGATTCACATCGTTTATCTCTGTTTGGTTTCTCTAACGACCAGACTCGCGACCGGACTCAGGTCAACTACAACGCCAGTACTGACACAGTCACTACACCTGCTAACCGTATTTTCAGCGACGAGCTGGTCGACGGTGGTACCAGCAGCTCACTGAGCTATAGCGGTACTTTCAGCGAAACGTTTAACGTTTCAGCAATGGTTGGTACTTACAAAACTGAATCCAGTACTATCCCGGGTAACACCGAATGTCCGTCTATCACTGACTCGCGTCCAAATCAGTCCAGCCCACTGTTATCTTGTGGCTCAGGTACTGGTATCGACAGCAATGAGATCGAACGTGAAATCCGCCGGATCGACTTCGAATGGGCATTCCTGGATGGCCATTTGTTGCGCTTCGGTTATGACGGTGAAGAAATCAAAGCGAACCACATCACTGCTCCGGCAGGCGATGGTACTTACGCTTATAACACTATCGCGGCTGGTGCGACCATCGGTGGTACTGACTACAAAAACAATACCGGTGCAGCACATGACTATGTGTCAAAACGGGTATTTGCCGGTGGTGGTGCATTCTCTACTGAAAACTATGCAATTTACTTAGAAGATCAATGGACTATCAACGAGCAGTGGTTTGCCACTATCGGTGTGCGTTCAGACGTTGCTGAAAACAAAGGCAAAACTGGCGTCACATTCGTGAAACTGGATGATCAAATCGCACCTCGTCTGGGCCTGACTTATGATCCAAACGGCGATGGCAGCTCTAAAGTGTTCGCGAACTACGGTAAGTACTTCTTCCCAATTCCAGTGAATACTAACTACCGTACTGCTTCTGGTATTCGTGATGTGACTGAATACTACCGTTTCACTGGTATCAATTCAGCTAACAACACTCCTACTGGCGTTACTTTATTAGATACGCACATCAACGGCACCGGTGCTATTCCGGATCCAATTCTGTCAGCAGCACCTGAGTATTCAGCACAGTCTGTCACTGAATATATCCTGGGTTACCAACGTGAACTGAACGAAGAATACACTGCAATGGTTCGTGGTACTTACCGTACTACTGACAACATGGGTGACGACTACTGTGACCGCGAAATTGACCCGACAGGCGATGGTAACATCTGTACACTGTTTAACCCGGGTAAAGGTCACACCTTCGGTAAAGACGAAAACGGCGACGGTAAAGTCGATCCGGGTTCAGTGAAATACTATTCAGCTGAGCAACTGGGTTTACCTGAAGGTAAACGTGATTATGCTGCAGTCCAGTTCGAACTGAGCCATCGTGCAGAAAACCTGTCTTGGACAGCGCAATATGTGTGGTCACACAGCTATGGTAACAACGAAGGTGGTGTGAACTCTGATAACTATCAGACAGATACCGGCGTATCTTCATTCCTCGACTTCAAAGCCAGTGCTGAAGGTTCAAACGGCAACCTGCCAAATGACCGTCGCCATGCGTTCAAACTGTACGGTTCATACTCACTGACTGACAACTGGAGTGTAGGTCTGAACTCTTCACTGGTTTCAGGTCGTCCGGTCTCTATGCGTGGTCTGAGCTTCCCAGTGAATAGCCCAATTCCACAACCTGGTTACGGTGACACTTACTACGTCTACAACTCAACGACCAAGACTTACATCTTCAACCCACGTGGTTCTAAAGGTGAGACTCCTTGGCTGTTTAACTTAGATGCATCTGTGTCTTACGCCTTTACTTACAACCAGTTACAAGGTCGTGTCAACTTAGACATGTTCAACGTGCTGGATACACAGCAAGTGCAGTCAGTCAACGAACTGGGTGAGACCGTTTCCGGTACTCAGAACCAATTCTATGGCATGGCGAACTCGTACCAGACTCCACGTCAAATCCGGCTTGGCGTGTCTCTGGATTTCTGATGAGTTAAAACAGATTGCGCTTGTTTAGAGCGCACTCTGTTTGCTGTACCCTACAATAAGTGATTGTCAAAGCCCGCTGTCCCTCCCTCAGCGGGCTTTTTTTATCTTCAGGAAAAGATGGTACAGCGAACTTGTAGGCGCAATTTTCGCTGACTTGATGATGTGCGTCCGCCGCTTGTTACGGGCAAAAAAAAGCCCCGCATCAGCAGGGCACTTTCAATCCGTATTGTTAGTCAATACTGCGTAACAACGCATTGATCCCGACTTTGGCGCGGGTTTGTGCATCAACTTTTTTCACGATAATCGCGGCATACAAACTATGCGTGCCGTCTTTCGACGGAATAGATCCTGGCACAACTACTGCGCCGGCTGGAACACGGCTGTAGGTGATCTCGCCGGTTTCACGGTCAAAGATCCGCGTGGACTGGCTGATTTAAACACCCATCGACAACACCGCACCTTCTTCAACAATGACACCTTCGACCACTTCAGAGCGGGCACCGATAAAGCAGTTGTCTTCGATGATAGTCGGATTGGCCTGCAGTGGCTCTAACACGCCACCAATGCCAACACCGCCGGATAAATGCACGTTTTTACCAATTTGTGCGCAAGAGCCAACGGTGGCCCAGGTGTCGACCATAGTGCCTTCACCGACATAAGCGCCAATGTTGACATAAGAGGGCATCAGCACGACATTTTTGGCGATATAGCTGCCTTTACGCACTGCGGCCGGTGGCACTACACGCACGCCTTCAGCGACAAACTGTTCATGGCTATAGTTGGCGTATTTCATCGGGACTTTGTCAAAAAAACGGTTTTCAGCACCATCCATTACCTGATTGTCGTTGATGCGAAATGACAGCAACACTGCCTTTTTCAACCACTGGTGCGTCACCCATTCGCCGGCAATTTTTTCTGCAACGCGGGCCTGACCGGAGTCGAGCAGGGCGATTGCGTTGTTCACTGCCTGACGGACTTCGTCACTGACGGTGGATGGAGTGATCGACAAGCGGTCTTCAAATGCTTGTTCGATAATGCTTTTTAAATCAGACATGGTGTTTCTTCAGCCTTCTGTAACATCTGTGAGTTGTTCCACCAGCACCCGGCGCAAAATCGCTTGT
>Ga0114942_1000594_pt1 | contig 10213 bp, 7 predicted proteins | sample LowerColdCreek_FD_88674 | JGI IMG/M metagenome (GOLD analysis project Ga0114942, IMG submission 88674) | Groundwater microbial communities from Cold Creek, Nevada to study Microbial Dark Matter (Phase II) - Lower Cold Creek | ecosystem: Environmental > Aquatic > Deep subsurface > Groundwater ... | reverse complement strand
CCGGGCCGAGGTACAGGTACTTGGCGCCGTAGAACCAGTTGGTGTCGCCGACACGCTTTTGGATCTGCTGCAGCAGCAGCCAGGCATCGGTCTCGTAGCTGAAGCCTGGGCCGCCGCCACCGTTGCCGTAGTACTTGAGCACCGCATGGGCGCGGCCGAGCGCGCCGAGATAGCGCAGGTTGTCTTCCTGCCAGATGCCCATGTGGGCGAGGCCACCGAACCAAGTCCCGTTCTCTGTCAGGCCGCCCGCCACGGCGGTGAAACTCGGCGGCACATAGCGCTGCGGGGGCGGGGCCCCGGGCGGCGGTTCCGGGGCGTATTTCATGAACAGCAGGCACGCGCCGCCGCCGTAACCGATGGCCGGTTCAGTGATGACGATCGGAATCGCGAGGAAACCGCGCTTCGACAGGATGAATTGCGTCAGGTCGAAATAACCGTCCTCGGGGTCCTGAAAAAGGGAGCCCTGCGCCGGCCCGGTCGGTTCCGCGGCGGCTTCGGCGGCGAACGCACCGGCGGCGCCCAGACCGAGAGCGGCCCCGGCGAGCCAGGAACGGAGCGCGACGAAACGGACGCGGGATGACAGGCAAAGCGTCACTTGGCCGGAGGGGTGACCGGCGCCGCCGGTGCGGCAGGAGTAGCCGGCGCAGCGGGCGCCGGCGGAGCCGGATAGATCGTGTTCCAGTCCTTCTTCATGTCGACGACGACCCACTTCTGGGTCGCGGCCAGGTCGAGCGCCTTGTCGAGGTGGCCGATGGAGGACTTGCGGTCGTACGCCCATTCGCGCTCGGCATCGGTGTGGTGCACGAGCATGGCGAAGCGGGGGCCGGGGGCGGTCTTGGTCCACTCGAGCATCTGCAGGTCACCGTCGGAATTGCCGAACGCGGCCATCGGCCGGCGGCCGATGAACGTCTGGATGGCGGCCGGCTTGCCCTCCTTGTCGTCGATATACTGCATCTCGGGCAGCTTCACCAGCACGGGTTTGCCGTCGCGCAGCTCGTACTTGAGTTTGCCCTGGGAGCCGATGACCTGCTCGGGCGGAATGCCGTAGGCCTCCTCGGCGAAGGCGCGCATGAACTCCACGCCGCCGCCGGAGACGATGAAGGTCTTGAAGCCGTTGGCGCGGAGATAGGCGAGGACCTCGAGCATCGGCTGGTAGACCATCTTGTTGTAAGGCAGGCCGGTCTTCGGATGCCGGGCGGTGGCGAGCCAGTCCTTCACGACGGCCCGGAAATCCTCGGTGGTGATCCCGGTGTGGGCCGTCACCAGGACGGGCAAGAGCGCCTTCTCGCCGCCGGCCAGCAAGCCCGCCAGGTCGCCGGCGAGGACATGCTTGAACGGTTCCTGATCCTGCCATTCGGGATGCTCCGGCGCGAGCGCCTTCACCCGGTCGATGGCGAACTGGAATTGGAAGTAAATGGGCTGCTCGGCCCAGAGCGTGCCGTCGTTGTCGAAGGTGGCGATGCGTTCGGCGGGCGCCACATACGTCGGCAGGCCGGAGGTGGTGACCTGCGTGACAAAGGTGATGATCGCGGTGCGGGCGTCGCCGTCGTTCCAAGACGGCAGTGGGTCCCCGACCTTGCCGCTTTGGGCGGGCAGGGCGGGGGCGAGGACGAACCCGAGCAGGGCGACGGCAAGGGAACGGAGGGAGCGGATGGGATTCATGGTGGGCGAGGGGAGGGAGGTAGCGGGAGTAATTCAGATATCAGAATCCGAACAACAGGCTGAGGGTGGTTGTGAACTTGTTGTCGCCGACATCCGGGGCCGGCGTGTTGTCGAGCGTGTCGGTCAGACGCAGGTTGATCGAAAACGCCTTGGTGATCTTGGCGTCGAAGATCATTTCCGTCCGGAAGAGCCAGTTCTTCGTGTAGTCATCGAGCCCGGGGTAGTAGTAGGTCTTCCAGGTGACGCTGTAGCTTTGGGTGAAATTGTAGCCCCCTTCGAAGCCGACGTGCAGGGCGGTGTATTCGTTGACCGGGTAATCGATGAATTCCTCGTAGACGTAGCCGAGGCCGGCCTGCACCTGGAAGCGGAGCTTGCCGGTCTCGGCCAACCGGTAGCCCATGCCGGCGGAGGGATAGGCGCGCACGACGATGTTTCGCACCGCGTCGCCTTCGGCGATCGGGAAGGCAAAGACGTAGCGCGGACCCGTGAGATCGTATTCATAGATCAGCGAGGCGCGGTACTCGTCCTTGCTCACCTTGGAGGGCGTGGTCGCGGTTTCCTGGTCGTACTCGTAAGCCGCACGGAGATCGAGGACCAGGCGGGTGGGCGTCTTGCGGCGCTCCATGTTCAGCCCGCCGGAAATCTCGACGGTGTTCGCCGCGGCGCTTTCCAGATTCCACCCAAAGTCGAACTTCACCGCCGTGAACGGGAAGAGGTTGTGCATTTTGTCGGTGAAGCTGCTGCTGGTGCCGACTTCCGGGATGACCCGTTCCAGATCCGTGGGTTTGATCAGCTTCACCTCGCCGGTATTCTTGGCCACCACGAGGTCGCGGGTGGAAAGTTGCGCCACCCGACCGCGGATGGACTCGCCGTCGCGCTGGATGAACCGGAAGGAGCTATGCGTCTTGAACTGCTCGATGTCCGTGTAGGCGATCTCGATCTTTCCGGTTCCGTAGATCGTTTCGAACGTGATCGATTTTGCGCTGAAATTGAGCACGTGGCCGTGCAGGGTCGCGCCCTTGACGACGATCTCGTCGTACACGGGTGCCGGCGGTTCGGGCGGTTTTTGTTCGGCGGCCGGAACTGCCGGCGCGGCGGGAACGGCCGCGGCATCCGACCCCGGTGGCGTCGCCGGGGCGGCCTCTTGGGCATGCAGAAACGGAGCCGGCAGGAGTAGTGCCGCGGTGAGCAGAAACGGGAAGAGCGGGCGCATCGGATTCGGGGCGGAGCGGAATCAACTGGTCCCCGGGAAAAGCCTGGGCGGCATCATCGCCACGGGGTTGGAAGGCCATTCGGAAATGACGAATCCCATGCCCGCAAGTCGAGGGCTGCGGCCGGGAAATGGCAACCGGCCGGAGCTTGGACTTTAGTCCAATAAGCCGCAGCGGAGCGGCTTAGACGGGTACGGCGGGTTCCGGGTCGAGGCGATCAAGCAGCATCACCAACTCGGCAACCGAGTTGATCTCGAGCTTGCCGAGCGCGCGGGCGCGGTGAACTTTCACCGTCTTTTCCACGGTGCCGAGTTTGGCGGCGATCTGCTTGTTGAGCAGGCCGCGTGCGACCAACCGGATCACCTCTTCCTCGCGCGGGGTGAGGCGGGAGAGACGCGAGCGCAGGTCGAGTTGGACCGCCTGGTGCTGGCGCGTGGCCTCGTCGCGGGCGAAGGCGGTCTGGATGGCGGCAAACAAGTCGCGTTTCGCCACGGGCTTGGTCAGGAAGTCGACCGCCCCCGATTTCATCGCGCGCACGCTGGAAGGCACGTCGCCGTTGCCGCTGAGAAAAATGATCGGCAGGGAACGGCCCGCCTGGCTTAGCTTTTCCTGCAGTTCCAACCCGGTGCAGCCCGGCATGCTCAGGTCCAGCAGGACACACCCGGTCGCCAGGGGAGGACAGTTGGCAATGTACTCGTCGGCGGAGCGGTAGGTTTTGGACGGAATGCCGGCGGCCTTGAGCAGCCGGGTCAGGCTGGTGCGGATCGATTCCTCGTCGTCGACAACGTGAACGGTTTGCGTTTGTGCCGGAACCACCACCAAGCCCGACCTGGAATTCATCGCGTACATAATTTTTGTGGCCCGGCAAAAAATGGATTCCGACCCGGCGGGGCGCACGCCAAATCTTCCCGGATCAGCCCGATCCGCTGAAAAATGATATGAATTGAGCGGCCGTGTTCTGGTGAATAGCGCAGTAAAACTGGCTTAACAGATTGATTTGTTCGAACGGCTCAGTCTTCCGGGGGCAATCAAGTCGCTAGGGCGTGCTTTAGACCCCAATCCGGGGAGATTTGACCGCGAATGCATCGCCTAACGGCGCTGCTCCTTGGTCCGCTTCGACCCTGTTGCGGCTTGGGCGGCCAGCCAGGCCGCAACAGGGTCGAAGCGGACTTCCAAGCAGAGCTGGTAGGCGACCCACAACGACTACTACGACGCTCTGCGCGGCATTACCGAACGCGGTGATTGGGCTGGCTGGAGTATTTTTTCAACGGCGTCGTGCGGCAGTCGGAGGACGCCTTGAGCCGGGCCGAGCGCATCAACCAGCAGCTGGCCGACCGGCGCGAGGCCTTCGCCGGGAGCGGCTCGAAGGTTCCGTTGCAGCTCATTAATCTCCTCGGCTCGAACCCCTTTCTCACGCCCCGCGAAACCGAGCGCCGCCTCGGGGTCGCCTACACCGGCATGCGCGCCAGCGCCGCACTGGAAGAAGGCGCGTCCTGGCCAAGGTCGGGGAAAGCAAGCGCGACCGCGTCTTCTGTGCCCGCGCCATTCTGGACATCCTCGAAGAGCCCGCGCGTCTCGTGCCGGAAGCACCCGCCACGAAGCGCCGGGCCACACGGGACTGGTGAACTCCGAGCCACCGGCACGACAGCAGCGCTTGGGGGGAGTTGCAGCGAAAGCTCACCGTACTCGCGACCGAGGCGGCCCAGACAGAGGACGAAATCGCCGCTTTGGAATCGGATGCGGGCCTTGAGTTCGAAGCGCCAAGCAGGACGCAGGCAGCTCCACGCACGCCCGCAGAGAAAGTCGCGCTATTTCCCGACCTATTCGGGACCCGCCGGTCCGTGTATCCGAAACGCTGGGAGAACGAGAAGACCGGCCGCAATGGATACTCGCCCGGGCGGCGCTCTACATGGCCGCCTTCCATGCTTCCCGAATAAACCCCGTCCTGGCTCCGTTCTTCCAGCGCCTTCGCGCTCGTGGTAAACCGTATCGTGTGGTGCTGGTCGCGGTGATGCGGAAACTGCTCGTGCACCTGAATTCTGTGGCGGCGGAACAAGGCCGCGCGGAGCCACAGCCCCTCGGAAAAACGGGCCAGAACCGGCTCGCCGAAGCCCTACAGGGCCCGCGGTAGACGCTTCTTCAGAAATGCGGCCAGCTTGGGCAACTTCTGATTTCCGAGGCCGGCGAACAAGCCCGCCGGATCGATCTTCAAGCACTCCAGCACCGTCTTCGCCTTCGCGGTGGTCACCGCCCCAAGCAAGCACTCAAGGTAGTCGATCAATTGGCGATCCGGCATTCCCCCCGCAACGGCGGCTCGCTGCAAATCCCGCAAGTAGGCCGGCAGGAGCTGCGCCAGAATCAACACATGCCGGGCATCCTGACGGCCGGACTGCGCAAGGTCCGCGACATTGGCGATCTTCGCCTGGAGGAGCGCGATCGGGCTGGGCACCTGCACCTGCACGTCGCCCAACGCGACCGTATAGACCGGCTCCCGCAGCTCCTCGTTGGAAACGCCATGCACGTAGCGCAGCACCTCGATCAGGAGCGGCAACCCCTGGGAGTCCTTGGCGATCACCACCCCCACCTCATTGGTCGGGGGCTTGGCCGGGAAAAACTGTGGCTTCGCGCCGGCAATCTGCCCCAGCGCCGTCAACGTTTCACGGTCACCGAGCACGTCGACATCGCGGGACACGAACGGCGCCAGCTCCGCGGTATGCGAGTGGTAATACAACGCCCAGAGGTTGACCGCCTGACCTCCGACCAAAAGCACCGGTTTCTTGGTCGCCAGCAATCCCGCGAAGTCCTCCGGCGGCCTCGGTTCGGCGTCAGACGGCAGCGGAGGCATGGGCGGAGTGGAAATCGATCATCCGAACCGGGCGGGATGCCGGCGCGACGGAATTGCGCTGCTGGATGGCCTGGGGACTGACGAGTGCCAGATCGAGCAGCACCTGATCAAACTCGCGTTGCGCACGTTTGAAGCGCGCCACCTGCGCGGGGGTCTTGAAGCGAGCAGGCATCTTCGGTGCCTTGGTGAGCACCAACTCGCGCAGCTGCAGATCCGGTGCCGAGGCTTTTTCCCGTACCAACTGCCGGGCCGCACGGCGCAGCAAGGCCATGACGGTGGTGCCTTCCCGACGCGCAATCTCCGTCAGAGCCGTCAACACGGCTTCGTGCTCGGCCAGGCTTTGGCGGCGCTTGGATTTGGAGAGTTGGTTTGGCATGAAAAAAGGTTGATTCAACCTTAGTTACCCATGGCATTCTGACAAGCCTGGTTTGGTGGGGGCTCCCATCTCCCGCATGGCGTCGCGTTCGGCGCCGCTTTCATCCCAGGCGGTGGTCCGGCAGGCCCGGCCTGACGAATGGTCCACAAGGCGTTGGCGTAGATCGGCCGTGCTACGGATGTAAAGCTGTCCGGAGCGCAAGCGCAGGAAGTAGACGCCAGACGAATTCAGGGAATGGGCGGCGGCACATGCCTCGGCAAGCGATGGGGGAAGATTCACGAAGGCCAGGATATGCCGATCAGCCCTTCGACAAGCTCAGGGCCATTCGCCGCGCTTCGGCTATCAACGCATGCATGTAGTTCTTGTATGCCGGCCGCAGGCCATGAGCAAGCGGTGCTTGGACCGCGCGTCGAATGGCTGCCCGACATGGATTCGAACCATGACTAGGTGAGTCAAAGTCACCTGTGCTACCATTACACCATCAGGCAAAATAGGGATGGCGAAGGAAGCCCCCGCCGGAAGGGTGGTCAAGGGCGGAAATAACCGGGTCAATTGCCGGGTGCCGGCGCGGCTGGACTGCCCGCCGAGTGGCCGCACAGGAACCAAGTGTGCAGCCGGCCCTTGCCCTTCACCTCGATTTCGCCGCGGGCCTCGAAGTCAAACTGCCCGCGCAAGGCGGCGTGGACGGTTTCCGTGGCGAGAATCCGGTCCGGCGCGCCATTGGATTCCATCCGGCTGGCCGTGTTCACGGTGTCACCCCAGAGGTCATAGATGAACTTGCTGCGGCCGATAACCCCCGCCACGACCGGTCCGGTGTTGAGGCCGATGCGGATGTGCAGGTCGCTCCCGCGGGCGGCGTTGAATTGCCGGAGGCAATCAAGCATGTCCAGCGCCAGGCCGGCCACCTTGGTCGCATGGTCCGCCCGCTGCTCCGGCAGGCCGCACACCGCCATGTAGCAATCGCCGATCGTCTTGATTTTCTCGACGCCATGCCGGCCGGCGAGTTCGTCGAACTGGGTGAACAGGTCGTTGAGCAACTCCACCAGCGACTGCGGCGGCAGCGTGCCGGACAGGGCGGTGAACCCGACGATGTCGGCAAACAGTACGCTGGCCTCGGGGAAGTAGTCCGCGATGCGTCCCTCGCCCGACTTCAGCCGGTCGGCAATGGTCGCGGGCAGGACGTTCAGGAGCAGTCGCTCGTTGTCCCGGTGCAGCCGGTCAAGGGCGAGGTGGGTGTTGACCCGCGCGAGCAGCTCATGCGCGTTGAAGGGCTTGGCGACGTAGTCGACTGCGCCCATCTCGAAACCGCGCACGATGTCGGCGGTGTCGGTCCGGGCCGTGAGGAAGATCACCGGGACCTTGCTGCGGGATGGCATGGTCTTGAGCCGGCGGCAGACCTCGAAGCCATCCACCTCCGGCATCATCACGTCGAGCAGGATCAGGTCGATCCGCTGTTCCGATTCGCAGACCTGCAGCGCGCGGGCGCCGTTGGGCGCCACTTTCAGTTCGAAATCGGCCCGCAGCAGGCCGACGAGCACGTCGATATTCGCAGGGGTGTCGTCCACCAGCAGCAGGCAGGGGCGGCGAAACGGGAAGCGGGTGCCGCCGGGTATCATGGCAGGTTGCGGCGGGCCGCTTGCAGGAGGGCCAGGGCCTCGGAGAAGGCGTAGCCCCGGGAATGTTGGGTGAATTGGGTCCAGTCCGCCGGGGCGAACACCGGCTGCAGGAGCGGGGTGTTCTCGGCGATGAACTCGGCCGCGCCGGCGTCGAAATCCTCCAGCATCTTGGCGAGTTTATCGATGATGGCGCGCGTCACCGCCGGGTCGGCCGCAGGCGCCGTGGCGGCCGGAGCCTCCGCTGGCGCGGCCGGCAGTTGGGCGAGCAAGGGTTGCAACACCGCGCCCAGTTCCACGACGGCCGCCCGGACGGCGGGCGCCGGGGCGTTTTCGCGGAGCAATTTTTCCACGGTGCCCGCCGCCGCCTGGACCGGCTTGGCCCCGAGGTTGCCGGCGACCCCCTTGAGCGAGTGGGCGAGACGCTCGGCCGTGGCGGTGTCGCCCTGGTCCAGCGCGGTGCTGATCCGGCCATCTACCGCGGCCTGGTCGTCGCGGAAGGTGCGCAGCAGTTTCAAGTAGAGTCGCTCGTTGCCAGCTACACGGGCCAGCCCGTCCTGGGTGTCGAGGCCGGCGATCACGGGCAGCGCCCCTGCCGCAAGCGACGGAGCCGGGCTGCGCGCCGGGGCGGGCGCCGGGCGGACCGCGCGGTGGTGGCGCGCGAGCGTTTCAAACAGCAAACCGGGATCGATGGGCTTGGCGATGTGGTCGTTCATGCCGGCGGCAAGGCAACGCTGCCGTTCCTCGAGCGTGGCGTGCGCGGTCATGGCGATGACAGGCAGCGCCGCGAACCGGGCGTCGGCGCGGATGATCGCGGTGGCCTCGTGGCCGCCCATCACGGGCATCTGCAGGTCCATCAGCACGGCATCAAAGGGCGGCGGAGTTCCGGCTTCCGTCAGCCGCGTGACGGCGTCGCGGCCGTTCGACACGACCGTGACCTGCGCGCCGACGCCTTCGAGCAGCTCGCACGCGATCTGCTGGTTGATCTCGTTGTCCTCGGCCAGCAGCAGGCGCATGCCGTCCAGCCTCCGGCCCTCGCTGGTTGCCTGCACCACGGCGGCCCCCTGGTCCGCCGAGTTCGCGAAAACGTTCACCAGCGCATCGACGATCATCGAGCGCGTCACGGGCTTGACGAGGAAGCCTTCCAGTTTGAGGCGTTCCGCCTCCTCGCGCACTTCCTCGCGGCCGAAGGCGGTCACCAGCACGATGGCGGGCTGTTGCGGCAGGGCGGCATCCTGCTTGATCGCGCGGGAGGCCTCGAGGCCGTCCATGCCGGGCATGCGCCAGTCCATGAACACGACGTCGTAGGGTTCGTCGGCGCCGTGCTGTCGGACCGCCGCGAGCGCCTCGGCACCGGAGCTAACGACATCCGTCCGGGCGACGAGGCCTTGGAGCAGGTCCTCGATGACCTCCCGCGCGGCGGCGTTGTCGTCCACGATGAGGGTCCGTAGTTTCATGAGTTTCTCCGGCAGGACCCGGCCCGAGCCCTTTTGCTGGCCGATGCCGAGCCAGACCGTGAATGTGAAGGTCGTGCCCTCGCCGGGTTTGCTTTCCAGCCAGATCTGCCCGCCCATGAGCTCGACGAGCCGCCGGCTGATCGTCAGCCCGAGGCCGGTGCCGCCGTGTTTGCGCGTGGTGGACATGTCCGCCTGGGTGAACGGCTGGAACAGCCGGGCGGACTGCTCCGGGGACATGCCGACGCCGGTGTCGCGGACGGAGAACCGCAGCTGGCATTTCTCGCCGGTTTGCTCCAGCAGCTCGGCGTGCAGGTGCACCTCACCGCGTTCGGTGAACTTGATGGAATTATTGACGAGGTTCGTGATGACCTGCCCGAGCCGCAGGGGATCGCCGAGCAGCACGGGGGGGATGCCGGGCGCCGTCTGCGCGAGGAGCTCCAGGCCTTTCTCGTTCGCCTTCTGCCCGGTGACGACCGTCACCGAGCTGATCACATCGTCGAGTTTGAACTCCGTGGTCTCGAGGTCGATCTTGCCGGCCTCGATCTTCGAGAAATCGAGGATGTCGTTGATGATGGCGAGCAGCGAGGTGCCGGCGTTGTGGACCTTGCTGACGTAGTCGCGCTGTTTGGGGTTGAGCGGGGTGCGGAGGGCGAGGTGCGACAGCCCGATGATCGCGTTCATCGGCGTGCGGATCTCATGGCTCATGTTCGCGAGGAACAGGGATTTCATCTGCGTGGCCTCCTCGGCCTTCTGCTTGGCGGCGAGGATTTCCGCTTCCTGCTGCTTGCGCTCGGTGATGTCGCGGATCGAGACGGCGACCTGGGCGCTCCCGTCCCCGCGCGCCGGCAGCGGGCTCAGGCCGATCTCGATGGCGAAAAGCGAGCCGTCCTTCCGCCGCCCCTTCAGTTCGCGGCCGGTGCCCATGGCCCGTACGCCGGGTGCCCGGTGAAAGCCATCCCGGTGGGCGCCGTGGCCGGCGCGCAAGCTCTCCGGCATGAGGATTTCCACCGGCTGGCCGATGAGTTCCTCCCGGGTGTAGCCAAAAAGTT
>Ga0114942_1000593_pt1 | contig 10215 bp, 10 predicted proteins | sample LowerColdCreek_FD_88674 | JGI IMG/M metagenome (GOLD analysis project Ga0114942, IMG submission 88674) | Groundwater microbial communities from Cold Creek, Nevada to study Microbial Dark Matter (Phase II) - Lower Cold Creek | ecosystem: Environmental > Aquatic > Deep subsurface > Groundwater ... | reverse complement strand
CTGCTCGACGGCCTGCAGCGCGTCCAGCAGCTCGAGGGGCGACAGCCTTGTGTCCAGCGCCGCGACAGCGTTGAGGAAGTCCGGGCCGCCGGCATCGACCGGCGCGCTGCGCCAGGCGCTGGACAGGGCCACCAGCTCCGTGCCCGGCAGCGCCGCAAGCGCCCGGGCGGCCTGCGTCAGCGTTGCCACCAGATCGGCGCCGAGGTTGGCACCGAGGCCGACGTAAGCGCGCGAACTCACTCGGCGGCGGGCGCCGGTGAGGCGCCCTCGCCGCCTCCGGCGGGCTTGCGACGACGGCGACGGCGCTTGCGGGCGGGGGCATCGGCAGCCTCGACGTCGGATGAGACGTCGCCCTCCTCGCCTGCAGGCGCGTCCGCCTCAGCCGGACGCGGGGTACGCACGACGCGCGGCTGCTTCTGCTGTGCGGCGCGGGCATCGGCCAGCAGGGCCTGGCGGTCGTCATCGCTGCCCAGCGCGAAGTCCTCCCACCAGTCGGCCAGCGCCGGGTCGATCTCACCGACATCGGCGCGCAGTCGCAGGAAGTCGAAGCCGGCGCGGTAGCGCGGCTGCTCGATCAGGGTGAAGACGCCCGAGCCGGTGCGGCGCTCGAAGCGGGTCTGCATCATCCAGATCTCGCGCATGTCGCCGGCCAGCTTGCCGCGGCCGGAGATGTCGCCGATGCGGGCGTCGAAGACGGCGTCGATGGCCTGGGCCAGTGCCGGCACGGCCGGCTCGCCGCCATTGCGGATCTTGGTCCAGCGGTCCAGCACCTCGTGCCAGAGCATGCAGGCCAGCATGAAGCTCGGGCTGACGCCGCGGCCTTCCTGCACGCGGCGGTCGGTGTCCTCGAAGGCTTGGCGCACGAAATTGCCGCGCACGCCCTCGTGCAGGTCGCCGGACTCGGTCAGCATGGCGTCCAGCACAGCGAACACGCCCCGGCCCAGGCCCAGCTTCTTCAGCTGCTCAATGCTGGCCAGCGAGTGGCCGGTCTGCAGCAGCTTGATCATCTCGTCGAACAGGCGCGACGCCGGCACATTGGCCAGCAGCGCGGCCGACTTCTTCACTGGCGCCAGCGTCTTGGGTTCCAGCGTGAAGCCAAGCTTGGCCGCGAAACGCACGGCCCGGATGATGCGGACGGGGTCTTCGCGGTAGCGGGTCTCGGGGTCGCCAATCATGCGCAGCAGCTTGGCGCGCGCATCGGCCAGGCCGCCGTGGTAGTCCACGACGAGCTGGCGCTGGGGGTCGTAGTACATCGCGTTGACGGTGTAGTCGCGGCGGGCGGCGTCCTCGATCTGCGGGCCCCAGACGTTGTCGCGCAGCACGCGGCCGCTGGCGTCCACAGCGTGGGACTTGCCTTCCAGCTCGCTCTTGGACGTCTTCTCGTTGCCGGCAACCGCCTCGGCGGCGTCGGACTCGGTCGGCAGCGCGCGGAAGGTTGAGACCTCGATGACCTCATGCTCGCGGCCACGGCCATAGACGACGTGGACGATGCGAAAGCGCCGGCCGATGATGAAGGCGCGGCGGAACAGGCCCTTGACCTGCTCGGGCGTCGCGTTCGTCGCGACGTCAAAGTCCTTGGGCCGCATGTTCAGCAACAGGTCGCGCACGGCGCCGCCGACGATGTAGGCCTCGAAGCCCGCATCGGTCAGCGTCTTGACGACCTTGACGGCGCGCTCGTCGAGCAGGTCAGGATTGATGCCGTGCACGGCGGCCTCGACCTCGACGCGCTTGCCGAGCGGGCTGGTCTTCTTGGCCGCTGCAGCGGGCTTGCTGAACAGCTTGTCGATGAACTTCTTGATCATGCGAAGAGTTGGATCTGGGGCCAGCCGCGTTCGCTGGCGATCTGCGCGAGCGCCGGGCTGGGATTGGTCGCCACCGGGTGGCTGACGCGTTCGAGCAGGGGCAAATCGTTGGTCGAGTCGCTATAGAACGTGACGCGCTCGAAACCGGCGGATTGTGCCCCCAGGCTTTGAAGCCAGGATTCCACCCGCGCGATCTTGCCCTCGCGGAAGCTCGGCACACCCCGAATGGCACCGGTGTAGCGGCCGGCGGCGTCCCGTTCCAGCTCGACAGCAATCAGGTGCTCGATGCCGAAGGCGGCGGCGATGGGCGCGGTGACGAATTCATTGGTGGCGGTCACCAGCGCGATCAGGTCACCCGCCGCGCGGTGCTTCTCGACCAGCGCCCGCGCCTCGGGCCGCAGCGCCGGCTGCATGACCTCGGCCATGAAGCGCTCGCGCATCGCCAGCGCCTCGTCAAGCGGACGGCTGCGAAACGCGGACGTGGCGAACTCCACATAGGCCGGCAGGTCCAGCGTCCCGGCGTTGTACTGGGCGAAGAACTCGTCGTTGCGCTTGCCCCAGACCTCACCGTCCACCCAGCCAACCTCAACCATGAACTGGCCGAAGGAGTGGTCGGAGTCCACCGGGATCAAGGTCCCGTCCAGGTCAAACAGCGTGAGTTTCATAAAAATGGGGTCAGAGTCTATTTGTCGTCGGCCAGCATGGCCTTCAGCAGAGGCACCGTCAGCGGCCGTTTACTGGCCATGGCGAACTCATCCAGGCGCTCCAGCAGCACCATCAAACCTTTGAGGTTGCGCTCGAAGCGGGTCAGCAGGTACGACAGCACCTCGTCGCCAAGCAGCAGGCCGCGCCGGTCGGCCTCGCGGCGCAGCACCGCGCGCATCTCGGCCTCGCGCAGCGGCTCCAGCGCAAAGCTCGGGCCCCAGCCGAGGCGCGTCCGAAGGTCCTCGCGCACCGCCAGGTCGACCGCAGGCGCATCGGCCGTCGCGACGACCGTGTAGCCCTGCCCCGCCGAAGCGACGAACAGCGCAAAGGCCGCATGCTGCTGACCGGCATCGAAGCGCTGGCAGTCGTCCAGCAGCAGCAGGCTTTCATGCGCTGGCAGCTCCCAGGGCAAGGCGGTGTCGGCGTCATACCACGCGACGCGCTGGCCGGCGGCCTGCCAGCGCTCGGCGAGCGCCTGCAACAGGTGGGTCTTGCCCGAGCCCGCGGGGCCCCACAGCAGCACTGGCGGGTCGGCTGGCATCAGGCCCAGCAGATAGGCCAGCGCTTCGGCATTGGCGCCGGGCAGGAAGTTGTCAAAGCTGTGCGCGGGCGGGGCCAGCAGCGCGAGGGGAATCTGCCTCATCAAGTTCTTCAAGGAACAGCGGCTTCGCGAGATGGACGCGAGGGCGCGGATTGTCACTGAAGCGGCGGCGAGCGCTGCTCCAGCAGTACGGCCAGTCGTTCTCGCAGCATCGCTGCGTCCGGCGCATCGCCGCGTTGGCCAAGGTAGAAGGCCAGGTCATCCGCCGCAGCGGACGTGGCACCGAGCGCATCGAACACCAGGCCGCGGTCACGCCGCTCGGCCGGCTCATCGGGCAGCAGCACGACCAGGCGCTGCTGCACAGCCAGCAGGCGCGGCCAGTCCTGGGCGGCGCGGTGCACTTCCTTCAGATTGCGCAGCATGCGCCCGAGGATCTGGCGTGGTGTCGCGGCGCGCAGGAAGAACGCCAGCGGCAGTTCGACGTCGTCCGGCAGGCCGCTGCCGTGGCGATAGACGGTCAGGCGCTCGTCCAGGCGCGTCGGCGACAGCGGGGCGCCGGTGAAGGGGTCGATGACGACCTCGCCCAGGCCGATGCGGCACTTGACGAGGAAATGGCCGGGAAACGCCACACCCGCCATGTGCAGGCCGATCTGCTCGCCCAACTCCAACAGCAGCACCGCCAGCGTGATCGGGATGCCGCGGCGCGTCTCCAGCACGCGGTGGACGAAGCTGTTGTCCGCCGCGTAGTAGTTGTTCAGGTTGCCGGCAAAGCCCAGCTCGCCGTGGAAGAATTTCGTTAGCAAACCCAGCCGCTCAGGCGGTGTGGCGTCCGTCGCAATGCGCTCACGCAGCCGCCGCGCCAAGCCGTCCACCTCGGCCAGCACCGCCTGCACGTCCAGCCGCGGCTGCTCGTCCTGGGCGAGGCTGGCGGCAGCCTCAAGCAGGTTCAGGCCGTCGTCCTGCGCCACGAGCGCGGCGAAATAGTCCAGCGGTGTCGGCGTCGCGTACTTCATCAGCTCGGCCGCCCCAGGGCCCGAGGTCGCATGCCAGCCAGCAGCAGCACGGCGAAGTAGACCGCCGCGCTGCCACCCAAGCTGGCCGCCATGAAGAGCACTCGCTGGAACTCGTGAGCACCGAGGGCGATCCAGTCCAGCCGCGTCGCCAGTTGCCACTGCAGCAGACCCATGGCCACACAGCCCAGGACCACGCGAAGGCCGAATGCCAGCCAGCCCGGCTCGGGGCGGTAGCTGCCCAGCCTGCGCAGGCCCCACAGCAGCCAGCCGGCATTGACCAGCGCGCCCAGGCCGATCGACAAGGCCAGGCCGGCCACGCCGATCTGCGGCACGAGCACCAGGTTGAAGGCCTGCGTCAACACCAGCACGGCGATGGCGATCTTCGCGGGCGTGCGGGTGTCCTGCCGCGCGTAGAAGCCTGGCGCCAGCACCTTGATGGCCACCAGCCCCAGCAGCCCGACGCCCCAGCCCATGACGGACTGCGCGGTGTTCACCACATCGGCAGGCAGGAACTTGTCACGGTGGTACAGCACGGCCGTCAGCGGCTCGGCAAAGACGAGCAACGCCACGGCACAGGGCAAGGCCAGCAGCATCACCATGCGCAGGCCCCAGTCCAGCAGGCGGCTGTAGCGCTCGCTCTGGCCCGAGGCCTGGGCTGCGGACAACTGCGGCGTGAGCACCGCGCCCAGCGCCACGCCGAGCAGGCCGATCGGGAACTCCATCAGCCGGTCCGCGTAGTTCAACCATGAGGTCGCACCAGCGCCGAGATGGCTGGAGATCTGCGTGTTGATCATCAACGACAGCTGCGCCACGCCGACGCCCAGCAGTGCCGGGCCCATGTTGACGAGCAGGCGACCCACGCCCGGATGGGCCTGGGCCTCCCGGAAGCCGCGCCAGCTCAGGCGCATGCGCGGCATCGCCCCGATGGATCGCAGCGCCGGCCATTGCACCAGCAACTGCAACACGCCGCCCAGCATGACGCCGATGGCCATGGCGTAGATGCCCGGGTAGCCGGCGCGCTCCAGCGGCCCCACCAGCGACCAGCCGACAGCGATGACGCTGAGGTTCAACAACACCGGCGTCGCCGCCGGCACCACGAAGCGCCGCCAGGTATTCAGGATGCCCGCAGCCAACGCCACCAGCGACATGCAGCCGATGTAGGGAAACATGATGCGCGTCATGACAACCGACGCGTCGTAGGCCTCGCCCGGCAGGCCCGAACCCAGCAGCCAGACGAGCAGCGGCGCGGCGACGACGCCGAGCACCGAAGTCGCTACCAAAGCCCACAGCAGCACGGTCGCCACGGCGTCGACGAGACGCCGTGTGGCCTCCTCACCGTCGGTTGCCTTGGTCGCCGCCAGCAACGGCACGAAGGCCTGGGAGAACGCGCCCTCGGCGAAAAGGCGACGCAGCAGGTTCGGAATGCGGAAGGCGACCAGGTAGGCGTCCGTCATCGCCGTCGCGCCGAACAAGCCGGCCATCAGCGTTTCGCGAACGAGGCCGGTGATGCGCGAAGCCAGGGTCAGCAGGGAAATGGTCGACGCGGCTCGCAGCAGATTCATGGCCCGGATTATCTGTGTCGCCAAACGCGCATCCTGCGAAACTCGGCCCGGGTACTTGGCTTCAACCCTATTTACGGGCTATACTCGCTGTCTTTGCACCAACTGGGTATAGATACAGCATGGCCACCAGCTCCAAAGCCAAGAAGAAGACGGTTCGCCTGGCGTCGGGCCTCAAGCGCGTTCGCCAGGACGCCAAGCTCAACGCCGCCAACACGGCACTGCGCTCGCAGTTCCGTACCGTCGTCAAGAACGTGCAAAAGGCTGTGACCGCGGGCGACAAGTCCAAGGCCGCTGAACTTTTCAAGAATGCCCAGGCCGTGATCGACTCGGTCGCCGACAAGGGCATCTTCCACAAGAACAAGGCCGCTCGCCACAAGAGCCGCCTGTCTGCCAAGATCAAGGCGCTCGCCGCCTGATAGACAAATCCAGCTCTGGTGCAAGCAGAAGGCCCGCGAAAGCGGGCCTTCTGCATTTGCATTGAGTTGAATGGCTGGCCGAGCGCCAGGCCGCTCCCAAGCCACCCCCTCGGGGACCGACCGGGCTCGCCGCGCTCAGCGAGCAAAACTGGGCGAGGGGCCGAGCATCTAGTGCCACTCCCCCGGCTCAACACCCTGGACGCTGCGATCGCGCAGCCATTCGGCCACGGCGCGAGCCACCCACTGTGGGTCGTCCAGCGGCAGATCGTGGCCCGCCTTGGTGTGCAGCCGCAGCGGCGCCCCCCAGGCGCGGCTGATGGCCTGCGAGCAGCGCCAGTCGACAAGGCTGTCGGCCTTGCTGCACAACAGCAGCATCGGCGCGGCCGGGCGGGTGCGGCTGGCGCGGTAGCGAAGGCTGGCGAGCAACTGCCGCGCCGTATTGCGCACGCCCAGCGGATGCTGGCGCTGCAACTCCAGCCAGCGGTCGATGACGGTCTGTGGCGGCGTCAACCGGGTCGTCAGGCTGAGCACGCGCTCCTCGCGCATCCGGGCGCTGAAGCGACTCAACGACAGCACCGCCAGGCCGAGATAGTTCAGCGGCCGGGGCTTGCGGAAGAGTTCGCTGAAAGGCCGCAGGCTGGGATTGATCAGCACACCGGCCTCGACCTCGGCCGGATAGCGGTTGGCCCATTCGCTCAGCACTGCGCTGCCCAGCGACATGCCGACCACCGACACCGGCCCGGCGACGCCACGCCGCCGCAGTTCAGCCCGGCAGGCGTCGACGATGGCCGACACCTGCGTCGGGCTGACTTGCCGGCGCTGCGTACCGGTGCCGGGCAGATCGAGCGACACCACCTGTGCCCCCGGCTGCAGAGCCTGCAGTTCGCGCAGCAGGTGCTCGGGGAAGACGCCCCAGTGGCCACTCTCGCGCGACAGCCCACGCAGCAACACCCAGACTCCACCGGAGTTGGGCGCGCCTTCACCGCGGGCAGCGGCGGAAGGTGATGGGGCAGCGACGCTCAAATTCATTGACAGCAGGTTACGGAACGTAGCCGTCGAGGATAACGGTGCCCACCGACGACGCAGCGCGGGTTGTCGCTAGGAACCCCGAGTCAGGTGCCTGGCTTGCTCTCAGGCAACAGACACGCCTCCGCGACCTGCAGGCCGTTGTCGCGCGCGAAGTTCATGACGAAGTCCCAGGCCATGGGCTCAAGGCGCTTGAGCTCCTCGTTGACGATGACGCACTTCACGCCGTTGATGACGGTGGGGACGCACAGCGGCGAGTAGCCGATGTGGGCGCCAATGCCGCCGCGCACGCCGCCGGGCCGGAAACTGGACATCGCACCGGCCAGGCGCTCGGCCCAATCGCTGGGGCGGAAGGTGCGTCCATCCAGTGTCACACCCTGGATGAATACTTCGCGCGGCGGTCGGACAACGGTCATGGAATAGGTCGGCTTCCTGGGACAGCGGGAGGCCGCTGACGTGGTGGATATTGTGCCTCGGCTCCTGCCGATCTGTTGCGCCGCAGCAAAGGCTCGCGCGCCGACTCTAGAATCAAAAGTCCCGTTTTTCCCATAACCAGTCGGAGACCCGATGAACGCTGAATCCCTCCCGTCCGATGCCCATGTGATGCCGACCTACGGCCGCCTGCCCGTTGCGCTTTCGCACGGTCAGGGCTGCTGGGTCTGGGACACGAACGGCCGACGACTGCTGGATGGATTGGCCGGCATCGCGGTCAATACGCTGGGCCACAACCATCCGCGCCTGGTGCCAGCGCTGCAGGACCAGGTCGCCCAGCTCATCCACACCAGCAACTACTACCGCATACCGCTGCAGGAGCAGCTGGCCGACACGCTGTGCGAGCTTTCGGGCCTGGCCAACGTGTTCTTCTGCAACAGCGGACTGGAAGCCAACGAGGCGGCGCTGAAGATCGCGCGCAAGTTCGGCCATGACCGCGGCAACACGTCGCCGGAGGTTCTCGTCTTCGAGGGCGCCTTCCACGGCCGTTCCATCGCCACGCTGTCGGCCACGGCCAATCCCAAGATCCAGGCCGGCTTCGGGCCGCTGGTGCCGGGCTTCGTGCGCGTGCCGCTGAACGACGTGGCTGCGGTCGAAGCAGCCCTCTCGGCTCACCCCAACATCACCGCCATCTTCCTGGAGACCATCCAGGGCGAAGGCGGCATCAACCCGGCGCGCGCCGAGTTCCTGCAGGCGCTGCGCCGCGTCTGCGACGAGCACGACCTGCTGCTGATGCTGGACGAAGTGCAATGCGGCATCGGCCGCACCGGCAAGTGGTTCGCCCACCAGTGGGCCGGCATCCAGCCGGACGTGATGCCGCTGGCCAAGGGCCTGGGCTCGGGCGTGCCCATCGGCGCGGTCGTCTGCGGCCCGCGCGCTGCCGGGGTGCTGAAAGCCGGCAACCACGGCACGACCTTCGGCGGCAACCCGCTGGCGATGCGGGCCGGCGTCGAGACGCTGAAGATCATGGCTGAGGACGGCTTGCTGGCAAACGCCGAGGCTGTCGGCGCGACCTTGCGAGGTGCGCTGGCCGACGGCCTGGCGGGTGAGGCCGGTGTCGTCGAGATCCGCGGCCAGGGCCTGATGCTGGGCATCGAACTGGACCGCCCGGCCGGCGTGCTGCTGACCCAGGCGCTGGAAGCCGGTCTGTTGATCAGCATCACCGCCGACCGCGTCGTGCGCCTGCTGCCGCCGCTGATCCTGACGCACGACGAAGCGCGCCAGATCGCCGCCCTGCTGGTGCCGCTGATCAAGGCCTTCCTGGCCCAGCCCAAGCCATGAAGCCGGGAGACGCACTGATGCGCCACTACCTCCAGTTCAAGGATCTGCGGGCCGAGGAATACGCCCACCTGTTCGACCGCGCCGGCATCATCAAGCGCCGCTTCAAGAACTACGAGAAGTACCAGCCGCTGCAGGACCGCACGCTGGCCATGATCTTCGAGAAGGCCAGCACGCGCACGCGCGTCAGCTTCGAGGCGGGCATGTACCAGATGGGCGGCTCGGTCGTGCACCTGACCACCGGCGATAGCCAGCTGGGCCGCGCCGAGCCGGTGGAGGACTCCGCGCGCGTCATCAGCCGCATGGTCGACATCGTCATGATCCGCACCTACGAGCAGAGCAAGATCGAGCGCTTCGCCGCGCATTCGCGCGTGCCGGTCATCAACGGGCTGACCAACGAATACCACCCCTGCCAGATCCTGGCCGACCTGTTCACCTTCATCGAGGCGCGCGGCATGGACCGCCGCGGCAGCATCGACATGGACTGCCTGAAGGGGCGCGTCGTGGCGTGGGTGGGCGATGGCAACAACATGGCCAACACCTGGCTGCAGGCGGCGGAGATCCTGGGCTTCACGGTGCATGTCAGCACGCCCAGCGGCTACGGCATCGACCATGCCGTGGCGGGTGTGAAGGACGCCAGCTGCTACAAGGTCTTCGACGACCCGCGCGAGGCCTGCGCAGGCGCCGACCTGGTGACCACGGACGTCTGGACCAGCATGGGCTACGAGGCCGAGAACGAGGCCCGCAAGGCGGCGTTCAAGGACTGGTGCGTGGACGCGGCCATGATGGCCCGTGCCAAGCCGGATGCCCTCTTCATGCACTGCCTGCCGGCGCATCGCGGTGAGGAGGTGGCGGCAGACGTCATCGACGGGCCGCAGTCCGTGGTGTGGGACGAAGCGGAGAACCGCATGCATGTGCAGAAGGCACTCATGGAGTACCTGCTGCTGGGTCGCATCGGCTGACGCGCTTTCTCGCGAAGCAAAAAGCCGGCTGCGAACAGCCGGCTTTTTCTTTGGGCTTGCTGATCAGCCGCGGCGGCGACGGGCCAGCAGCAGCGCGCCACCGGCCAGCAGCAGCGCGACGCTGCTCGGCTCCGGCACGGCGGAGATGTTGTCCAGCGCGGCAACGCCGTTCGTGCCGGTGAGGTCGAAGGACAGGGCCGTGCCGCTGAAGCTCAGAACCGCCGTGTTCCAGGTCGCGAAGTCGCCGGTGGCGCTCAGGCTGATCGTGCCCAGCAGCGCGCCGCTGCCGTTCAGGCCGGAGTAGGCCGAGATGGTGGCGGTATCGGTACCGGCGTAGTGGAAGCCCAGGCCACCGTTGACGCCCGCGGCGACATTCAGGTAGGCGGCGGTGTTGATGACGCCGTCGAGCTGCACGTAG
>Ga0114942_1000592_pt1 | contig 10217 bp, 10 predicted proteins | sample LowerColdCreek_FD_88674 | JGI IMG/M metagenome (GOLD analysis project Ga0114942, IMG submission 88674) | Groundwater microbial communities from Cold Creek, Nevada to study Microbial Dark Matter (Phase II) - Lower Cold Creek | ecosystem: Environmental > Aquatic > Deep subsurface > Groundwater ... | reverse complement strand
GCCTTCTTATGAAGCTGCGCTAGCCGTACTGGCCTGATTCCAGTTGATATCAGCACAAGCAGCCTTCGGGCTGCTTTTTTTAAGGCCGAAAAGTTCGGTTCAGTCTGCAGGCTAGTTGTTGCATGGCAGGGCTGTTTCGTGATGATTTGCTGCTGATAACTTACATGTGTACTCTGAAATTAATGTTTAGTGAAAATAACATACAGTTTTTATGCTTTATAAATTTAATAAAATCAGTAAGATAAAAATCAAACTGGTTTTACCACTGGTTTTATTTATGATTTAAGAGTACAAATGTGCGCTGAAATTAATTGATTCAGTGATTTTTTATGTCTGCTGTTTACCGCCGCATCTACACAGAGCTATGTCAGATGTTATTTCGCCAATCCAGTCTTGCCGGCGCCGCCGAACCGCTGATCCAGCAGCTGTTGCCTTGGTACAACGCCGGGTTTTATGCGGCCAGAGTACTGCAAATCAAACCTCAGGCCGGTTGTCTTCGGTTGAAGCTAAAAGTGAGTAAATTTTTTCCGTTGTTTACGCCCGGCCAACACCTGCAATTGCGGGAAAATATCAGAGGCGTGCCAACGGAACGGACATTCAGTATCTGTAGCAGCGTGCAACAATTGCATGACCAGCGTGAAATTGAGCTGGCGGTCAAAATTCAACCGCAAGGTACCTTTACCAGTGCGCTGAGCGGCGAATTAACGCCCGGTAACTATGTCCACCTCGGGGCACCGACCGGCGATTTTGCCTTGTATCAGGGCCGCGTTGCTTGTTTGATCGCTGCCGGCAGTGGCGTCACTCCTCTATTTTCGATGCTGACTTCATTGAGCCGGCTAACGGTTCCGCTGCTGTTTGTTTACAGCTATCGGGGTACTGAGCAGTTACTGTTTGCTGAACAGTGGGCGGGATTACAGGCAAAGTTTCCTTTGCTAAAGCTAATCCTGTGGGACTCGGCGACCAGAGGGCGGTTGAGTGCGGATCGCATATTTGACGAGTTGCAGCCCGAACTGAGCGGGCAGTTTCTGCTGTGTGGACCGGTTGCGTTTACGCAGGATCTTCGTGCCGCATGCTTGGCACGGGGTGTTAGCCCAACCCAGATCGCTGCAGAGAGTTTTGGCATGATCCAGCGCACAGCTGCAACCAGTCAGCCGGTGCGCTTAGCGCTGGGTCGACAACAACATGATTTGGTTGGGCAAGGCTCCATCTTACAGCGGGCTGAACAAAGCGGTCTGGTGCTGCGCTATGGCTGCCGCCGCGGTGTTTGTATGCAATGCCTCTGTGACAAAAGCAGCGGCGTCGTACGCAATCTGTTGACCGGAGAGTTATCGGATGCTGGCGCTGGCCGTATTCAGCTGTGTATCAGTGAGGCGGTCAGTCCGGTGGAATTAAGTAGTGAAGGGTTAGTCGTTTGATGAATAATTTACAAAATCCGCAGCCGGACGGAGCACAACTGGAGTCACTGGCACTGGAACTTGATCAGTTGTTGCGCCAGGAAAAAAGTCGCCTGGGTTACGCCGACGCCCGGTATTTGCAGCAACTGATGTTCTGGCAACGCTGTGCGGCGCTTTGTGGCCGGCTGGGGATGCTGCTGTGCTGGTTCAGCTGGTGGTGGTTAGTGCCAGCCGTGCTATTACTGGCGCTGGCAAAAATACTCGACAATATGGAAATCGGTCATAACGTCTTACACGGGCAGTATGATTTTCTGCGGCATCCGCGGCTTAATTCTCAACAATATGAATGGGATATTGCCTGTGATGCCAAATCATGGCAACGCACTCATAATTTTGAACACCACACTTATACCAACATTATTGGTCTGGACCGGGACTTTGGTTATGGTCTGCTGCGACTGTCGCCTGATCTGCGCTGGCGCTTACAAAACAGCTGGCAGTTTCTGACGTATCTGATCTTAAGTACATTTTTTCAGTGGGGGATCGCTTACCACGAGCTGGCGGCGCAACGGGTATTTTTCGGCCGGAAAAAAGCCGACCGTCACAGTCAGGTATCAGATCAACAATTAAAGTCGGCTTTTCTGACTAAAGCTCGCCGGCAGTTGCTGAAGGATTATCTGATTTATCCGTTATTATGCTGGCCGGTAGCATTGCCTGTGCTGGTTGGCAATCTTGCCGCCAATCTGCTGCGAAACTGGTGGACTGCCACGGTGATTTTTTGTGGTCATTTCACCGGGCAGGCGCAGGTGTTTCAACCGGCTGACTGCATTGACGAAAGTCGCGGGCACTGGTACTACCGGCAAATTCTTGGCTCGTCCAATTTTACCGGACCGCGCTGGCTGCATATTTTAACGGGGCACCTCAGCTGTCAGATTGAGCATCACCTGTTCCCGGATCTACCAGCCTGGCGTTATCCAGCGTTGAGTCAAGAGGTGCAGGCTATTGCACAGCGACACGGTATCCCTTACAACAGCGGCAGTTTTGGCCGGCAATATCTGAGTGTACTGCAGCGGATATTACGATATTCCCGCCCCTAACGGCTTGACCTGTCTGCCAGAAATGTTCAGGCTGATGTTTTGTTCTGACAGACAGGTGCAAATATGACAGCATCAACGATTAGTGCTTTGAAACAATTGGCTTATGTCGTTTCTGATGTGCCGCGGGCAGTGGTTTTTTTTCAGCAATTAGGCCTGCCGCTATTATTTCAGCCTGCTGCGCAGTTGGCTTTTATGGCTATCGGGCCTGTGCGGTTGATGCTGACGCAACCTCAGGGGGCTGGCACTGTGGGGCAAAACTCGGTGTTGTATTTGCAGTGTCAGCAGATTGAAGCTGAGTATCAGCGATTACAGGCGGCGGGTATTGCCGGTGAAAAAGCGCCACACTGTGCGGCACAAATGGGCGACTATGATCTGTGGCTGGCGTTTTTCCGCGATCCGGATGGCAATTTGCTGGCTTTACTGGAAGAAAAGCTGACGAAAATCTGATATTTTCCGGCAACTGCGTCAACTCATTGCTATTCGCGTGCAAGTCTGGGTACACTCGGATTGAAAATAACAATAATATTATAAATCTGAGGCTTAGCTTGAGAAATCTATACTCTGGGTTCCTGCTGGGATTACTGCTGATTTGCTCCAGTCTGTTTTACGGACTGGCGCTGACCAATTCCGATAAAAAAATTCAGCAACAAGCGTCCTTGCTGGACGGTACCTGGCGCTTAGTGTCGGTGCGCCAGTTTGATGCGGCCGGCAAAGCGCTACCAGTGTCTGCGTCAGCTCAAGCATTGCAATCATTGAAGATTGTCGCAAACCGGCATTTCAGCCGCGTCACGACGGCGGACGATGGCAAGGTGATCAGCGCCACCGCTGGCCTGATTGAACTCAGTGCTGATTTGTACCGCGAGTACACCGGTTTCAAACCGGATGCCCACAGCAGTCTGGCTTATCAGTGGCAACTGGAAGAGGGCCTGCTGACACAACGCCGGACCGATAAAAATCAGGTGATTGAAGAGGTTTGGCAACTGGTGGAGTGAGCGGCAGTTCGCTATTGTTTTCCAGTTCAGACCGATTAAATTCCAAGATTTTTCCGTGACTTCGTAAATATTTATCTGCAGCTTCGGCAGATCGGATGCAAGGTGATGGAAATGCACTAAGCTTGCTCAGAACGAGTCAAATCGACGGGACAAGTTATGAAATCTTCAGGTTTTGTGTGCTTAATATCCGTGCTTTTCGTCCTTTCCGCGTGCGGCCCGCAGGCGCCAACGTCTGTCCAACCAGCATCTAAACCAGTCAGCAGTACCACTCCAGAAGTCAAAGCACCCGCAGCAGATGCTGCAGCCAATGCAGTCACACCTGTGGCGGCACAATGTCAGCTCAAGCTTGGCTTTGAAGCCTGGGAACCCTACCAATACACAGCGCTGGATAACAAACCGTCAGGTCTTGATATCGAGTTAGTGGAAGCGATAGCGCAGCAAATGGGCTGCAAAATCATCGCACAACAAGGCAGCTGGACAGAATTAATCAGTGCGCTGAAGGTCGGGACTGTCGACTTGTTGCTTGGGGCATCGATTACGCCAGCCCGTCAGGAATATGCGCATTTCTCCGAGCCATACCGGCAGGAACAATTTGTATTGTTTGTCCGTTCGGCGGACGTTGCCGGATATCCACAAAACTCATTGGCAGAATTTATTGGTGCCGGCAAAAAAGTAGGCATCATCAGTGAATATTACTATGGGACTGAGTTTGCGGATTTATATAATCAGGCGCCGCTGAAGCAACAATTTGTTGAGGCATCTTTAAGCGAACTGAATCTGGCACGGCTGCTGGATGAGGATATCGATGGAATGCTGGAAGACAGTTTTGTCGGCCATGCGATGCTCAGACGCAAAGGTCTTGATAAACAGATTGGTGCTCATTCAATTTCAATGGGCAATACCGATGTGTTTGTGATGTTTAGCAAAGCCACCGTGAAAGCAGAGCAGGTCAGTGCATTTAATCAGGCGTTAGCCACGATAAAAGCCGATGGTCGCTACAACAGTATCATTCAGCGTTATGTGCATTAAAGGCGATTGGTCGCCTGTTGCAGGATCTGACTGGTAAAGCTTGTTTTCAGATAAAACCCGCGTGGCAGAGCCTGAACAGGCTCGCCGCCGGGACCAATGGCCAGAGTCAGCGCTTTACTGTTGGCTCCCTTCGGCCTTAACTGCAGAACTTTACCGTGCGCACCGCGGATTTGGTCAAGTCCACCCAGCGCCAGTAGATCCATCAATTCTTCCCAATCTTGCTGCAGCAGCTGTTGCTGCTGTGTGTCGGGTTGCCATAAAAACGCCCGGCCAATCATCCGGTCACCCAATGGAATATCCCGCGATGCCAGCACCGGGACCCAGAGCACGTGTTGCAGTTTCCGGCATACCCATGAATCCTGCCAACGTTGTAGGGTTGCGCCGGTCATTGGCGCCACACAGACATAGGTACTTTCAAGGGGTTTGCCTTGACGGTCGACTGGTAGAGTCTTCAGCTCGACAGCCAAATGTGGGAAGTCAGGTTCTGCCCTAGAGCCTGCACTGGCACCCAGTGCCAGTTCAATTAACTGGCCAACAGTCCCTTTATCACGACGCAGATCCACAGGCAAGTTCTGCCTCAGTTCGTCCGCCAGTTCAGTTAGGGTCAGCCCCGCCAGCGCATGGGCGCGGTGCAATAATTCAGCAGTGGAATCAGGAGGAGAAGGGCGCATATCAATATCCGTGTATCACTCTGAACACACTAACATTTTCATCCGGATCTTTCTGGCGATTTTATCAGCAATCCAACTTATGCACAGAGCAGTGTGGCTTCTGATGTCAAAAAAAGCGACCTAAGCACATGAAAAATAATGTGTTTTAATATCTCAGGTCTTTGTTTTTATTGCGAGATAATGAGTTATTCAGGGATAAGAACATGGATATGCACAGTTATATGCACAGTCTCTGTGTAAAAGTGCACAGAGGCATACTGTATAAATGCCAAGTTGTGGATAACTTGAGAGCAAGTAGATGGAAATTCAGTTTGCTGTCCCTGCCACTTTGTGAAAGAATCAGGACAACGCTGTTGTAAACAAGCCAGAGGTTTGTGTGATCGATGCCGAAGGCTTTCGGGCCAACGTCGGTATAGTGATTTGTAATCACCAGGGACAGGTGTTTTGGGCTCGCAGATACGGACAGCATTCATGGCAGTACCCGCAAGGTGGCATTGATGATGGTGAAACGCCAGAGCAAGCGATGTATCGGGAATTACATGAAGAAGTTGGATTAACCGCGGCAGATGTAGAAATAGTGGCAACCACCAAACATTGGTTACGCTATAAACTGCCGAAGCGTTTGATTCGACGGGATTCAAACCCGGTTTGTATCGGGCAAAAACAGAAATGGTTTTTGCTGCGATTAACTTGCCGGGATGAAGATGTCAATCTGTTGAAAACCACGCATCCTGAATTCGATGACTGGCGTTGGGTCAGTTATTGGTACCCGGTGCGGCAAGTTGTGGCTTTTAAGCGGGAAGTTTACCGGAAAGTCATGAAAGAGTTTGCCCCAATCGCTTTACCTTTTGTTCGACGGGAAGTTAAAAAGAAATAAACAAATGCCAGCCTGTGGCTGGCATTTGTTGTTATGTGAGGTCAAACATGCTCAGCCAGTTGCGGCGCATCGTGCAGGACGTAGCTCAGGAGCCTTCGCTGGACAGCGCTTTGGCCGGATTGGTCCGCAACGTGAAACACGCGCTGCGTACGGAATGCTGCTCGGTTTACCTCGCGGATTATGAGCAACAACATTTTATGCTGATGGCCACTGACGGACTGAATCCGGAAGCGATCGGCAAAGTCTCCATCGGTTTTTCTGAAGGTCTGATCGGCTGGGTTGGCCAGCGCGAGGAGCCAATTAATTTGGCTCAGGCCCATCTGCATCCACGCTTTAAAGTCACCCCCGAAGTTTCTGAAGACTGTTTTTCTGCATTTTTAGGTTGCCCCATTATCCATCACCGCAAAGTCTTGGGTGTATTAACCATTCAGCAATCCGATTCGCGCATTTTTAATGAAGATGAAGAGTCGTTTCTGGTGACATTGGGGGTACAGTTGGCCTCTGTGCTGGTCAATGCTGAAATGCGCAAAGTGTCGGCCGGAACTTCAACAACCCAGCAAAACAGCCAGATGCAAGGTTTAATCGGTGCGCCTGGTATAGCGATTGGCGAAGGGTATATCCTGCAACCAGCCAGTGATTTTGATGCGATTTCGCTGAAACACAGCGATGATCCAGAAAAAGAACTGAACCGGTTTTACCGGGCAGTCAAAGTCACCAAAGCCGAATTTAATCGTCTCGCCGAGCGGATGAGCGGGCATTTGCCAGCCGATGCGCTGGCAATTTTTGACGTCTACCATCAGCTGCTGGACGCCGCCAGCCTTGGCAATGAAATTGAAGCGCAAATCAAACTCGGCTGGTGTGCCAAGAGTGCCCTGAAGCTGGTCGTCGAGCGGTTCGCCCGCCAGTTTGACGATATGGATGACCCTTATCTGCGCGAGCGTGGCACCGATATTCGTGATTTGGGACAGCGGGTGTTAAATCACTTGCTGGAAACTGAACAACGTCAACACCGTCTGCCGGCGCAAGTCGTCCTGGTTGCAGAAAATGTCACCGCGTCGATGCTGGCCGAAATTCCGCGCGCACAGCTGGTCGCGATCGTGTCATTAAAAGGTTCGGTTAACTCACACGCCGCGATTATGGCGCGCGCTTTGGGTATTCCTGCCGTGATGGGTGTTGACGAGTTGCCATTGATGCAATGGCAAGGCCAACGGCTGATTGTCGATGGTTATCAGGGCCATATTCTGGTGTCGCCAGCCGACGCGATTTGTCAGGAATACCGTCAGCTGATTACCAAAGATGCCGAGCTGAGCGCTCGTTATCAATCAGAATTGCATCTGCCGGCGCAAAGCAGTTGTGGTCAGAATTTCAGTCTGATGGTGAACTCGGGCCTTGCGATTGAAATTGAAACGACACAGTCTGAATTCACCAATGGCGTCGGTCTGTATCGGACCGAATTTCCCTTTATCATGCGTAGCCGTTTCCCGACAGAGCTGGAACAGGTCGAGCTGTATCGCAAGGTGTTTCAAGGCTATCCCGGCAAAGCCGTGGTGATGCGGACACTGGACGTCGGCGGTGACAAACCTTTGCCGTATTTTCCAATCTCAGAGGAAAATCCGTTTTTAGGTTGGCGTGGGATCCGGCTGACGCTCGATCATCCGGAAATTTTCCTGGTGCAGATCCGCGCCATGCTCAAAGCAAATATCGGTTACAACAGCTTGCACATTTTGTTGCCGATGATTTCTGATCTGGCCGAAGTGGACGAATCGCTACGGTTAATCCGGCAGGCCTGGTTTGAAGTTGACGATGAGTTTAACGGTGAGAATATTGTCGCCAAACCAAAAGTCGGCGTGATGATTGAAGTGCCGTCTATCATGTTTCAGCTGCCGGAGCTGGCACGAAAAGTCGATTTTTGTTCGGTGGGAACCAACGATTTAACCCAGTACCTGCTGGCGGTCGATCGGAACAATCCACGCGTCGGTAATTTATACGATGCTATGCATCCAGCCGTATTACGGGCGCTGAATCAGCTCGGCCAGCAAGCCCATGGTTTGCAGTTTCCGATCAGTATCTGTGGCGAGCTTGGCGGTGAGCCGCTTGGCGTATTAACGCTGGCAGCGATGGGCTTTAACAGTTTTAGTATGAACCATAGCAATCTGGCCAAAATTAAATGGTTATTACGCCGGATTGATTTAGCCGAACTGCGGCTGCTGTTGCCGGACGTGTTGGCCTGTCAATCGCCAAAACAGGTCAGAGTGCTGGTACAACGTTTTCTTGATCAAAAACAGTTGTTGAATCAGTTACGCGCCTGATCGGCTGCAATGGTAGATCCGGCATAAAGCCCTTGGCTTTCACGCCGGTTCTCGTATCATGTGGCCTTTATTTTTTCATCTGCTGACGAGTAGTCCAATGTCGCCATCTTATCTGGTATTCCCACAAATTGACCCGGTGATTTTCAGTCTGGGTCCGCTCAGTATCCGTTGGTACGGGCTGATGTATCTGATTGCTTTTGTTATGGCCAATTATTTGGCGAATCGTGCGGCCGATAAGCCGAACTCAGGCTGGACGCGGGATCAGGTCAGCGATTTGATGTTTTATGGTTTCCTTGGCGTGGTGCTCGGTGGTCGGGTCGGTTACGTGCTGTTTTACAACTTCGGCGAGTTTCTGGCCGATCCGCTGTATCTGTTCCGTACCTGGGAAGGCGGTATGTCGTTTCACGGCGGTGTGCTTGGTGTGCTGACCGCGATGTGGCTGCTCAGCCGCAAATTCAACAAAAGTTATCTGCGGCTTGGTGATTTTGTTGTCGTGCTGCTGCCATTGGGCCTTGGTGCTGGTCGGATCGGTAACTTTATTAACGGTGAATTGTGGGGACGTACGGCAGAGGTGCCCTGGGCTATGTTATTTCCGGGAGCCGGCCCGCTACCGCGTCATCCGAGTCAGCTGTATGAGTTCTTCTTTGAAGGCATCGTGTTGTTTTTAATGCTGGTTTGGTACAAAAAACGCAATCCGCCGGCTGGCAATGTCGGTGGTTTGTTTCTGCTGGGCTATGGCACCTTCCGCTTTGGCATTGAGTTTTTCCGCGAGCCGGATGCGCATCTTGGTATTCTGAGTCTGGGCATGTCGATGGGACAGTGGCTCTGTATGCCGATGATCCTCAGTGGTATTGCATTAATTGTGTGGGGTTATCGCCGCGAAGGGAGCAAAGCATGAAACAGTATCTGGATTTGATGCGCCATGTATTGGAGCAGGGCCATCAGAAAACCGACCGCACCGGCACTGGTACCATTAGCGTGTTTGGTTATCAGATGCGCTTTAATCTGGCTGAAGGTTTTCCTTTGGTCACCACCAAAAAATGTCATCTGAAATCGATCATTTATGAGCTGTTATGGTTTTTACAGGGCGATACCAACATTGGTTATCTGAAAGCCAATGGCGTGTCGATTTGGGATGGCTGGGCCACTGATGATGGCGAGCTGGGACCGGTTTATGGTGCACAGTGGCGCAGCTGGCAGGGGGCTGATGGTCAGGTTATTGATCAGATCAGCCAGCTGATCAACGACATTAAACGAACACCGGATTCGCGCCGGCTGATAGTCAGCGCCTGGAACCCGGCCTTGTTACCCGATACGCAGTTTTCACCGCGCGAAAACGCTGCACAAGGCAAACAAGCCCTGCCGCCTTGCCATACGTTGTTCCAGTTTTATGTCAATGACGGCAAGTTGTCTTGTCAGCTGTATCAGCGCAGTGCAGATATTTTCCTCGGCGTGCCATTTAACATCGCCAGCTATGCGTTGCTGACACTGATGGTGGCTCAAGTTTGTGATTTGGCGCCCGGTGACTTCATCCACACCTTTGGTGATGCGCATTTGTATCTGAACCATCTGGAACAGGTGGAACTGCAACTGAGCCGCACACCTTACCCATTGCCACAGATGAAGCTGAATCCGGCAGTGAAAGATATTTTTGCTTTTTCCTTTGCCGATTTTGAACTGCAGGGTTATCAGGCCCATCCGCATATCAAAGCGCCGGTAGCGATCTAACGCAATCAAAGCTTCATTGCAGTAGCACATTGTTTTTCAGCAGAGCCGGTGTTAGACCGGCTTTTTTACAGCACAAAACCGCTGAATAACTGCAGTATGGTTTTATTTCAGTATTTTTAG
>Ga0114942_1000591_pt1 | contig 10230 bp, 11 predicted proteins | sample LowerColdCreek_FD_88674 | JGI IMG/M metagenome (GOLD analysis project Ga0114942, IMG submission 88674) | Groundwater microbial communities from Cold Creek, Nevada to study Microbial Dark Matter (Phase II) - Lower Cold Creek | ecosystem: Environmental > Aquatic > Deep subsurface > Groundwater ... | reverse complement strand
GTGTTCGCCACCGTGCGCATGAACCCGGCGAAGGGCGCGGCCCTGGTCAGCTTCGACGCCACCGCCGCCAAGGCGATGCGCGGCGTGTTGAAGGTCATCGACTTGCCCGGCGGCATGGCCGTCGTCGCCGACAACACCTGGCGCGCCTTCCAGGCCGCGCAGGCCGTGCAGTGCGACTGGGCCGAGCCCGGCTACCCAGCCAGCACGGCGGCAATGATGGGCGCCATCGTGGCATCGATGACCGAGAAGCACCGCGACAGCCGGCTGCGCGACGACGGCAACGTCGACCAGGCGCTGGCCTCCGGCACGGCGCTCACGGTGCTCGAGGCCGAGTACCGGGTGCCCTTCCTGGCGCACGCGACGATGGAGCCGATGAACGCCGTGGCCTGGCTGCAGCGCGGCCAGCTCGACATCTGGGCCGGCGTGCAGAACCCCACCGCCGCGCGTGACCTGGCGGCCAAGGCCGCAGGCCTGGACGCCACCCAGGTGCACGTGCACACCACGCTGATGGGCGGTGGCTTCGGCCGGCGCCTCGAGGCGGACTACGTGGTGCAGGCCGCGCAACTGGCCGTGGCGATGGCGGGCAAGCCGGTCAAGCTGACCTGGCGCCGCGAAGAAGACATGGCGCAGGACTTCTACCGCCCCGCGGCCGTGGCACGTCTGCGGGGCACGATGGCCGCGAAGCAGATGAGCGCGCTGGACGTTCAGGTGGCCTCGCTGTCGGTGGTCGAGTCCAACCTCGGCCGCCTGGGCCTGCCGGCGCTGGGGCCGGACGCGAAGATCATCGAAGGCGCCTACGACCAGCCCTACGGCATCGCCCACTACCGCGCCACGGCCTACCGCACGCCGGCCGGTCGGCCGGTGAGCTACACGCGTTCGGTGGGCAATTCGTACAACGCCTTCTTCATCGAGAGCTTCATCGACGAGCTGGCCGCGCAGGCCGGCGCCGACCCGCTGCACATGCGGCTGGCGCTGCTCAGCCATGAGCCCTCGCGCCAGGTGCTGTCGGCGGTGGCGGCCCTGTCGGGCTGGGGCCAGCCGCTGCCCGCCGGGCGCGGCCGGGGCCTGGCCTTCCACCTCTGCCGCGGCGTGCCGGTGGCCCAGGTGGTCGAGATCACGACGACCCCGCAGGGCGTGAAGATCGACAAGGTCTTCGTTGCCGCGGACGTGGGCACGGCGCTGGACCCGCGCAACCTCGAAGCGCAACTGCAGTCGGGCGTGATCTTCGGGCTCAGTGCCGCGCTGTATGGCGAGATCAGCTTCGCCCAGGGCGCGGCCGAGCAGAGCAACTTCCACGACTACCCGGTGCTGCGCCTGCAGCAGGCGCCTCAGATCGTGGTCAAGGTGCTGGAAGGCGGCGGCGCCATCCGCGGCGCGGGCGAAACCGGCGTGCCACCCGTGGCGCCGGCGCTGGCCAATGCGATCTTCCAGGCCACTGGCAAGCGCATTCGGGAACTGCCGCTGCGCGGGCACGTCGACTTTGTTTGACGTTAGGGGGTGGCCAGACTAGACCGGAGCGGCTGGGTGAGCAGTCAGCTGATCATGCGCGTCGCCGCTGAACTTCGCCCGATGCCATCGGCATCGCTAGTGGGCACGGCAGATTCATGAACGACTCGGCGCGGAGCCAGCTGCAGGCGCCTGCGCGAAGGTGTCCTTCTGGACCGCTACAACCACGTTGTCAATCGAAGCGCGGACGCGGCCAAACATGTCCGTCGTCTGCTGCCGCAAGAGTTCGCTGTCGCCTTGGATGCCCATCTCAAGCCGGGCGCTATGCATGAACTCCTGGACGCCTTGCATGATGCCCTCAAGCTCGGGAACCAAGGCCTTCATGTAGTCCACAACGAGCACGTGGTGCGCGGCGGCGGCTTCCTCGCGGGAAGCACGTGCTCGCCGCGCAACGTCTTCCTCGAAATCCTTGAGCGCCATCAGGCGCGTATGAATATCGGCGCTGCCGCCATTGAGCACCAGATTTCGCCGTAGTTCCCTGAATAGTTCGTCCGTATTGGCCTCCGCTCGCTTGATCGTGTCGCTGCAGGACTTGATGGTGTCCTTGTGTTCTTGCATCGCCGGCATGCGCGTCACGCACTTCATGAACAGTTCTTGGACTCTTGCGTGCACCTCCCGAACCCGGCGCGCCGTCTCGGCCTCGCTGACAAGCCAAGTCCGATTCACAGAGGCAGCTAGCGGTAAGAGTGGGTCCGCGTAGTTCGGCGTCGCCTTGGCATCGATCGTGGGCAAGCCACCCAGCAGCTTCGACGCTTGAACGAAGTCAGCGATCAGCTGGGTATAAACCTCGTTGCGAATCGACGTGATCCGCTCCCGATGCGCCTCATCCGCTGATGCCCTCAGCTCAGTCTTCATCTTCAGGTAGTTGACGACAAGGCCGGCAATGACGCCTGACAACGTCAGCAACCCGACGGCGATCGAGTTGTTGTACCAAGGTGTCTCTGGCGGTAGCTGGGGCGTGACAGCGACCGTAGCCTCAAGTTTGAGCGGCGCCGCCGGCGACGGCGGCGCAATTAGCGACGCGGGGACGGATGGGACGGCCGACGCGGAAGACGCCGGTAGAGATGCCGCCAGAGCTGGCGTTGCCGTGGGATTAGCCATGCGCAAGTTTAGGCAGATCGAATGGGGCAACCGCATGACCAACAGGACGCGTTAAGGTTGGTCTCCCTCGTCATCTCCGCGACCGGTCAATCCGGGCAGCCGGAGATAGCAAGGCCGGCCACGCCGCGCACGCGGCAGCATCGCTTCGCAACGCACCTCATGCAGAGAGGCAGCGACCTCCGAACCGTGCAGGGGCTGCTGAGGCATGCGGACGTGGCGACCACCATGATCTACATCCACGTCCTGAGGGTGGGGGAGGTGCTGCGCGAAGTCCCCTGGATACGCTACTGGGGTCTGACAGTCCCCGACGCGGTCATTGGTGAACTAACGCAACCAGCCTTTTGCAGCCCTCAACTGCCGCGTGGCCTTCCGGTCAGTCGACAACGGCCGGCAGCCGTGGTGAGCGAGGCCGGAATCCACCTCTGACGACACGCGCATCACCCCTGCCTGGAGCGCTGCTCCTGGACTTCACCCGGCTTCAATTGAGCCTTCGATGCCCACCTTCGACGCAGCCATCAGCGCGCCAGGAACACGAGCGCCCTGGCCACGAAGTCGGCGTGGAACTGGAACACCGCGCCGTGCCCGGAATCCGGGTAGATGACCAGCTCGCTGTTCGGCAAGCGCTGCGCCAGGTCGTGCGTGTTCTGGCTCGGCACCATGCGGTCGTTGTCGCCATTGGCGACGAGCACCGGGTGGTGGATCTTTGACAGGTCGGCAGGCGCCTTGTTGCCCCACAGGCGCAGCGCCTTGAGCTGGGCCTGCAGCGCGGCCACGGTGATGGCCTTGTCGCGGCCTTCGGTGCGTTCCTTCAGGCGCAGCAGGAATTCCTTGCCCGCGCGGATACCGGCCGGTGTCCGCGTGAAGAACAGGAACTGCTTCGGGTCCTGGAAGGTCAGCCAACCGCGCAGCATGTCCAGGTAGGTCACGCGGGCCACCTGGCTGATGCCCTCGCCGCCCGCCGGGCCGGTGCCGGTGATGATCATCTTGCGCACCAGCTGGGGCGCCATCTGCACGATCTCCTGGGCGACCATGCCGCCCATCGAGAAGCCGAACAGGTCGACCTGCTGCAAGCCCATGGCCTGGATGAAGCTGATGGCGTCACGGGCCATCTCCTCCATGGACGCCGCCGGCACGCCGCTCGACGCGCCGATGCCGCGGTTGTCGAAGGTGATCACGCGGTGCCTGGCCGCCAGCCCGTCGATGACGCGCGGGTCCCAGTTGTCCAGCACGGCGGCCAGGTGGATGAGGCACACCAACGGCGTGCCGGGGTTCTCGGTGCCGAGTTCCCGGTAGGCGAACTGCACACCCCCGGCGGACACCGTCCGGGTCGGCACGTTCTTCCAGGTGAGCGGCGATGCAGGCGACGTGTTCATGGCTGAGGCCGGTCAGGCTGCGAGCGCGGGGTAGTCGGTGTACCCCTTGGCGCCTGGCGTGTAGAAGGTCGCTGCGTCGATGGCGTTGAGCGCCGCCCCCGCCTGCATGCGTTCGACCAGGTCCGGGTTGGCCAGGAAGGGGCGGGCAAAGGCGATCAGGTCGGCCTGGCCTGCATGCAGCGCGCGCTCTGCGCTGTCGCGATCAAAGCCGCCGGCCAGGATGAAGGTGCCCTGGAAGGCCTTCCTCAGCCTGGCGTTCAGCTCCGCAGGCACGGGTGGTGCGCCCATGGCCGAATGGTCCAGCAGGTGCAGATAGGCCAGTCCGAGCTTGGACAGCTCCTCCGTCAGCGCCAGGTATTGGGCGTCGACTTCAGCGAAGGCGCCGGTGCTGTTGAACACACCGTAGGGCGAGAGCCGGATGCCGACGCGATCCCCGCCGATGGCGGCCACGGTGGCGCGGGCGACCTCCAGCGCAAAGCGGTTGCGGCCCTCGATGCTGCCGCCGAATGCATCGGTCCGCTGGTTCACGTTGACGTTCAGGAATTGCTCGATCAGGTAGCCGTTGGCCGCGTGCAGCTCGACGCCGTCAAACCCCGCCTCGATGGCCAGCAGCGCGGAGTTCGCATACTCCTCGACGACGTAGGCGATGTCGGTGGCCGTCATCGGCCGCGGCCTGCTGTGCGCCTGCATGCCTTGCGAGTCGGTGTAGATCTCGCCGGGGCAGGCACTGGCCATGGGCCCCAGCACCTCGGCACCGGCCGGCAGGTTGGCCACATGGCTCACGCGGCCGGTGTGCATCAGCTGCACGAAGATCTTGCCGCCTTGGGCATGGACCGCATCGGTCACGGCCTTCCAACCCCGCGCCTGCGCGCTGTTGAAGAGCCCCGGAATGCGCGCATAGCCCAGGCCGTCGGGCGATGGCGATGTGCCCTCCGTGATGATCAGGCCTGCCGAGGCGCGCTGGCCGTAGTACTCGGCCATCAGCGCGTTGGGGGTGTTCGCATCGACGGCGCGGTTGCGCGTCATGGGCGCCATGACGGCACGGTTGCGCAGTTGGAGGGCACTGCTGGCCAGGGGTTCGAAGAGCATGGTTTTCCTTGAGAAAGAGAGGAGCCGCTTGGGCTCACTTGATCTTGATGACGACCTTGCCCTTGGCACGGCCCGACTCGACGTAGGCCAGCGCCTCGTTGGTCGCATCGAAGGGGAACACCCGGTCAATGACGGGGCGGATGGCGCCCGCCTCGATGAGCTTGGTGATCTCGCGCAACTGCGGGCCGCTGGCCTTCATGAAGAGGAAGGCGTAGCGAACGCCCCGGCGCTGCGACCGGCGGCGGATGCCCCAGCTCAGCAGCCGCATGACCAGCCGCACGAAGCCGGGTGCGGCAATCTCCGCGCCGAAGTCCGGGTCGGGCGGCCCGGAGATGGAGATCAGCTTGCCGCCGGGCTTGAGCACCTTGAGCGACTTCTCCAGCGTCTTGCCATCCTGGCTGTTGAGGACGACGTCGAAGTCGCGCAAGACCTGCTCGAAGTCCTGCGTCTTGTAGTCGACGGCGATGTCCGCGCCGAGGCCCTTGACGAGCGCAGTGTTGCCCGCGCTGGTGGTCGTGGCCACCGTGGCGCCCAGGTGCTTGGCCAGCTGGATCGCAAAGGTGCCGACGCCGCCGGAGCCGGCCTGGATGAAGACCTTCTGCCCCCGCTTCAGCCCGGCCTTGCCGAACAGCGCCTGCCAGGCCGTCAGGCCCACCAGCGGGATGGAGGCAGCCTCCTCCATCGTGAGGTTGCGCGGCTTGGGCGCCAGCGAGGCTTCCTTGACGGGCACGAACTCGGCGAACGTGCCGATGCGGAAATCGTCCACCCGCGCATAGACCTCGTCGCCCACCTTGAACTGCCGGGCACGCGGCCCCGTCTTCACGACGACGCCGGCCACGTCATGGCCCAGGGCCGTGGGCAGGCGGTAGGGCAGGATGAGCTTGAACTCGCCGTCCCTGATCTTGGCGTCCAGCAGGTTCACGCTGGCGGCATGCACCTCGACCAGGACTTCGTCGTCCCGCAACTCCGGCACCGGTGTGTCCGCCGCCCGCAGCGGGCGCTGCTTGCCGTAGCGTTCCAGGAGAAATGCTTTCATGACGCTTCCTTACTCCTGGCGCAACCAGGTCTGTGAGCGGCCCAACATGGGCACGCCGATATAGCCACGCACGCTGAGCTGCTGGCCGTTTTGAATGAGGCGCAGCTGGCTGCGGTAGACCTTGCCGTTGTCCGGGTCGAGGATCTGCCCGCCGACGTAGTCATCGCCATCCTTGGTCAGGCCGCTGAGGATGACAAGGCCAAGCACCGGCGCGTTCTTCAGCGCGCCCTCGCACTTGTCGCACTTCGGATTCGGGTCTTCGCCGGCGGCGGGGAAGACCTTCTCGATCCGCCCCTGCAGCTTGCCATTCGCTTCGGTCACCCGGATCAGCGCCCGCGGCTTGCCGCTGGCGTCGTCGAGGTTCTTCCACAAGCCCACCGGCGACGCGCCGTCGGCCCAGGCATGCAAGGGCGCGAGTGCCGCAGACAGTGCGATCACCGAGACCGTTTTGAAGATGTTTCGCGTGATGATCATCATGTGTTGATTCCAAAAAAATGGCGGGGCCCGCCATCAGGCAATCAATGGCCGTCCGGTGTCAGATGCTTGAGCGCTGCGGCGCGCAGCCCGTCGGCCAGGGCAGGCTCATCCACGGCGCGCGACAGCATCAGCGCCCCGACCATGGTGGACACGGTGACCAGCGCACGCTCATGCGCGGCCGGTGATCCCCAGTCGGCGGACTGTCGGGCCAGCAGGTCCACCATCTCCTTGATGTGCCGCGTCGCCGCGCGGCGCACTTCCGGTGCCTGGCGTGAGGTTTCCGAGCCCAGCGCCGCCAGCGGGCAGCCCTCATCGATGCCGGCGGCGTGCTCCTTGGACAGGTAGACGGCCAGCATGGCTGCCGACGCCGATCCGGGCGGCACGCTGGCCACCACGTCGGTCGCAGCGCGCGCGGACTCGGCGCAGGCCTTCGCCGCCGCCTCGGCCAGCATGGCCTCGCGCGACTCGAAGTGTGCATAGAAGGCACCATGGGTCAGCCCGGCCTCCTTCATGATGTCTGCGATGCCCGTGCCGTCGTAGCCGCTGCGGCGGATGGCCCGCGCGGCCACCGCCACGATGCGCTCGTGGGTGGCGTCCTTGGCCGCTACTCTCGCGTTGATTGCTAATTTTCGCATGATTTGAATCATACGTTTATCCGGCTGAATGCGAAGCGCAGGCCGCACAGACCGGGGGGTGCCCGACGCGGGCGCAGACCAGTGCTTGGTTGTGAGCGTGGTCAGCGACTCCAAGCCGGCCATCGTGCCGACGACGACGCTCAAACGGGTGCCGCGCGAGCTTGACTTCCTGTTCGTTCCCGGCGGCGGCGACGGCACGCTGGCGGCGATGGAAGACAAGGATGTCCTCGCCTTTCTGGCAGACGGCGGCAGCCGCGCGAAGTGGGTCACTAGCGTCTGCACTGGCTCGCTGGTGCTCGGTGCCGCAGGGCTTCTGAAAGGCTACAAGGCCACGTCGCATCGGGCAACGCGCTCGTTGCTGAAGGATGCGGGCGCCATCGAGACCGAAGGCTGTGTGGTGCGGGACCGTAACCGCATCACCGGAGCAGGTGTCAGCGCGGGGCTGGACCGCGGCCTGACCCTCGTCGGCATGCTGCCCGACCAGGCTTACGCGGAGACGGTGCAGTTGCTGGCTGAGTACGCCCCTGAGCCACCTTTCAATGCCGGCTCACCAAGCACCGCCCCATTGGCGGTGAAGGACATGACCGAAGGCATGTTCCCGGACTTCAAAGCCAGGGCCCAATCCTCACTGCGCAAGCGGATGGCGCCGTGAGCTGCTCTTCCGTGCAGTGCATGCCGGTGAGCGTGACCGTGGCCTACTCGGGTGAGGCAGGCACTGAACTGCCAGACCTCTGGTAGCCTCGTGTGCCCCGGGCGCAATGGGTTGAGATCCTGGCGGTTGGCCGTGTGACCGATCCGGACAGCGCGACGTCTATCGGGCCGGGAAGGGGCAAGCTGTGCGAGCGGGAGGATGGTGCTCAGCGGGTGTTTCCGGCATCGGGCAAGCAGTTGCGGATCGACGAAAACGAGCGCTTGTCGGAGCCGTACGGCGTTCCATGACGGCAGTGATTGCAGCTGTTTCCAAACTAACTGGAGCGGCCGAAATGCGGACGTGGAGATGCATGTTGCTGCGCTTGTCAAACTGCGAAAATGTTGATTCGCATAGCGCTGGCAACTGATGACTTGCAGATTGGACGGATTCCGCTGCGGTGCTGCGCCGGCCGGGCTGTAGCGGCACCGCGCGAACGGCCGACGCAGTCGGGCTGCCGGTGCTTTCCGTTGGGTGGCTTGAATTCCCGGTTCGGGCGAGCACTTCTTTCATGCCGCGTGTGCGGTGCCAAGGGAGCACAAGATGCTTTTGAACGAACTCTGGCCGGACGAGGACAACAAGAAGGTCGTCGGCAAGCCGGATGCGCTGTACGTATCCAAGACTGAGAAGTACGAGCTGCGGCACTTCATCGAGCACTTCCTCGACAGCGCGGGCAAGGCTCATACCGCCGCCAACCGGCAGGCGGTGCTGAGCGCGATCAACGCCTACACGGGCGGGGCACCCGTCCCGCGCACGACGTTGACGACGCACGTCCAGAAGACGGTTCGCTGGCCGTGAGCGCCGTGACCCAAGCGTTGGTTTGACGGCGGGTTGTAGAGGCGGCTGCGTCGCGACCGACTTGGTACCATACGGTGGTTGGCGTCTTGCGCCGGCCCGGCTTTTCCTCCCTGAGCCGGTGGCTGACCGCGATGCGGAAGACCATTCAACTCGTCTGCGTTCCCGGCGAGTTTTTTTGCGGTGTGAATTGGTCGAGGCGGTGGCGAACAGGTCTGCGTGATCAGTTGCCGACATTGGACACCCCGTGTCGGAATTGGCAGGCCCGAAGCTACGACTTCGAGCGTAAGAAGAAGGATTTCTTCGTTGGCTGGCGGGGCATCCCGTCATTCGCGCTGACCACGCAGGTTTTGAACACGGCAACATGGACCCCAGCCGCCGTCGAGCAACGGCAGGCAGACAGTTGGCGACACTGCACGACAACTGGGAGTTGGCGGCCGGCGGAAGTCGGCAACGGAGGCAGGCCCTGTGCGCCGCCCCCTCGCCAGATGGAGCGAGCATGACCGTTTGGAAGAAGACCACCAGGCAGGATGGCGAGATAGCGGGCGGGCCGACTGCTGCGTTGGTACCGCTGAAATGGGCGCACGATGCGGATTCCGGGGAGCTCCGCTATATCCATGATGATGCGGTGGCGGCCAAGCTCTGCTCCTGCGTTTGCGCAGCCTGTTCATTGCCGCTGACGCCCGTACTGCCTGGACAACCGCAGCGAACCCGGCCGTCGTCGCACTTTCGGCATCCTGACGGAACCACCAGAGACAGTTGTGTCGTCGTATCTGCGCGCATTGCTGCGACTTGGCGCTTGCGCGAGATAGGCGTGATCGACCTTCCAAGGCACAAGGTAGGAGCCAACGCCGAGGGATTCAGCGGCGCGGGGTACGAGGGGTGGGCAGAGGCGCCGGCAGAGACGGTCACGATCAGCCGCGCACATATGGTGGACCACGCCACGGCGCTTCTGGCGCTCGATGATGGTCGCCAGCTCTTGACCTGCAACCCGCCATCCGTACCACGGCAATAGAGAAGAATCCGCGCAACCGAGAGGAAGCGCGATGCGCAAGAGCAGATTCACAGACGAGCAAGTCATCGGGTTCATCAAGCAGGCCGACGCTGGTATGAGCGTGGCAGACCTGTGCCGCCGGGAAGGGTTCAGCTCGGCGACCTTCTACAAGTGGCGAGCCAAGTTCGGCGGCATGGAGGCCAGCGACGCCAAGCGGCTGCGCGAAGTGGAGGCGGAGAACAGCCGGCTCAAGAAGCTGCTGGCCGAGGCCGTGCTGGACAACGAGGCGCTGAAGGTGGCCTTCGGCGTAAAGCGCTGAGCCCACCGGCGAAGCGACGCGCGGTGGGCACGATGTTGGAATCGACCTCGATCAGTGAACGGCGCGCCTGCGCCTTGGTGGGCCTGTCGCGCGACAGCTGGCGACATCCGCCCCAGCGTGCGCAGCACGACCAAGCGATGAGCCAGCGCATCGTCGATTTGGCGCACGAGCGGCGGCGCTTCGGCTATCGGCGCATCGCCGACCTGCTGCGCGCTGC
>Ga0114942_1000590_pt1 | contig 10235 bp, 9 predicted proteins | sample LowerColdCreek_FD_88674 | JGI IMG/M metagenome (GOLD analysis project Ga0114942, IMG submission 88674) | Groundwater microbial communities from Cold Creek, Nevada to study Microbial Dark Matter (Phase II) - Lower Cold Creek | ecosystem: Environmental > Aquatic > Deep subsurface > Groundwater ... | reverse complement strand
GAAGCCACCCGAACCTTATGATGCAACCCGAATCGCCAGTAGTCAGGGCAATCAAGACTGCAAACAGTTTTGCTCTTCTCGCTCCCGATACAGCCAAAGGGCAGCTCTGTTATACAGAAGGTTCCCCCTATAAGGAAAAGCCCCAGTCGCGAGATCGGGGCTTTGTCGTTTATGGCATTCCGAACATGTGTTTTACTGTGTATAGACCGGCTCAATGAACTCACCAAGCTGGTTAAAATAAGTAAATAAAACCGACTCCAATTTCAGCCTCATAGTCACTGCGGGCAATCGGGCTATCCCGCACCTCAGTACTAAAATACTCAAAAAGTGCTTCACCATAGATCTGCCAATCCTGATGGATTTGATTGCGGAAATTGTAATTGATGCCAATAGATCGTATGCCACCGCTCAGGTTTGTTTCATTCAAGCCGGAGGCAATCGATTGGGCTGAATTGATGCCGAAGCCTTTGTTGGCGTATTCGCTGTCGTGAACAACCACAACAACATTAATTTCGGAACCTGTGCCATCCACCTGGTTGCCGAAGCGGCGACCTACTCCAAACAGGCCAAGGTTTCCGTCAGCTCCCGTCACGATACGCCCAACCAGCCAATAGCGCCAATCGGCATCAATTGCGCGACGTGCTTGTAACACTAGTTCAGCCCCTTCTTTTAGCTCACCGAGCCCGAACAAATGACCGTCGTCCGAATCACTTTCCTTACGACCTTCATCAAAGCCTATCAGTGCTTCGAACAGCCAGGTATTCGCACGAACACCACGCCAGCCGAGTGCTTCGCCGGCAAAAAAGTAGACATTGTCACCGTTGCGCCACTGCAGTCCACCTGCAGGCTCGATTTCCAAGCCAAATTCGTCTGAGCCCTCGTAGGCTGTTTCATATTCAACACCAAAACCAAGTCCCAAGCTCCAACCATCCTTGCCTCTGGAGAAGTCGTCGACTGAAGGTAACGGTACCAAAGCAGATTTTTCCTCCTGCGCATAGGATGATTGGCTGAAAGTCGCCAGAAATAACAATGCGATCAGTACACTTGTGAATTTTTTCATCTAAGTTTTTCCTTCATAGCATGGACTACTTCAGTGCTTCATCAGAAATATTCTACTCGGTTGGTTTTTGTCCAGATCACTTGCAACCACTCTTTAATATTGCGCTGGTGTTTATCGGAACAAGGAAGTTGACCGGTTTATTGGCAGTGGATGTTTTGACATGCAGGCTTCTGAAAAAATTATTGGATTTTCGGATTTGCTACAGCTTCGCTCTGGCAAAAATCCTGCACTAACCGATAGATACAGGCAAAAAAACTGCGAGCTTTTTTGTTTCGGTGTTGAAGTCTGGCTGTTCGGGCAAGCTTATGGCATAAAGATACTCTGTCTTTACAGATCGCTGTATTCATGCAAATTACCCTGAGTCGGACTAGTATTGCTGTCGCTTTTTTTTGCTGTATCGCAGGCTGCCAGCAGAGTCCGGTTGCTGTTGTACCTGCGACTGCATATGACATTGCTGTGTCTAAAGAATTGATTAAGCACGTCTATTCAGCTAGTGAGCCAAAATGTCCGCCTGCCGAATCAGAGCCGCTAACTAAACTTTTTTGCACATACCTGGCTCTGCAAAAACCTGTCGCGGATGCAGGGCTATTTCAACGATTATTGCAAGAACACCAGTCTGCGCTGCATCAATTAGTGCAGCATCATCTGGTGGCGGGCCAATGGCAGCTCAAAGGCGATGGTTATCGCCTGAAGTTAGACCTTCCGACCGACGAACATGGTATGCCTTTTAGTCGTTACACCCTGCTACAGCAACTCAGGTTTGCAGATCCCTATTATCAGCCACCTTTGCCAGACCCAGATGCTTACGGCGTTGCCTTAGTTGCGGAGCGCAGACATAGCCGGTCGACATTTGACGAGTATTATCCGCGTGAAGGTATTTTTCGCAGCGTGACGATGACACTTGAGGCCATAAAACTCGTCAACAATGAACTGACAATCAGCTTAAAAGGCCATTATCTGACTGCGCCGCAGCAGCTGCGGCTTGCGGGCAGGGCAGTGCCGCTGAGTTATGATCCGGCCAGCGCAACACTGTTGTTACTACGGGATGCTCGCATTGACCAGTCTGCGTTTTCTGCATTACTGGATGGTAACAAACCTGGGTATGATTTTGGCATCTTTAGCCCAGGCCCGGTCCGCGCGGACCGCATGCCCATTTTGATGATCCATGGCTTGAATTCCAGCCCGATGATATGGCTCAAGCTCAGCTATGCGATTTACCGCGATCCACAGTTATCTGCCCATTATCAGATTTGGCATGCGTTTTATCCAAGTGGTGCGCCGCCATTTTTTAATGCGATGCGTCTACGTAACGACGTAGACCAAATGCGAGATCAGCTGCAGCAAAGTGTTGGCTTGTCCAAACAAACGCCAATGGTGGTGATTGGGCACAGCATGGGCGGGATTATCGCTAAGACTTTTATCATCAACAGCGGCATGGCGCTGTGGGATGAAACCTTTTTATTCCGGCCTGAAGCTTGGCCGGGGAAAGATAAAGATCTGCAGCGCTACCGCGATGTATTTCTGTTTAAAGCGCGGCAAGATGTTGATTCTGTATTCTTTTTAGACACGCCGCATCATGGTGCTGAGCTCGCAGAAGCCTGGTACAGCCGTTTGGCGAGTAAACTTATTACGATCCCGGATATGTTTGCCCGGCTTAACCGTAAACTGTTCCAACGTATCCGGTTAGAGACTGTCACACCGCAAATGCAGCCTTATTTATCAGACGGTGGGCCCAATAGTGTGCAGGTACTATCACCGCAACACCCGTTGCTGCAAAAAATCGCTACCTTGCCTTATCAAAGACCGGTGTATTCGGTGGTTGGCAGTGATGATAAACCTTATTGTTATGATGAGGGGGCATGTGCACGTTTATCGGATTCGGTAGTGCCATTTTTCAGTGCACATGAACCGCGCGCAGAAGCGCAGATCATCGTGTCATCACAACATGATTCTTATCAGAACCCGGAAGCGATAGCCTTTATTTTGCAGCAGTTGCGCGTACGGCTGGACGCAGGCGGATCCCATTAAAACGTTGTTGCTGGCGTGGACCACAAAACGGCAGTCCGCGGGTAAATTCTGCGATTGCGCTTACTTTGCCGTTTTGTGCCCGCAGTGTTGACCAATAACGACCGCCACCTTGATGTTGTTGCGTATTCCGACTTGCGATCACCCCGTCAGTACTGACCCATTTCGACAGAATTCGCACACCACAAGCCAGATTGATCACCGGATCATGTAATAGCGCGGGGCTGCGAATGTCACAGTCGTACCGTTTCTGGTTGGCACTCTCAATTGAGATTTGCAGTAAGCCGCGTGACACCACAGGTTTGCCTTTGCCGTCACGAAAACGCTCACGGTAAGTCGCTTCTGGCTTAAAGTTGCTTTCTGGTTTGCTCATGGCTGAGATTAAACCGACCCAAAATTTACGCCGTTCAGGTTTAGCTAACTTCGGCTAATTAGGGCAAAATTGCGTGATATCTGCCGGATTTAAGCGGATCAGCGGCGAATTAGCGACGGCTGATTCTGCGGCACGGGTCCAGCTGCCGTCTTGGTTTTTTTGCGCCCAGGCAGCATAGTCCAATGACGCTAAACATACTGGCGCGAACAAGGTCAGGCATACAATCAGCAAAAAAATATAGCGCGGCTGCATCGGCAGTCGGGTCTCCGGTTTAGTTATTTTTTCAGTAACAGATAAGCCTGGCTGTAATCACCACGGTGTTTGTTGGCTGCGAAATAATCTGGCCAGCCCCGATAATAACCGCTTAACCAGTCCAGTTGAAACAGATTATTGGCAAAAGCGCCACCGGTGTCGGCCAGGATCGTTAGTCGATAGTGCATCACTCCGGATTCTGGCGTGGCCAATAGAATTAACTTTCCCAGGCCAAGCTGAGGAATATCGCCGGCTACTGTCACTTCAGGTTTAATCGGAATCTTGTAATCGGCGTCTTTACCGTAACCCAACACGCTTTTTACTTCTTTAAAGTACCAATACCGTTGTTGTTGTTCCGGTGTTTTGCTGCGGTCATATGGAATGCCGTTGGTACGATGCACATTATAATAGCGGTAACCCTGACCCGATGGTACCACTGCAGTACCCTGCAATAAGGCGCCTTCGAGGCCTTCACGGCTCAGCCAAAACAAAACCGGCGCACGCAGTGGAGTTTTTTCCAGTGCGCCCCGGACTATATCCTGCTTACCCAATTGAAAACGGGTGATTTGTTTACCCAGCGCATCGGCGGTCGCGAGGTCCAGTTTGGCCTCGTCAAAAGGCAAGCCATACAGCGCCTGATTTTTTTCAGCGGTTTTGACCGCGCTGCCATCAGCAATTTTGACAAAATATTTGGTTTGCAGAATTTTGTCCGCAGGGAGCTTTTGTAGCAAAGGCTTGTTTTTAGCAAGTTTTGCCGCACCAGCCTGGTCCGGCATCCAGCGGACAAAACTGAAATGCTGCCGTACAAAGTTCGGATCTGTCAGTCGTGATTTGCGACCGGCCGCTAGGTCTTCGTTGGCGATTTGGCAGATATAGAGCAGCGTGGTGCGAATATCAGCGACAGGCACGGTCGCGCCGGGAATTTTACCACCGTGGATCGCCACCGGGTCATAACTCTGGCCTTTATCGATGTATTTCAGCGTTTCAGTTGCCACCTGGCAGAGATCGGCACTGCGATCGGGCCATTGCCCGGCGACAAACTGTGGTTGCTGTGGCGTAAATTTGGCTGATGCCTGCACTGCAGATAACGGATACAAGGCAAAGACGCTACCAATCAACACAGTTCCGATGCGCCCGACAAAACCTGACATAACAACACTCGCTTCAATAGACTGGCTGCAGACTAACGCAGTGAACGCCAGCGCTCAAGCAAGATGCGGCCTGTCGCGGTTTAATTGCTGAAATGACAGGCAAATTTGCTTGTGTTCCGGCAAGGCAGCTTTTATCGTGCTTGCTATTACGCTGCATCTGTTTGTCACAGGCTGCAGTGATCCGCACCGGAGAATGCAATGCCGCACGACCACCACCACCATCATCAGCATGAAAGTCAGAACATCGCTACAGCATTTTGGCTCAACTTCAGTTTTACGCTAATTGAAATAGTCGGCGGTTTGCTGACGAACAGCGTAGCGATCCTGGCCGATGCGGTGCATGACCTTGGTGATAGTCTGGCGATTGGTTTTGCCTGGGCGGCCAGTAAAATCGCCGGAAAGGGAGCGAATCGTCATTATAGTTATGGCTATCGGCGCTGGTCTTTGTTAAGTGCGCTGGTGACTGGCGTGGTGTTAGTTGTCGGTTCTGTGCTGGTGTTAATCACCGCGATCCCGCGCTTGTGGGAGCCGGTGCTGCCGCATGCGCCCGGCATGATCGCGCTCGCCGTGCTTGGTGTGCTGGTCAATGGCGCGGCTGTCCTGAAACTGAAGCATGGCAAAACGCAAAACGAACAGGTTCTCAGCTGGCATTTACTGGAAGACGTGCTGGGCTGGGCAGTGGTTCTGGTTGGCAGCGTACTGATTTATTTCACCGGCTGGGCTTTTCTTGACCCGCTGCTCTCGATTGGGTTCACCTTATTTATCCTGCTGAATGTCTGGCGCAGTCTGAAACGGACCATTGCCCTGTTTCTGCAGGTCACGCCTGATACAGCACTGACGGCGACACTGGAACAGGCGATGACCGCTTTACCATTCGTCGACAGTGCGCATCATCTGCATTTGTGGTCATTGGACGGCGAGCAGCACGTGCTGACGGTCCACTTGCGGTTAAAAGACAATGCAGACAGCCATCAGCTGAGCCACTACAAAGAAGAAGTCCGGCTGGTGTTAGCACCGCATCAGCTGGCGCACACCACGGTTGAATTCGAAGGGCCGGCCGAACTGTGCCGGGATGACAAAGGGTCAGGCTCAGCCCATGCTGTGCACGACCACGACCACGACCACGACCACGACCACGATCACGATCACGACCACGACCACGATCATCAAGAGTGCGGCCAGCAGCACGGCGCACTGGATCCGCACCGGCATTAATCCGAGCGCCAGCCTCAGGCAGAAATAAAGCAGGGCACCGAAGTGCCCTGCGATCCAACCTTAACTTGACCAGCCTTACAACAAACCTTCCTGCTCCAGACTGATTTCATCCAGCGATAACGCAAAGCTTGGTACAAAGGTATCGAGGAAATATTGCACTGCCGGCGACTGCGCGGCAGCGAGCATTTTCTCCAGCCGGCGGCGGGCAATGGTAAATTCACGATTGCCGGCGGTAATTTCTTCCAGCGTTTTTAAGTAAGCGCACAGATTATCCGCCGCTTTGACCAACAGCTTTTCGGCCGGGCTATAACATTCACCAAGCAGATAGTCGCGATAGACGCTTTGTAACTCAGGCGGCAGCATCGATAGCAGTTTCTGCTCAGCGATGGCTTCAATCTTTTTGTATTCGTCAGCAATTTGCGGATTGAAGTATTTGACCGGCGTTGGTAAATCGCCGGTCAGCACTTCGCTGGCGTCATGGAACAACGCCAGTGTCGCAACCCGTTCGGGGTCCAAATTACCGCCGAAATACTGCCGTTCAATCACAGCCAGCATATGCGCCACTATGGCGACCTGATGGCTATGCTCGGCGACATTTTCAGTGTTGATGTTACGCATCAGCGGCCAGCGGTTAATCAGCTTCATCCGAAACAGATGGGCGAAAAAATGGCTATGGCTGGTCATTCATCACTCCTGACTAATAACGTACTCAAAGCTGATGATAGCCGGGCAGGAACTGCGCCAGCTTGCTAATCGCCTGCTCCAGCACTTCTTTGTGCGGCAGCAGCACAATGCGGAAGTGGTCGGGTTCCGGCCAGTTAAAGGCGCGGCCATGCACCAGCAACACTTTATGCTGACGCAGGAAATCCAGCACCATCAGTTCGTCGTCTTTGATCGGGAATTTTTTCCGGTCAATTTTCGGGAACAAATACATCGCCCCTTTTGGTCTTACGCAGCTCAGACCGTCAATTTCATTGACCAGACGGTGCGCAACATCCATCTGGTCGTATAAGCGACCGCCAGGGACCACCAGCTCATTGATACTCTGGTAGCCACCTAATGCCGTTTGCACGGCATGCTGTACCGGCACGTTGGCACAAAGCCGCATCGACGCCAGAATGTTCAGACCTTCGATGAATGGCCGAGCCCGTTGTTTGGCGCCTGAGATAAACAACCAGCCGACACGGAAACCGGCGATGCGGTAGTTTTTCGACAAACCGCCAAAGGTCAGCACTACCAAATCATCAGCTAATGCAGCGGTTGGTGTATGCGTCGCACCGTCGTATAGAATTTTGTCGTAAATTTCGTCGCTGAGCACGACCAGGCCGTGTTCACGTGCGATGCTCAGAATATCCAGCAACAACGCGTCGTTATAGACTGCACCTGTTGGGTTATTCGGGTTGATTAAGACAATAGCTTTGGTATTGGATGTAATTTTGGCGCGGATGTCGGCCGTGTCCGGATACCAGTCAGCCAATTCGTCACAGCGATAATGCACGGCTTTGCCACCGGCCAGATTCACGGCAGCAGTCCATAGTGGATAATCCGGTGACGGGATCAGCACTTCGTCGCCATTATTCAGCAAACCTTGCAGCGCCATCAGAATCAGTTCAGAGACACCGTTGCCGATATAGACATCGTCCGCGTCAGCACCACGAATGCCGCGAGATTGGTAATATTGCGCCACTGCGACCCGGGCCGGATAAATGCCCTGAGAATCGCTGTAACCTTGCGCGGTCGGCAGGTTATGGATCACATGTTTGAGGATCTCATCCGGCGCCTCAAAACCGAAAGGGGCGGGATTACCGATATTGAGCTTTAAAATGCGATGGCCTTCTTCTTCCATCCGTTTCGCTTCGCGTGCTACCGGGCCGCGAATGTCATAACAAACTCCATCTAACTTTTTCGATCGCTCAATTGGTTTCATAACCCTTACTTTACAGCCTCCGTAGGATGAGTCTAAATAATGTCTCTGGTAGTGTTTGCTTACACCTTGTAACAGCGTGCAGAGGCATCCATCTCCATACTGCCAGAAAAAACCAGCATTCGGGAGTCTGGATGGTTAAATTGTCAGAAGTTCCACTCGGCGCCCTGGTGGTGTGTGAGATTTTCCACCTGTTTGAACATACCGGCATCTACATTGGTGAAGGTCAGATTGTCGAGCTGCAAGGGACCGGGCTGGTCCGCAGTGTTTCGGTGGCGCGCTTTATGGACAACCGCAGCGGCGAAGAGCTGATGGTGGCCTGCGACAGTCGCGGTAAACCACTCGGGAATATGGCCGCCGCTGAACGCGCCGCCAGTCAGATTTTTACCTACCAAACCTATGACCTGATCAGTAATAACTGTCACCGTTTTTGCTGTAATTGTCTCAGTGGCCGGCATTGGCCAGTCACTAGTTTTTTTGATTTACGCCAGGTGTTGGAGCAGCAGTTAGGGCATCAAATCCTGTTTAAAACTGTCCAATCAGAGCCGAAGCGTTTTCTATAAAATATAATAAAAACAATAAGATAAAAATTATTAGAGTTTTTTAAACCGCACTTTACGGAATTTTTAGTCGAAAAAAGCGTCGGAAGCAGCTAGAATACGCCCCCTTTGCGTCAGTGCTTTGTAAAATGCGTTGTTATGCGCAGGCGCCTGTTACCAGAGTTTTTTTCTGGTCAGACCCGTAAAGACGAGGAACTACCGATGAACAACTTGCTTAAACTGAGCGGCCTCGGCCTGGCCACCTTATTGGTGGGCTGTGCTGCGGTTTATCCCTTTATGCAGGCTGATCCGCGTGCTGAAGCACAACAACTGGCCGACTGGCAGATGCCAAGCAAACTATCTGCACTCGAGTCGGAAGATCAGTTGAAATTGCTGTCCCGCCTGACTTATCCCGATCTGATGCCGGAGTTAAAACCAGTGCCGGATTTCTCTGCGATTAAAGATACCGACAGCCGGAAAAAAGCGTTTTTTGCCTACCTGACACCATACATCGAACGCGAAAACGCACGGATCCTGAAATTGCGGTCTCAAATCGACGAATTAGCCGGCAAATTGCAGCAGCAACAACAGCTGACCGTCGAAGAATACGCCTTTATCTACAGCCTGTTTGACGAATTCAAAATTGACATGATGGACGCCGATTTAGATGGTGTCCGTGAGTTGTTGGCGCGGGTTGATGTATTGCCGGTCAGTCTGGTGTTAACACAGGCCGCAAAAGAGTCTGGCTGGGGCAGTAGCCGCTTTACCACTGAAGGCTATAACTTTTTTGGCCAGTGGTGTTTTAAAACCGGCTGTGGTGTGGTGCCGTCCAAACGCGGTCAAGGCAAATATCACGAAGTGGCAGTTTTTGCGCATGCTGCAGAAAGCGTGAATGCCTACTTTTATAATCTCAATACATTTTATGTCTACGAAGAATTACGCGCGATCCGTGCCAAAGTACGGGCGCAGGACGGTCATGTTGCGGCGGAAAAGCTCGCTGCGGGTCTGGCCCGTTATTCTGAGCGGGGCCAACAATATGTTGAAGAGATCAGCGCGATGATCATCGCAACCAGCAAAATAATTGGACAAAGTTAAGTTGAATCTGCACCGAGTGAAATCCCTGATCCTGAGCAGTTTGCTGCTGACAATGTTACCGGTGCATGCCGATACTGTGTTTAATTACGACGGCTTTTATGCGCGGATGAAAAAAAGCGAAAAAGCTGAATACAGCGATATTACGCTGGCGTTTTTATTGCAAAAAGCCGGCAGCAGCGAACGTTGTTTGATTGATTCGGCCGCAATCACGACGGACATCAGTTCTGAGCCACTGACTTATGCCGCCAATGGCGAGTTGATCCTGCCTTACAATGAATTATTAAATAGCCGCAAAGCGTTGATTCTACTCAAACAACAATCGGATGCGGTGCCTTGTGATTTGAATTTCCGCCTGCGTAGCCGGCTGCCACTAGATAAGACATTGCCACTCGCACAACTGCAGAAAACGCATCTGCAGTTTCAGAGCTTATTAAAAGACCTTGCAGGTCTTGGCAAATATTTCCTGCCCGAGATGACCGGTGTGACAGTGCTGTTTGCCGAAGAAGCGCTGGTAACAGATGTGCCGGCGACCCTGCGCAGTCGCGTGAATTGCACCGCCAAACAATGTCAGGTCGACCTGACCGGGCTGCCTGAGTCAGCG
>Ga0114942_1000589_pt1 | contig 10242 bp, 11 predicted proteins | sample LowerColdCreek_FD_88674 | JGI IMG/M metagenome (GOLD analysis project Ga0114942, IMG submission 88674) | Groundwater microbial communities from Cold Creek, Nevada to study Microbial Dark Matter (Phase II) - Lower Cold Creek | ecosystem: Environmental > Aquatic > Deep subsurface > Groundwater ... | reverse complement strand
GCATCGTCCTGACGCCGACCGTCTTTCCCACGGGTCGCCATCGTTCGACCTTCAGCTTTCGTGCGGCGCCTAGAGCGTCGGCACGCCCCTATGGAAATTGCTCTACTTTTCGTCCTGATCCTCATCAACGGCCTGTTCGCCATGTCGGAGATCGGGCTGGTCACGGCACGCCGGGCACGCCTGCAACGCCTGGTCGACGAGGGCGACAGCGCCGCCGCCGCTGCGCTCAAGCTCGGCGAGGACCCGACGCGCTTCCTGTCCACGATCCAGATCGGCATCACGTCCATCAGCATCCTCAACGGCATCGTGGGTGAGGCGGCACTTGCCGGCCCCCTGGCCATCTGGCTGGCGTCGCTCGGCGTGCCGGGTCAGTACGCGGCAGGCCTGGCGACGGGCCTCGTCGTCGTGTTGATCACCTACTTCTCCATCGTCTTCGGCGAGCTCGTTCCCAAGCGACTGGGCCAGGCCCATCCCGAGGCGGTGGCGCGCCTCGTCGCCCGCCCGATCAGCGCGCTGGCCATGGCAACCAAGCCTTTCGTGCGCCTCTTGTCCGGCTCGACGAACGCGCTGCTGCGCATGCTCGGCGTCAAGCAAAGCAGCAGCTTCAACGTGACCGAGGAGGAGATCCATGCCGTTCTGGCCGAAGGCACAAGCGCCGGGGTCATCGAGTCGCACGAGCACACGATGGTCCGCAATGTCTTCCGGCTCGACGATCGCGAGATCGGCTCGCTCATGGTGCCGCGTGGCGACGTGGGCTATCTGGACCTTGACTGGCCGTTCGAGGAATGCCTGGCACGTATCGAGGCATCCGACCACGCCAGCTTCCCGGTTGTTCGCGGCGGCCTGCACAACATCATCGGCGTCGTGAATGCGCGGCAGTTGCTCTCAAGGCTGGTCAGGAACGGCACTGTCAACCTCGCGGAGAACTTGCAAGCCCCGCTCTACGTGCCCGAAACCCTGACCGGCATGGAACTGCTGGACAACTTCAAGTCCTCGGATGTGCACCTGGCCTTCGTCATCGACGAGTACGGCGAAGTGCAGGGGCTGGTGACACTGCAGGACCTCGTCGAAGCGATCACCGGGGAGTTTCAGCCGCGCGATCCGGCCTCGGCCTGGGCGGTTCGCCGCGATGACGGGTCGTGGCTGCTCGACGGCCACATCCCGGTGCCGGAACTCAAGGACAGATTGGAACTGGACGCGGTGCCCGAGGAGGAGCGCGGGCGCTATCACACGCTCAGCGGCATGATGATGCTGCTGACCGGCCGCATGCCCAAGGTGCCCGACAAGGTCATCTGGGAGGGGTGGCGCCTGGAGGTCGTCAACACGGACGGCAGGACCATCGACAAGGTGCTGGCGACCCGCCATGCTGGAGCGGGCGATGCCGACGATGCGCGCTGAGGCAAGGCAGCCACTGCTGCTGGCTTGTTGCGTGGTGCTGGTCGCCCTGGCCGCATGCACGAGGGGCTACCCGGAAGCCGATGCGCCGCGCGTGAGCCCCTTCGACCAGTCCAATGACGAACGGCTCGCCGCCCTCAACGAGCTTGCACGGCAGGCCCATCCCGAGCGCCGATGGTCTTACTCGATGGGCGGCCCCTGCGAGCTGAGTGTCGAGTACCGCCGCAAAGGCCAGCGGCCCCTCCAGACAACATCCAAGCTCGTGCGCACGATGGACGCGGACCTTGTTTTTGACAAGCAAGACCAAACCTACGACGTCGTGCTCCTGGCCAGCAGCCATCGGGAAGCGCAACCCATCGCGACCGTCCTGGAGAGTACGGCGTGGACCGATGCCAGCAAGGCCGCCCTGTACCTGACGCTGCTGATCCGCGACTGCAAGCGCCCCTCATGAGGACGCTCACCTCGCAAAGGGAGCAGCGGCACGAAATTTGCCCCTTGCTCCACACCCCTGCGCGCCGCCAAACCTCCCTCGTCATCGCTAGACTCCTGCCGTGACCTTCACCTGTCGATTGATCGCCCGTTTGCTGTTCGTGACGCTGCTGTTTGCTGCCGCGCCCTTCAGCCTGGCCGGCGAACACGTGGCCGCGCCTGAAACGGCGGTGGCTGTGGTGGCCGAAACTGGCCAGGCCGACAAGCGCATCGCGCTGGGCGAAGCAGACGGGCAGCCGCGCCAGGACGCCTCGGCCGTTGAGTCGCAGGCGGCGGAAGCCGATGCGCAGGAATGCGCCTTGCTGGTGGCCGGCACCTGGAGCGCTCCCAGCGTATGGACGGCGGCTGTGGATGCCACGCGCCCGTCCCTGCCCTGCCCTGCGCTGGCCGCGCTCGACCGGCCACCACGCGGCCGCTAATCGCCCGCCCGCCGGCGGGTCCGTCGGTCGCTGCTGGCCGCCGCCCATTTCTGATTCGTTCCAGCCGGGCTTGCGGTTCGCCGCAAGGCTCCTCACCTCATCCCAACCACCTCAGGATTCCTCATGAACCCCTCCATGCAACATTCCCCTTACGTCGTCGGCACGCTGTCGACGGCCGAGCGCAACCGCGTGCTGCGCAACACCTACTGGCTGCTGGCCCTGTCCATGGTGCCGACCGTCATCGGCGCCTGGCTGGGCGTCACCACCGGCCTGGCGGCCGCGATGTCTCCGGGCATCGGCATGGTGGTCTTCCTCGCGGGCGCATTCGGCTTCATGTTCGCAATCGAGAAGAGCAAGAACTCGGCTGCCGGCGTGCCCATCCTGCTGGCGTTCACCTTCTTCATGGGGCTGATGCTGTCGCGGCTGGTCGGCTCGGTGCTGGGCCTGGCCAACGGGGCCAGCCTGATCATGACCGCCTTCGCCGGCACGGGCGCCATCTTCCTGGGCATGGCCACGCTGAGTTCCGTCATCAAACGCGACCTGTCGGCCATGGGGAAGTGGCTGTTCATCGGCGCCATCCTGCTGCTGGTCGCTGGCATCGCCAACTTCTTCCTGCAAAGCAGCGCGCTGATGATGACGCTGTCGGTGCTGGCCATCGGCATCTTCTCGGCCTTCATCCTGCATGACCTCAAGCGGGTCCAGGACGGCTACGAGACCAACTACATCACCGCCACGCTGAGCGTCTACCTCAGCATCTACAACGTGTTCCAGTCGCTGCTTGCCCTGCTGGGCCTGGCTGGCAGCCGGGACGAGTGAGCGCCGAAGCAGGAGGTGCCCAGGGCGCCGGCGCGCACGCCGGCCCCTTGTCGATCTCGCTGGCGACGCTCGCGGCCGACCCTGGCCGCGAGCGGGTCTCGCTGAGCGACCTGCTCGAGCTGCTCGGCGACCGCGCGCTGGCGGCGCTGCTGTTGATCTTCGCGCTCCCGAACGTCATCCCGGTGCCCCCCGGGGCCTCGGCCATCCTGGGCCTGCCGATGCTGCTGGTGGCAGCGCAGCTTGCGTTCGGCGGGCGACCCTGGCTGCCCGACTTTCTGGCGAGGCGGTCGCTGTCACAGGCGCAGTTCTCGTCCGTGGTGAACAAGATGGCACCCTGGCTGGCGCGCGCGGAGAAGCTGCTGCGCCCGCGCTGGCAGGCCTTGGCCGGCCCAGTCGCCGAGCGCCTGGTGGGCGCCATGTGCCTGGTGCTGTCGCTGGTTGTGTTCCTGCCCATTCCGCTGGGCAACATGCTGCCGGCGTTTGCCGTCTGCGTGCTGTGCCTGGGGCTGATGGAGCGTGACGGCCTGTGCGTTCTGGCCGGCACGCTGCTGGCGGCGACCGCGTTGACGGTCGTCGCCGGCGTGCTCTATGCGATGGCGAAGACGCTGATGTTCCTGATCGCCAACGCGTTCACCTGAGACTTCAGCGCACAGCGGGCAATGCGCCCGGCAGGTGGGTGGCGTCGGTCCAACCCACCGCCTTGCGCACGTCCGCCGGCACCGGCAGCGCCTGCACGCCCTCGGGCACGCGGGCCAGCTCGAAGCGGCGCAGCTCCGGGCTGCGGAACACGGCGCCCTCGTAAGCCGCAAACGACTTGCCCCTGGCTTCCACGCCCGGCACGGCCTGGCGGAAGGCGTCGAGGTTGGCGAACGTCGTCTGGCAAGGCGCGCCGGCTGCCGCAGGAACAGGCGCCCAGCTCACCAACGGCTGGCTGCCCGCAGCGCGCACATAAACGTTGCCGTCCACGCGCGTCGTCATCGGCGTCGTGACCTTGCCGCAGGTCAGCGGCCCCTGCTCGAAGCGCAGCAGCGCGCCCTTCACGGCCGCGTCCGCCACCACCAGGTTGCCCTCGAAGACATGGCCCACGCGTTCGTTGACGTCCGGCCCGGTCTGCGGATGCCAGCCGAAGTGATCGCCCTGGGCGCTGCGTTCGTTGCGGTCGATCAGCACCGGCGAGTTGACGAGGGTGTTGTGGTGGATGCGCGCGCCCGAACTGTTCAGCACGCGGATGCTCTGCTGGTTGTTCACGAACACGTTGCCCGCTGCCAGCATGCCCTTGGAGATCTCGAAGAACAGCCCGGCCATCGTGCCTTCGACATGGTTGTTGACGAACACCGCGTCCTGGTTGCCCACGTCCCACCAGACACCGTTGGAGTGCGGGTGCTCGATGACCAGGTTGTCGCGCACGACGACGCGATGCGACTGGTTGAAGATCTTCACCGCCGACGGGTAGTAGCCGGTCAGCCGCTCGACGTTGTTGCGGCGGACGATATTGCGCTCCAGCAGCACGTCCGACGAGCCGATGACGTAGATGCCCTCCGTGCTGGTGTCGCTGACCAGCGAGTTGCGGATGACCAGCTTGTCACCGCGGAAGAAGCCCGCCACGCGCGAGCAGTGCGTGATGGTGACGTTCTCCAGCAGCGTGCCGACGACCTCCTTGCCATGCTGGTCTTCAGGCGAGATGCCGACGGGGTCGTCGGTCGGTTCCTCGGACACCAACGTCGCCGGCTTCTTGCCCTCGATGTCGATGGCGCGGTAGGCGTATTGCGTCAGCGTGACGCCGCGCAGCGTGAACCCCTTGCGGTCGGACGCCTTGCCGTGCACGGGGCGCGACGGGCGGTGCAGCGCGACGTCGTGCGCGGTGATCTCGACCAGCTTGCCAGCCGGGTTCACGCCGATGTAGACATGGCCCTTGGCGTAGTCGATGTAGTAGCCCTTGGCTCCCATCTCCCCGGCCCAGCCGGCGGACTGCAGCGGCTCGCCGTCGATGAAGACCAAGTCGTTGTTGAAGCGGTGCAACGGCGTCACCATGCCTTCGCGGTCGGCGTGCCACCAGCCCAGCGGCTGGGCGGGGAAGAGCGTCGCCCACTTGGTGCGCCAGACGTTGTTGGGCAGCGCCTGCCACTCGGTGGCCACGCGCGTGCCCTTCAGCACGGGCACCTCGTCCAGGTAGGGCTGGATGGTGATGCCCTGGTTGAGCTGCAGCCCGCCGGTGCGGTAGGTGCCGCCGCGCAGCACGATGGCATCGCCGGTGACAACGCGGGTCATGGCCGCTTCGATCGTCGTCGGCTGCTCGACCGAGGCACCGCTGGCCTCGGCCTTGCCATCGGGCGCGACGAAGTAGACATGGGCCGCCTTGGGCACGGCATAGCGCTGGGGCACGGGGCCATAGGGCCCGCCCGAGGGCTGGGCCACGGCCGTGCCGACGGCCAGTTGCGCGGCCAGCAGGCCGAGGGCGCCGGCCCAGCGGCGCAGGCGGGCCAGGGCGGAATGGGAAGGGGGGGTCATGCGGTCTCCAAACCTATTTTTGGTCCCGCGCGGGCGTCGACGGTAGCGCTACCAGCTGCGGGTAGCCGGACGCTACCACGACGGCGCTGCTCCGCCCAAGTCCCTCAGCGCTTGCGCCCCACCAGGCCCAGCGCCAGCGCGATGCCCACCAGCACGATGGCGCCGCCGACGACCATCTGCGCCGTGATGGCCTCCTGCAGGAACAGCGCGCCCCACAGCATCGCGAACACCGGGATCAGGAAGGTCACCGACACCGCATTCGTTGGCCCGACGCGGCTCATCAGCCGGAAGTACAGGATGTAGGCGCAGGCCGTGCACAGGGCCGCCAACGCCAGCCCGGCGCCCCACGCGACGGCGCCGGGCGGCGTTGCCGGCCACAGCCACACGGCGGGCAGCGCGAGCATCAGCGCTGCCGCGAACTGGCTGCCAGTGGCGACAACCAGCGGCGCGACGCCGCCCAGCAGGCGCCGCGTGGCGTTGGCCGCCACGCCGTAGCAGAGCGTCGCGCCCAGGCAGGCCAGCACCGCCCAAAAGCCCGAGTGGTCCGCACCCGGCTTGAAGCTGGCCTTGTCCCCGGCCAGGAAGGCCACGCCGGCAAAGCCGATGAGCAAGCCCAGCGCCCGCAGCGGCGTCAGCCCCTGGCGCAGCCACACGAAGGCGACGACGGCCGTCCACAGCGGCGTCGTCGCATTGGCGATGCTGGACAGCCCGGCCGTGATGGACAGCGCCGCGAACGAGAACAGCGCGAACGGGATGGCGCTGTTCAGCGCGCCGACAACGAGCAGGCCGCGCCAGTGCGTGCGCAGCTCGGCCAGCTGGCCACGCCCGGCCAGCAGCGGGATGAGCAGCGCGCTGGCCAGGCCCACGCGCACGGCGGCCAGCGCGACCGGCCCGAACTCGTGCGCGCCCAGCCGCATGAATAGGAAGGAGGCGCCCCAGAGCGCGGCCAGCAGCACCAGCTCGGCGGCGTCGAAGGGCTTCATGCGGCGCGATCTTCCAGCTGCAGCAAGGCCTGCTTGCGGTCCAGCCCACCGGCATAGCCGGTCAGCGAGCCGTCGGCGCCGACGACCCGGTGGCAGGGCACCAGCACCGAGATCGGGTTGCGGCCCACGGCCGCGCCCAGCGCGCGGGCGGCACCAGCGCGGCCCAGCCGCTCGGCCAGCGCGCCATAGGTCGCCGGCTCGCCGGGCGCAATGGCGAGCAAGGCCCGCCACACCTCACGCTGGAAGACCGTGCCGGCCGGGTCCAGCGGCGGCAGCTCGTAGGGCATGCCGCTGAAATAGGCCGTCAGCGCGGCCGCCGTGGCGCTCAGCATGGGGTCGCGGCCGTCGTCCTCGGGCACCGCCAGCGCGCCGGGGTGGTGCTTCTGGCCGTCGAACCACAGGCCCGACAGGCCGGCGGCACTGCGCGCTGCGGTCAGCGGGCCCAGGGGCGTGGCGATGCGGCGCTGCAGGGTGTGGTGGGTCATGAATGTCTCCAGAGGTGCAGGACGGCATAGCTGCGGAACGGGCGGAAGCGCTCCGCAGCGGCCAGGTAGGCCTTGGGCGAGACCGGCGGCCCGCCGGCGCCGAGTGCCTTGCGCAGCACCACGTCGCCGGGCGGGAAGGCATCGGGCCAGCTCCAGCCCCGCATCAGCATGTAGCTGGCCGTCCACGGGCCGATGCCGGGGATGGTGGTGAGTTCCTCGGCGGCCGCCTCCGCGCTGCCCTCGCCGCGCGCAAAGGCCAGCGTCGGCCAGGCCGTCGCCAGCGCGATGAGGCTGTCGGCGCGGCGGCCGATGATGCCGAGCGAAGCGATGTCGTCCCGCGTCGCGGCGGCGATGCACTCCGGCGTCGGGAAGAGCCGGCGACAGCCCTCGGGGGCGTCGGCCAGCGTTTCGCCGAAGCGCTCGACGAAGCGCCCGGCCAGCGTGCGCGCGGCAGCGACGGTGACCTGCTGGCCCAGCACGGCGCGCACCGCCAGTTCGAAGCGATCCAGGCAACCCGGCAGCCGCTGGCCCGGCACGGCGCCCTCACCGAGGGCGGCGGCGATGGACACCGGGTCGGCATCCAGGTCCAGCCAGCGACGCAGCAGGGGCAGTAGCGAACCGATGGCCGGCCACAGCGCGGGCGACAGCTCGACGCCGACCTGCCCCTCCTTGTCGAAGCGCACGCGCAGCCAGCCGGCATGGCGCTGACCGGCATGCGCCAACGCCAGCGAGCGCGTGACGGCGCCGTCCTGCACCTGCTCGACGCCGGCAATGGCGCGCGGCGCCAGGAAGGCCAGGACGCCGGCCACGTCGTAGGGCTCGCGATAGCCCAGCCGCAGCCGTGACGCCGGCGCGTTGCCACCGCCCTCCCGCCCGACACGGCGCAGCGCCGTCGGCTGCAAACGGTAGTGCTCGATGAAGGCCGCGTTGAAGCGGCGCAGGCTGGCAAACCCGGCGGCATAGGCCACGTCCTGCACGGGCAGCGCGCTGTCGGTCAGCAGCGCCTTGGCCAGCAGCAGCCGGCGCGTCTGCAGGTACTGCAGCGGCGACACGCCATGCTCCGCCTGGAAGATGCGGCGCAGGTGCCGGCTCGTGATGCCCAGGTGGGCCGCCAGGTCCTCGACGCTGGCCCCGGCGTCGTCGCAGGCGTCCAGCCACGCGGCGGCTTGGGTGGCGAGCGTGCGCGAGGCCTCCATCGTCGTCCATGGCAGGGCACGCGGCGCCAGCTCGGGCCGGCATTTCATGCAGGGTCGAAAGCGCTCGGCCTCGGCCTGGGCGGCGGTGGCGAAGAAGCGGCAGTTCTCACGCCGGGGCAGCCGCACGCGGCAGACGGGGCGGCAGTAGATGCCGGTGGAGGTGACGCCCACGTAGAGCCGCCCGTCGAAACGGGCGTCATGCGCCTGCAGTGCCGCGTAGGCGGCATCGGGCGGGAGGATCTCGGCTGGCATGCGGCCAGTCTAGGTGGGGCACCGGCCCGGGACTGGCAGTTTCCGGACATGCCCCTGCGGCGCGCGCTAGTCGGAAAACCAGGCCTCGGGGTGGCGCTTGCGCAGCTGGGCGACGAAGCCGGTATCGACGAGGTGCTGGTAGGCAGCCCGCAGGCGCCGGACGCGGTCTTCGCTCATCACCGTGCCGGCGACGGCATAGAACTCATGGGCCTCATTCAACGTCGTGATGCGCAGGCCCTCGCCACCGGCGCGGGTGTCGACGGTGCGCAAGACAGGCTCCGGGCCGAAGACGGCGTCGACGATGCCCCGGTTCAGCAGGGCCAGCAGCTCGACGAAGTCCTTACCCTCGACGACCTGCGTGACCCCTGCCGGCTCCAGCAGGCTGTGGCCGACAGAGGCGCGCAGCGCACCGACGCGAAGCGACTTCAGCGCAGCCAGGTCACCAGAGACCGGCCCCGACTGCTGCCGTGTGAAGACGGCATAGCGGAAGCGGCCCACCGGAAACAGCCAGCGGAACTGCGCCTCACGCTCCGGCGTGCGCGTCACGACGAGAGCCGCATGCGCCTGCCCGGCCTGCAACATGCGAAGCGCCCGCGCCCACGGGTAGATCTGCAGCCGGGCAGTCACGCCGGCCTGCTTGACGACGCGCTGGAAGAGGTGAAAGGCATAGCCCTCGGGGCCCGACGCACCGCGCCACAGGAAGGGCGGAATGTCGTGGCCGACCCAGCTCGGCGACGCGGCCTGGGCAGCGCCGGCCAGCCCCGCCAGCAGGCTGGCGAAAGTGGGCGGGAAGGCACGGCGCGACAACATGGCTCAGGGTCGGTGAAGGCCCGACTCTAGCCGCACGCCACGAGGTTCACATGGCCTTGAACAGGTGGACGTAGGCGCGGCTGACCGGCAGCTCGCGCGGGGTGGTGGCGGGGCCGCGCATGCGCACGAACAGCCGGCTCTGCTCGTCGCGGCGGGTGCCGGCGAGGTGGTCGAGGTTGATGATGGTCGAGCGGTGCACCTGCCAGAAGCGGTCGGGGTCGAGCTGGCCGGCCAGCTCGAAGATGGGCGTGCGGATCAGGTGCTCGGCCGTCGCCGTCTGCACGATGGTGTACTTGTCGTCGGCGTGGAAGAACAGCACGTCGTCGACCGGCACCTGATGCGTCAGCTCGCCCTGGGCGGCGCGGATGTAGCGCAGCCGCGCCGAGGGCGTCGCCGGCTGCAGCCGGCGCAGCGTCTCGGCCAGCGCGTCGTCGCCGCCCGCCGCGGTGGCCGGCTCGGCGCGCAGGCGCTCGACACAGCGGGCCAGCCGGTCGGCCTTCAGCGGCTTGAGCAGGTAGTCGACGGCGCGCGCCTCGAAGGCGTCGACGGCGTACTGGTCGTAGGCCGTCACGAACACGACGCGCGTCTCGCCCTCGATGCCCTGCGCCACCTCCAGCCCCGTCAGGCCAGGCATCTGGATGTCGAGGAAGGCCACGTCCGGCTCCAGCTCGGCGATGGCCTCGGCGGCCTCGATGCCGTGGGCGGCTGTCTTGACGATCTGCAGCTCGGGCCAGGCCTGGGCCAGTTGGGCCTTGAGGTACTGGGCCAGGTGGGGTTCGTCGTCGGCGATCAGGGCGGTGGTCATGGCTTCACGAAAGGCAAGGGAATCTGGATGCACGAGCGCGCGCCGCCGCCGTCGCGCGGCAGCAGCTCCAGCTTGGCGGCTGGG
>Ga0114942_1000588_pt1 | contig 10248 bp, 10 predicted proteins | sample LowerColdCreek_FD_88674 | JGI IMG/M metagenome (GOLD analysis project Ga0114942, IMG submission 88674) | Groundwater microbial communities from Cold Creek, Nevada to study Microbial Dark Matter (Phase II) - Lower Cold Creek | ecosystem: Environmental > Aquatic > Deep subsurface > Groundwater ... | reverse complement strand
CCGGTTGCGTAGAGAGTGCCGTCAAACACAAGTGGCGTCGCTTCCATGCCACGGTTGTAGTCCGTGTCGAAATACCAGGCTAGCCCCAGTTGTGCGACATTCTTGTCAGTGATCTGTTGCAGTGGGGCTAAAGCGTTGTTCATCGTAGGTAAGCCCATTGGTCAGCCAATTGCCTGAGTCGGCTGCTGAGTCAATGCTAGCCTGGTCTATTGGGGCGCCGGCAGCAGGACCTGTCAGGAGGGTACAGAATAGGAGTGCGTAGCAAAGCAATTGTGGTAGCGGAGAATCCAACGGCGCGAAGAAATTTTGGCTCAAACACTTAAACACGATTGCACAATCATCCGACAGTTGCACAGGCATTTACCTGAATATATGAGTATTCACTTTATGTCCATGCCCACCTTGGCCATCTCCCTCGCCCAGATATGCGCGGCGTCACTGCTGACCCAGCGCACGGCATTGTGTACCAGTCTGCGAAAATGCGGATTGGCCATGGCGCTGGCATCGTCGCCTCCCTGTAAGTACACCACCGGGCTGTTGCCCGCCCGCTTAGCCCATCCCACCAGGTTGTCACCTGCAGGATGCGACCAGCCTTCGCGGCTGTTCATCTGCCCTGCGACCGCGTTGGCGGCTGAGTAAAACTGGTGTTCCTGAAAATCGTGATCACTGCGCAGCAGTGCCACCACGTCGTCGCCAAACACTGGGCACAGGTACAGTTCGTCGGTGATCTCAAATCGCTCGGGAATGCCCTCGCTGACCGGGTGCGAGCCAACTTTTCTCACGCCGTGCGTCACCGCGTGGCAGTACCCGGAATCAGGCCAGTGGCGGCCGCGTAGCTGCGCTTCACGATAGTGAAAACGCCCACCGACGATCTCGGCGTACTCTGGCCAGGCTGGCCAGGCTGCCAGCGCGTGATGCAGGTACACGATACCAATTCCCGCTTCCAGCATGGCAAGGTAGTCAGCGATGAAGTCGTCGTCCGGTGTGACCAGGCGTGGTGCATCGTCGGAGGTAAAGTCGACGCCGGGCATGTCATAGCACACAATCGCATCAAAATCGCGCACCGCCCGCGGTCCGATACAGCGCTGCGCCGCTGGCTGCTCCACGTGACATACATCAAACTCCTCCAGGTCGTGCAGTAATCCTGCGTAGGCTTCGCGATCGTAAGGGTGGCCGCGAGCAATGGCCAGCAGGCGTCGCGAGGCACTGTAATTGATGATACTCATGGGCCGACCTCAGGTAGGTACTACGACAAATTAAGCTGTCAATCGAGATTACTGCTCTGGCAATTGGCTCAGATACTGGTTCATATCGAAGTAATCACGCCAGGCCGTGATTTTTCCATTCTCTAGCTCAAAAGTACCCATAACCCGCAGGGCGACGGTAGTATCACCCATCTTGAAAGTGTCGGTGCGCTCGTTCATCACCACGCCCCCAGGGCTTTCCGCTTGAAAATGTACGGCAAAATCGATGGATTCAGGTGCAGCAGTAAAGCTCTCGATAATCGCGCGAATCTGCTGTTTGCCCACATTAGGCGGATCCATCGGGATATTGTGATACACGGCATCGTCGGAGAAGTATGCCATCAGCTTTTCGATGTCGTTCTCGGCCCAAGTGGCGCAGAATTTGGCGACAATCTCAGAGTTGTTCATAGTGAGTTCCTTATTTCTATTTTTTTAAGGCTTAGCGATTTCGCAAGTAGTGTAAGTTGTATAGCTGCCAGGTTTGCTGCTTGTCTTCAGGTCAGTCGGCGGGAATTTTACGAATTTCTCGAGTTCAGCAAGTTCAGTTAAGAGAACTATTTTGATCAGCACTCTGGCTTTACTGGTGCAAGTTTGCGGGCGTTCATTTACTTGTAGACGCTGTCTGTGCGGCCTTACGCCCAACAATGACAAACTGTCCGCCGAAGAAGCGCCACAATAGTGGTATGCGCAGATAAGTTTTTACAAGTAGTGGATGTTGGGGAAGCTTTGAGTCCGTACTGAACGGTATGAATCGATCAACCACTTTGGTGACTTCAAATCCAGCCTTGATAAATGCCTCTCGACACGACACATGAGTGAGTGGCAAAACATGATCATAATAGTCCCAGTATCTCCCCGGCTCACAGCGCAGATTCGGCTGCATGGCCAGATATATACCACCAGGCTTGAGCACTCGTCTGGCTTCGATCAAAACCTGATCCATCACCTCTTTACTGGGCAGGTGTTCAAAGAAATTACTGCTAAAACATACATCAATAGAAGCGTCTTCCAGCATGCCCAGATCCGTGGCACTGCTCAAATGAAACTCAATCCCCTCGGGCAGGCAAGCTTTGGAATCCGGATTAAGATCGACAGCGATTTTTCTGGATGCAGAAACATACCGGATAAATTCTCCGTATCCACTGGCAATCTCCAGCACGGTGGACGAGCGGGGAACAAACTGCTGAAAGTAGTCTTCACAGAGTACCTTCCAGACTAAATCCTTTTTTTCTCTTTTAACGTCAGAGAACCTGATTTGGTACAGTTTCGCCAGATCTTCCATAAAGCCGCCCTAGCCCCGTGTCCGGCCTTCCGGCAAGTCGTAACTATCGGAAAATATTTCCTTGCGAATGCGGAAAATGTCCTTGATGGTTCCCATAATATTTTTGAACGAAGTTGCAGAGCCCTGCCCGAAGTCCCTCGGAAAGGTTTGAATACCAACTTCGCCCACAGGAAAGCCCCGCAGCATTGACTTGACTGTCAGCTCCGCCCCAATAAACGGGCTGTTGGAGGTCAGCACTATGTCATTCACCACTGCGCGATGGATCAGCCTGATCCCAGTTGAAATATCCCGAAATGGGCTATTGAACAATACCCGCAGCACGGTATTGTAGACAAAGGAGATGAAAATTCGCTTTGTTGAGTAAAGCTTCTTGTATCTGAAGGCGATGATTAGCATGTAATAGTCCTTTACAGCCAACATCTTTTTCAGATCGAAAACATCGTATTCGTTATCGCCATCGATCATACAAATTATGTCGTATTGCGAGGCGGCAATACCGGTCTTCATCGCGGCGCCATAGCCCCTGTTTTCGGGATGATGCACCACAGTAATGGTCTCATGTTCCCTGGCCAGTTGGTCTGCTATTTCACCGGACGAATCAGGCGAGCCGTCGTTTACTATGATCACTTCATAGTTATCGGCAACTTCCTCCAGTAATTCAAGAGCTCGCTTGGCAACGATTCGAACGGTATTTTCGTCGTTATATACCGGGAAAAATAGGCTTATGTCGGGTTTATTGTTAGCCATAGCGTCAGAATGAAAGCCTTTTAAATATCGCCCAGGGCAAAAACTGCACAACGCGATAGAGGATATACCAAGGGCGTGGAAGAAACCTCCTTCCATTCGAAAAACGTCTGTTATAGACAATGTCGGCTGTCCGATCCACAGAAGCCAACGGAAATAGCAAGTTCTGTGCAAACGCCAGGTTCGTGTCTAAATACCCAAGAACATAATACTGGCAGGAAAGTGCGCTGTTGGCAGCATAATGGGCCAGGCTTTCGAAGTAGGATTCCAGAGCACGTTTAGCAGCCGCATAGGCGGCGTTTCTGCTCCTGCCCCTGGCTGTTGCGACACTGCCAAAGCCGACAATAACGCCGGAATTTTCTTCCAAAAGAGGAAGATAATGATTCAGTAGCTGACATGGAGCAAGGTAGTTTATACGCGTTAAATACTCGAGTGTTTTATCGCTCAATCCTACAACATCACTATCGTCATTGATTCCAGCGGGCATTAACAGGCCCTTCAGCGGTAGGTGTCCCTCAAGTGTCGTGTCAATGGCAGCAAAAGGTAGAGGGTTGCGATTCAGGTCCATTGCGACAGGGCTAACCTTAACGGCATATTTTATTGCGAGGTGGCTTGCCAGGGGACTTGTATCTCTCAGGTCTCTGGATAGCAGGACCAATTCGCAGCCTGCTGCGGCAAATCTCTCCGCCAGGGCCCGCCCCAGACCCGAAGATGCGCCTACGATTATATAGGTCACGACAGGCCAAGCCTGTGTGACAGTTCGGAGCGCATGGTTCTTGCTTTATCGTACGCAAACAGACCTTGCTTGAATTCTGCAAAGCTGGCGATACTCAACTCGGCGATCTCGCCTGGAATTCTTGAGTCCTTCGACAGATTAGGTTGACACCCCATATCCACAATAAGTTGATCCAGTCTGTGCATAAACAAATCCGTCTTTGCATTACGGTAACTATCTATTGCAACGAGATAGCCGGTGCCGGACATACTGAGCGACTTTTGCACACCTTTAAATCGCTTCAGGGATAACATCATCGTGGGAGCACGTGTATCGCAAACCAATTTATGCAAAGCTTTCAAACACTCGCCAATTTTGTCGTCACTCACCAGAAACTGCGCTTCTCTTAGTCCCCTTTTACCAAAGAGCATATGGAAATACACGTTAGAAGCAAATGGAAATGATGCATCCATGACGCCCATCACGGAAATGTTGCTTTTGTATCTGGCGTGAACCAACAAAGCTGAATTCGCAATACGAGCGGTTAAGCCATTCCATGCTGAAACCGGGAGTCTTGCCCGAGTGTTCGCCGTCATAGGGCGGAATTTCATCGGCTTCGGTAGCGCTGCGCTTTTCGTCCACTGACCAACATACACCATGCCCCTGCCAAAATTCGATCCGGCGGTGGCATCGTGCCAACTATATGCGATATCAGCATCGCAGGAAGACAGTTCACGTTCTGCCTCCTCGAGGCTACTTACCCTACTTTGAGATAGTGCTATCCATGGTGTTGGCAGTTCAGCTAGCTGCAACGTCATATCGGTAATCACGCCGGTCAAACCATATCCGCCACACGTCATGGCAAATAGTGTGCCGTTCTCCTCCGGCGAGCATGACTGGTAGCCTTTTTGGGGGTGGAATACGGTAAGTTGCTTTACCCAATCAGAGAAGGTTCCATCCTTGTAGGGGTTCTTGCCGTGAACGTCTGCTGCGACACAGCCGCCGACAGTGATCAAGGGATAGCCTGGCAACACTGGAAAATGAAGTTGTCGCGGTAAAGCCCACTTCATTAGGTCAATGAGCCGTACGCCTGCTTCTAACTTCAGTGTGAGCTTTTCAGTATTGAACTCAAGAAATCGATTGAAGCACGTCATTTCTTGAACAAGTGAATGCGTTCCGAAACTTGCCGCTGAATAAGAGTATCCGCCACCGCGAGCAATTCGATGAACAGTGCTGTCAGGCGACTCCAGATGAGCGAAGCGATCCGGGCGTTGATGTTTTGTCGATAGGCTGAATGTGCCGTCAAAGGTGGTAAAACACGTGTCTCTTACCAGCCCATCGATCATGTTCCGGTCTCGTCGCTCTGCAATAAATGATTGGAAATAGCATGGCTGTATGCAATGGCGCCCACAACGGTCGCACTTCCCAGTAGCGCTATTTGTACTATCATAGAGGCCACAAGGGCAGCTGACGACGAGAATTCGAATAGCACAGCCGTGATATAAAACGCATACTGCAGTGTCCCGATGCCGGCGGGGGCCGCTGGTATTGCCGCCGAGATGCCCGTTATCCCGACCAATAATATCGTCTGGTTAACGTTAAGCTGAATATCCAGCGCCATCATAATTGACCAGATCGCCAGGCAATTGAGCATCCAGATCACCAAGGTGCTACTGAGTAACTTCAGGTAGCTTGAGGAATCTTCCAGGACATGCAGTCCGTGTAACAGATTTTGAACTTTGACACTAAACGCCCTCAGTCTAACGTTGAGGTGGTTATCTTTCCTCGCCACCACAAAATATACCAGCATCACCAACACAGCGATAGGAGCTACCAATAGCGTCAGGCCCTTGGTGACTTCGTCCAGGGTCTCGAGATGCGTTGTGGATACGAGAAACACTCCCCAGGCCGTCATGCCCAGGACCACCACCATATCGAAAAGTCGCTCCACGATGATAGAACCAAAGGTAGTCAGCCTGGAAACGTTTGCCAACCTGCCCAGTAGATCAGCTCGAAAGGCTTCACCCAGTTTCGCCGGTAGCAAATTGTTTGCGGCGTAACCCGAAATAAATGCGATAGCGATTTGATGCCTGGAAACGGGCGGCTTCAGTTGCGACAAGAGGACATGCCATCGAACTGTTCGAAGGCCTAACTCAATCCAATACAACAAGGCGGCAAAAAGAATCCATGCGTAAGTAATACCGGCAACTTCGCTTTTGACTTCGTTCCAGCTTACATCTTTGACGCTGAGAAACAGAAGCGCAGTGCCTACCGCTACTCCCAAAAAAAATCTGAAGTACTTACTTTGGAATATTGCTCCCTTAGAACTGGCCACGCATTTCCTTCTCTGTTTCTCATTGTCTTATTGTCAAAAAGAGACAACATGATTGACAAGTATTGTACCGGCTTGAATTAAAAACGAAACTGGTGTTCAGGATTCGAAAAAGGGCGGCGTATCTGGTTGATTGGTTATCGCCAAACAACCAAAAGGATACTCCACGAGGGAAAGAGTAACGTCATTGAAGTTGAAGGTCGAGTAGGAAGTGCCGATCCGTTGACCGAACTGCTGTGCGCCGGCGCCTGGCAGCTCCTCCAGCAGGGACCATTGAGGCCGAGTTGCAGGAATTGCTGGCGAGGCCCCGGATAGGCTGCAGGGAGACGGCAGAGCCGGCGTGGTGTGCAATGGCTATCTTCCCGAAAGGTGGTTTCCACCGATGAAATGGCTTCTGTCCCGAAAGTGCTGGTTGGTCCCGAGGTGAGGGGGTTATCCGCCAGTACCGTATCGCGCCTGAAGCTCGCTTGGGCGGAAGACTACCAGGTATCGCGCCTTACTAAGGATCAAGAGGAGCTGATGGCCTTCTACGATTTCCCGGCACAGCACTGGCAGAGCATCCGGACGAGCAATCCGATTGAATCTACTTGAAATGGGCCGGCAACACCAACGAACGGCTTACGTGGACTGTCGATGGTTGAAAGCCTCCACAGCCGCTCGGTGTTCTTCCGTGGTATGCATCAGCGCCTGCACGGCCGCCGCGGTTTCGAGCAGCGTCGCCAATGCACTCTGGCGGCCCTGCATCAGCAGGCGCTTGGTCTGCTGCACGGCGTGGGGCGGGTTGGCCGCGATACGAGATGCAAGGCTGCGCGCTTCGATCAGCAACTGCGAGTCGGGCACGATACGAGACACCAGGCCGCACGCCAGGGCCCCCTCGGCGTCGATGGTCTCGCCGGTGAGCGCCATCTCCGCCGCTTTGGAATAACCTACTGCGCGCTGCAACAGCCAGGCACCGCCGTCGCCCGGAATCAGGCCCAGCTTGACAAAATTCTCCGCGAAACGCGCACTCCGCGCGGCAATGCGAATGTCGCACATGCACGCCAGATCGCAACCCGCGCCCATCGCGGCGCCGTTCACCGCTGCGATCACCGGTTTCTGCAGTTGCTCGAACAGCAGTGGAATGCGTTGAATGCCGTTTCGATAGTTGCCCGGCGTCAGGGCGGGTTGCGCGTGCGCCAGGCTGTGGGGTGAGTCGGGCAGCATGTTCCTGATATTGCCTCCCGAGGAGAATGACTTGCCGGCGCCGGTCAGTATGATGACGCGCACTGCCGGGTCCGCATCAGCGCGCGATAGCGCCGTTACGAGCGCATCCACCATCGACATATCCGAAATGGGGTTGTGCAGCGCGGGGTTATTGAGGGTCAGCGTGGCGATGTCGTCCTCGATATCAGTGATTACGAGTGTCATGGTTTTGCCCTCGCGGCGCCCGCGCCTGCAGTGTGGAAACCGCTAGGTTACGCGTTCGCCGGCCGCTCTTCCACTGCTGCGCCATCCATGTCGAAGTCTGACCAGCGCGGTTGCCGCATCTCGCTGATGAAGCGATTGAAATTCCACGGCCAGCTCGCCGGAATTCCCTCGGCATCGAGGTACCAGCTCTTGCAGCCACCGGTGTACCAGATTGTGGTTTTCGCCGCTGCGGCCCGTTCGCGGTCAAAGTCTGCCAGCGCGGCGTGAGTGACAGAAACATTCGAGCACTCCCCGCGGCACACTTTGTCCAGCAGTTGGTCGATATAGTGCCATTGCTGCTCGGCGATATCGATCAGGGAGAAGTTGCCCACGGGGCCGTTGGGGCCATTCAGCATGAACAGGTTGGGAAAATCGGGCATGGAGATGGCCAGGTAAGCGCGCGGTTTTGTGTGCCAGAACTCTTCCAGCGTAATCCCATTCCTGCCGGTGATCTGCATGGGGCGCATAAAACGGTCGGCGCGAAAACCCGTAGCCAGCGCGATCACATCCAACTCATGCAATACCCCATCCTTCGTGCGCACACCGCGTTCCTCGATGCGCTCGATATCTTCGCGTACCAGCGTCGCCGTCGGTTTCTGGATGGCCTGGTAATAATTCGGGGAGAATATCAGGCGCTTGCACAGCGGCTCGTGATCGGGCCGCAATTGCTCCCGCAACACCGGATCCGTAACGCTGTGGTCCAGGTTGTCGTAGCAGCCTTGGCGTAGTACCCGGGCGCCCTCGGTGGCAGGATCGGTCAACGCCAGGGTGTAATTCTCAACGGCCGTTTGGAAGCCTTCCACGTCCATTTCTTTTTCCAGCAGCCTGGGGTCGGCGCGAAAGGCCGCGCGTTGCTGAGTGGAGTACTGGCCGATCTCCACCGGCATGATCCATTGCGGCGTGCGCACAAAATGTTCGATCTTCGCTGCGCGATCAACCAGGGCAGAGATAATCTGCACACCGGTGGAGCCCATGCCGATGACACCAATCCGCTTGCCCGACAGCGGTACTGAATGATCCCAGCGGGCTGTGTGGAATAGCGCGCCCTTGAAGGTGTCGATCCCCGGTATGCCGGGGTAGGAGGGGTGGTGCAGGACGCCGGTGGCAGCGATCAGAATATTCACCGTGTCGGTTGCGCCGCTGGCCAGTTGCAGGTGCCAGCAGCCGTCGTCAAAGTCCGCGCGCACGATTTTAGCGTTGAAGCGGATCAGGGATTCGATACCGTACTTTTTCACTGTGCGCTCGAAATACTCCTGGATCTCCGGTCCGGGTGCCAGGGACTGGCTCCAGTCCGGGTTGCGTTCAAACGAATAGGAGTAGTGGTGGGAGGGGACATCACAGGTCAGCCCGGGATACGTGTTTTCCCGCCAGGTACCGCCTATCCGGTCGGCCTTTTCATACACGGCGATTTCGACATCGCCGCGCTCCTGCAGCTTGATCGCCGCCAGTATTCCGGCCATGCCGGCGCCAACCACTGCAACGCGTATGTTTTTCGGATTCACGGGCTGTTACCTGTCGGGGAAGTGGTAGACGTAATCCAGCGGAGCGCGGGACGGCGCAAGGTAACCAAAGTGCTGACATAACACACCTGAAGAGCTCTTCTTCAGGTAGCCGCGGAAGCCGGTATACGGTTCAGCTCCAGTTCATTGGGCGGATTGCGCACGCACCGCGTCCCCGCCGGATGGTAGATATACGCCACGCAACCGTTGCAGTTGTCGCAGCCGGATTGGCTGAGTTCACCACTGCGGAATTTGTTCACCAGCGCCGGATCGTGCAGCAAGGCTCGGGCCAGCACCACGCAGTCGAAGCCCTCGGCAATGGCTTGTTGCGCGTTCGCCAGTGATTTGACGCCGCCGAGAAAGGCCAGAGGCAGCGTGACCGCCGCGCGAATCTTGCGCGAGTACTCGAGAAAATACATTTCCCGGAACGTGATGTCGGGTTCGCTGGACGCGGCCACCTTCATCATCAGCGCCGTCAGCCATTCCCCTTGTTGCCGCAGTACCTTGCTCATCTCCTGCCGGTTTATCCGGCTGCCAAACATGAACCAGGTGGATTCCACATTGCGCCCGCCGCTCAGCACCAGCATATCGGCGCCGGCCGCCTGCAGGGCCGTGGCCGTAACAATGCCATCCTCCACGGTGGCGCCGCGGCGGGTGCCGTCGGCCACATTGATTTTTGCCAGCACAGCGGTGGTGTCGCCCACCGCCTGTTTTACGGCCGCCAGCACGCGGGCTGGGAAACGCACGCGATTTTCGGCAGTGCCACCATAGTGATCGGTGCGCCGGTTGCTGAGCGGCGAGATAAACTGGTTCAGCAGGTAGCCATGTCCCATGTGCAGCTCCACTGCATCAAAGCCGGCCTCGCGGGCCAGGCGCGCGGCGGCGACAAACTCGCCGATGACACGATTCATATCCGCCTCGGTCATCGCGCGCTGCCGGAAATTGCCTTTCAGCATCCCGGCGGGATTGAAGCCCGAGGTAGAGCT
>Ga0114942_1000587_pt1 | contig 10275 bp, 9 predicted proteins | sample LowerColdCreek_FD_88674 | JGI IMG/M metagenome (GOLD analysis project Ga0114942, IMG submission 88674) | Groundwater microbial communities from Cold Creek, Nevada to study Microbial Dark Matter (Phase II) - Lower Cold Creek | ecosystem: Environmental > Aquatic > Deep subsurface > Groundwater ... | reverse complement strand
TCAGGCGTCGCACAGCACGCAGGTGCTGTGCTCGGTCCTGCCTCACTGCATCGGACTTCAAGCCCGCGCGCCGAACTCGCGCCTCTACGCTCTGCTCAAACAAGCGGCGCGAGTCAGAAGTTGAAGCGTGCTGCGCACGCGGGCTAGAAGTCCTGCGCTCCTCGGCGGGCTCAGAGGGGGAGTGAAGAACAGCCGGCGCCAGCCGACTTGTGGGTTTGGATGTTGGGCTGTTTCGGGGCCTCCCCTTCAAAACCGCCGAGAAGCGCAGGAGCCCGGGGCGCGCGCGAAGCGCGCTTCAAGCACTGACTTCGCGCCGCTTGTTTGAACGCAGCGTAGCGAAGTGAGTTCGGCGCGGCCCCGGGCTCCGAGCATCGCAGGGCACCCCGCAGCGCAGCGGAGGGGCGACGGAACGGGGGTCGTTTCTTTGCCTACTTTCTTGTCGACACAAGAAAGTAGGTCGCCCGCCGGGGCGAACTCCCGGCATGGGCCTCACGCGGCAAGCCAAAGCAACGAACCAAAGCACCCCGGAAGATTCCTTCCGCCCAAACGGAAGACACCCACCCCACACCTCTCTCGTCCCTTCCCTCAGCAATGGCAACCATGGCCGCCATGCATCAAGCCGATGCAACCCGGCCCCAAGGAGCCACCATGCTGCAACGCCTCAAGACCCTCGCTGCTTCCATCCGCAATGCCTTCCGCCGCGGCGCCAGCCGCGGCCTCGACGCGACGATCACGGCCGCGCCCAGCGCCGCGCGTTCGCTGCGCCGCGCACTGCCGCCGCTGCTCATCGTCACGGCCGTGACCGCTGCCGGTTATGCCCTCGTCACGCACCCGCCCATTCAGCCCGTGCCGCATGGCCAGGCCGCCGTGCGCACCAACCAGTTCAGCGGCGGCACGGCCGAGTTCCGCGATGGCAGCCTCATCCGCATCCCGGGCCTGCACGAGGTGCGCCTGTTCCCGCTGCGCGACCAGCGCTATCGCCCCGCCGCGATTGCCAAGGCTGGCGGCCCGTCGCCGCTGCAGTCGGTCGAGGGCCTGTCGCTGGGCCTGGACATGACGGTGCGCTGGACGGTCGATGCCACCCGCCTGGCCGAGCTGTCGCGCAAGCTGCCCGACGACATTGAGGCCGACGTCATCGCGCCGGCCGTGCAGGCCGTCGTCTACAAGCAGATCGCCAAGCGCACGGTGCGCGAGATCTTCTCCAGCCAGCGCGCCGAGATCGCCACCGCGCTGGAGGCCGAGCTGCGCGCGCGCCTTGCCGGCGACGGCATCCTGCTCAAGGGCGTGCAGATCGGCTCGGTGGACCTGCCGCCCGACTACCGCCAGGGCATGGACCGCCTGCTCGCCGACAGCCTGGCCAGCGAGCGGATGCGCTACACGCTGGAGATCGCCGACAAGAAGGTCAAGCAGACGGAGTTCGAGTCCGCCGCCGACAAGGTGCGCCGTGAGACGGCTGCCGAGGCCGCCGGGCGCGAGCAGATCATCGCGGCCAAGGCGCAGGAGGAGGCGATGAAGCATGTGCTGCCCTTCAAGCAGAAGCTGATTGAGCAGCGCGCGCTGGAAGCCCAGGCCGACAGCGCCGCGCGCGTGCAGCAGGCTGAGGGGCAGGCCAGGGCGCGCCGCATCGAGATCGCCGCTGAATCCGAAGCGCGCCAGAAGCTGGCCGACGCCGAGGCCTACCGCATCACGCAGACGGGCAAGGCCAATGCCGGCCAGATGGCGACCGAGGGCGCGCTGCTCACCAAACACCCGCTGCTGGTGCAGAAGGCCATGGCCGACAAGCTCTCGGACAAGGTGCAGGTCATCATCGCGCCGCCCGGCTCCGGGGGCTTCATTGGCAGCGCGCTGCTGGGCGGCGCCCAGCCGGCCGCTGCCGCCCATCCGGAGCAGGAGTAAGCCGCCATGCGCCGTATTGCTTTGATCGTGGTGGCCGCTGCGACGGCGGCCGTCGTCATCACCCAGGCCGAGGCCGCCGAGCTGCCGGCCTTCCCGCGTGCCGGCCTCGTGTCGCAGGACTCGCTGCTGCGCGGTGCGCCGCGCGACACCGCCTCGCTGCAGGCCCAGATGGGCCGGGGCGAGGCGCTGGAGATCCGCGCCGAGCGCGGCGACCACTGGCAGGTGTGGGACTACCGCCGCGAGCGCGGTGGCTGGCTGCGCAAGGGCCAGGTCTTGCTGGTGCCGCGCGGCGAGGGCGCCAGCGCCGAGCTGCTGGCCCAACTGCGCCTGGCGCGCCAGCAGTTCGGCACCGAAGGGCTGGGCCTGGGCCTGGCCGCCGCCTACGTGCAGACGGCCACACCGGCCGAGTTCGCCGGCCCTGGCGGCGCGCAGGCGCTTGACGCGATGGGCACGTTTGCCGAGCGCATCGCAGACCGCGCCTCGCTGCGCGACGCCAAGCTGGGCGAAGGCCAACTGGCCGCGCAGATGGACGTGGCCGCGCGCTACGGCCTGAAGTTCGAGCAGTTCGACACCACCGAGGACGGCCGCGTGCAGGTCTGCTACGACGGCGAGGCCTTCCGCCGCCTGCTGGCCACCGCTGCCACGCCCGAACAGCGCGTGCGCGCCGCACTGGCGCTGACCCGCCCCGACTGCCTGAACCCACGCGCCACCGTGCGCGAGCAGGACGCGCGCGATCAATGGCGTCAGCAGGTGCTGGCCCAGGTGGACGTGGCCGCGCTGCCGCCGCACTGGAATAACCGCCTGCTCATGCGCCGCGCGTCCGTTGCCGCCAGCCTGGCGTTTGCGCAAGCCCGCCGGGGCGACGCCGTGCAGCCGCAGGCGCTGGCCGACTTCGCCGGCATCGCACCCACCGAGCTCACCGAGGACGACCAGCCCGCCTACAACGACGCCGCCATGCGCGTGAACGCCGCGCGCTGGCTGGGCGCCAGCGGTGCGGCGCGTGACTTCGGCGCCGTGCAGCTCTCGCTGCAGCCCGGCGCCGACGGCGAGCACTGCGTGGAGTTGAAGGCTGCCGGCAAGCTGCTGGCGCGCCGCTGCAGCTTTGGCCAGGTGGCGCTGGCCTACGCCTCGCTGAACCGCGAGGGCCGCGCGCTGGCCCTGGCCGTGCAGCCGCTGGATGGCTGGCGCGAGTTGTGGCTGTTCATCAAGGACAAGGAGGGCTGGCGCATCGAGGTCATGCCCCCCGCGCCGGCCCAGCCCGGCCTGGGCGTGGCCGAGTTCGCCGGCTGGGTGCCGGGCGGCGCGCAGATGCTGGTGGCCCGCGAGTTCCGCGCAGAAGGCAAGTACCGCCGCAGCTTCGAGGTCGTCACGCTGGCCGGCCTCACCGTGGAGCGGCAGTCGCCCGAGCCGGCGCTGCGGGGGGCCTTCCAGCGCTGGTCGGACCCGTCATGGCGCGGCGGCTCGCCCATCAGGCGCTGACCTCGTATTCGAGACGCGGACCGGCGCTGGGCCTGCCATGGGCCAGAGCCCATGGCCTTCCGTAGGCACAAGCAGTCCGCAGGGACTGCTTGTGTCCGACTCCAGTTCGCCGAGCCGGCCCGCAGGCGATGTGCTTGCTGCTCAATGCCGCAAGCATCGCCGTCCCCTTGGGGGCTGAGGCCGGACACGGCAAGTCCTGTGGACTTGCCGTGCCTGCCGAAGAGCAGACGCTCCGTCGGCTGCGCGGTCTGCAAGACCGGCTGGGCTCGCCGCGTGCAGCAGGCGAGACCCGACGCGGGGCTCCACTCATGCTGCCAGGGCGAGTACAGCACCGCCGCGCTTTGGCAGCTCCAGCCGCGCCACCGTGCCAGCGCCCGGCTGGCTGTCCAGCTGCAGGTTGCCACCCAGCATGCCGGTGACCAGGCTGTGCGCCACGAACAGGCCCAGGCCGCTGCCGCCCTGGCCGAAGGTGGTGCTGAAGAAGGGTTCGAAGGCGCGCGCCACGTCGGCCGCCGGCATGCCGGTGCCGTCGTCGCGCACTTCCAGCGTCAGGCTTGTAGGACTGCAACGCGCGCGGACTTCGATCAGGCCCGTGCGGCCGTCGCGGAAGGCGTGCAGGCAGGCGTTCTCCAGCAACTGCTCCAGCACCTGCTGCAGCACGTCGGGGTAGCCGTCGAGCCGGACGCCTTCGGGCAGCTCGCAGGCCAGGCGCACGTGGTCGACGTCCAGGTGCGTTCGCACGCGCGCCCAGGCCCGCAGCACGGCCTCACGCAGGTCGAACTGCGAGCGCTCGGCGCGTCCACTGCCGTCGGTGAGTTGCCTGAAGCGTTCCACCAGCCGCAGCGCGCGGTCCACGTTCTGCTCGATGAGTTCGGTGCCGGCGCGCGCCTGTGCGATCCAGTCCGCCAGCTCCTGGCGCTTGAGCGGCAGGCCGCCGGCCATGCGCTCGGCAAAGCTGGCGCTGCCGGCGCGCAGTGCGGTGGCGCTGAGCAAGGCATTGCCCAGCGGCGTGTTCAGCTCGTGCGCAATGCCCGCGAGCAACTGGCCCAACGCTGCGAGCTTGCGGCTGTTGAGCAGCTCGTCCTGCGCCGCCAGCAGCTCGGCCGTGCGCGCCTGCACCTGTTCCTCCAGCCATTGCGCGGCGCGGCGCCGCTCCTCGGCCCGGCGTTCCTGGTCGATGGCGATGCCGGCCAGGTGGCTGGCCGTGCTCAGCGCGGTGAGCTCCTCCTGGGAGGGCCGACGCACCTCGCGGTAGTACATCGCGAAGCTGCCGATGACGGTCTGGTTGGGGCCGTGGATGGGCGCCGACCAGCAGGCCCTCAAGCCGTAGGGCAGCGCCAGGTCGCGGTAGTGTGTCCACAGCGGGTGGGTGGCGATGTTGTCGACGATGACCAGGCGGTTGTCGAACATGGCCGTGCCGCAGGACCCGGCCGTCGGGCCGATCTCGGCGCCGTCCAGCGCCTGCATGTACTCGGCCGGCATGCGCGGCCCGGCGCCCACGCGCACGCGGCGGCCGTCCAGGTCCAGCAGCAGCACGGTGCAGTACAGGCCCTCGAACTGCGACTCGATGAGCGCCGTCAGCCGGTTCAGCACGGGGGTGAGCGGCTGGCCGGTGGCCACCATCTCCAGCAGCTCGTTCTTGGCCTGGTTGAGCACCTCGGCGAACTGCATGCGGCTCACGTCCACCAGGCAGACGGCGACCTGGGTCTCGCCCTCGCGCTCGGTCAGCGTCAGGTGCAGCTCGTGCAGGCGGGTTTCGCCGGCGCGGGTCTGCAGGGTCCACGGCAGGCTCAGGGAGCCTGCCAGCTGCACCTGCGCCAGCACATCGTCCAGCGTCTCGGCGGACGGCCGGCCGTCGGGCTGGCGCAGCGGGCACAGCAGCGACAGCGGCATGCCGCTCAGCGCCTGCGGGTCGTAGCCCAGCACCTTGGCCCGGCCTGCGGCCGTGCCGATGATGGGCAGGCCGGGCGCTGCCTTCACAAGCAGGATCGCGACGTGGGTGATGTCATCCATCTTTGCCTCCACTGAGCTGCGAACTTTGGCGCCAGGCCGATCGCTAGAACCCCAACTGTGCGCCGCATCCGGGCCATGAGGCAACTGTCATGTCTGCGACGCCGGCAAGGCCAGAATCGCAGGCATTGCCCACGCCGACTGCGGAACCGCCATGCCCCAGATGCTGCTCATCGTCGAACCCCTCGGCCAGCGCGCCGACCGCGGCCGCGTTGCCGGCGAGGCCGCCTACCAGCGCATGCTGGATTTCGCCGCCGAACTGCAGGCCGAAGGGCTGCTGCTGGGCGTCAACTCGCTGGGTACGGCCGCCAAGCGTCTGAGCAAGCGCGACGGTGGCGCCCAGGTGCTGGACGGCCCGTTCGCCGAGGCCAAGGAGATGGTGGGCGGCTACTTCCTGCTCGACACCGAAGACGAAGCCGTGGCGCTGGCCTGGGCCGAGCGCTGCCCGGCAGCGGAGTGGGCCACTGTGGAGATCCGGGGCGTCGGCCCCTGCTATATGTGAGGCCCCTCGTCTGGTCTCGCGCCGCTGAACGCGGGCGTGCCCAGCCGGTCCCCCGAGGGGACGGCGATGCTCGCGGGGGATGCCCCGCTCGCACATCGCCATCGCGGGCCGGCTTGGGGCGGCCCGGCGCTCGGCCCGAATACGCGACGTTTCGAGAACTGCGTGGTTTCCCGAGGGTTGTCGAAACCGATCTGCGTGGATCGTCGTGGGTGTGAAGGCAGCGATACGAGCTGCCACACCACCCCAGGAGAGACTTCCCATGCGCTTCATGATCCAGGTCCGCGCCAACGCCGTCAGCGAGCGCGGCGACCCGCCCGGCCCCGAGTACGCCAAGCTGTTCGAGGACATGGGCGCCTTCCACGGCGAGATGGCGCGCGCTGGTGTGCTGCTGGACGGCGCTGGGCTGCGGCCCAGCCGCGACGGCTGGCGGCAGCGCTACGACGCCGAGGGCCGCGCCGAGGTCATCGACGGCCCCTTCGCCGAGGCCAAGGAGCTGATCGCCGGCTACACGCTGATCCAGGTGCGCTCCGAGGAGGAGGCCCGCGCCTGGGCCAGCCGCTTCCCCATGCCCTTCGTCGGCATCGCCTGCGAGATCGAGGTGCGCCGGCTCTATGAGGAAACCGACTTCGCGCCCGGCGGCGACATGGCCATCGGCACCGCGTGAGGGGCCGGCATGAAGGACCTTGAGTTCAGCATCGCCATTGCCGCCCCGGTCGCCCGGGTGTGGGACTGCATGTTCGACCCCACCGCCTACCGCGACTGGACGAGCGCCTTCTGCGAGGGCTCCTACTACGAGGGCAGCTGGGAGGCGGGCCGCCGTCTGCGCTTTCTGGACCCGCAGGGCTTCGGCATGGAGGCTGTCGTCGACGAGAACCGTCGCCACGAGCTGCTGTCGTTGCGGCTCGTCGGCGAGATCAAGGATGGCCGGCCCGTCGCCGGCAGCCCGCTGCACGAGGCGCCGGCCATCGAGCGCTACGTCTTCAGCGCCGCGGCCGAGGGCGGCACGCGCCTCGTCGTCCACCTGCAGAGCTGGAACGACGGCTTCACCGACTTTCTGCAGACCTCCTGGCCGCAGGCGCTGCAACGCCTCAAGGCCTTGTCCGAGTCCACGCACTGAGAGGAGCGCCCCATGCACAAACAGATCTTCGTCAACCTGCCCGTCAAGGACCTCGCCCGCAGCAAGACCTTCTTCGAGGCGCTGGGCTACACGTTCAACCCGCAGTTCACCAACGACATCGGCGCCTGCCTGGAGCTGGGGCCCAACCTCTACGCGATGCTGCTGACCGAGGACTTCGCGCGCGGCTTCACGTCCAAGCCGCTGGTGGACGCCACGACCGCCACGGAGGTGCTGGTGTGCCTGTCCTGCGAAAGCCGCGAGGAGGTGGACGGCCTCGTCGCCAAGGCCCGCGCCGCCGGCGCCAGCGTGCCGCGCGAGCCGCAGATCCACGGCGACTTCATGTACGGCCATGGTTTCGAGGACCTGGACGGCCACATCTGGGAGCTGGCCTACATGACCGGCAGCCCCGCGTGAAGCCCGCGCTGCAGCGCGCCTGCGGATGAGGCCGACGGCACCGTGAGCCATGCCGACACCGCCGCCAGCGTCTGGCGCCTCGAGCGCAGCCGGCTCGTGGGCGCGGCGGCCAAGCTGCTGCGCGACCTCGACGAAGCCGAGGACTGCGCGCAGGACGCGCTCATCGCCGCCATCGAGACCTGGCCGCGCGACGGCCAGCCCGCCAACCCGGCCGCCTGGCTGATGACCGCCACCCGCAACAAGGCCCTGGACCGGCTGCGCCGCCGCGCCATGCTGGAGCGCGAGCACGAGCACCTGGCTGCCGACGACGAAGCCGCCGGCAGCCATGTCGTGCCCGACTTTGTCGACCACCTGGACGCCGCACGTGACCAGGCCGAGATCGGCGACGAGCTGCTGCGCCTGATCTTCATCGCCTGCCACCCGGTGCTGCCGCGCGAGGCGCAGGTGGCGCTGACGTTGCGCCTGCTCGGTGGCCTGGAGACGGCCGAGATCGCCCGCGCCTTCCTGCAGCCCGAGCCCACCATCGCCCAGCGCATCGTGCGTGCCAAGAAGGCGCTCAACGGCCAGGCCTACGAGCTGCCGACAGCCGCCGAACGCGAGCAGCGCCTGGGCGCCGTGCTGGCCGTCGTCTACCTGATCTTCAACGAAGGCCACAGCGCCGGCAGCGGCGCCAGCCTGCTGCGCCCGGCGCTGTGCGACGAGGCGCTGCGCCTGGCGCGCCAGCTGCAGCATCTGCTGCCGCATGACGCCGAGGTGCATGGCCTGGCCGCGCTGCTGGAGATCCAGGCCTCGCGCCTGCCCGCGCGGCTGGACGCGCAAGGCCGCCCCGTGCTGCTGCCCGACCAGGACCGCCGCCGCTGGGACGCGCTGCTGATCCGCCGTGGCCTGGCTGCGCTGGATCACGCATTGCGCCTGGGCGAGCCCGGCCCGTACACGTTGCAGGCCGTGATCGCCGCCTGCCACGCCCGCGCGGCGCGCGCCGAGGACACCGACTGGAACGCCATCGTGGCCGGCTACGACCGCCTGCTGGCGTTGAACCCCTCGCCCGTCATCGCGCTGAACCGCGCCGTGGCCGTCAGCTTTGCCCAAGGCCCGGCCGCCGCGCTGCCGCTGCTGGACGCGCTGGCCGCCGAGCCGCAGCTCAAGCGCTACCCCTGGCTGGCCGGTGCGCAGGCGGACGTGCTGGAGCGCCTGGGCCGCGTCGGCGAGGCGCGCGACGCCTATCTGCGCGCGGCGGAGCTGACGGACAACGAGGTGCAGCGGGCCCTGCTGCTGGAGCGGGCGCGAAGTTTGGCGAGTTGAGGGCCAACGATGATGCGTTGGCACCGGTCGGTCAGCGCCATGAAAAAAGCCCCGCCAGGCGGGGCTTTGGAGGCGTGGCGAACGCTCAGGCCTGCTGGCGGCGGCGGGCAGCGCCCGCAGCGACCAGGCCCAGACCGACCAGAGCCAGCGAGATCGGCTCCGGCACGGTGCCGCCGCGGCTGAAGTTCAGGGTGTCGATGGCAACTTGCGTACCGCCGTTGTGGAAAACAATCTTGCGCACGTTGCCAGCCGCGAAAGACGCCAGGCCGAAAACGCCAGTGCCACCGGAGCTGAAGCTGTCGACCAGCACGTCGTTCAGGTCGTAGGCCTCGGCGTGGAAGGTGATGCCACTCCCGGACACGGCCCAGGTCATGCTGACGTTCGACATGTTTTCACCGAACAGCACGGTGCCGGAGTCGCCGTTGTTGGTGATGCCGAAGCCGTCGTCGGGCAGGCGGCTGTCTGCGCCGAAGCGGATGACCTGCGTGAACCCGGCAATGCCGTAGGACTGGTAGAACGTGTTGCCGTCCAGAACGCCGAACGGCGCGCTGGCTTCGTTGAACGTGATGCTCACCGGCGTGGGGGCTGCCTGTGCCGCCCAGGCGGCAACGGACATCGCGGCAGCAACTGAGAACTTGCGGATCAAAGCGGACATGGGAACCTCCAGTTAGTGAGGTAACAAACGCAACATGCGTGCCACGCGCGGAAATCAGCGACTTAGCTCAACAAACGCTCACTGTGGGGTCGCAGGTGTAAGTTTTTCCGACAGCCCCGACCGCTGCCTGGTTGCCAATCCCCTTCTCCCGTCGTCGCGCTCGACCAGGCCGTCACCATCAGCTTCGCGCGCGACCCGGCCGCGGCGCTGCGGTTGCTGGACGCCTAACCGCAGCTGCAGCGCGACCCCAGGCTGGCCGGGGCACAGGCCGATGTGCTGGAACGGCTGGGCCTCGCCTAAGTGGCCCGGCCGGCCCTGGCAGCCCGCGCATCCCCCAGATGCGACGCGATCCAGAACCACAGCGCCGCCCAGCCGGCGCCGAAGGCCCAGCCGGCGAGCACGTCGCTGGCCCAGTGCACGCCCAGCATCACGCGCGTCACGCCGATCAAGCCCGTCATGAAGGCCGCGATGCCGATCAGGTAGGCCCGCACCCGCAGCCCCTGCTGCCGCTGCGCCAGCAGCACGCCCATGGTCAGGTAGAACACGGCGGACATGCTGGCGTGGCCGCTGGGGAAGCTCAGGCCCTCCTGCACCAGCGCGGCGAAGGCGGGGTCGGGTCTTGCGCGACCGAAGCCCATCTTCAGCGCCGTGACGGCCAGCGCGCCAGAGATCATGGCCAGGCTCACCGCCACCGCCCGCGCCGGCCGGCCCACCGCGCACAGGTAGCCGGCAGCGAGCACCGTGAACAGCGTCATCACCGCCGTGCTGCCCAGGCTGCTCAGCTCGCGCATGATGGCCTCCACCAGCGGGTGCGTGGCGCGCCACTGCTGCGCCAGATGCAGCGCGGCCGTGTCCCAGCGGGCGGTGTCCGCCTCGCGCATCTCGCCGGCGAGCGCCGCG
>Ga0114942_1000586_pt1 | contig 10298 bp, 7 predicted proteins | sample LowerColdCreek_FD_88674 | JGI IMG/M metagenome (GOLD analysis project Ga0114942, IMG submission 88674) | Groundwater microbial communities from Cold Creek, Nevada to study Microbial Dark Matter (Phase II) - Lower Cold Creek | ecosystem: Environmental > Aquatic > Deep subsurface > Groundwater ... | reverse complement strand
GCGCCGAAATTTGTGTCAACTTCCGAGCCATCTTCGAGGCTGATCGAGAAATTCAGGAAAACCCGAGTTCCTTCACTTACGGGCACAAGCTGCATTAATCTGCCCCCCTTGCGTCGACCACCACCTGGTCACGGTGCAGAAAACTGTCCAACAGCATGCAAGCTGCCCCCACCGATATCGCCGAGTCAGCAAGATTAAATGCGGGAAATCTGCGACCTTCGTAGTGCACCGAGACAAAGTCCACGACATAGCCCAGCGCCAGACGATCCCACAAATTGCCCAGGGCGCCGCCAATAATCAGTCCGAGGCCCAGGGCAAGCAGCCACTGCCCCCGGGGCATCACGCACAACCAGATGGCCAGCGCCGTACTGATACCAATCGCCATGGCGCTGAAAAAGTAGCGCTGCCATCCGCCGGCATCGCGCAGGAAACTGAACGCGGCGCCGGTGTTGTGTTGCAGCATCCAGTCGAGCCACCAGAATACCCGCACTGGCTGGCCGTATTCGAGGCCGGTGCTGGCGAGGATTTTAGTGTATTGGTCCAGTAGCGTGACCGCGGCAGCCAGGCCAAACCAGGGCAAGGCATAAAGTCCGTTACGCATAGTGACGCCGCTCGCCATCGCCATCGATGTTTTCGATACAGCGGCCGCATAAAGTACTGTGCTTGGCACTGCAGCCAACATCGGGACTGCGGTGCCAACAGCGCTCGCACTTCTCATCTTGCGCCGCCGCAATCTTCAGGTGCAATTCTGGCAGTTCGGTAGCGACTGCATCGGCACCGGCCATATCCAGCGGCGCCAGAACTGCTGCCGATGTAATCAGTACAAATCGCAATTCGTCGCCCAACGAAAACAAAACCTTGTGTAGATCGGGAGCGCAATACAACGTGACGTTGGCATCCAGGGAGCCGCGCAGTACACCTGCCGCCCGCTGCACTTCCATTGCCTTGTGGACCGCGGAACGCACCACCATCAGTTCCTGCCAGAAATCCCGACCCATAGCCGCGCCGGGTGCCAGAAATTGCAGATGGGGGTACCACTGCTGCATTAGCACTGAAGGGCCCCGCTCACCGGGCAGGTTTTCCCAGATCTCCTCCGCGGTAAAGCTGAGGATAGGCGATATCCAGCGCACCAGGGCTTCACCGATATGATACATCGCGGTCTGGGCTGAGCGCCTGGCCACGCTGTCAGCCTGTGTGGTGTACTGACGGTCCTTGATTACATCCAGATAGAAACCGCCCAGGTCATTGGCACAGAAGTTGTGTAACTTCTGGTAGATATGGTGAAAGTTGTAGCTCCGATACGCGTCCACAATTTCCTGCTGCAATTGTGCCGCCCGGTCCACCGCCCAGCAATCCAGTGACAACATGTCCGAAAAGTCCAGTGCATCCATGGTTGGATCGAAGCCATTCAGGTTGGACAACAGGAAACGTGCCGTATTGCGGATCCTGCGATAGGAATCTGCGGTGCGTTTGAATATTTCATCGCTCACTGCCAGTTCGCCGCGATAATCGGTCGCAGCGACCCAGAGGCGCAGGATATCGGCACCGAGGTCGTTCATCACAGTTTTCGGGGCAATGATATTACCGAGTGACTTGGACATCTTGCGCCCGTCACTGTCCACGGTGAAACCATGAGTCAGAACTGTCTTGTAGGGCGCTACGCCGTCGATCGCGATTGCGGTCAGCAGCGCAGACTGGAACCAGCCGCGATGCTGGTCTGACCCTTCCAGATAGATATCCGCGGGAAACCGCAGTTCCGCGCGCTGGCGCAATACGCAGGCGTGCGTCACGCCGGAATCGAACCAGACATCGAGCGTGTCGGAAACCTTCTCGTAGTCGGCGGCTTCCTCCCCCAACAGCTCGGTGGCATCCAGCTCAAACCATGCGTCGATACCGCTGCGCTCCATGCGCTGCGCCACCTCCTCCATCAGCTCCGTCGTACGTGGGTGCAATTCACCCGTCGCCCGGTGGGTAAACAGCGCAATGGGGACACCCCAGGTGCGCTGTCGCGATATACACCAGTCCGGTCGGTTGGCCAGCATGCCGTCTATACGCGCCCGGCCCCACTCTGGCAGCCACTCCACCGCGGCTACCGCGTTGAGCGCCTTGTCCAGTAGACCTTGTTGCTGCATGCTGACAAACCACTGCGGCGTGGCGCGAAAAATGATCGGTGTCTTATGCCGCCAGCAATGTGGGTAAGCGTGCAGGTACTCCTCGTGGTGCAGCAATACACCTCGCCCTCGCAGTAACTCGATAATGGCCGCGTTGGCCTTCAACACGTGCTGACCGGCCAAGAACTCGGTATCCGGCAGATAGACGCCGTTGGCATCTACCGGATTGTAGACAGCCAGTTGGTATTTCTCGCCCACTACAAAATCGTCCTGGCCGTGTGCCGGGGCAGTGTGTACCGCACCCGTACCCGCTTCGGTCGTCACGTGATCACCGAGTATCACCGGCACCTGCCGCTCCAGGAAACAATGTTGCAACAGCAGGTTTTCCAGGGCGGAGCCCTTGCAACGACCCAACACGCTGAGCGACTCCAGGCCGAAGCGGGCGGCGCAGGACGATGCCAGTGCTTCGGCCACCAGCAACGCCCTGCCCTGACCTTGCAGCAATACATAATCCAACTGCGGATGCAAGCACACGGCCATGTTGGCGGGCAGTGTCCACGGTGTAGTTGTCCAGATGGGCACGGCGATTTCACCGTTGTGGACAGTCCCGCACGCGGCGCTGAACGCAGCGGGATTGACCGCAATGAAGGCTACATCAATCGCTGGCGAGCGCTTGTCCTGGTATTCGACTTCCGCCTCTGCCAGCGCCGAAGCACAATCGGTACACCAGTGCACCGGCTTGAAGCCCTTGTGCAGGTGGCCGTTAGCAACAATGCGTGACAGCGCACGAACAGTATCTGCCTCGAACCTGAAATCCATAGTCAGGTAAGGATTGGACCAGTCGCCCACCACGCCCATACGGATAAAATCCACGCGCTGTGCGTCAATCTGGCGCCGCGCGTAGTCACGACATTTCTGTCGAAATTCCCTGGCGCTGAGCTTGACGCCAGGCTTACCCACTTTTTTCTCAACATTGAGTTCTATCGGCAAGCCGTGGCAGTCCCAGCCGGGTACATACGGTGCGTCATAGCCATCTAACGTACGGGATTTGACGATGATGTCTTTGAGTATCTTGTTGATGGCATGTCCCACGTGCAATCCCCCATTGGCATAGGGAGGACCATCGTGCAGGATGAATTTGGGTCGGCCGGCACACTCCTGACGGATTTTTTCGTACAAGCCCATGTCCTGCCACTGCTTCAGGCGCTGGGGTTCCCGCTGGGCCAGGCTGGCCTTCATCGGAAAATCCGTCATCGGCAAATTCAATGTGTCTTTGTAATCGCTCATACTTTTTTCGAGTTCTGACTGAACCAGGCGCGCGTTCTTTCAATGTCCCTCGTGATATTTTCCTGCAGTTCTGCCACCGAACCAAATTTCATTTCATCCCGCAATTTGTGGCGAAAAGCTACCTCAATGTGCCGGCCGTATAAATTTACCTGCTGATCCAGCAAGTGCACTTCCAGGTTGGCCTTGATGCTATCGTCCACCGTCGGCCTCACACCCACATTGGCCACGCCGTGGGCTTTATCGAACCCAGCGCCGCTGACCTCTACCGTGTACACGCCGGATAGCGGTGCCCGCAATCGACGCAATTCCAGGTTGGCCGTCGGTGTGCCAATCGTCTGTCCCAACTGGCGGCCGTAGATAACACGACCAGAAATACTGTAGGGCCGGCCCAGCATGGCCTCCGCCCCGGCAAAATCGGCATTTTCCAGCGCTTGGCGGATGCGCGTACTGCTCACCCGCTCTCCGTCTATTGCGCAGGTGGGAGTGGATCCGGTAGCGTAACCGTAGCGCAGCCCCTGCTCCCGCATAAACGCAAAATCCCCCTCGCGATCGGCGCCGAAGCGAAAATCGTCACCCAGCACCACATAGCTCACACTCAGTCCGGCAACAAAGATCTCGTCGATAAACCGCTGCGCCGACATGCCGCGGAACTGATCGTTGAAGCGTATGCGCAACAGGCGGTCCACCCCCAGCGCATCCAGCGACCGATGTTTCTCCCAAAAGCTCATGATGCGAGCAGGCGCCTGAAGCGGGGCGAAATACTCCCTGGGCAGTGGCTCAAACACAATGATGAGCGAGGGCAAGTCCAGTTCAGTCGACTTTTCCAGCAGGTGGCGAATGACCGCCTGGTGGCCGCGGTGAACTCCATCAAACGCACCAATCGTCGCGACACAACCACGGTGTCTGGGCCGCAGATTGTGCAGGCCGCGAATCAGTTCCATGCGCTATGTGAGCCCGGGAAAGCCAAACGAGGCAGTATAGCGAACTTGCTCGCTCTAGCCTATGGCCCTCCACTATACTTAAGAAGAAACTACGGGCGGGACGCGGTGTTCACTGCGAAGGAGGGGCGAGCAGGTGCCGCATTCGAGTACCCAGCAGCCACAGTGAAGAAAAGTAAACGACAACGCCGACACCGCACAGGAGTCCCAGTTCGAGAACCCGCCGCAACCAGTGCCATTCGTACCATGCGGCCGCCTCGGGGGCCAGCCCTATAATTGCAGCAACCATGCTGGCAGAGGCCACCAACAAACGCAGCATATAGGGTGTCCAACCGGGCTGGAACTGGTAATACCCGGCGCGCAACAAACCCCGCATCAACAACCCCGCATTGAGCATGGCGGCAAGGCTGGTGGCCAGCGCGAGGCCCATGTGCCCGATATTGAACAAGTACATCAAGGGCAGTGCAAACATCAGATTCATCACCATGTTCGCGACCATGGCGGTGATACCAATCTTCACTGGTGTGGCTGTATCCATGTGTGCATAAAAGCCGGGTGCCAGCACTTTAATCAGCATGAACGCGACCAGACCCAGGCTCAGGGCTCGCAGACTCAAGGCAGACATGTTCACATCGTGCGATGTCAGCGCACCGTACTGGAACAGGGTAATCAGTATGGGTTTAGCCAAAACAATCAATGCCAGCGCGGAGGGCACTCCAATCAGCAGCACCCAGCGCATCGCCCAATCGAGAGTAGCACTGAAATGCGCCTCCCGGGCCGCCGCGCGATGTGCCGAGAGATTGGGCAAAATGACCGTGGCAATGGCAATACCAAATATGCCCAGCGGTAACTCGGTGAGCCGATCAGAATAATACAACCAGGACACACTCCCGGTTGGAAAAAACGATGCCAAGACCGTATCCAGTAACAAATTGATCTGGCTGACTGAAACGCCGAACAGGGCCGGCCCCATCAGCTTCAGAATACGCCGCACACCTTTGTCCGAAGTATCCCAGATTGGCCGCGGCACCAGATCCAGCCGATAGAGCGAGGGCAGCTGGAAAAGTAGCTGCACAACACCGGCCAACAGCACACCCCATGCCAGGGCAAATACCGGCTCTTCAAACCACGGCGCCGCGACCAGTGCGGCAAATATCAACGAGAGATTCAGGAAAAATGGGGTGAAGGCGGGCACAGCAAAGCGGCCGAAGCTGTTGAGTATGGCACCACAAAAACCGGTCATCGAAATGAGGAACAGGTAGGGAAAAGTGATGCGGATCATTTCGGTAGTGAGGTGAAATTTCTCGGGCTGACTGACAAAGCCCGGGGCAAAAATCGTCGTGACGAGCGGCGCCGCAAGTATGGAGATGCCTGTGACAAACAGCAGAGTACCTCCCAGCACTCCCGATACTCTGTTGACCAGTTCTTTTACGGCTGCAGCGCTGCCCTGGTCTTTGTACTCCGCCAGCACAGGTACAAACGCCTGGGAAAAGGCTCCCTCGGCAAACAGGCGGCGCAGGAAATTGGGTATCTTGAACGCGACGAAGAATGCATCCGCATTGGCGCTGGCGCCGAACACCTTGGCTATTACGATATCACGCAGTAATCCCAGCACCCTGGACAGCATGGTCATGCTGCCCACCTGCAGGCTGGAACGCAACAGCCCGGGACCGGCTTTTGCGGGCGTATTCGCGTGACTGTCAGCCATAGGTCATCCAGTGCCGGCGCGCAGCGTCAGCACCACCGCTCTCGCAATGCCGCACCATGAATGTGTAACCATTGCAGTGCAATCAAGGTATGGCCGTTCGGAATGCGATTCTCTGCGAGCATGCGTAGTGCATCCGCACGAGACAGAGAATGCACCAGGATATCTTCACCTTCCTCGTGCAAACCGTGCAGGCTACCAATGGCGGCTTTGCTCACACGACCACAGAACAGCCGTACCTGCTCGGTACAGGCGCCAGCGCTGGGGAACACCGTGGCAATAGGCACCAGGTCCGTGAGTTCACAGCCCGCCTCTTCCATCGCTTCGCGGTGTACGACATCTTCATCGCGCTCCCCGACCTCCACGACGCCGGCGATCAGTTCCAGCATCCAGGGACTTTCATTACCGCGAATTGCCCCCGGACGAAACTGTTCGATCATTACCAGACTGTCGGTGTTGGGGTCGTAGGGCAGTACGGCGACCGCATCACCACGCTCGAACACCTCCCGCACGATGGGATCGCTCCAGCCTCCGGCAAACCGCCGGTGTTGCAAGGTCAATCGGCGCATGGAAAAGTGGCCAGACCAGACCGTCTGGTCATCGAGCACGCGGACGTCGCGCGCCCCGAACTTCAGCTCCAGCGTCATCAGAAACGGCCGCCGGTATACCAGTTGACATCGCGGGCGTGCTTGTCCACCTGTTCCACGACATCGAGTATCAGCGCGAACAACGCCATACGCACAAGCAAGCCATTGTCAGTCTGGCGGAAAATTGCCAGATTCGGATTGTCGTTCAGATCATCGTCCAATTCCCTGGCGTTGGCTCGGGAATCTCGCGGTAGCGGGTGCATGATAACGGTGTTGGGTTCGCAGTGGCGGGTGTAAACACTCTGGTTGAGCCGGAAGCGACCGCGATACAGGTCCGCCTCTGCCTGGGAATCGAAGCGCTCCTCCTGGATTCGGGTGGAGTAGACAATATCCACATGGGCGATGCTCTCCTCCAACTGGTCCGACTCCAGCACTTTGTGTCCGGTTCGGCGCAATTCCTCGACGATTTCAGGCGGCATGCGCAGCGCATCGGGCGACACGAGTACCACCTGTACTCCCTTGAAGCGACACAACAGTTTGCACAGGGAATGCACGGTTCGTCCGTAACGCAGGTCTCCCACCATGGCAATACGCAGCTGGTCAATCGTTCGTCCGCTGGCGTCAAGTTCGCCGCGAATGGTGTAAAGGTCCAGCAATGCCTGGCTCGGATGCTCGTTGCTGCCATCTCCGCCATTGATGACAGGCACCCGGCTGGCCGCGGCAAATTCGCTCACCGACCCCCCCTGCGGGTGACGCATGGCAATGACGTCGGAATACCCGCTCAACACCCTGGCAGTATCGTAAAGGGATTCACCCTTGGCGATGGCGGAATTTTCAAAACCGGTGGTTTCACGCACGTCGCCGCCAAGCAGGTTAAAAGCGCTGCCAAAGCTGACGCGGGTCCGCGTACTGGGTTCGAAAAACATCGAGCCGAGAATCGCGCCTTCGAGAACATGCGTTACGCGGCGGCGATGTGCGTAAGGGGCCATGCGATCGGCAACGGTGAATATCCGTTCAACATCGTCCCGCTCAAATTGCTGGACTGAAAGGATATGACTGCCGGCAAACTGCACGCTGCTTCTCTCCTGGGTTCGCACAATACCTGGTGCTGGTTTTGCGCTGCTCATTATAAGGGCGACCCGTGGGCCTGCCCATGGGCGTAATACCAAAGAAATTGCCGACCGCTCAGACCAGCAACGTGTCTGCGTATTCCAGCAATTGTTGCAACACACCCTGCTGCGCGCGTGAGAGTTCACCACTGGCCATCAACACATCGATTTCCTCCTGAAATTCCTCCATGCCGTAACCGGACACGGACTCCGGCTCAGTGAGCCGCTGATAGCGAAACTCCTCCCAGGCAGCGCGCTCCTCAGGAGAAAGGCTGTCCGGATAATTGCGTGCGCGGTAGCGAAACAGCATTTCGGGCAGCCGGTTGTCCTCGAAAACAAAATGTCCGGCAGAGAGTTCTTCCGGTGTCTTGGTACGCAGCTGCGCCATGAGCTTTTTGTCCTGATCGCTAAAGAAGCCACCGCTGTACAGCATGAGGTCCGGGTCACGGGAAGCAGCGAAATTACGCCCCTGATAGATCGACTGCACTTTTGCAGTGAATCCTGCCGCATCATGTTCCCGATTACGACGCAGCGCCTTCAGGTGCTTACGGCATTGATCGCCACTAATACCCAGACGCTGGGCGGTGGCCGGGTCCGCCATTTTCGGTGTGAGCAGAATCGGGCAGCGATTGACGTGGACTGATTTGAGACCGAGCCTTTGAGTACCTTCAGGCAAATCCTCGGTTCGTGTGTATAACAGTTCCCGCAGCTGATCCACCGCCAGGTCAAACAAGACTTGCGGGTTGGTGTTCAGGTCAAAACAGATGATTTCATTACGATTTACAGGATGCGCCACCAGAGGAACAACCAGCGCGATGTTATGCCGCCGGGCGCCAAACATGCCCGAGACATGCAGTACAGGTTTCATCCCCGCAATATCCAGTTGCGCCAACACTGAGTGTTTGTCCCGGTGCTGCAGCACGTAATCATACAACCTTGGCTGCCGCTCCTTAATCAGGCGCGCCAGGGCAATTGTCGCGTGCACATCGGACAGGGCATCGTGAGCACTGCGATGGTTGATGCCGTTGGCGCGGGTCAAATCCTCGAGCCGGAAACTCGGCAACCCATCCTCCCGCATTGGCCACTCGATGCCTTCAGGTCGCAGGGCGCACGCTGTGCGCACCATGTCGATAATGTCCCAGCGGGAATTGCCATTCTGCCACTCCCTGGGATAGGGGTCGAAGAGGTTACGGTAGAGGGTGTGGCGGGTAATCTCGTCATCAAAACGCAGGGAGTTGTACCCCACACCGCAGGTGCCGGGAACAGCCAGTTCGCGGTGTATTCTGGCAATAAATTCGCACTCCGGCACACCTTCCGCCAGGGCCTGTTGAGGTGTTATGCCGGTTACCAAACACGCCTGGGGATGCGGTAAAAAATCATTGGCGGGGCGACAGAACAGGACTAGCGGGTCTCCGATGGCGTTCAGTTCCGCGTCTGTACGTAGGCCTGCAAACTGCACGGGGCGATCCCTGGCGGGGTCAGCCCCGAAGGTTTCATAGTCATGCCAATAAAAGGTGTCAGGCAACTTCGATGGCCTGTTCCGCTATCTTCGCTCGCCAGATGCGCGGACCGATTTCATGTACGGAAGCACCAGTGGTGTCCACCGCCACGCTCACGGGCATGTCCTTCACCTCAAATTCGTAGATGGCCTCCATACCCAGTTCGGGAAAAGCGACCACCCTGGCCGCAGTGATCGCCTTGGACACCAGATAAGCCGCCCCCCCCACTGCCATCAGGTAGACTGCCTTGTGCTTCCGGATCGCCTCAACGCCAACAGGCCCGCGCTCCGCCTTGCCGACCATGCCCAATAGGCCAGTACGTTCGAGAATGAAGTCGGTGAACTTGTCCATGCGTGTGGCCGTTGTCGGGCCGGCCGGGCCCATCACTTCATCGCGCACCGGGTCCACCGGGCCCACATAGTAGATAAAGCGACCTTTAAGATCGACCTCCGATGGCAGCCCCTCACCGCTTTCCAGCAGTTCCTTCATTCTCTTGTGCGCCGCATCGCGGCCGGTCAGCATCTTACCGGACAAGAGCAAGGTATCGCCGGGCTGCCATTGAGACGCTTCCTCTCGGGTTACGGTATTCAAGTTAACACGGCGTACGTTTTCCCCGACCTCCCAGGTAATATCCGGCCAGTCACCGAGATCCGGCGGAGTTTGAAAGGAGGGGCCGGAACCGTCCAGCACGAAGTGTGCGTGTCGAGTGGCCGCGCAATTGGGAATCATGGCCACTGGCAGGGAGGCTGCGTGCGTGGGATAGTCCTTTATTTTCACGTCCAGCACGGTAGTGAGACCGCCCAGCCCCTGGGCACCGATACCCAGCCTGTTCACTTCTTCCATGATTTGCAGGCGCAGCTCCTCCACCCGGTTGGCAGGGCCGCGATCGCGCAACTCATGGATATCAATCGGGTCCATCAAGGCTTCCTTGGCCATCACCGCCGCCTTTTCCGCCGTGCCTCCAATCCCTATACCCAGCATGCCCGGAGGGCACCAGCCCGCTCCCATGGTGGGAATGGTTTTTACGACCCAGTCGACAATGCTATCGGACGGGTTCAGCAT
>Ga0114942_1000585_pt1 | contig 10300 bp, 10 predicted proteins | sample LowerColdCreek_FD_88674 | JGI IMG/M metagenome (GOLD analysis project Ga0114942, IMG submission 88674) | Groundwater microbial communities from Cold Creek, Nevada to study Microbial Dark Matter (Phase II) - Lower Cold Creek | ecosystem: Environmental > Aquatic > Deep subsurface > Groundwater ... | reverse complement strand
TCCCAAACCCACTGCACCATGGGCTTGCCATGAATTTCCAGCAGCGGCTTGCCCGGTAATCGAGTTGAGCCGTACCGCGCTGGGATAACAACTGTGTACGTCATAGTGAGCTTACTGACTCGCCGGTTGCCGGGTAGTAATACTTAAGTGCGCAAAACCCATTTGCCCGGCGGCGTCCATAACCTGCACGACGTCCTGATGGGCGGCCTGTGCATCGGCGGTAATGGTGAATGGCAAGGTCGTGTCGCCGGCGGAAAGTTTGTAGATCGCGGCCTGCAGGGTGCGCATGCGGTTGTCAACCAGGGCCTCGCCGTTGACACGGTAGTTTCCCGATTCGTCGATCAGTACCTCGATTTGCTCATTGATGGCCTCTTGCTGCCCCCCCTTGGCCTCGGGCAAGTCGATGCTCAAATGGGACTCGCGGGTAAAGGTGGTGGAAACCATGAAGTAAACCAGTAAGAAAATCAGGACATCCAGGAACGGGATCAGGTTTATTTCCAGATTCTGGCGAGGTTGCCGCCTGAATTTCACGCCGCTACTTCCAGATTCTCTTCACTGTGCAGGGCGTCGACCAGCTTAATGGTCTCCTGCTCCAGTCCCACCACGATGGCATCGATTTTGCCGACAAAGTAACGATGCATAACCAGAGCTGGAATCGCTACGGTCAGCCCGGCGGCAGTGGTGATCAGGGCTTTCGAGATACCCCCAGCCAGTATGCTGGCGTTGCCTGAACCCTGTACCATGATCTCGGAAAACACCTCGATGATGCCCAACACTGATCCCAGCAATCCTAGCAGGGGCGCCACGGCGGCAATAGTTCCCAACGTCGTCAGGTAGCGTTCCAGATCATGGACCACATGGGAAGCGGCATCCTGGATACTTTCTTTCATAACATCCCGCCCATGGTAAGCGTTGCTCAACCCCGCTGCGAGAATACGCCCGAGGGGAGAGGATTGTTTCAGGGTACGCAGTTTGGCGGCATCCAATTCCCCATTTTTCAGCTGCTTCCAAACTGTCGCCAGCAGGTGAGGCGGCGCGATTTTCTTGGGATTGAGGGTGTAGAGCCGTTCAAAACAGATTGCCAGCCCGAGGACTGAACAGAGCACCAGGGGCACCATCACCCACCCGCCAGCCATTAATAATTCAAGCACAACCTCGCCCCGTATAATTGGAATAATGGGCGCATTATACGCACACCACCTTCAGGGGGTGAAGCAGGGGTATGCGTCACATCCAGTAACGTCGTTTGAACTGCCTGAACGCGGTAACCTGTGGCACCTGTCCGGGCGCAACGCGGAATTCCAGCGCCCCGTCTGTAGAGGTGAAAAATTGCTGCACGCCCTGGCGTTCCAGTCGCTGAGTCACGCTAGGGTGTGGATGTCCAAACCGGTTGGCATAGCCACTGCTCATCACCGCCACTTCCGGCTGCACGCGCTTGAGAAACGTCCAAGATGATGAGGTTCGACTGCCATGGTGGCCTGCCAGCAGCCAATGGCTGCGGAGTTGTTCGCCCCAGTACTGCGCTAACATTCGCTCCTGTGCCTCCTGAATATCTCCCGGTAGCAACAAACGGTAATCTCCCAGCTGTACCTGCAGTACGCAGGAACTGTCATTGCTGCTGTGAGGCGTCGCCAGCGCGGGGGAGAGAAACTGAAAAACCTGACCGCCCGGCCAGCGCCAGGATTCCCCCGCGGTGCAGGGCTGCCCCCCGCCTGTTGCCCCAATTACGCGTCCATAGCGAAACCTCGCAACCTCCATGGCGTCCAAAATGTCCGCCGTGCCGGCGCTGTGATCGAGGTCCGGGTGACTGATTACCAGCGTATCCAGAGAGTCTATACCCAGAGCCTGTAGGTAGGGCAGGACCACGGTTGATCCCATATTCACACCGTGAGGATCGCCGCCACCGGTATCGTATACCAGTGTGCGATCCGCAGAATGTATGACTACAGCCGTGCCCTGCCCCACATCCAGCACCGTCACCTGGGTATCCAGACCAGGTACCAGTGAAGACGATACGGGTGGCAAAACCAGTGGCAGGGCAAGCACAAGTGCGAGCAGTCTCCGTTCCAGTCCCCCGGGTAATATAAGCAATGCCATGGCCAGGACCGCCACCAGGACCTGCGGCAGATCCCCACGCAATGGCAGGTAAATCCACTTACCCCAGGTTTGGGACAATGCGTTGGCCGCGGGCAGCAGAACCTGCAATGACCACCCGGCCAGGTACCAGAGGTCGTCTGCCAAGGGCCAAGCGGCCAGAAAACATACGACAGCAAGCAGACTGAGGGGAACCACTACCAGGCCCACCAGGGGGATCATCACCAGATTGGCCAGCATTGCCACCACGCTGCTGCCGCCGAAGAACAAAGCGCCCAGCGGAAGCATGACCAGTGCCATGAAGCCATGGGCGGTGAGCAGGCGCCCGACAGTGCCTCCACCGCGCTGCCAGAGCGCCAACCACAAGAGCGCAGCTACAGCACCGAAAGATAGCCAAAAGCCGCTACCCAGCGCGGCCAGTGGATTTGCCAGCAGTACTGCGGTTGCGGCCAACAACAGGTTGTTCAAAGGAGCGCTACTGCGTCCGGCAAGACCGGCACCAACGAAACAGCCGAGCATGCACAGTGCGCGTTGCACGGGAATCGAAAAACCCGCCAGCGCACCGTACATGCACGCCAGTACCAACGCAAACAACTGCGCCGCCCCGCGACCTCTGGTTCCTGACCAAGGCAGAGCGCGCAGCAACAGTCCGCCCAAGAGGAGTCCCGCTCCTGCGACAGCTGCGATATGCGAACCAGAGATAACCAACAGGTGGTTGATGCCGAGTTCTTGGCCCAGCAGCCACAGCGAGGGACTAATCGCACTATTATCGGCGACAGTCATCGCCTGCAACATGGCAATGACATCGCGATGAAGATCAAGCTCGCCAATACTGTCACTGATCTGCTGGCGCAGGCGGTGATGCAGTGAAATCGCGCCCCCTGCCGAGGATAGCAGTGCGTTCTGCCTCGACTCCCGGACACTCCCCACCGCATCGACTGATTGCTGTGCGAACCACACCTGCATATTGAAGGAGCCGGGATTGGCCAATCCCCAGGGCTTCCTGAGTTTTACCTCAAACCGCCAATCCTCCCCAGGATGAATACTGTGCTTGCCATAGTAAGACAGGATAATGTTTTTCGGTCCGGCGCAATCGGGGGGCACCAGGTCACTAACCATAAACTCGAAGCGTTGGCGGCGCTCATTCGCGCTCACGTGTTGCACGTTGGGCAGCGAGGCTACTCTGCCCGTCACTACCAGCGGCACACCCACACAAGCTGCGTCCACGCGGTGCTGCAAGAGCACAGTCCCATGGCCAATCCCAAACGCGGTACCACAGGCCAGGCCGCAGATCAGTCTCGCACCTGCTGTTTTCCAGCGCAGTACGGCCATGGCAATACCAAGGAACAGCAGGGCAAACGGCCAGGGCGGCAATTCTGGCCACATACCTGACAATACGATGGCGGACACCGTGCCAATCATCCATGATTGCATAGGGCTATTTTCCTAAAATCCAGGTACCTCTGTGACGATATTTTCAGTACAAAACTCGGGCTGATTGACGGATAATAGAGCCTCTGAGGCGAGGTCGAGAATTTTACCGTCGACAAGAGCGCACCCAACACATTCAGTCAACCACAGACTTTTATAAAAACACACGTCACATCCAACCATCGCGGACATGCCAAAAAAATTCCTGCAAAAGATCGTCCCGAGCCACACCAGAATCCGCAGCATCAAGGCGCTTCACGTGCTTGGCGACTGGATTTACGACGGCAACCTCTGGCACATCAACCGCTATTCGGCGTCCATGGCTTTCTTCGTAGGCCTTTTCGTGGCCTTTATCCCGATACCCGGGCAAACCCTGATCGCAGCAATCCTTGCTGTGTTATTGCGCTGCAACCTGCCCCTGTCCGTGGGGCTAGTCTTCCTCACCAATCCGGTAACCATGCCGCCGTTGTTCTACATGGCCTACAAGATCGGCGCGCTGCTCATCGATGTGCCGGTAGCGGCGACGGAATTTGAAATCAACACGCGCTGGCTGCGTAATAGCCTGGGCGGAATTTGGCGACCTTTCCTGCTGGGGTGCCTGATCTGTGGACTATTTTTTGGATCGGTGGGCTACGTGATAGTAAATCAGTTGTGGCGCTGGCGTGTGGCCCGGCAGTGGCAGGCGCGTAAGCGGGAACGGGCTGCCCGAGCGCTCAACGATCTTGATTGAGAATCATGGCCGGGGCCATCCTGGCTGCCCGTCGTGCGGGATAGATGGCGGCTATCAGACACATGCCCAGGGCGATACCGCCCACCGTTACCACATCTTTCGCCAACAGGTCTACTGGCAGGAATGACACCGGATATACGTCTGTATTCAGGAAACGCATACCCAGCAGACGTTCCAGCGCACTCACCAACCCGGGAACCGCCAGGCTGCCCAGAGCCCCGGCTACACTGCCCAGCACCACACCGACCAGTCCGATCATGCCGCCCTGCAGCACAAAAATCCACGCGATATCCGTCCCCGTCGCACCCAGGGTACGCAGGATCGCTATATTGCCTTGTTTATCCAGCACAACCAGCACCAGCGAAGACACGACGTTGAAAGCCGCCACCACAATAATGGAAAAAAGGAGGATGGACACCAGATCGCGCGATAGCTGTATCGCGGAGTAAACATTCCCGTGGGTCATCATCCAGTTCGTACTGTAGAAGCCCGGCGGCAATGTTTCCTGCAACTCCCAGGCAATTTCCCGGACCGCAAAAAGTTGCCGGGTTGTCACCCTAAAGCCACTGACGTGACCGCGCAGGCCCGCCAGATCGGACGCCACACCCAGGTGCACCAGAGCAATGGCCTGATCCAGCTCGGTGCCCGTATTGAGTATGGCGCTGAGCTGCACGGTTTTAAACCGTGTAGGCGCCATCTTGCCTGGACGGCCCGTTCCGGGAACAATCAGGTTCAGGCGCTCGCCGACTTTCACGCCGAGTTGCTGCGCCACACCGGCACCCAAGATAAGTCCATCGTCCTGTTCGCCAAAACGCTGTGCCGCCTGCGCATCCAGGTAGGGGAGAAGCGGCGCGAATGCACTGCCTTCGCCGCTGTCGAGCAAACCGACACCGCGTACAGTCTCGATATCCTTACCACGTGTAATAAGTGCATCAAATTGCGCGAACGGCGCTACAGCCACGACCTGTGGATGCTCCTGCAGACGCGCGACAGCACTGCGCCAGTCCTCGATGGGCGAGGTTGAGTACAGTGTGATATGCGGCACGAGGGACAGGATGCGCTCGCGCATTTCTTTGTCAAAGCCGTTCATCACGGACAGCACAATAATGAGCAGGCTGATGGCCAGTACCAGTCCCAGCATGGACAGGGACGACAGGAATGCCGACAGGTGTCCCTGGCCGAATGCAAACGTGTAGCGCACCGCGATGCGCAATCGCTCGGTGCCGGTCACTGCAGTTCCTGCAGGATACCGTCGCGCAATTCCAGCGTGCGATGCATATGCGCTGCGATGTCCGGGTCGTGGGTAACAACAATAAACGCGGCAAGATCCTGGCCAAGTTCGTCGATCAGGTCCAGTACTTGCGCCGCTGAATGGGGATCCAGATTGCCGGTGGGCTCATCGAGCAGAACGCAATCCGGGCGCGCTACCAGCGCCCGCGCAATAGCGACGCGCTGCCGCTCTCCACCTGATAACTGTGCCGGTCTATGTGCCAGGCGATGTGCCATTCCTACACGCTCCAGCATTGCGGCCGCGGCGTGAGAGGCTTGTTTACGTGCCGTGCCTCCAATCAACAGCGGCATGGCCACATTTTCTTGTGCATCGAATTCTGGCAAAAGATGATGGAACTGGTACACAAAACCCAGGTGCCGATTGCGTAACTCGCACAGGGCACGCTCGTCGAGCTCAGCCAAATTCCTGCCGCGCATCAGCACCTTGCCGGTACTGGGATAGTCGAGGCCGCCCAACAAATTCAGCAGGGTAGATTTGCCCGAACCCGAACCTCCCACCACGGCGATTTTCTCGCCCTGGCGCAGCGACAAATCAACGCTGCGTAATACCGTGACAGAGCGATCGCCATCGTCATATATGCGGGATAGTCCCTCGCACTGCAGGATCACATTATTCATAGCGCAATACCTCGGCCGGCGCGATGCGGGCAGCGCGCCAGGCGGGATAGAGCGTGGCAAGCAAACTCAGTAAGAAAGAACTTATTACTACGACAGCGACATCACTCCCCTGCAGGTCAGCAGGGAGCTCGCTGATAAAATACACGGCAGGATCGAACAGTTTCACACCCAGTATGTGCTCTACGCTGGATGTGATGGCTGCAATATTGGTTGCCAAAAAAATACCTAGCAGGGCACCGGCGGTAATACCGACGGCGGCGAGTACCAGACCGTGGGCGACGAAAATGGCCATGATACCTTCAGCGCGTGCGCCCATGGTGCGCAGAACAGCAATATCCCGACGCTTTTCCGCCACTGACATGACTAACGTCGACACAATATTGAAAGCTGCCACCGCCACGACACTGAGCAACAACAGGCTGACCATCAACTTTTCCATCTTGACGGCGCGAAACAAGGACCCCTGGGTTTGGCTCCAGTCCTTGACGGAGTAGGTATCAGGAAGCGTCCCGGCCAAATGGCGCATGGTTTGCGGTGCGCCGAATAAATCGCCGGTCTTGACCTGCAGGCCATCCACACGGCCCTTGCTGCCGAGTAATCTCTGCCCTGTTAGCAGGGAAATATAAGCTTGGCTGCTATCGGGTTGTGCGCCAATTTTAAACAGTCCGGTCACTCGCAGGCGTTTGCTGCGTGGAAACAGGCCCAGCGGCGTGACCGTCAGGCGCGGCACGGTGACATCGACATAGTCACCAGGCGCCACCCCCATGATATTGGCCAGGGAGACACCGAGCACCACATTAAAGCCCTCGCCCTGCAGGCTATCCAACTCGCCCGCAATCATGGCGCCCGCCAGGCCCGACACCTTGCTCTCCAGTTGCGGGTCCACGGCTGTCAGAATTGCGCCACGCTGCGCGAGCCCGTTGGCAAGAATGGCTTTCTCTGTGATGTATGGTGCAGCCGCGACGACACCTGCAACGCTCTCTACCTGTGCCAGGAGATCGTGCCAGCGCTCAATGCCGCCACGTTTGCTCTCCACGTAGCCGTGCGGCACCAGGGACAGAATGCGGCCGCGCAGTTCACCGGCAAAGCCATTCATCACTGCCAGTACCACGATAAGACTGGCGACGCCCAGTACCATGCCGAGCATGGAGACCGTGGCGATCACTGAGGTGAACCGATTGCGTTTGCGACTAAAGCTGTAACGCACGCCAATAAAGGGAGCGTAATTGGCGATGGCATTCGTGGCAGCAGGCAACGGTTGGTAGTCCGGAACTACTTACGTGCCGGATGTTGCGGATAGGTGCTTGTAGGTTCAGGTTCAGCGTCAGTGTAGCCCGATTGCCTTTCACAACGCTGCACATCGCCGCCGCAAATCTCGCACGAGGCTACAACGCCCAATGTGCCCAGGCCGCCGCAGGAGCCCTTGATGGGCGACCGCCCAGCCATCACCCCAATCGCCATTCCGGCGATCACCAGCGCGATGACCAAAACACTGATAATGAATACTGCCATGTCCCTGCCTGTTGGAGTGTGGGAAGCGCTTGGGCGTGGCTTCGACCAGATAAGGGGCAAACTGCGGCGCGTGGCTGTGCGCGAAGCCGCCGTCGACCCGGCGAATGAAATATACCGCTAATCCCTATAGCTGCGCCACCAACATCGCCCGCTCGGCGCCGATTACCGTGGACGCCAGGGCGCGCCAGGCAGACGAGAAAACCTCAACCACCGAAGTCATCGAGGAGAATATGCTCGGGTTCCACACCCAGTGACGTCAGCATGCGGATTACCGCGGTGTTCATCATAGGCGGACCGCACAGGTAGTATTCGCAGTCTTCAGGCGATGGATGGTTTTTCAGGTAGGCTTCGTGCAGGACATTGTGGATAAAGCCCGTATAGCCCTGCCAGTGGTCCTCAGGCTGCGGGTCTGACAGCGCCACATGCCACTGGAAATTAGCGTTCTCCGCAGCGAGCTGGTCGAATTCCTGCGTATAGAACATCTCGCGCATGGAGCGGGCACCGTACCAGAAGGATATTTTCCGCTTGCTGCGCAGGCGTTTGAGCTGGTCGAAGAGATGCGAACGCATCGGTGCCATTCCAGCGCCGCCGCCGATGAATACCATTTCCGCGTCGGTGTCTTTCGCATAGAACTCGCCGAAGGGGCCATATACCGTCACCTTGTCTCCCGGCTTCAGGCTGAATACCCATGACGACATTATTCCGGGCGGAATTTTCTGGCTGTTGGGCGGCGGTGTGGCGATGCGGATATTGAACTTCACTACACCTTTCTCCTGCGGATAGTTCGCCATCGAATAGGCGCGAATGACGGGTGAATCGACCGTGGACGCCAGCTTGAAAAATCCAAAGCGCTCCCAGTCCCCGCGGTATTCTTCCGCGATATCGAAATCCGCGAACCTGACCCGGTGCGCGGGGCATTCGAGCTGCACGTACCCACCCGCTCGAAAATCCATCTCCTCGCCCTCCGGCAGGCGCAGCGTCAGCTCCTTGATAAAGGTCGCGACATTGGGATTGGACGCCACGGTACATTCCCATTGCCTGACGCCGAACACCTCGTCCGGCACCTGAATCCGCATGTCCTGCCTGACGGCCGTCTGGCAGGAAAGACGCCAGCCCTCTGTGGCTTCGCGCCGGCTGAAATGCGTCTCCTCGACGGGGAGTGGCGCGCCCCCGCCATCGATGACAATGCACCTGCACTGGGCGCAGGTACCGCCGCCACCACAGGCAGAGGGCAGGAACAACTGCGCCTCCGATAAGGTTTGCAATAATTTGCCTCCGGCCCGGACCCGGATGGATTTCTCGCCGTTGATCAGGATATTCACATCGCCAGCGGTGACCAGCCGGGCGCGCGCCAGGAGGATCAGGACCACGAGTGCCAACACGATGGCAGTGAACATGCCGACCCCGAAGACGATGGTCATTCCCATTGCCACTGACTCCGCTCTATAGGACGATGCCGCCAAAAGACATGAAACCCAGGGCCATCAGTCCAGCTGAGATGAAGGTGATGCCCAAGCCCTGCAGTCCCTGCGGTACGTCGGAATATTTGAGCTTCTCCCGAATCCCTGCCAGCGCCACGATAGCCAGCGTCCAGCCCACTCCCGAGCCGAGCCCAAAGACCACGCTTTCGGAAAAGCTGTAATCCCGCTCCACCATGAACAGGACCGCCCCCATGATGGCGCAATTCACCGTGATCAACGGGAGAAACACACCGAGCGCGTGGTACAGGGCCGGAATAAATTTATCGAGGAACATCTCCAGGATCTGTACGATGGCGGCGATAACCCCGATGTATGTCAACAGACCGAGAAAGCTGAGGTTCAGTTCCCCAAAGCCCGCCCAGGCCAGCGCGCCTTCGGCCAGCAGGTAGTGATAGATCAGGTTGTTAACGGGCACGGTGATCGCCAGCACGACGGTCACAGCGATGCCCAGTCCCAGCGCGGCTTCGAGCTTTTTTGACATGGCCAGGAATGTGCACATCCCGAGGAAAAATGACAACGCCATATTGTCGATGAATATGGAACGGACAAACAGGCTCAGCAGTGCTTCCACTTACGCGCCCTCTTCTGCGGCCGTGTGCCTGGCCAGCGTATAGTCAGGGGCCTCGACCTGTTCCCTGCGCACACTACGCAGCGCCCAGATAAACCCGCCGATCAGGAAAAATGCGCTTGGGGGCAATAGCAGCAGGCCGTTGGGCACATACCAGCCGCCCTCTGTCGCCAGAGGTAATACTTCGAAACCCATCAACGTACCCGCGCCCAGCGTTTCGCGCACCAGTGCAACCGCGATTAGCACGATGCTGTAGCCCAGGCCATTGCCGATACCGTCCACGAAACTTGCGAGCGGCGGGTTGGACATGGCGAACGCCTCGGCGCGGCCCATGACGATGCAGTTGGTAATAATCAGGCCCACAAACACTGAGAGTTGCTTGCTGATGGCAAAGGCATACGCCCGCAGAAACTGGTCCACGACTATCACCAGCGAGGCGATGATCACCATTTGCACGATGATACGGATACTGCCGGGAATATGATTCCGGATCGCCGAGATACACAGGCTGGAGAAGGCCGTCACCAGCGTCAGCGCTACGCACATCACCAGCGTAACCTGCATCGATGACGTCAC
>Ga0114942_1000584_pt1 | contig 10307 bp, 10 predicted proteins | sample LowerColdCreek_FD_88674 | JGI IMG/M metagenome (GOLD analysis project Ga0114942, IMG submission 88674) | Groundwater microbial communities from Cold Creek, Nevada to study Microbial Dark Matter (Phase II) - Lower Cold Creek | ecosystem: Environmental > Aquatic > Deep subsurface > Groundwater ... | reverse complement strand
TGGACACGCGGCTGGACGAGCGCGTGCAGCAGCTCAAGGCCAGCGACCCGCTGAAGGCCAAGGCGCTGGAGCAGGAGGTGCTGTTCTATGCCCGCCAGAACCTCGCCGACATCCAGACCCAGCAGGCCGTCTGCGTCAACGGCTACCTGGCGCTGGACGTGCTGAAGAAGACCGGCCGCGAAATGATGATCGGCTGCGACCGCGTCGCCACCACCGGCATGAGCGCGCTGGCCGTGGCCCAGACCGTGGCGCGCGCGACCGGCAACCAGATCGAGGTCATGAAGATGCTGCAGGGCGTCAACACGACCATTGGCGACCTCATCAACCAGACCGGCACGGCGCTGAACCAGCATGTCGACGCGACGGCGGAGTTCTCGGCCAACCCGATGCTGGGCATCCAGCAGATCCAGTCCATGTTCGACCAGACCTTCCAGGCCATGGACGCGATGGACAACTTCCGCAGCAAGGCCATCGAGACGATGGGCACCAACAACAAGCTCATCCAGGAGCAGCTGGCGCGCTCCGAGACCTATCTCGACCGTGTGCGGCAGCAGCAGGCCAGGGAGGCGATGTCGGGGTCGGCGGCCATCGACGGGCCGGTCAAGCTCTGAGCGACCGCACCCCGTGGGGGCATTGCATCCGGGCGGCACGGTGGGCACGTATAAAGCGCTCGCCCCTATTTCCGGAGATGCCATGACCCGCCATGCCCTTGCGTTAGCACTCACCGCCCTGCTCGCCGCCTGCGCCACCGAACCGATGGAGCCCGTCGGCCCGCCGGCCAAGGAGGTGATCTACGCGGTGACGGCAGCCAACCAGCTCATCCAGTTCAACGCCGGCCAGCCGCAGAAGACGCTGTCCACCAAGGCGCTGACCGGGCTGGCCGCCGGTGACACGCTGCTGGGCATCGACTACCGCATTGCCAAGGGCCAGCTTTTCGCGCTGGGCGCCAGCGGCCAGCTCTACCGCATCGACACCAAGACCGGCGCCGCCAGCGCCGTCGGCACGCCGGTAGGCTTGCCCGTGGGCGCCACCGAATGGGGCTTCGACTTCAACCCGACGGTGGACCGCATCCGCGTCGTCAACGACGCCGGCTTCAACATGCGGCTGCATCCCGACACCGGCGCCATCGTCGATGCCGACCCCAACCTGCCGGGCCTACAGATGGACGGCCGGCTGGTGTTCGACGCGGCGGACCCGGGCGCCAGCAAGGCGGCGGCCGTCGTCGCCGCTGGCTACACCTACAACAAGGACAACGAGAAGATCACGACCAACTATGCGCTGGACGGCCGCCAGGGCGTGCTGGTGCACCAGGGCAGCAAGGAGGGCGTGCAACCCATGGTGTCGCCCAACTCGGGCAAGCTCTACACGGTCGGCTCGCTCGGCATCGGCCCCTTCGAGCGCGCGACGCTGGACATCTCGGACGTGTCCAATGCGGCCTACTCGGCGGTGACGACGGCGGGCAAGTCGGTCTGGTACCGCGTCGACCTGGCGACGGGCAAGGCGACGCGCATCGGCACGATTGCGGCCGGGCCTGTGGTGGGCGCGGCCATCGAGCCCTGAGCACCTTGCTCTGAAATGCAAAACGGCGGCCTTGCGGTCGCCGTTTTTCGTTGGGTCGTGCCGTTCAGTGCTGGAGGATCTTGGCCAGGAAGTCCTTGGCGCGCGGCGAGCGCTCGTCGGGCTTGCCGAAGAAGTCGGCGCTGCTGCAGTCCTCGATGATCTTGCCCGCGTCCATGAAGATGACGCGGTTGCTGACCTTCTTGGCAAAGCCCATTTCGTGCGTCACGCACATCATGGTCATCCCCTCGTGGGCCAGCTGCACCATCACGTCCAGCACTTCGCCAACCATCTCCGGGTCCAGCGCCGAGGTGGGCTCGTCGAACAGCATGACGATGGGGTCCATCGACAGCGCCCGCGCGATGGCCACGCGCTGCTGCTGGCCGCCCGAGAGCTGGCCGGGGAACTTGTCCTTGTGCACCGTGAGGCCCACGCGGTCCAGCATCTTCAGCCCGCGCACCTTGGCGTCTTCCGCCGAACGGCCCAGCACCTTGATCTGGGCGATGGTCAGGTTCTCGGTCACCGACAGATGCGGGAACAGCTCGAAATGCTGGAACACCATGCCCACGCGTGCGCGCAGCTTGGGCAGGTTGGTCTTGGGGTCGGCAATGGAGATGCCGTCGACGACGATGTCGCCCTTCTGGATGGGCTCCAGCGCGTTGACCGTCTTGATCAGCGTCGACTTGCCCGAGCCCGACGGCCCGCAGACCACGACGACCTCACCCTTCTTGATGGTGGTCGTGCAGTCGGTCAGCACCTGGAAGCTGCCGTACCACTTGGAAACGTTCTTGATGTCGATCATGGGGAGACTCTTATCGAATGATCTGGATCTTGGCCTGCAGGCGGCGGACCAGCATGGACAGGCCGAAGCAGATGACGAAGTAGACGACCGCAGCGACCAGGTAGGTCTCGACCGGCCGGTTGAAGTTCTTGCCGGCGACCTCGAAGCCCTTCAAAAGGTCATAGGCGCCGATGGCATAGACCAGCGACGTGTCCTGGAACAGGATGATGGTCTGTGTCAGCAGCACCGGCAGCATGTTGCGGAAGGCCTGCGGCAGCACGACGAGCTGCATGGTCTGGCTGTAGCTCATGCCGACCGCATAGCCGGCATTGACCTGCCCCTTGGGCACGCTCTGGATGCCGGCCCGCATGATCTCCGAGTAGTAGGCCGCCTCAAAGAGCGTGAAGGTGATGATGGCCGACAGCTCCGCGCCGAGCGCCTTGCCGATCAGCAGCGGGATCAGCAGGAAGAACCACAGGATCACGACCACCAGCGGGATGGAGCGCAGCGTGTTGACGTAGAACGCCGCCGGCCACACCAGCCACGCCTTGCCCGACAACCGCATCAGCGCGAGCAGGGTGCCCAGCAGGATGCCGCCGACCATGGCGATCAGCGTCAGCTGGATGGAGAAGAAGAAGCCCTTGGCGACGAAGCTGGAGACAACGCCCCAGTCAAGGAAACTGAAATCGAGATTCATTTGCCGCCCCCGATCATGCCGGGCACGCGCGTGCGGTTCTCCAGCACCAGCGCGATGCGGTTGATGGTGAACGCAGACACGAAATAGGCTGCAGTGATGGCCAGGATCATCTCCATGTTGCGCGAGGTCTCTTCACCGGCCTGCATGTAGAACATCGTCAGCTCCGAGATGCTGACCGCAAAGGCCACCGACGAGTTCTTGATGATGTTCATGCTCTCGCTGGTCAGCGGCGGGATGACGATGCGAAACGCCATCGGCAGCAACACATAGCGATAGGTCTGCGGCAGCGTCAGGCCCATGGCCAGGCCGGCATAGCGCTGCCCTTTTGGCAGGCTTTCGATACCCGCCTTGACCTGCTCGGCGATGCGGGCCGACGTGAAGAAGCCCAGCGCAAACACCACCAGCAGGAAGCTCGGGATCTCGCGCAGGCTCAGGAACAGCGATGGCAGCACGTGATACCAGAGGAAGATCTGCACCAGCAGCGGGATGTTGCGGAACAACTCCGTCCACGTGTTGCCGATCGCCACCAGGGCGCGGCTCGGTGTCGTGCGCAGGATGCCCATCAACGCGCCCACCAGCAGCGCCACCACCAGGGCCAGCAGGGACACGCTCAGCGTCCAGCCCCAGGCCGACAACAGCCATTGCAGATAGGTGATGTCGCCACCGCTGCCGAAGCAGCTGCCGATCACCTCACCATCAATGGTGTTCTTGCAGAACACCTGCCAATCCCAACTCATCGTTTCTCCTTGAGCCTGCTACCTAAAGCAAAGCGGGTGCCAGGCACCCGCTTTGCGGTCGTTCAGAAGCGCGCGCGAACTACTTCTTCGCGACGTAGTCTTCTGCAGGCTTGTCGTTGGGGTTGGCCCAGGCGTCCTTGGTCGCGGTAGACAGCGGCAGGCCGATCTTGGTGTTGGTCGGCGGGATAGGCTGCAGGAACCACTTGTCGTAGATCTTGGCCAGCTCACCCGACTTGATCAGCGCCTTGATGCTGTCGTCGACGGCCTTCTTGAAGGCCGGATCGTCCTTGCGCAGCATGATGGCGATCGGCTCGACGGCCAGCACCTCACCGACGATCTTGAAGTCGGCCGGCGCCTTGGACGTGGCGATGTTCTTGGCCAGGATGGAGCCGTCCATGACGAAGGCGTCGGCGCGGCCGGAGTCCAGCAGCAGGAAGCTGTCGGCGTGGTCCTTGCCGTAGACCTCCTTGAAGTCCACGCCCGCCGCGCGCTCGTGCTTGCGCAGCGTCTGCACCGAGGTCGTGCCGGTCGTCGTGGCAATGGTCTTGCCGTTGAGCTGGTTGATGCCGGTGATGCCCGAGTTCGCCTTCACAGCGATGCGCACTTCCTCGACATAGGTCGTCACGGCGAAGGCGACGTCCTTCTGGCGGGCGGCGTTGTTGGTCGTCGAGCCGCATTCCAGGTCGATGGTGCCGTTGACCGTCAGCGGGATGCGGTTGGCCGACGTGACCGGCTGGTACTTGACGTCCAGCTTGCCGCCCAGCTGCTTGCGCAGATCGGCGACGACGCGCTCGCAGACATCGATGTGATAGCCGACGAACTTGCCGTCACCGATGGTGTAGGACAGGCCCGAGGACTCGCGCACACCCATCGTGACGACGCCGCTGTCCTTCAGCTTCTTCAGCGTGTCCTGGGCATGCACGGCGGTAACGCCGGCCAAAAGGGCCGCGACGAGCAAAACTTTCTTCATAGAGACTCCAACAACAGGTAATGAAATCGATAACAACCCTGAGCAGACCACGCCGTGCACTCCGTCCGAATACGGGTTTTCACGATCCATGCACAGCTGCAATGACCTCATGCCGCAGATGACAGGTAGTCCCACAGCGCTTGCGCCGCCGGCTTCTGCCGCCGCGCGCCCTCGGGCCGCTCGCGGTAGATGCGCAGTTCCATGCTGACGCTGAACGCGCCCGGCGCCGCTGCGGGGACCAGGCGGCCACCGGCCAGTTCTTTTTGCACCGAACTGGCCGGCAGGAACGCCAGGCCATGTCCTTCAACGGCCATCGCCTTCAGGCCCTCGGCCATGTCGGTCTCGTAGATCGCGTCGAGGTTCAGCGCGCAATCCGCCTGCTTGACGATGAGCTCGACGATGCGGCCCAGGTAGGCGCCGGCGGCATAGCTCAAGAACGGAATCTTCTGCCCCGGCCGACCGGGCAGCCGGAACATCGGCTCGCCCTGGGCGTCCGCCCGGGCGTAGGGCGCCAAGGTCTCGTGGCCCAGCGAGACCATCTGGTAACGCTCGGGATCGAGCTGCAACGGCTGGCTGGCATGGTGATAGACCAGCAGCAGGTCGCAATTGCCCTCGCTGAGCTGCAGCATCGCGTCATGCACGTTGGCCGCGTTCAGCTTGCACTTGATCGCCCCGAACCCGCGGCGCAGGCCCATCAGCCAGTGCGGGAAGAAGCTGAAGGCCAGCGAATGCGGCACGGCGAACTCGATCATGTCGAGGTCCGCCGCCTGGTGGCTGCGCAGCATGTTGCGTGTGGCCTGCAGGTTGCCCAGCAGATCCACCGCCTGGGCCAGCAAGGTGGCACCGGCGGCCGTCAGCCGCGTCGGGTAGGACGAACGGTCGACGAGATCCACCCCTGCCCAGGCCTCGAGCGCCTGGATGCGACGCGAGAACGCCGGCTGCGTCACGTGCCTCAACTGGGCCGAGCGGGAAAAGCTACGCGTCTCGGCCAGGCTGACGAAGTCTTCAAGCCATTTGGTTTCCACCAGCGGCAGTGTAGCGAAGGGTTTTCGCCCGTCCTCATCCCCCCTAAGCCCGGTACCCGGCGCCGGCGGCCCCCTCAACTGAAGGGGCCGCAGCCGGCCTCGTGAGGGAGGGCTTGTTTACAGTCGGCCCACAACCCCAACTCGAACTTCCCGGACGGAGAACGCCATGCGCGCAACGAGCAAATTCCTGGCCCTGGCCTTGGCAGCGGTGCTGCAACCGGCTATCGCCGCGCCCGCTCCCATCGAGCTGAAGTTCGAAGACATCGTCAGCAAGGTCGATGCTGACGGCCTGGTCGACTTGCGGACCCTGCAGTATCCGGGGGTCGAGTTCCAAGGCGCGGCCTGGGGCGTGACGCGCGCGGGCGGCGCTTGCGGCGGCGAAGCCGACATCGTCATGCCCAACGGCGGCTGCGGCGCCTTCTGGTTGTCGGCAGACCCGACCACCGGTTCGCAGAGCGGCCCGCAGGTCGCCAGGATCGTTCTGAGCGGTGGTTTCAGCAGCGGCTCGACACTGATCTATTCGGTGGAGCGCAACGCCTCGGTCACGGTGTCCGTGTTCGGCAGCGAGGACTACACCGTCGCCCCGATCACGACTTACAGCCTGGCCGGCGGGTGCTCGACCGGCGCCAACTTCTGTGAATGGAACACGTTGGCACTGGACTTCAGCGGCGTCGCGAAATCCCTCGTCATCTCGGGCACGGACAACTCCGTGCTGCTCGACGACCTGAGCTTCAGCCCGTCGTCGACCACGCAGCCGCTGCCCGAGCCTGGCAGTGTCGCGCTGGCGCTGGCAGCCCTGGGCGCGCTGGGCTGGGCACGCAAGCGAGCCGCCCGCTGAGCAGCAGGCGCTCCGTCCCCTTGCGAACGACCGCTGCGGCGGTCGTTTTCTTTTGGGGCTAAGGCGCCCGGCCGGCGATCCGCCAGGTCAGCACAGGCCCGCCGTCGTCGATGCGGGCATGCGCGGGCGGCTGGAAGCCAGCCGCCTGCAGAGCTGCCAGCGCGGCCAGCGCCGCGTCTGCCGGCTGGGCGAGCCGACGCTCCGCCGCCTCGCCCAGGAAGGACAGATAGACCGCCTGCCTGGGCAGCAGGGCGGCCAGGTGGCTGCGCCAGGCCGGGCCCAGGCGGGCCTCGGCCTGCAGCGGGTCGCCGGCATAGAAGCGCGCGCCCAGCGCCTGCCAGACGGGTGAATTGCCCGCAGCGTCGCGCCAGCCCGGCAGCTCGGCCACCAGCCAGTCGCCGAAATCCGCCGGTTTCTCCGCCATCGCCGCCTGTGCCGCCGAGATCAGGCGCCACAGCGCAGCCGTCTGCTCGGCCGCTGCCAGCCCCTGCGCAACGCGCAGGTCGGTCAGTTCAGCCTGGCCAGTGTGGTCGTTGCCCAGCAGCAGCGTCGTCTGCACCCGGAACAGCCCGAGGTCCTGCGCCGCATGCACGACACGACCGATGTGGAAGTGGTAGCGCGGCAGCGTCAGGCCCAGCCGTGGCACCAGCAGCAGCGATGCCGAACCATCGGCGAGCGAAAAACGCTGCCCGTCGGTCTCGGCACTGATGTGGATGTCGTTCATGCCGCCTCCCCGATGTGCAGCGGCGTCGCCAGCAGGCGCTCACCAGGGCGTGCGCCCAGCGCCTGGGCGTCGGCCGGCGTGACGCCATCGCCGGCCTCGGCCAGCACGGCTGCAAAGCCGGCGCGCTGCGGCCGCACCAGCAGCTGCCAGCGGCGCGGCCCGTCGCCCTCGGCCCTCACCTCCACTTCGCGCGCCAGCCGCACGCTGCGCAGCGACGCCAGCGGCGCGTCGACGGTCGGGCCGCCGTCGAAGATGTCGATGTAGGTGTCGGCGTCGAAACCCTCGTCCTGCAGGATCGAGAACGGCAGCTCGCCGACCGGGTGCAGCTGGCCGATGGCCCACTGCGCGGCTTCCGGCAGCAGCGCCACGTAGACCGGCGACGGCGGCATCAGCTCGGCGATGCAGGCGCGGCTGCGGCCGCCGATGACGGCCTCGGCCTCGGGGTAGTCCATGCCGAAGAAGCGCCGGCCGACCGCGTCCCAGAACGGGCTCTGGCCGGCCGCATCGGTGATGCCCGGGCTTTCGGCGGCGATGCGCTCCGAGAACCGCTCGGCATTGGCCTTGATGAAGAGTAGCCGCGCGCGCGACAGCAACTGTGCTGCCGGGCCGTGCTCGTAGCCGGGGTCGAGGTAGAACGAGGTCAGCAGCGTCGTGCCGGTCAGGTCGTGGCACAGGTGCAGCGTGTGCATGCGCTGCGACACGCCCAGCGCCGCGCTGGCATGCACGACGAACTCGTTGCGGTAGCTGTAGAAGCGGTCGAAGAAGCCGGCACTGGCGGCAATGCCCGAGCAGCCGACGAGGCGGCCTGCGGCGAGGTCCTCCAGCACGAACAGGTAGGTCTCCTCGCCGCTGGCGTCGTCCGGGCTGGCGAAGGCCTGCAGCGAAGCGGCGATGCGCCGGCGCAGCTTGGCCTCGTCGTTGGGCAGCGAGCTGATGCCGTCGGCGCTGGCTGCGGCCATGCGCTGCAGGTCTGCCAGGTCGGCCGCCGCCACGGGGCGCAGCAGCAGGTGGTTCATGAGGTCTCTCCCGATGGGGGCCCGGCGCGCCAGGCGAGCGCGCGGCGGCTGCGCTCGTCGCGCGGCGTGTGGCCGAAATGGGTCTTGTAGGCGTTGGAGAAATGCGGCCCCGACGAGAAGCCGCACGACAGGCCGATCTGCAGGATGGACTGGCTGCTCTGCTGCAGCAGCCGCTGCGCACGCGCCAGCCGCGCCTGCAGGTAGTAGCGCGACGGCAGCGTGTCCAGGTGCTGCTTGAACAGGCGCTCCAGCTGCCGGCGCGACACGCCCACCAGGCGCGCCACCTCCTCCGTGGGCAGCGGCTCGGCGAGGTTGGCCTCCATCAGCGCCAGCGCCTCGGCCAGCTTGGGGCTGCCGGCGCCACGCTGCTCGCTGTAGCCCGCGCGCTGGCGCTCGTCGCGCGGGCGCCAGCCCTTCAGGCCCAGCGCCTGCACCAGCTCCTCGCCGACGCGCTCGCCATGCAGGCCGGCCAGCCAGGCGCAGGCGAGGTCCAGGCTGGCGGTGTTGCCGGCGCAGCTCAGGCGCCGGCCGTCGGCGGCGATCTCCCACAGCCCGCTGGCCCAGGCGACCGCCGGGTGGGCATCGGCGAGCGCGTCCAGCAGCGCCCAGTCGGCGCAGGCGCGCAGGCCGTCCAGCTGACCGGCGGCCGCCAGCGCAGCCGCGCCGGCATCGATGCCGCCCAGCACCACGCCCTCCGCGGCCCAGGCGTTCAGCTGCGCGGACAGCTGCGCGTCGGCCGGGCCGGCGTCGGCCATGACGATGAAGACCGCATGCCAGTGGGCCGCCAGCGCCCAACCCTGCGTCTGCACCTGCAGGCCGGCGGCCGAGGCGACCGGCCCACCGGCAGCGGACAGGCATTCGCTGCGGTAGGCGGCGTCTCCCTGCAGCGCATTGACGGCGGCGAGGCTGTCGACGAGGCCCGCCAGTGCGAGCGTCGAGAACCCGGGCTGCAGCACCAGGCCGACGCGGCGAAGCGGGGCGGAGTTCATGCGCGGATTGTGGCGTTCAGGACCACTGCATCAGCGCCGGAATGGCCAGCAGCACCAGGGCCATGACGAGGTACGCCGCCTGCAGCGGCAGCATCCAGCGCACCCAGGTGCCGTACTTCAGGCCGGACAGCGCCAGCACACCCACCGTGATGCCGGAAGTCGGGATGATGGTGGTAGTCAGCTCGCCGAACTGGAAGGCCAGCACGGCCGTCTGGCGCGTGATGCCGACCAGGTCGGACAGCGGCGCCATGATGGGCATGGTCAGCGCGGCCTGGCCGGTGCCGGAGTGGATGAAGAAGTTGATGATCGACTGGATCAGGAACATCTTCTGCGCGGCGAACACCGGGTTGTCGGAGCCGACCAGGGGCGCCAGCGCGTGCAGCATCGTGTCGATGATCTGGCCATCCCGCATCAGGATGACCGTGGCCTTGGCCAGCGCGATGACCAGCGCCGTGGCGACCAGGTCGCGTGCGCCTTGAAGAAAGGCGCTAACGATGTCTTCCGCTGACAAGCGCGCGACGACACCCACGGTGACCGCCATGACGAGGAAGAGCGCGGCGATCTCCTCGATGTACCAGCCCCAGCCGACCACGCCGGCGATCATGCCGACCAGCGTTGCGGCGAACACCCACAGCACGACGCGCTGGCGGCCGGTCATGCCGGCGAAGTTCTCGAAGCTGGCCAGGTCCAGCGTGCGGCGGCGCTCCTGGTCCAGCTCGAAGGTGGGGCTGAGCGTGGGGTCGCGGCGGATGCGCGCGGCCCACCACATCAGGAAGCCGACCGTCAGCGCCGTCGCGATGGCCCAGCAGAACACGCGGTAGCCCAGGCCCGAGAACATAGTCACACCGGCAATGCCTTGCGCGACGCCGACGTTGAACGGGTTCAGGAAGGCCGTCGCGAAGCCGACCTGCGAGCCGACGAAGGGGATGGCCACGCCGGTCAGCGAATCCAGCCGCAGCGCCAGCGCCAGCGG
>Ga0114942_1000583_pt1 | contig 10313 bp, 8 predicted proteins | sample LowerColdCreek_FD_88674 | JGI IMG/M metagenome (GOLD analysis project Ga0114942, IMG submission 88674) | Groundwater microbial communities from Cold Creek, Nevada to study Microbial Dark Matter (Phase II) - Lower Cold Creek | ecosystem: Environmental > Aquatic > Deep subsurface > Groundwater ... | reverse complement strand
CGGCCATGATGGGCTCTTTCCACTGATGATGTCTGGTGCGCGGGGCCGGACTCGAACCGGCACGCCCGTGAAGGCGTCAGGACCTAAACCTGGTGCGTCTACCAATTTCGCCACCCGCGCGGCACTGGAGTTGCAAAACGGCGAGGGGGCCCCCGACGGCCCCCTTCAGCAACCCGGCAAAAGGTGGATTCTAGCTGGCCAGGGGGCAGCCGGCTTGGCACTGAACCAGGCTGCGCCCATCGCCAACCCGACCCGAGCGTCCCAGGCCCTGCGAAGCCGGCGGCGCGTCCTGCTCGGGCATGGACAATGCAGCTGTGGCCGAGCAGCACTACGAAAACTTTCCCGTCGCATCGCTGCTGAGCCCGGCCGCCTTGCGTCCGACAACACTGGCCCTGTACCGCTTCGCACGCAGCGCCGACGACCTGGCCGACGAAGGCGATGCCGACGCCGCGCAGCGCCAGGCCGACCTGGCGGCCTACCGCGCCGACCTGCAGGCCGCGCTGGCGGGCCGGGCGGACAGCGGCCGCTGGCCTGCGGTGTTCCCGTCGCTGGCCCAGGCGATCCGCCAGCACGCGCTGCCGCCGCAGTGTCTGCATGCGCTGCTCGACGCCTTCGAGCAGGACGTGCGCAATCCGCGCTATGCCGACCGGGCCCTGCTGCTGGACTACTGTGCACGCTCGGCCAACCCGGTGGGCCGACTGCTGCTGCACCTGTACCACGTCGGCGATGCGCTGTCGTTGCACCAGTCCGATGCCATCTGCTCGGCACTGCAGTTGATCAACTTCTGGCAGGACCTGAGCGTGGACCTGCCGCGCGGTCGGGTCTACGTGCCGTTGGCCGACCTGCAGCGCCATGGCCTGGACCTGGAGCGACTGCTGCAACAGGCCGACGACGCGGACATGCGCGCGCTGGTGCAAGACCTGGCGCAATGGGCCGGCGCGTTGATGACCGAGGGTGCGCCGCTGGCCTTGCGCCTGCCCGGACGCGTTGGCTGGGAATTGCGCCTGGTGGTCCAGGGCGGGCTGCGGATTCTTGAGAAAATCGCCGCCATGGACTTCGCCAGTGTTCGCACGCGGCCGGTGCTGGCCCGCAGGGATGCCCCAGCGCTGCTGTGGCGCGCCCTGCGCATGCAATGATGAACACGCCCGCCGGCCAGGCCGCCATCAGCCCGCAGCAGTACGTGCAGGACAAGGCTGCCGCGAGCGGGTCGTCGTTCTACTACGCCTTCCTGTTCCTGCCGGCGCCGCGCCGCGCCGCGATCACCGCCTTCTACGCGTTCTGCCGCGAAGTCGACGACGTGGTCGACGAGACCAGCGACGCCGGCGTGGCCGCGGCCAAGCTGGCCTGGTGGCGGCAGGAGGTGCAAGCGGCTTATGCCGGGCGTCCCAGCCACCCGGTGATGAAGGCGCTGATGCCGCTGGCCGCCGACTTCGACATCCATCCGACGCACCTGCAGGCAGTGATCGAAGGCTGCCAGATCGACCTGCAGCAGACCCGCTTCCTGGACTTTGCCGGCCTGCAGCACTACTGCCACCTGGTGGCCGGCGTGGTCGGCGAGGTCGCGGCCAACATCTTCGGCCGCAGCGACGCGGGCACGGTGCAGTATGCGCACCGCCTCGGCCTGGCGATGCAGCTCACCAACATCATCCGCGACGTCGGCGACGATGCACGGCGTGGCCGCATCTACCTGCCGATGTCGGAGCTGCAGCAGTTCGACGTGCGTGCGCAGGAGATCCTCAGGCGCGATTCACCCTGGGGTTACAGCGAACGTTTCGAGGCACTGATGCGCCATCAGGCCGAGCGCGCGCACAAGCTCTACGACGAAGCCTTCGCGCTGCTGCCCGAGGCCGACCGCCGCGCCCAGAAGCCAGGGCTGATGATGGCCAACATCTACCGCACCCTGCTGCGCGAGATCGAGGCCGACGGCTTTCGCGTGCTGCACCAGCGCACCTCGCTGACGCCGCTGCGCAAGCTGTGGATCGCGTGGCGCACCCACTGGCGCGGCCGTTGACTGCGTTGCGCGTGGCCGTGGTCGGCGCCGGCTGGGCCGGCATCGCCGCGGCGGTGCATGCGCGCCGGGCGGGACACGAGGTCGAGGTCTTCGAGATGGCGCCGCAGCCTGGCGGCCGGGCGCGCACGGTGCAGGTGGGCGGGCATGCACTCGACAACGGCCAGCACATCCTGATCGGCGCGTACACGGCCACACTGGAACTGATGCGCCTGGTCGGCGCCGACCCCATGACGCTGCTGCGCCGGCTGCCTTTGGCGCTGCAATACCCCGACGGCCAAGGCCTCACGCTGCGCCCGGGTGCTCCGCTGCCGGCCTTCGTGCGCGCCGTACTGGGCCGATCGGGCTGGGGCTGGGGCGAAGGCCTGGGGCTGCTGGCGGCAGCCACGCGCTGGGCGGCAATGCGGTTTCGCTGCGCCGAGGATTTGAGCGTGGCCCAGCTGTGCCACCGGCTGCCGACCAAAGTACGACAGCAGTTGATCGAGCCGCTTTGCGTGGCGGCCTTGAACACCCCCGCCGTGCAGGCCAGCGGCGCGGTATTCCTGCGCGTGTTGCGCGATGCGTTGTTCAGCGGCCCCGGCTCGTCGGACCTGCTCTTGCCGGGCGCGCCGCTGAGCGCGCTGCTGCCACAGCCGGCTTCCGCCTGGTTCGAGCGCCAGGGTGTGGGCCTGAACACGACAGCGAGGGTCCGTAGCCTGCAGCGAGAAGGCACGGCCTGGCGGCTGGACGGCCTGGGCTTCGACGCGGTGGTGCTGGCCTGCAGTGCAGCCGAGGCAGCACGCCTGAGTGCGACGCTCGCCCCCGACTGGTCGCACCAGGCCGCCGCACTGCGCTACGAACCCATTGTCACCGTCTACCTGCAATGCGCTGGCGCGCGCCTGGCGCTGCCGATGTTGGCGCTTCATGCCGACGACACGGCACCGGCGCAGTTCGTCTTCGACCTGGGCGCGCTGGGCGGCGCGGCCGGCGTATTCGCCTTCGTCGTCAGTGGCGCGCGCGATTGGGTCGAACGCGGCCTGCAGGTCACTGCCTGCGCCACGCTCGCGCAGGCGCAGGCGACCTTCCCAGCGGGCACTTGGCCGGTGGTACCGAGCGTGCTGCATGTGACCGCCGAAAGGCGCGCCACCTTCCGCTGTGCGCCCGGCATGCGGCGCCCGGCGCAGGCCATCGCGCCGCGGCTATGGGCTGCCGGAGACTACGTGGCAGGGCCTTACCCGGCCACGCTGGAAGGCGCGGTGCGCTCCGGCCGCGGCGCTGCCTTTGCCCTGGCATGATCAGCGCCGCGCAAGGGGCGCGCAGCACGCATCAACGCCACGCAATAGGCGCAAGTACGCTTCAACGCCGCGCAATAGGCGCGGCGAGGGGCTCGCCGACGAACAGAGACTGTTGAGGCCAGAGCACGCTCTTCCGGTACGCCTCGATCGCGATGCTGCCTTGCAGGCAGCAACCATTGCGGATGCGCAATCTTCTGCAGTGGTTTCAAGGCTCGATGTCGCTGCCGTGGCTGGCGGTCGCGCCGGAAGCGATCCATTCCAGCGCCGTCGCCTGCCCTCTGGCGCGCCGGAACTGGGCGTCGTAAGAGGTGAGGATAGTCACCGGGGCCGCCGTCGACCCATTCGAGTCCCTCGGCAGGGGAAAGCGTCTGCGCCCAGTCTGCATCAATAGCACACGGCGCGACGCGAGCCAGGCCGCGGCTGCCTGCACAGGCACCTCCATGCCGGCTTGGCGCAGCTGGCCGGACAGCGGATACAGGCCGGCGCGCACATGCCGTGCGGCATCGCCGGCGCTGAAGAAGAGCGCATAGGCTGGCAACACGCCGCGCAAGCCCTGCGATCCGTCGGCAACCACGCCACGGTCGATCAGGCGCTTCGCGGCATCCACATCCTGCGCCGCCAGCAGCATCGACGGAGCAGGCCATGATCGCCGAGCGGTCTGGTGGACGCCGCGTTTGCATACTCCGAGACCCATGACGGCGCCAGCGCCGGCAGGCTTTGTGCCGCCCCAGCGCTGGTCAGCGCACAGCCCAAGACCCAGCAAGACCGTGGTCCACAAACCATACCGACATGCAATCTGATGTTCCGCAATGCAGAATCACCTAAACAACCCCACAATCGGTTCCGTGAAGGACAAGGACAGCCACAAGCCCGCGATCCAGGTGCTCGGACGCAGCTTCGCGCTGTTCGAGGTGCTGGCTGCGCACCAGGATCCTGTGTCGCTGAAGCAGATCAGCGGCGAAACCGGGCTGCACCCGTCCACCGCGCACCGCATCCTCAATGATCTGGCTCTCGGCGGCTTCGTCGACCGGCCGCATGCCGGCAGCTACCGGCTGGGCATGCGCCTTCTAGAGCTGGGCAACTTGGTGAAGGCACGGCTCGACGTGCGCGAGGCTGCCCTCGCCCCGATGCGCGACCTGCACAAACTGACGCATCAGCCGGTGAACTTGTCCATGCGCCAGGGCGACGAGATCGTCTACATCGAGCGCAGCTACAGCGAACACTCAGGCATGCAGGTGGTGCGAGCCATCGGCGGGCGCGCGCCGCTTCATCTGACCTCGGTCGGCAAGCTGTTTCTCGCCATGGACGATCCACAGAAGGTGCGCGCCTATGCAACACGCACGGGGCTGGCAGGTCACACGCGCAACAGCATCACGGCACTGCCTGCGCTGGAACGCGAACTGGCCGGCGTGCGCAGGCAGGGCACGGCGCGAGACGACGAAGAGCTGGAGATGGGCGTGCGCTGCATGGCGGCGGGCATCTACGATGACCAGAACAAGCTGGTCGCCGGGCTGTCGATCTCCGCGCCTGCCGACCGCCTGGAAGAAGGCTGGATGGAGCGTGTCAAGGCCACGGCTGCGCAGATCTCGGCGGCCCTCGGCCACCGTTCAGGCTGAGGGCTGGCGCAGCTCGGCACTCCCCTGCCTCGGGCTCTCAGGGAAATTGTTCCTTGATCCCCGCGGGGGACGGCCGGCCCCGGCCGGCCTAGGGGCGCTCAGAAGCGGGTGATGGTGGCCTGTGCCGACGCCGACGGCAGCGCATGGTCGAGCCACTTGCGGATGCGCTCGGCGTCCCCGATGCGCGAGTATTTGCCTGTCGAATCCAGCAGCACCAAGATCAACTTGCGGCCGGCAAGTTGCGCCTGCATCACCAGGCAGCGACCAGCCTCGGAGATGTAGCCCGTCTTCTGCAGGCCGATGTCCCACTCGGGATTGCGCACCAGGCCGTTGGTGCTGCGGAATTGCAATTGACGGTTGCCGACGCCTACCTGTGCCTCGCGCGAGGTCGAAAGTTCGCGAATGATCGGGTGGGCATAGGCCGCATCGACCAAGCGGGCCAGGTCATTGGCGCTGGCGCGGTTCTGGCTGGACAGACCCGTGGGCTCGACATAGCGCGTGCCGGTCATGCCAAGCAACTGCGCCTTCGCGTTCATCGCCGCGACAAAGGCGTCCATACCGCCCGGATAGTGCCGCCCGAGGGCATGCGCAGCACGGTTTTCCGATGACATCAGCGCCAGCAGCAGCATCTCGCCGCGGGTCAATTGCGTGCCCACGGTCAAGCGCGAACGGCTGCCTTTCTCGGTGTCCACATCGTCCTGGGAAATACTCAGCACCTCGTCCAGCGGCAGGCCGGCCTCAGTCACGACCAGGGCCGTCATCAGCTTGGTGATGGAGGCAATCGGCAGCACCGCCTGCGGGTTCTTGCTGAACAGCACCTGCTGGGTATCCTGATCGATCACCAGGGCGACGCTCGACTTCAGGTCAAGCGGGTCGTCGGCGGCATGCAAACCATAGAGCTGGCCCAGGGTCGGGCGGGCTGGCGCGGCCTTGACCACGGTGGTGCGCTTGCCGCTGACGGCACGAACCTGCCGGCTGCTCTTGAGCTTCGGCGCCACGCTGGGCGATTTGGACATGGCCTTGACGGCGCTGCCCGTGCCACCTTGCGCCGCGTTGGCCATCGGCACATGGGCACCGGAGACGGTCAAGCCCATGACCAACAGGGAGTGCCGCAGCCAGGATGAACGGAACCAACGCACCACGACAACTCCTTAACGATCCGATACGAGTGTATGGGATGGGAAAAAAACTCGCAAGATCAAAAACTTGCTGGAATTTCCTCAAGTTACGCCTGCGATCGATTCGAACCTGTTGCATCCGCGCAAATCGGCCCGTCCGGTCCAGTGTGATAGCCACACCCGGGCTCGTCGACTGCCGACATCCGTCTCGCAACGGCAGTCGGGCTGCTTCTAACCCTGCGCTGCCACTCTTTCGGCCTTGCTCTGCAACTTGTTGAGCGCTGCCAGATACGCCTTGGCCGACGCCACGATGATGTCCGGGTCTGCACCCACGCCGTTGACCACCCGGCCGCCCAGTTGCAGACGCACGGTGACTTCACCCTGCGATTCTGTGCTGCCCGATGTGATGGCATTGACCGAATAGAGCAGCAGTTCGGCGCCACTTTTCACCTTGGATTCGATGGCCTTCAAGCTGGCATCGACCGGGCCGTTGCCGTCGCTTTCGGCGTGGTGCTCCACCGCGCCGGCTGCGAAAGCGACTCGCGCATGCGGTCGCTCGCCGATTTCCGAATGCTGCGCCAGCGACAGCAGCCGGTAGTACTCCTGATCGTGGGTCACGCTCTCGTCACCCATCAGCGCAATGATGTCCTCGTCGAAGATGTCGCTCTTGCGGTCAGCCAGGTCCTTGAAGCGTGCAAAGGCCGCGTTGATGTCGGCCTCGGACTCCGACTCGATCCCCAGCTCCTGCAGTCGCTGCTTGAAGGCGTTTCGGCCCGACAGCTTGCCCAGCACGATCTTGTTGGCCGACCAGCCCACGTCCTCGGCACGCATGATCTCGTAAGTGTCTCGCGCCTTCAACACCCCATCCTGGTGGATGCCCGAAGCGTGCGCGAAGGCATTTGCGCCCACCACCGCCTTGTTGGGCTGCACCACGAAGCCGGTGGTCTGCGCCACCAGCCGCGAGGCAGGCACGATCTGCGAGGCGTCGACGCGCAGCTCCAGGTCAAAGTAGTCCCGGCGCGTCCTTACTGCCATCACCACTTCTTCGAGCGAGCAGTTGCCGGCACGCTCACCGAGTCCGTTGATCGTGCATTCCACCTGGCGTGCGCCACCGATGATCACGCCCGCCAGCGAGTTGGCCACCGCAAGACCCAAGTCGTTGTGGCAGTGCACCGACCACACCGCCTTGTCCGAGTTCGGAATGCGCTCGCGCAGGTTGCGGATGAACTGGCCATAGAGCTCTGGCACCGCGTAGCCGACGGTGTCTGGGATATTGATAGTGGTCGCGCCCTCGTTGATGGCCGTCTCAAGCACGCGACACAGGAAGTCGGGGTCGGAGCGGTAACCGTCCTCGGGCGAGAACTCCACGTCGGCGCACAGCTTGCGCGCAAAGCGCACCGACAGCTTCGCCTGCTCGAACACCTCGTCAGCCGTCATGCGCAGCTTCTTCTGCATGTGCAGTTCGCTGGTGGCGATGAAGGTGTGGATGCGTGCGTTCGCCGCAGGCTTCAGCGCCTCGGCCGCGCGTGCGATGTCGCGGTCGTTGGCGCGCGCCAGCGAGCACACGGTTGAGTCCTTGATGTGCGAGGCGATGCTGCGCACGCAGTCGAAGTCGCCATTGCTCGACGCAGCGAAGCCGGCCTCGATGACATCGACGCGCAAGCGCTCCAGCTGGCGCGCGATGCGCAGCTTCTCGTCCTTGGTCATCGACGCGCCGGGTGATTGTTCGCCGTCGCGCAAGGTGGTGTCGAAGATGATCAGCTTGTCGCTCATGGTGTTTGCCTCCTCAATCCACTTTAGTCTGCCAAGGGGCTGTCCGCCACGGCCGGGAGCAGCGCCTGCGCGCGTGCCATGCCGGACAGCAGCGCCTTGAACGATGCCGCGACGATATCGGCATCGATCCCTACACCGTGCAGACGACGATCGCCGATGCGCATCTCGATGTAGGCCGCCGCGCGCGCCTTCGCGCCGCTGCCGATGGCGTGCTCGTGGTAGTCGAGAACCTGGACTTCGGCATCGAAGGTCGCCTGCAACGCAGCCGCGAAGGCGTCCACCGGCCCGTTGCCTTGCCCGCTCAAGCCCACCGGTTGGCCGTCGATGCACAGCGACGCATTCAGGCGCACACGGCCGTATCCTTCCTCGTCGAGGCGGTAGCTTTCGAGCAGCCGGCCGTCGATCCGGTACTCGGACTCGAACACGCTCCAGATGTCGGCCGCGCTCATCTCGCGGCCCTGCACGTCCATCACTGCCTGCACAACCTGGCTGAACTCGATCTGCAGCCGGCGCGGCAGTTCGACGCCATATTCGGTTTCGAGCAGGTAGGAAATGCCGCCCTTGCCCGACTGGCTGTTGACGCGGATCACCGCCTCGTAGCTGCGCCCCAGGTCCTTCGGGTCGATCGGCAGGTAGGGCATGTCCCAGATCTCGCCCTCTTCTCCACGTTCCTGGCGCGCGGCGAAGGCCTTCTTGATCGCATCCTGATGCGAGCCTGAGAACGAGGTGTAGACCAGCTCGCCCACGTAAGGATGGCGCGGATGCACCGGCAGTTGGTTGCAGTGTTCGACGCAGGCGCGGATCTCATCGATGTTCGAGAAGTCCAGCCCCGGCGACACACCCTGCGAATACAGGTTCAGCGCAACGTTGACGAGGTCGAGGTTGCCGGTGCGCTCACCGTTGCCGAACAGGCAACCTTCCAGCCGGTCGGCACCGGCCATCAGCGCGAACTCGCCAGCCGCCGTGCCGGTGCCGCGGTCGTTGTGCGGATGCACCGACAGCACGATCGATTCGCGCCGCTGCAGGTGGCGGTGCATCCATTCGATCATGTCGGCAAAGATGTTGGGTGTGCTGTGCTCCACGGTCGACGGCAGGTTGATGATGCACTTGTGCTGCGGCGTTGGTTGCCATACCGCAGTCACCGCATCGACCACGTGCTTGCTGAAGGCCAGTTCGGTGCCGGAGAACATCTCCGGCGAATACTGGAAGGTCCAGTGCGTGCCGGGCTGCGCGGTGGCGAGCTGCTGGATCAGCCGTGCGTGGCGCACCGCGAGATCGACGATGCCGTCCTCGTCGAGGCCCAACACGACGCGGCGCATCACCGGCGCCACCGCGTTGTACAGGTGCACGATGGCGCGCGGCGCGCCGGACAGCGATTCGAAAGTGCGGCGGATCAGCTCCTCACGCGCCTGCGTCAGCACCTGGATGGTCACGTCGTCGGGAATCAGTTTCTGCTCGATCAGCAGGCGCACGAAATCGAAGTCCGCCTGCGAGGCCGAGGGAAAACCGACCTCGATCTCCTTGAAACCGATGCGCGCCAGCATCTCGAACATGCGCAGCTTGCGCGCCGGGTCCATCGGCTCGATCAGCGCCTGGTTGCCGTCTCGCAAGTCGACGCTGCACCACAGTGGCGGCCGGTCCAGCACCGCGTCGGGCCAGCGTCGGTCGGTCAGAGGCACCGGCGCGAAGGCACGGTACTTGGCGGCGGGTCGGGTGAGCATGGTCATGGTCGAACCTCTGGGTGGGTAGGACACGCAACGTCGACAAAAGCAAACGGCCCGTTGCGTGAGCTGACGGGCCGTTGATCGAAATCGAAAAGATGTGCGAGATCAGCGCGCCCGAAGCACTCCTAGAAGCAGTAGCGAAATGGCGGGACGGCGCGAAGACATGGTTTCGAATATAGCACGGGGTCAGCGCTCAGTGAAGCCCGCGCTCGTCGGGCTCGTCGGTAGAGATCGCGATCACGCTCACCGGCTTGCCCTTGGTTTTGCGCCGGGCGTAGACCACGTAGCCCGACAGGCCGTACACGCAGAAGGCACCGAACAGCACCAGCGGCGGATGCAGGTTCACCGCGGCAATGCCCAATGCGATCAGCACCAGCACGATGAAGGGCACCGAGCGGCGCTGGCCCAGGTCCTTGAAGCTGTAGAACGGCACGTTCGTCACCATCGTCAGTCCGGCGTACAGCGTCACCGCCATCGCGCCCCAGGCCAGCCAGTCGATGCGCCCCGCCTGCTTGAATCCGGCATCGTCCATGACCCAGATGAAACCCGTCACCAGCGCCGCCGCGGCCGGGCTGGGCAAGCCCTGGAACCAACGCTTGTCGACGACGCCGATGTTGGTGTTGAAGCGCGCCAGGCGCAGCGCGGCCGACGCGCAATAGACGAAAGCCGCCACCCAGCCGAGCTTGCCCATGCCTTTGAGCGCCCATTCGTAGACGATCAGCGCCGGCGCGGCGCCGAAGCTGACCATGTCCGACAGGCTGTCCATCTGCTCGCCGAAGGCGCTTTGCGTGTTGGTCATG
>Ga0114942_1000581_pt1 | contig 10349 bp, 13 predicted proteins | sample LowerColdCreek_FD_88674 | JGI IMG/M metagenome (GOLD analysis project Ga0114942, IMG submission 88674) | Groundwater microbial communities from Cold Creek, Nevada to study Microbial Dark Matter (Phase II) - Lower Cold Creek | ecosystem: Environmental > Aquatic > Deep subsurface > Groundwater ... | reverse complement strand
TGGCCGTACCGGCGGCTGCGTACAGCAGCAGGCTCGCGAGCAATGTCTTCATGGTTGTCTCCTAAAAAAGGGCTTCGTCCATTTCCATCAGCGACGCCATGCCGGCGCGGGCGCTGCGCATCAGGCTCGCAGTTTCGGGCAGCAGCTTGGCAAAGTAGAAGCGCGCCGTATGCAGCTTGGCGGTGTAGAACGGGTCGCCGGAATCCTTCTTGGCCAGCGCGATCTTGGCCATGCGCGCCCAGAACCAGGCGAACACCAGGTGGCCGCACACACGCAGGTAGTCGGTGGCGGCGGCGCCCACCTCGTCGGCATTGCCCATCGCCTTCATGCCCAGTTCCATGCTCAGCTTGGTGACCTTCTCGCCCAGCTCGGCCAGCGGGTTGACGAACTCCTGCATCGCCTCGTCGGTGCCCTCTTCTTCGACGAAGTCGCTGACCAGCTTGCCGAACTTGCGCATCTTCGCGCCGTTGTCGCCCAGCACCTTGCGGCCCAGGAAGTCCAGCGCCTGGATGGTGTTGGTGCCCTCGTAGATCATGTTGATGCGCGCATCGCGCACGAACTGCTCCATGCCCCATTCCTTGATGTAGCCATGGCCGCCGAAGACCTGCATGCACGACGAGGTGGCGATCCAGCCGTTGTCGGTGAGGAAGGCCTTGACAATGGGCGTGAGCAGCGCCACCAGGTCGGCAGCGTCCTTGCGCTCGTCCTCGTCGTCGGACGCGTGCTCCTTGTCGAGCAGCAGCGCGCAGTACATGGCCAGCGCACGGCCGCCCTCGGCATAGGCGCGCGCGGTGAGCAACATCTTGCGCACATCGGGATGCACGATGATCGGGTCGGCCGCCTTGTCGGGTGACTTCGGGCCCGACAGCGAGCGCATCTGGATGCGGTCCTTCGCATAGACCACCGCGTTCTGGTAGGCCACTTCGGTCAGACCCAACGACTGGTTGCCCACGCCCAGGCGCGCGGCGTTCATCATCACGAACATGGCGGCCAGGCCCTTGTTCGGCTGGCCGACCAGCGTGCCCACCGCACCGTCGAGATTGATCTGGCAGGTGGGGCTGCCGTGGATGCCCATCTTGTGTTCCAGCGCGCCGCAGAAGATCGGGTTGCGCTCACCCAACTTGCCGTCGGCGCCGACCATGAACTTGGGCACCACGAACAACGAGATGCCCTTGCTGCCTGCCGGTGCGTCCGGCAGCCGGGCCAGCACCAGGTGCACGATGTTGTCGCAGATCTCGTGGTCACCGGCGGAGATGAAGATCTTCTGCCCGGTGAGCTTCCAGCTGCCGTCGGGCAGAGGCTCGGCCTTAGTGCGCAGCAGGCCCAGGTCGGTGCCGCACTGCGGCTCGGTCAGGCACATCGTGCCCATCCAATCGCCTTTGGCCAGGTGCGGCAGGTAGGTGGCCTTCTGCTCGGGCGTGCCGTGTTCGTGCAGGCAGGCATAGGCGCCGTGCGACAACCCCGGATACATGGTCCACGCCTGATTAGCCGAATTGAGCATCTCGAAGATGCATTGGCTGAGCAGGATAGGCAGGCCCTGGCCGCCGTACTCGGGCTCGCAGACCATTGCCGGCCAGCCGCCTTCGACATAGGTGGCATAGGCCTCCTTGAAGCCGTCGGGCGTGCTCACGGTGCGTGTCGCCACGTCGAGCTTGCAGCCCTGCTGATCGCCGCTGATGTTGAGCGGGAAGATGACCTCGGCCGCGAACTTGCCGCCTTCTTCGAGCACCGAATTGATGGTGTCGGCATCGATGTCCTTGTGGCGCGGCAGCATCTTCAGCTCGTCGACGGCGTTGAGCAACTCGTGCATCACGAACTGCATGTCGCGCAAGGGCGGGGTGTACTGGGGCATGGCTCGAGACTCCTGGGGAAAAAATCGGTTCGGTGACGTGACTTCAGTGGCGTGACTTGCGCGTGCCGGCACCAGCGCCGACGACGAGGTATTGGTTGACGACGCGCTCGAAGCCCAGGCGCGCGCGCTGTGGCGCGCCGGGCGTACGCATCAGCCGGGCGTCGTGGTGCAGCGCGAGGATCAGGCCGTGCATTTCGAACAACATCTGCTGCGCATCGGTGTCGGGCTCGAGATGCCCGTCGTCAATGGCGATGCGGATGGCGCGTTCCATCGCGTCGTGCCAGGCACGCACCATGCCGACCAGCGCGTCGCGCACGGGGCCGGGCCGGTCGTCGAACTCGACCGCGCCGCTGATGTAGATGCAGCCCGAATCGACTTCGACCGAGACACGCCGCACCCAGCGCTCGAACAGCGCGCGCAGGCGCGGCACGCCGCGCGGCTCGCGCAGCGCTGGGAAGAACACCTCTTCCTCGAAACGGCGGTGGTACTCGCGGATGACGGCAATCTGCAACTCCTCGCGCGAGCCGAAGTGGGCGAACACGCCCGACTTGCTCATCTGCGCCACGTCGGCCAGCGCCCCGATGGACAAACCTTCCAGGCCCATCTGCGAAGCCTGGCTCAGCGCCGCATCGAGAATGGCGGCGCGCGTCTGCAGGCCCTTTTGCAAGGGCTTGGCCGCCGGTGATTCGGGCGGCGTGCGGTGCGGCGGGGTGGCTGACACGGTGGCTGCGACGGGTTTGCAATGAAAACGAACGATCGTTCTATTTTGCAGAATTCGGTGTAGACGTGGTGACACGTCGCCGTGAATTTCTAGGTGCCGGCTTCTAGAAACAGCGGCAAGCAAACGCAAAGCAAGGGTTAACCCGTCAGTCGTTCAGCGCCTCGATGGCGCCGTGCACTGTGACGCGCTTGGCCCCGCGCTTGGGCCGCTGCGACGACTTCGATTAACCTTGCGGCCATGGACGTTCTGCAACTCGATGTGTCGGGTCGTCCGCAGGCCTGGATCTCACCGCGCGACGCGGCGGTGCTTTATGCCAGCGATGCGGTGGCGTGGACCCTGGGCGAAACCTTTCAGGTGCTGCGCGGTGGCATCCAGCGCAGCAGTGGGCTGCAGTCGCGCATCGAGCTGCACCCGATCATTGCCGTGCGCGGCGCCGTACCGTCGCGCGCCTGGCGCCAGGCCCCCGCGCTGAGCAATCTCAAGCTGTTCAACCGCGACCGGCAGATCTGCGCCTATTGCGGCGGCCACTTCCACTTCGACGAGCTGACGCGCGAGCACATCACGCCGGTGTCGCGCGGCGGGCTGGACAGCTGGATGAACTGCATCACCGCCTGCCGCGCCTGCAATGGGCGCAAGGGCAACCGTCTGCCTGAAGAAGCGCGCATGAGCCTGCTGTACCTGCCCTATGTGCCCAGCCTGCACGAGGACATGATCCTGCGCGGCCGGCGCATCCTGGCCGACCAGATGGACTTCCTGCTCGCCAGCGTGCCGCGCAGCAGCCGGCTGCACGGCTGACCATCGATCTGCCTCAGGCTGGTGCAACGATGCCGGCCGGCGGCAGCGTGTTGGGTGGCGGCAGCGACGGCGGCCGAGTGTTGGGCGGCGGATAGTTGGGCGGCGGCGGCATCGCCGGCAGTGCGCGGCGGTAGCTGGCCACGCCGGGCACCTGGTTGCCGCGCAGCACCATGCACTGCGCATAGGCATTGTCGTAGCGCTGCTGCAGCCCGAGGTTGGACGCCTGCGAGCTGCCACTGCCCATGGCCCCACCGTACATCAGGCCCGCCCCGGCGCCCCAGGCTGCCGACTGGTTGGCATAGTTGCCGTAGCCGCCATAGCCGCCGTAGCCGATCAACGCGCCGATGGCGGCCCCGATGGCCGTGCCGACGACGGCCGTGGCCGCGGCCTGGTTGTTGGCCGCATCGACGCTGGGCGCCACCTGCGCCTGTGCCTGCTGCTGGCAGCCGGCTTGGTCGGCCTGGAACTGCGTCGCACTCTTCTGCGCGCCGGGCAGCACCAGCACGCTCGGTCCCGCCGGCACGACCGCACAACCCTGCAACACCAGCAGCGTTGCCGCTGCAGCCACCGGGAGCATCGACCAGGACATCGTGGCCATGATCAAGGCGCCAGCTGCGGCGGCGAGGGGTTGTCGCCGGGCACCTGCGGGACCACCTTCATCCACGACCGACTACAGCTCTGCACGTAGGGGAAATAGCCGGCCGGCTGGGTGCAGTAGTACCAGAAACTGTCGGCCGGCGCCTGCGCAGCCGGCTGCACGATGACCTGCGGCGCGGGCGCGGCGTTGACCACGATCGGTGGCACGGCATAAGGCACGGCATACGCAGCGCCCCATGCATAGGGCCAGCCACCCCAGTAGCCCGGCGCGCCGATGTAGACGCCTGCTCGCGGCCCCCAGTAGCCCGCGCCCCATCCCGGATAGACAGGGCGTGCGGGGTAGAAGGGCCGATAGGCACCGGGATAGGGCGCGACATAGCGGCCGGGGCCCGGGGGCGGCCCGGCACTGGCCAGTGTGGTGACGCAGCCCAGCGCGATCATGGCGCCGGCAAGCAGAAGCTTGTTCATCATGTCTCCTCGTCAGAGGGAGGACAGGAGCGCAAAAAGGCCCCTGACGCGAGCCGGCCCGAAGGCGGCTTCTCACACCATAACGCAGCAGGCCGGCCCGCGGTGGACAGCGCCCCTCAGATCCGAGGCGGCAGCAGACGCTGCACCAGCGGATGCTGGATCTTGCGCTCGGTGCCGATCGCATAAAAGTGTTCCTCCACGCCGCCGCAGGCACCGATGCGCTGGACCTCGTAGCGCGCACTGAGCTTGTCGTGGATCAGGTCGGGGGCCGCGAACACGCCCATGCCGGCGGCGCCAAAGGTCACCAGCAGGGCGCTGTCCTCGAACTCGCCCGCCACACGCGGGCGCACGCCTTGCTGCTCGAACCACAGGTCGATGCGGTATCGCACCGCCGCATGCGTGGTCGGCAGCAGCACCGGCACGCTCGCGAGCGAGCGCGGAAAGTCACGCCTGGCCCGCGCCAGCAGCGGCGCCGGCGCGTACCACGACAGCGCCGACGAGCCCAGCGCATGGCTGTACACCTTGAGGTTCGGATGCGCCGGAGCGGCGCGATCGGACAGCACCACGTCCAACCGGTGCAGCGCCAGGTCGGCAAGCAGGCCGTCGAATTCGTCTTCGTGGCACAGCAGGCGCAGGTTCGGCTCGGCCAGCACCGGCTGCAGCAGCCGGCGCACCACCAGCTTGGGCACGCCGTCGGAGATGCCCACCGCGAGGCGCAGACCCGGCGTGCTGACCGCCTCGCGCAGTCGCTCGGGCAACTGCTCGCCGAGCTGGAAGATCTGGTCGGCCTGGCGCATCGTCGCGATGCCGGCTTCGGTCAACACCAGGCCGCGCCCGGCCGGCTTGAGCAGCACATGCCCCAGCGCACGCTCGAGCTCGCGAACCTGGGTACTGACCGTCTGCACCGCCATGTCGAGCCGGGCCGCGGCACGTGACATGCTGCCTTCCTTCGCCACGACCCAGAAATAGTACAGATGCCGGTAGTTGAAGCCCAGACTCATGTTCAGGTTTTTCGGATAGAAGAGTCATCAATTTTCTGCTTTTTCCTTTGCCTCGGCACACCTATCTTTCGGCTTCCCCTTCAACCGTTGGAGTGATGCGATGCAAGTGCTCTTCGAATCCCGCGACCCCCAGGGCGTGCAGTGGCGCGAGGTCGCCGTGCGCAGGCTGCGCTTCGTGCTGCGCCGGCTGACCTGGCTGGTGCCGCGTGCCCGCGTGCAGTTGTCCGACGTCAACGGCCCCCGCGGCGGCGTCGACAAACAATGCCGCGTCGAACTGAAGACCGCCAACGCCGGCACCGTCGTCGTCACCGCGATGGCGCGCGACTGGCATGGCGCGCTGGACACAGCGCTGGCCCGCTCGGCACGCACACTGGTGCGCACCTGGCGGCGCGGACACGCGTTGCAGCGCCCGGCGCGCGCGGCCTTCGAGCGCTGAGCCGCGCCCGTGCGGCCAAAGCTGCTTTGTTTCTTTCCCAATCAACACCGGAGTCGATGACATGCGTTCCTACCCCCGCAACAGTCCCCAGGCCGCCGCGCGCATCGTCGCGCTGACGCTGCTGGCCGACGGCAACCTGTGCAAGTCCGAGCTGGAGACGCTCACCCGCCTGGGCGCCCATGCGCAACTGGGCCTGAGTGCCGCCGACCTGCAGGAGGTGTCGCACAACCTGTGTCAGGACCTGCTCGCCGCCGGCGACATGAACTGGGGCGGCAGCAGCCGGATCGACTCGCGCACGCTGGCCGAGCTGTTGGCGGAGGTGCAGGACCCGGCACTGCAGCTGAAGGTGATGAAGATGTGCGTTGCCGTCGTCGAGACCGACCATCACGTGGCCGAGGGCGAGTCTGCGGTCCTGACCGCTGCGCTCACGCATTGGGGCCTGCCGCAGGTGTGGCTTGCGGACCAGCGATCGCTGCCGGCTGCCCAGGGCGCCTGATCGCCACCGCACTGCCGCAGCGGCATGCGACAGCGCGTGATGCCACGGCACCGCAGCGTGCAACCTAGACTCCCGCCATGGCTCGTCATTCCACCGATGCCCTGACGCGGACTACCGTGCCCACGCCGCGCCGGGGTGCGACCGAGCCGCCAGTGCCTGCGGCGAAACCTTGACGCTGCCGATGCAAGGCTTCCTCGACCCCGCGATCCTGTTCTTCGTGTTCGGCATGGTGGCCGGCGCGTTGCGGTCCAACCTGGAAATTCCGCCGCAGATCTCGCGCTTCCTGTCGCTGTACCTGCTGATGGCCCTCGGCCTGAAGGGCGGCTTCGCGCTGGCCAAATCGGGGCTGACGACCGAGGTCAGCATCAGCCTGGGCGTGGGCATCGCGCTGGCCGTCATCGTGCCGATGCTGGGCTACGTGGTGCTGCGGCGTTTTCTCAACGGCTACGACGCCGCGGCCATCGCCGCCACCTACGGCTCGGTCAGCGCGGTGACCTTCATCACCGCGGTGCAGTACCTGGACCAGCGCGCCCTGCCCTACGGCGGGCACATGGCGGCGGCGATGGCGTTGATGGAATCACCGGCCATCATCCTGGCCGTGCTGCTGGCCAACTGGGTGCGCCAGCACGACAAGGCGCCCGGGCAAAGCGCGCCGCTGGGCAAGGTGATGCACGAATCACTGACCGACGGCGCGCAACTGCTGCTGCTGGGCGCGATGGTCGTCGGCATCGTCAGCGGCGATGCCGGCGAGGCGGCGATGAAACCCTTTGCCGGCGACCTGTTCAAGGGCATGCTGTCCTTCTTCCTGCTCGACATGGGCCTGCTGGCCGCGCGCAACATGGGGCAGCTGAAAGGCAAGTCGCCGTGGCTGCTGGTCTATGCGGTGCTTGGGCCGCTGGTCCATGCGGGCCTGGCACTGGCGCTGTGCGCGGCGCTGGACGTGAACGCGGGCAATGCGGCGCTGCTGATGGTGCTGGCTGCCAGCGCGTCCTACATCGCCGTGCCGGCCGTCGTCCGCCAGGCCATCCCGGAGGCCAACCCGTCGCTGTACTTCGGCATGTCGCTGGGGCTGACCTTCCCGTTCAACATCCTGCTCGGCATTCCGACGTATGTCCATGTCGCACACCGGGTTCTCGGATAGCCGCCGCCAGGACGGGTGCGTGAACCGGCAGGCATGATGTCAGCCGTGCACATCGAAGACATCCGCCATCAGCTGCGTTCCGCCGGCGCCAAGCCGGTGCACGCGGAGCGTGTGCTGCGTCACTGGAGCCGCGCCTTGCCGATGGACGCCGGGCGGCGCCGCACCGACGACTTCCTGCCGCTGGCACTGCGCCAGGCGCTGCCGCAGCTGGAGGCCGAGCTGCAGGCGCTGGTGCGGCTGCATTCCGCTCACGCCGCCGAGGACGGCTCGCAGCGGCTGCTGCTACAGCTGGCCGACGGCCAGACGGTGGAAAGCGTGCTGCTGCCGCGTAGCGGTCTGTGCGTATCGACCCAGGTGGGCTGCGCGGTCGGCTGCGTCTTCTGCATGACCGGCCAGGGCGGGCTGCAGCGCCAACTGGGCAGCGCCGAGATCGTCGCCCAGGTGGCGCTGGCGCGCGCGCGGCGCAGCGTCCACAAGGTGGTGTTCATGGGCATGGGTGAGCCGGCACACAACCTGGACGCGGTGCTCGAGGCCATCGACCTGCTCGGCACGGCCGGCGGCATCGGCCACAAGAACCTCGTCTTCTCCACCGTCGGCGATGCGCGGGTGTTCGAGCGGCTGCCGCTGGGGCGTGTCAAGCCGGCGCTGGCGCTGTCGCTGCATTCGACACACGCCGCGCTGCGCCAGCGCCTGCTGCCGCGTGCACCGCAGATCGCGCCCGACGATCTGGTGGCGCGCAGCCTGGCCTATGCGCAGGCCACCGGCTACCCGCTGCAGGTGCAGTGGACGCTGCTGGACGGTATCAACGACGGCGCAGACGAGATCGACGGCCTGGTGCGCCTGCTTGCCGGCCGCCATGCGGTGCTGAACCTGATCCCCTACAACCAGGTCGATGGAATGTCCTTTGCGCGCCCCGAAGGCGAGCGCGCCGCCGCGATGGCGCGCACGCTGCACCGCCACGGCGTGCTGACCAAGCTGCGCCGCTCGGCCGGCCAGGACGTGCAGGGCGGCTGCGGCCAATTGCGCGCACGCTCAGCTGCGGACACGCCGCGCGTGATATCGCTGCAGCTTGCAGCCTCGCCCGCATGACGCCATTGCCGTCACCGGTGCAGGACGCTTCGGCCCAGATCGACCCGGCGCTGATGATGACCATGGCGCTGGAGCGCGGCGGCATGGCGCTGCCCACCGCGCCCTGGAACGCGCCGCTCGACGAGCTGTAGCGCACACGCGCAGGTATATTGGGGCTGATGAAGTCCCCCCCTGCCCACCCCACCGGCTTGGGCCACCAGCTGAAAGCCGCCACCGCGACGATGCACCGCCGCGTCGAGCGCACCGCCTTCATGGCCAGCCTGCTACGCGGCCAGCTCGACCGTCGGCGCTATGCCGAACTGCTGCACAACCTGCAGGCGCTGTATGCGGTGCTGGAAGACGCGCTGGCACACCACGCTGCGACGCCTGGCGTAGCGCCGGTGGTGATGCCAGAGCTGTTTCGCAGCCAGGCCATCGCCGCCGATCTGCAGGCGCTGGCAGGCGATGCCCCGTCGGCGCATTCGCTGCTGGCGCGCGCCATGTAGCAGTACGTCGAACGACTTAAGGAGCTGAGCACGGCCAAGCCCGACATGCTGGTGGCGCACGCCTATGTGCGCTACCTGGGCGACCTGAACGGCGGCCAGGCGCTGCGCCGCGTGGTCGCACGCAGCCTGGGGCTGACGGGCAGCACCGGTACCTTGTTCTACGACTTCGGCGACAGCGCAGCCCAGCAGCGTCTGGTGCAGCACTTCCGCACCGGCCTGGAGGCGGCGGCCCTGCAGCTGAAGGACAGCCGGGACCTGACCGACGAGGCGCTCAGCGCTTTTGAACGGCACGAACAGTTGTTCGAGGAACTCGCCGCTGCCTGAAGGCCAGGCGGGGCCCGGCTCAGCGGCGCACGCTGCCGAAACTGCGAATGTGGGCGTACAGCGTGGTGGCACGCGCCGTGGCCGCTTCCACTTCGTGCAGCAGTGGCGCCACCGTCGGTGCCGCACCGCCATCGGCAATGTCCATCGCCGCCAGGCCGGCATTGGCGATGATGGCGCCGATCAGGTCGCCGCCTTCGGCCGGTTGGGCGCCGCGGCCGACGCGCGTCAGCGCGGCCTCGAGCTGCTGGCGCGCCTCGCGTGCCAGCTTGACGTCGGTCAGGTCGCCGAAGATGAAGATGCAGCCGAGCATCGAGCCGTCGCGCGCCGGCACCGGCTCGGCCCGCAGCGACACCGGCAGCGAGCTGCCGTCGCGCAGCGTCAGCGCCATCTCGCCACGCCACGAGCGCTGCTCGGCGCGCACATGGCCGATCATCTGATGGGCTGCGGTCGTTTCGTCGAACAAGGCGACCAGATCGTCGAGCGAGCCGCATTCGTGAGGCTCACGGCGGGCCAGCTTGAAGAAGGCCGCATTGGCATAGAACGCGCCGCCCGTGGCCGCGGCCACGACCACCGGCTCCTTCGAGTCGGCCACCATGCCGCGCACGTGGTTCAGCTGGTGTTCGGCAATCAGCAGCCGCACCGCGTGCACCTGCACGATGATGTCGACCAGTGCATCGCCGAAGGCGCTGGCCAGCGCCAATTCACCGGGAGTCCAGGGCGCCGAGGTGCCACGCACGATTTCCGACCAGGCGGCGAACGAACGCCGCGGCGACAGCTTCAGCGGGTCGTTGTCGATGATCGGCTTGCTCGGATCGCCAGCCCAGGTATAGCTCTGCAACTGCTCCTTGCGCAGCCACACCAGGTAGTCTGACTGCGTGGCCGACAGCTTGACCGCGAGCACGCCGCTGGCGGTGGGCGTCAGGCTGGCCAGCGATAGGCTGGCC
>Ga0114942_1000579_pt1 | contig 10373 bp, 6 predicted proteins | sample LowerColdCreek_FD_88674 | JGI IMG/M metagenome (GOLD analysis project Ga0114942, IMG submission 88674) | Groundwater microbial communities from Cold Creek, Nevada to study Microbial Dark Matter (Phase II) - Lower Cold Creek | ecosystem: Environmental > Aquatic > Deep subsurface > Groundwater ... | reverse complement strand
TTCGGTCCCTGCTGTCACTGTCAACCGGCTGTGTGGCTCGTCAATGCAGGCGCTGCATGATGCCGTCCGCTCGATTCAGTGTGGCATGGGCGAAGTGTATTTAATCGGTGGTGTGGAACATATGGGCCACGTACCGATGACGCACGGCGTCGATTTCCACCCGGGTCTGGGCGTCTCTGTCGCCAAAGCGGCCGGCATGATGGGTTTAACCGCTGAACTCTTAGGTAAAATGCACGGCATCAGCCGCCAGCAGCAAGACGAGTTTGGTGCCCGTTCACATCGTCTGGCGCAAGAAGCCACAGTGCAAGGCCGCTTTAAAGCCGAAATTCTGCCAGCCTTGGGCCATGACGCCGATGGCGTACTGAAGCTGTTTGATTATGACGAAGTGATCCGGCCGGAAACCACAGTCGAAAGCCTGGCCGCGCTGCGTCCGGTATTTGACCCGGCCAACGGCACTGTCACCGCCGGTACTTCTTCAGCCTTGTCGGATGGTGCTTCTGCCATGCTGGTGATGAGCGAAGACAAAGCTAAAGCGCTGGGCCTTAAAATCCGTGCCCGCGTCATTGGCATGGGTGTGGCCGGTTGTGATCCGTCGATCATGGGTTATGGCCCGGTGCCAGCGTCGAAAAAAGCGTTAAAAGCGGCCGGTCTCGACATCAGCCAAATCGACTTTTTTGAGCTGAACGAAGCTTTTGCTGCGCAAGCACTGCCGGTGATGAAAGACTTAGGTCTGCTGGAAGTGATGGATACTAAAGTGAACCTCAATGGCGGCGCCATTGCGCTCGGTCACCCACTGGGTTGCTCAGGTTCACGCATTTCCACCACGCTGATTAACGTGCTGGAAAGCAAAGACGCCCGTTACGGCCTCGCCACCATGTGTATTGGTCTGGGTCAGGGTATCGCCACTGTGTTTGAACGCGTCGAATAACGCCGGTGTGAGCTAAATCCAAAGGCAGCTCCGGCTGCCTTTGTTTTTATCTAGGCCAATATTTGAAATTAGGCACCCTCGCCTATACGATAATGCCTTTCAACCTTGACCGGAGTTTTGCTGATGTCCCCTGCTGCTGATGTGTTTGCCGATGCTGACCAGCAACTCGATGCGTTGGGTTTACGCTGTCCTGAACCTGTGATGATGACCCGGCTGACTATCCGCAAAATGCAAACCGGTGAGACCTTGCTGATCATTGCTGATGATCCGGCCACGACCCGTGATATTCCGGCTTTTTGCCGCTTTATGGACCATGAATTACTGGCCAGCGATACCAGCGCTCTGCCATATCGCTATCTGCTGAAAAAAAACACAGCCTGACATTGTGTTTTACTGCAGCTTTCCTCAATACTGGGTGCATTCACAGCGGAAGGAAACTGCGTAGTGCCCATCTCCCGCGCCAGCCTGGCCGAAGCTTTGTCAGTTGAACAAAATCGTCGCCGTTATATCTTGCTGTTCGTCAGCTACATCACCTCCGCCATTATGCTGGTGCTGGGTCTGCGTCACCTGTTCAGTGAAGATTATCTGCTGCAATTTATTCTGTTTGGCTGTGCTTTCAGTTTTTTACTGAATGCCGCCTGGTTTCACGCCAGCCAACAGCTTGAAACTGCCTGTTTGGTGGAAGGGGTACTGGTTGCCGCTTTTGTCACAGGGCTGGTGGTACATGGCGGCTTCGAGAGCACAGCGCTGTATTGGGTATTTCCATTTCCGCCGATTTTATATGGATTACTTGGCCGCAAACGCGGCACTTTGCTGAATCTGGCCTTATTGCTGGCATTAGCACTGTTGTTGTATGGGCCAGATCTGGGACAAGCACAATACCGCAGCGCCGAAAGCAGCCGGTTTCTGGCGTCGTTACTGACGTTGATCCTAGCCTGTGGCATCAATGAGCATTTCCGCGAGCGCAGCCATCACAGTATGGATTTGTTGCAGCGCAGCAAAGACAATCAAGCCAATACGGATGCGCTGACCGGTCTTGCCAACCGGCGTTTTCTCGATCAGAGCATGCCGCATTATTTGCAGCAACAACCCGAGTTGCTGCTGCCGATGGCGTTGATCCTGGTCGACCTCGACCACTTTAAACATATCAATGACAGCTTTGGTCATGCCGAAGGTGACAAAGTGCTGCAACAGATAGCCCGGCTGTTTCGCAGTAAATTGCGCCAGCCTGATATCGCCTGCCGCTATGGTGGTGAAGAATTCCTGCTGCTGTTGCCACACACTCAGCTGAGTGATGCGGCCCGCGTCGCTGAAAAAATCCGTCAGAGTGTCGCCCAGCAACGTTTTTTACCGCAACACCCGGAACTGGTGATCACCTGCAGTTTTGGTGTTGCCGTGCTCAGTGGCAGCGACGACTTTGACGAAGCGCTGCGCCAGGCCGACCAATTGATGTACCAGGCGAAGGCCGATGGCCGCAATCTGGTGCGAAGCTGAGCAGCGCTGGCTCTCTGAAGTTTCTGCAAAAAATCCCGCAATAACTGCTTGCGTCTGACGTTACGTCAGGCTGCAGACTGCCCGCCGTCAACAGGAGTCAGGTATGTCAACTTACAGCATTAGTCAGCTCGCCGCGCTTGCCGGCGTCAGCGTCCGCACCTTACATCACTATGATGCGATCGGACTGCTACAACCGGCTGGACGTAGCAGTGGTGGCTATCGGCTGTACAACGAACAACAGGTGCTGCAATTGCAGCAGATCCTGATGTTTCGCGAGCTGGAATATCCGCTGGCGCAAATCCAGCAGATCATGCAAACGCCAGACTATGACCTGACCCACTGTTTACGCCAACAACAGCAGCTGCTGGCCGGGCGGATCGCACATCTGCAACGGCTGCAAAGCATGCTGGATTTTACTATCCAACAGCAGGAGTCTTCATCGATGACCACATCATCCCAGTTATTTAATCAATTCAGTCAGGCGACATTGCGCGAAGAAGCAGCACAGCGCTGGGGCGAAGCCGAGATCCGTCAAAGCGAACAACAACTGGCGCAGTTAAGCGCGGAACAACAGCAACAGCTGGCGCAAGAAGGTGAACAGATCGCCCGGGGCTTCGCGCAATGTCTGCATTTACCGGCTGATGCCGCCGAAGTGCAGCTATGGGCGGTGCGCCAGCATCAATGGCTGCAACAGCATGGACCATGTCCGTTGCAGCGTCTGGTGATGCTCGGTGACTTATACGTCAGCGATGCGCGTTTTCAGGCGTATTACGATCGGTTTGGCGCTGGTACTGCGGTGTTGCTGCGTGACGCGCTGCACTGGTATGCCGCCAGTCAGTCGGCTTGATCGGATGGTAGCGGCGGCGTTTGGCGGAAACGGTGCTGAAAACTACGGCTGACCGGCAACGGCTCAGCCACACCACGCAGATAGGCCCATAACTGCTCTGCATCGCTGCTGCGCACATGATCAAGCAGGTCAATGTTGATGATCAGACTGCGGTGGATTTGCCAGAACAAGGTCGGGTCAAGCTGATTCAACAGCTGTTTCATCGGCTGACGTAACAAGGCCGTCCGATCCGGCAGCACCACTTCGATATAACGGCCACAGGCGCGAAAATACAAAATCTGCTGGACCGGTTGCAACCAGATTTTGTAGCCGGTCTGCAGTTTCAACCGCTGCAGCACCGGTGTCGGCGCCGTCTGTGACAACTGCAGCTGCTGCTGCAGTCGACTGATGCATTGTTGCAGGCGAAGATCTGAATATGGCTTAAGCAAATAATCAACTGCACCTTTATCAAAGGCTTTGACTGCGTATTGGTCATAAGCCGTGACAAACACCAGCTGACACGCATGCGCCGATAAAAACGCCACGTCGATACCACTGAGCGCGCCCATCTGAATATCAAGAAACGCCACATCCGGTTGCTGCTGCTCCAGCGCCTGCAGGGCACTGTGGCCATCGCGGCATAGCGCCACAATTTCGGCGGCAGGCCAGAATTTCTGCAGCTTCAGCACCAGGCTCTGCAATAAAATTTCTTCATCTTCAGCGATGAGGATCCTGACCACGCGCCACCTCCGTCGCTGTCATTTCGCGCCATGGACAACGCACCGTAGCGCAGGTCTGTTGCCCTGGTTGGGTTTCGATGCAAAAGTGTGCATCCTGCGCATAAGCCGCCGCCAGCCGTGCGCGTAAATTGCGCAAACCGGTACCGGAGGCATGGTGACTCGGCTGAGCCGCGCTGTCACAAACCTGCAGCAATAACTGCGTGCCATCACGCTGCGCGCGTAACGTTAACACACCGGTGCCGCTGGTTTTTTCCAACCCGTGTTTAATGGCGTTTTCAACCAGCGACAACAATGCCATCGGCAATACGGCCGCATGGCGGCAAGCATCGTCAATCTCAAACTGATAAGTAAACCGACCGGCAAAGCGGATCTGCTGAATTTGCAGATAACGTTCGATAATGCCGAGTTCAGCATCCAGCGCAATAAAAGTCTGGCGAAACTGCGGAATGCTGTCACGGAAATAGGCGGTCAGTTGTTCCAGCAATAACTTGGCTTTGTCTGGATCCAGGTCTATCAAATTATGCAGATTCGCCAGTGTGTTAAAGAAAAAATGCGGTTCGAGCTGGGCCTGCAGCAGATGCAGCTCGGCCTCGAGCCGGTCACGCGCCTGACTGGTTGCGTTAACCTCGGCCGCTAATGCCTGTAGGCGCGGACTGATCACGCGCTTTTTCAGATAAAACATCAGCAATAACAGCCAGCTGGCGGACACCATAAAATTCAGTGTATACAGCAATCCTTCAGCAATTTTGTCGCGCTGATACCAATCAAACAGTCCGGCGCATAACACAAAGCTACACAGATAAGTGCCAAGGATCAGATACAGCAGACGCCAGCCGCGCACACTGGCGCTGTGGCGGTCCATCAGCAGCAGATAGAGCCCTAACATGCTGAATGTCAGACTGTTATACAACAGCGCATATTCCCGCCAGTGCAACAACAATACCGACAAATCTCCGGCCAGATGATTCGTGGTAGTCAGACTATTCAGCAGCGCACACAGCGTGTTAAAACCAAGCAACAGCACAATATCGCTCAGCTTTAACAACAGCAGCCGCTGGCGCAGCTGCTGCAGAGTGACGGTCAGCGGCGCCATCATGGATAGCTCCGCCGGTGATCAGAACTGGTAACTGAACTGCAATGCATAATATCGTCCAATCGTATCAAACAAACCGGCAGTGTACCCCATTTCCCAGCTGGCGCCGCCAGTGCTGGCGCCTGGTACCTGCGGCGTGCCGCGATCAGTCAGATTCGACACCAGCAGGTCCACATTGGCCGCATCGCTGATGGCATAACTCAGCCCCAGGTCGAGATACCATAACGGTTCAGTCTGCGATACCTGATATTCCTCGGCTTTGCGGCTTGGATTGGGTTTCTGTGCGCCCATATAATGCCCGGTCAGCCGGACCGATACTGGTGCCAAATCCAGCGTCAGTGTGTTGCGGCCACGCCACTTCGGATAAGCCATGCCAGTCAGCGTTTCCAGCACCTTCGCTGACGGATCGGACTGCAATTTACGCTCCAGCAACCGGCCCCAATTGGCGGCGAATTTCAATACACTACCATCCGGTAAATAGCTGCTGCTGAGCGGGAACTGGTAATCCAGCGCATAATCCACCCCACGGGTACTGTGCCGTGCCAAATTCAGATAACTCAGATTCAGCTGCATAAAGCCTTCTTTGCGTTCAATCAGCTTGCAGAATACTGAATCCAGCGACGAACCGTCGATACAGTTTGGATAGACCTGATCCCAGGGTAAAGTACCAATTTTGTCCTGCAGACTGATATCCCAGAAATCGACGGTTACATTCAAATTGTCGGCAAACTGTGGGGACCAGACCATACCACCGGTGAAAGTGTAGGCCCGTTCCACATCCAGCGCCGGATTACCCTGAGTCAGGATCAAAGCGTCATTGTAATAATTCGGCGGATTCGTCAGACCTAATTTGTTGCAGTTGTCCTGGCGGTATTGTGAGCCTTTGTCGCGATAAGCGCTGTAACAGAGTTCATACACATAATTCCAGGCCTGGCTTTGCGGCTGGAAAATTTCATTAATATTCGGCGCCCGCACTGCTTTGGCCCGCGAGGCGCGGATCTTCAGCCCTGGCAGCGGAGTCCAGTCCAGACCTGCAGTCCAGCTGTGATTGGTGCCGGCCAGATTGTATTTGGCCGTCCGCCAGGCGGCGTTGACGTCCAGCTGCTCAGCCATCAACAAATCACTCAGCAACGGCACTCTGAGTTCGGCAAACAATTCAGACACATGATAGCGTCCGGTTTGTGGCAAGGCGCGGTAGTTCATCGCGCCAATCCCGGCAAGCTGCACATCGGACGGCGTCGATTCACTGCGTTCGCGCCGATGTTCAACACCTGCCGCTAACCCGACATTGCCAGCCGGCAGACTGAATACGTTGCCATCGAGGCTGGCACTGAGCACACTTTGGGTCATTTTTTCCTGTGCCTGATGCGGGTCCAGTTTCAGATAACGCATCGCTTCGCTGCTGAGCGGCTGAAATACGTTCACCGGCACACACCCGGTACTACACAAACGGGTCTGGTAGGTTTCAGGGTCGGTATAACTGCCCCACACCGCCTTTTGCCAGTGCTCCTCGTTGTAATCATTGAGGATGGTATTGTCGAGTCTGGTCTGACCGTGCTGCGCCGACACCTGCCAGCGATAGTCACCGGCCAGTGTGCCTTCCAGTCCCAGCACCGCCTGATACAAGTCATACGCATAATCACTGCCTTGCTGGCCCATTTCCGGAAAATGACCAGCAAAAAACAAGCCTTGTCCGGTGCGGGCCACTTCCGCCCGTTGTGCAGCATTATAAAAGACATAATCGGCAGGTAAGCGTGTCACGCCATATTCGACCAACGGTGCCACCCGGCTTTCGGAATCGGTATGGACATATTTCAGATCGGCGGACAGCGTGAGATCGGGCTGCAACTCTTGCTGGTACAACAAGTTAAGATTGAGTTTGTCTTCCGGCACTGCCAGACGCGCCCATTCATAACGTGAATAAAACTGGCCATAGTCGTCACGCAGCCCAACACCGGCGAGTGAATAGCTGGTGTCATCGGTCACCCGCACACCATCAGGTAACATTGCGACAGAATTACCCTGAGCATCCTGCCGGAAGATCCGGTCGCCTTGCAGGTAACTACGCTGATTACTGTTATACATCGAGACAAAACGGCCCAGCAGATATTTCGGGCTGGCGGTTTTGTCCGGATTGGTCAGATACGATAAATCATTGGCAACATAATCCCTGTCACGCCCTTCAATGGCTTTGCTGCTGTGATAGCTCAGGTGATAGATCAGATTGCCATCGGCGATGTCCTGACCATGCGTCAGGCTCAGATAAGCCCGCAGGCCATCGCCTGCCGCAGCGCCGGAATAAGACGTGGTCAGTGCGGTGCCGCTAAACTGGTGCTTCAGAATGATGTTCACCACACCAGATACCGCATCGGCGCCATAAATTGATGATGCGCCCCCGGTCAGCACATCCACCCGTTCAATCAGCGCAGTCGGGATCGATGACACATCGACAATGCTGGTCCCCGGGATCGCCGGCACGTGGCGCTTGCCATTGACCAACACCAGCGTCCGTGTAGCGCCAAGGCCACGTAAATCCTGGGTACTGGTGCCGGCATAACCGCCGGTATTCGATGTTTGCGGACCATTGGCCGGGATCATCGCCGGCAACTGGTTCAGCAACTGATTGACGTTGACCGTACCAGATTTGACGATATCGTCACTGCTGATACTGACCACCGGGGTATGGGTTTCCAGATCCGCCCGGCGAATACGGCTGCCGGTCACAGCAATCCGTTCAACGCCGGACTTGGTCTCAGCGTCTGCTTTTGTCTCGATTGGAGTTGGGTTTTGTTGCTGCGCCTGCAGCTGCGGCGCCAGCGCGATCACCAGCGCACAAAGCGTAAATCTGGGGACAGAGGACATTGACTGTTGCATGGGTTGTTCCTGGAGTTGTTATTATCAGGCGCCGGGCGCAGACCCGGCACAGGCTGTTTTTTCAGCAATTCTGTGATAACAAACGACTGCAACACCCAACAGTGGCAAAGGCATGAGTCACCGATAGGAAGGCATCAGCGACGTTCAATTTACCTTTTATAGGTAATTTTTTTATTCTGGGGAATCGCCAAAGCGATTAATCGGCAAAAAGCACCAGGCCAGTCTGTTGACTGGCCTGGAGGCAAACTACATCGTACTGAAGTTCTTCAGGTTAACGCAGCGGTGACGCATTGGCGGCACCGCGAAATACCGCATTGATATACAACAAGTGCATGCCATCGACATAAGCGCGGAAATTGGGCTCCTGGGTAAAGGCGATAATTTGACCACGCCCCAGTTCCTGCACCATCACCACGGCTTTTTGGGCGATTTGCAGCCGGTTTTCATCCCAGACGAAGCCGCCCGCCAACACTTTATCGGCACTATCAAAAGTCACGACGTTGCGACCCTGATCAATCGACAGCGGTGTATAAATCTGGTTGCCGACATAAATGGTTTTTACCTGTGGCGGCACTGCAGCCGTCAGCCAGTGGTTTTGGTCCACGCGGGCATTGGCCAAAAAGCCCGGTACCCAATCCGGATCGGCCTGCCAGGGTTCCAATAGCTTCTGATAATCCGATTCAGCTTTCAGCAAAGTACCAGGCACCTGACTCTTGTCCTGCGGCTTTTTCCGCTCGCTGGTTTTATATTCCTGTTTACTGGCCAACAACGGCTCTTTGCCTTGTAGCAACCATTCATTGGCATTACCCAGCGCAATCAGCACGCCACCACGCTGCACAAACTGCCGCAGCAATTGTTGGCCGCGTTCACCCAATGCGCTCTGGTAGCCGGCGCGTGACGACGGCAGGATCAGCACGTCGTAACCTTGTAATGCTGATTGCAGCATCTGCGCTGGACGTAATGCCGTGACCGGATAACCGATAAAACGTTCCAGCACAAAACGGGCACTGCCGGCGCTGAGCGCGTCCGTCGGTTCGTCCCATGCCATCGCGATGTTCACTCTGGGGATCAGTTTCACCTGCCCGGAGCCAAAATTCGGCCCGTCCAGCACCCAACTACTGCTGATCCCTTCCACCCGCGCGCCGGAGCGACCGGCCAACTCGCCAATCTTTTCGGCCAGGCCCGGGTTATCCGCGTTACTGAGGATCAAGGTGCCGGCCGGATATTGGTTGCCATTCTGATGGGTGAAAGCCACGTCCGCGCTTTTAACTTTGAATCCCTGTTGCAAGGCTGCGCTCATCAACCGCGCGGCGGCCATGTCGCCCCAGGGCACCAGATATCCGTAGGCTGCATCGGTTTGGCTGACCCGCCCCGGGATGATAGTTTCAGGCCCAACTGCAGCAGCGCTGACATCCACAGCATTACTGCAGCGGTTCACCGTCAGGTTATACATTTGCGGTAACGACCAGGCCGTCACGTCGTAAATCTGGTCCGGCAGATTGTTGGCGCGGCGCTCTTCCTGCTGTTTGATAAATTTCGCATCCATCGGCACTGAGTCATCCAGCACGGCGCGGATCAGCTGATATGTCGGCTGTGCGGTATTCACCAGATAGGCACCGGCCTGATAGGACTGGCCACAGGCACGGAAATCCTCCTGCGCCTGCTCTACCCGGATGCCGTGCTGCGTTAACACGCCCATCAGTTTCTGATGACCGGCTTTATCGCGAGTGGCCGGAAAAATATAACTACCGATGCCGTCTTTATTGCCCTGTTTCAGCGCCTGCTGCCGGTACTGATAAAAACGCTGCAGCAGCTCTTTGCGTTTTGCGGCGGCGGTTTCGAGGGTTGCGCTATAAGCAATAAAGTTACGCTGCACCCCATCCGCATAAGTGACCACAGAGCCATCTTGTTTGCGATAGGCATGACCGCGCGCTGATCCCATCTCATAGGTCATTGCAATGCTGCCGTGATACAGCGGCCAGCTGGCCCCATAACCGGGGAAAAATGCATCAAAGATTTCGCGGGTAAAATAGTCGTAACCGAGCTCATCAAACTTTTTCGCATTGTTCTGACCGAACCACTGCAGCGTGTCACGTTGTGACGGAAAAATAAACGGATTGTACGGCTCTGCTTCCGGGCTGAAATAATAACTCTGGTCGCCGCCCATCTCGTGCGAATCTACGTAGACCAACGGGAACATCTGCTGCAAACGTTTCACTCGCTGTTGAATTTCTGGCTGGGTCAGTGAGATCCAATCCCGATTCATATCAAACAGATAGTGATTGGTACGGCCACTGGGCCAGGGTTCGTTATGCTCGGCCGAAAAACGGTCAGCTGAATGCTGCAGACCGGCAGTGGCGTAATAACGGCTGACAAATCGATGATGGCCATCCGGGTTTTGCAGCGGTTCGATATACA
>Ga0114942_1000578_pt1 | contig 10374 bp, 3 predicted proteins | sample LowerColdCreek_FD_88674 | JGI IMG/M metagenome (GOLD analysis project Ga0114942, IMG submission 88674) | Groundwater microbial communities from Cold Creek, Nevada to study Microbial Dark Matter (Phase II) - Lower Cold Creek | ecosystem: Environmental > Aquatic > Deep subsurface > Groundwater ... | reverse complement strand
GGGGAGCGGCATCTGCTGGCCTGCATGCGCTACATCGAGCTCAATCCCGTCCGCGCCGGTTTGTGCGCGCAAGCTTGGGAGTGGAAGTGGTCCAGCGCGTCCCACCACCTGGGGCTGGTCCGCAACGTGCTAGTGACGGAGCACCCCCTGTACTGGCAACTGGGCAACACCCCGTTCGAGCGGGAGCATGCCTACCGTGAGTTTCTTGGCGACGGTGTCCCGGTGGCGGAGCGGGTGCTCTTCACCGAGGCCGTGCTGCGGGGGAGGCCGGTCGGCAGTGAGTCTTTCCTGCAGGCGCTGGTTGCAGGGCACGCCGCCGTTGCGCAGCGACGCCCGCGTGGCCGGCCGCGAAAACCCGCTGGTCCGGCGGCTGTTTGACTGTGGCCCTATTTAATCCGCCCCCAGTGATTTCGCGTTTATAAATAGACTCTGACCCCATTTTATTGGGTTGCTGTGCTCTTCATGCTGCGGTAACCTCCCACTCCGTTGTGTTCCAGGAGGGTGCCATGAGCCACGCCGCGCAGATTCAGTCCGAACTTCAAGACCTCGCCGAACATGGGCTCTACCGGCCGTCGAATGAAAAGGACGCCTGCGGCCTCGGATTCGTGGCTCATATCAAGGGCCAGAAGGCGCACAACATCGTCCAGCAGGGCCTGAAGATTCTCGAGAACCTGGACCACCGCGGCGCGGTCGGTGCCGACAAGCTGATGGGCGACGGCGCCGGCATCCTGATCCAGATTCCCGACGAGTTCTACCGCGAGGAGATGGCCAAGCAGGGCGTCGATCTGCCGCCGCCCGGCGAGTACGGCGTCGGCATGATCTTCCTGCCCAAGGAAGCTGCCTCCCGCCTGGCCTGCGAGCAGGAACTCGCACGCGCCATCAAGGCCGAAGGGCAGGTCCTGATCGGCTGGCGCGACGTGCCGGTGGACCTCGACATGCCCATGTCGCCCACCGTGCGCGAGAAGGAGCCGGTGATCCGCCAGATCTTCATCGGCCGCGGCCAGGACATCATCGTTCCCGACGCGCTGGAGCGGAAGCTCTACGTCATCCGCAAGACCGCCTCCAGCGCCATCCAGGCGCTGCACCTCACGCACAGCCGCGAGTACTACGTGCCGTCGATGAGCTGCCGCACGGTCATCTACAAGGGCCTGCTGCTGGCCGACCAGGTGGGCAAGTACTACAAGGACCTGGCTGACCCGCGCGTCACGTCCGCCATCGCTCTGGTCCATCAGCGCTTCTCCACCAACACCTTCCCGGAGTGGCCGCTGGCCCACCCCTACCGCATGGTCTGCCACAACGGCGAGATCAACACGGTCAAGGGCAACTTCAACTGGATGCGCGCCCGCGAAGGCGTCATGAAGTCGCCGGTGCTGGGCGACGACCTGCAGAAGCTCTACCCCATCAGCTTCGAGCACCAGTCCGACACGGCCACCTTCGACAACGCCATCGAGCTGCTGACGATGGCCGGCTACCCGCTCGCGCACGCGGCCATGATGATGATCCCGGAAGCCTGGGAACAGCACGAAGGCATGGACGAGCGCCGCCGCGCGTTCTATGAATACCACGCCGCCATGATGGAGCCCTGGGACGGCCCCGCCGCGATGGCTTTCACCGACGGCCGCCAAGTCTGTGCCGCGCTGGACCGCAACGGCCTGCGCCCGGCCCGCTACTGCATCACCGACGACGACCTCGTCGTCATGGCGTCCGAGTCCGGCGTGCTGCCCATCCCCGAGAGCAAGATCGTCAAGAAGTGGCGCCTGCAGCCCGGCAAGATGTTCCTCATCGACCTGGAGCAAGGCCGCATCGTCGACGACGAGGAGCTGAAGAACCAGTTCGCCAACGCGCGCCCCTACCGCCAGTGGATCGAGAACGTCCGCGTCAAGCTGGACGACATCACTGTCACCGCAGAAGCTGCACGCCCGAACTCCGCCACCTCGCTGCTGGACCGCCAACAGGCCTTCGGCACGACGCAGGAAGACATCAAGTTCCTGCTCGCGCCCATGGCCGCCAATGGCGAAGAGGGCATCGGCTCCATGGGCAACGACTCGCCGCTGGCGGTGTTGTCCAGCAAGAACAAGCCGCTCTACAACTACTTCAAGCAGTTGTTCGCCCAGGTCACGAACCCGCCGATCGACCCGATCCGCGAGAACATCGTGATGTCGCTGAACAGCTTCATCGGCCCCAAGCCGAACCTGCTGGACATCAACGCCATCAACCCGCCGATGCGCCTGGAGGTCAGCCAGCCCGTGCTGGACTTTGACGACATGGCGCGCCTGCGCGGCATCGCGGTGCCGACCAATGGCAAGTTCAAGTCCATCGAGCTGGACATCACCTACCCGCGTGAATGGGGCCGTGCCGGCGTCGAAGCGCAGCTCGCTTCGCTGTGCGCCTCGGCAGTGGACGCGATCAAGTCCGGCCACAACATCCTCATCATCACGGACCGCCACGTCAGTGCCGACCGTGTCGCCATCCCCGCGCTGCTGGCCCTGTCCGCCGTTCATCACCATCTGGTGCGTGAAGGCCGGCGCACGACGGCCGGTCTGGTCGTCGAGACGGGCACCGCGCGCGAGGTGCACCACTTCGCCGTGTTGGCCGGTTATGGCGCCGAGGCCGTTCACCCCTACCTCGCGCTGGAAACGCTCGAGGCCATGAAGGACGAGCTGCCTGCCAAGCTGACGGCCGAGCAGGCCCGCTACAACTACATCAAGGCCGTGGGCAAGGGTCTGTCCAAGATCATGTCCAAGATGGGCATCTCGACCTACATGTCCTACTGCGGCGCGCAGATTTTCGAGGCCATCGGCCTGAAGGCGGACTTCGTCGAGAAGTACTTCCGCGGCACGCCCACGCAGGTCGGCGGCATCGGCGTGTTCGAGGTCGCCGAGGAAGCCATCCGCATGCACGAGGCCGCCTTTGGTGACGACCCGCTGCTGCAGAGCATGCTGGATGCCGGCGGCGAGTACGCCTGGCGCACCCGCGGCGAAGAGCACATGTGGACGCCGGACGCCATCGCCAAGCTGCAGCACAGCGCGCGCAGCGGCAAGTTCGAAACCTACAAGGAATACGCCCAGATCATCAACGACCAGAGCAAGCGCCACATGACGCTGCGCGGCCTGTTCGAGTTCAAGTTCGACCCGTCCAAGGCCGTGCCGCTGGAAGAGGTCGAGTCGGCCGCCGACATCGTCAAGCGCTTCGCCACCGGTGCCATGTCGCTGGGCTCCATCTCCACCGAAGCCCACGCCACGCTGGCCGTCGCGATGAACCGCATCGGCGGCAAAAGCAACACGGGTGAGGGCGGCGAAGACCCGGCCCGCTACCGCAACGAGTTGAAGGGCATCAAGATCACCGGCGGCGCCAAGATCGGCGACGTGCTGGGCCACAAGATCATGGAGGCCGACTACGAGCTGAAGGAAGGCGACAGCCTGCGCTCCAAGATCAAGCAGGTCGCGTCGGGCCGCTTCGGTGTCACGACCGAATACCTCGTCAGCGCCGACCAGATCCAGATCAAGATGGCCCAGGGCGCCAAGCCCGGCGAAGGCGGTCAGCTGCCCGGCGGCAAGGTGTCCGAGTACATCGGCATGCTGCGCCACTCGGTGCCGGGTGTGGGTCTCATCAGCCCGCCGCCGCACCACGACATCTACTCCATCGAGGACCTGGCCCAGCTCATCCACGACCTGAAGAACGTCAACCCCCGTTCGGACGTGTCGGTGAAGCTGGTGTCCGAAGTGGGCGTGGGCACCATCGCCACCGGCGTGGCCAAGGCCAAGGCTGACCACATCGTCATCGCCGGCCACGACGGCGGCACGGGCGCCTCGCCCTGGTCGTCCATCAAGCACTGCGGCACGCCGTGGGAGCTGGGCCTGGCCGAGACGCAACAAACGCTGGTGGTGAACCGCCTGCGTGGCCGTGTGCGCGTGCAGGCCGACGGCCAGATGAAGACCGGCCGCGACGTCGTCATCGGCGCGCTGCTGGGCGCCGACGAGTTCGGCTTCGCCACCGCACCGCTGGTGGCCGAGGGCTGCATCATGATGCGCAAGTGCCACCTGAACACCTGCCCGGTGGGTGTGGCGACTCAAGACCCGGTGCTGCGCAAGAAGTTCACCGGCCGCCCTGAGCACGTCGTCAACTACTTCTTCTTCGTCGCTGAAGAGGCGCGCCAGATCATGGCCCAGCTCGGCGTGCGCAAGTTCGACGAACTGATCGGTCGCTCTGACTGGCTGGACACCAAGAAGGCCATCTCGCACTGGAAGGCCAAGGGCCTGGACTTCGCCCGCATTTTCCACCGCCCCAGCGTGCCGGCCGACGTGGCCCGCATCCACAACGACGTGCAGGACCATGGCCTGGACAAGGCGCTGGACGTCAAGCTCATCGAGAAGTGCCTGCCCGCCTTCGAGAAGGGCGAGAAGGTGCAGTTCATGCAGGAAGTGACCAACGTGCGCCGCACGGTGGGTGCCATGCTGTCGGGCGAACTGATCCGCCGCAAGCCCGAGGGCCTGCCCGACCACACCATCTTCATCCAGATGGAAGGCACGGGCGGCCAGAGCTTCGGCGCCTTCCTGGCGCACGGCATCACCTTCTATCTGATCGGTGATGCCAACGACTACACCGGCAAGGGCCTGTCGGGCGGCCGCGTCGTCGTGCGCCCCAGCATCGACTTCCGCGGCGACGCGACGAAGAACATCATCGTCGGCAACACCGTGCTGTACGGCGCGACGCGCGGCGAGGCCTTCTTCCGTGGCGTGGCCGGCGAGCGCTTCGCGGTACGCCTGTCGGGTGCCACGGCGGTCGTTGAAGGCACCGGCGACCATGGCTGCGAGTACATGACCGGCGGCACCGTTGCCGTGCTCGGCAAGACCGGCCGCAACTTCGCTGCAGGCATGAGCGGCGGCATCGCCTACGTGTTTGATGAGGACGGCCACTTCGCTAAGCGCTGCAACACCAGCATGGTGTCGCTGGAGAAGCTGATGTCCGCGCAGGAGCAGGAGGCGCAAGTCGACAAGGCCATCTGGCACCGCACCAAGGCCGTGGACGGCGTGGACCGCGAGGCGCAGACCGACGAAGCCATCCTGCGCAAGCTGCTGGAAGACCACCATCGCTGGACCGGCAGCCAGCGTGCGCGCGACATCCTCGACCACTGGGCCGAGGCACGCACCAAGTTCATCAAGGTGTTCCCGAACGAATACCGCCGCGCGCTGGGTGAGCTGAACGCCGCCAAGCAAGCCGCCACCACCATCGCTCAGGCCAAGGCGCCTGCAGCAGCAGCCAAGGTCTGAGGAGCAAGGACATGGGGAAAGTCACCGGCTTCATGGAGTACGAGCGTCTGGAAGAGGGCTATGAGCCCGCTCCGGTTCGTCTGAAGAACTACAAGGAATTCGTCATCGGCCTGATCGTCGAGCAGGCCAAGCAGCAGGGCGCCCGCTGCATGGACTGCGGCACGCCGTTCTGCAACAGCGGCTGCCCGGTCAACAACGTCATCCCGGACTTCAACGACCTGGTCTACAAGGGCCGGCCGGACGACTGGAAGAACGCAATCACCGTTCTTCACAGCACCAACAACTTCCCCGAGTTCACCGGCCGCATCTGCCCCGCACCTTGCGAGGCAGCCTGCACGCTGAACGTCAATGACGACGCGGTGGGCATCAAGTCCATCGAGCACGCCATCATCGACCGCGCCTGGGCCGAGGGCTGGGTCCAACCGCAGCCGCCCAAGGTCAAGACCGGCAAGAAGGTCGCCGTCGTCGGCGCCGGTCCTGCCGGCCTGGCTGCAGCCCAGCAGCTGGCGCGCGTGGGCCACAGCGTCACCGTGTTCGAGAAGAACGACCGCGTCGGCGGCCTGCTGCGCTACGGCATCCCTGACTTCAAGATGGAGAAGTCCCACATCGACCGCCGCGTCGAGCAGATGAAGGCCGAGGGCGTCGAGTTCCGCACCGGTGTGCTCATCGGCGCGATGCCGGAAGGCAGCAAGGTCACCAACTGGGCGACGCAGACCATCAGCGCCGACGAGTTGAAGGCGCAGTTCGACGCCGTCGTGCTGACGGGCGGCTCCGAGCAATCGCGCGACCTGCCCGTGCCGGGCCGCGACCTGGCGGGCGTGCACTTCGCGATGGAGTTCCTGCCGCAGCAGAACAAGGTCAATGCCGGCGACAAGCTGAAGAACCAGCTCCGCGCCGATGGCAAGCATGTCATCGTCATCGGCGGTGGCGACACCGGCAGTGACTGTGTGGGCACCAGCAACCGCCACGGCGCCAAGAGCGTGGTGCAGTTCGAGCTGATGCCCCAGCCGCCGGAAGTGGAAGACCGCCCGCTGACCTGGCCCTACTGGCCGATCAAGCTGCGCACCTCGTCCAGCCACGAAGAAGGCTGCGAGCGCGAGTTCGCCATCGCCACCAAGGAATTCATCGGCGAGAAGGGCAAGCTCACCGGCGTCAAGACCGTGCGCCTGCAATGGCAGGGCGGCAAGATGACCGAGGTCGAAGGCAGCGAGCAGATCCTGAAGGCCGACCTCGCGCTGCTGGCCATGGGCTTCACCGCCCCGGTCGCGACGGTGCTGGAAGCCTTCGGCGTGGACAAGGACCAGCGCGGCAACGGCAAGGCCTCGACCGAAGGCGCGAACGCGTACAAGACCAATGTCGACAAGGTCTTCGCAGCCGGCGACATCCGCCGCGGCCAGAGCCTGGTGGTGTGGGCCATCCGCGAGGGGCGTCAGGCCGCCAGGGCGGTGGATGAGTACCTGATGGGGGCGAGCACGCTGCCGCGCTGAAGAGCGCATGCTTGCGACGCTGCCCGGCCGCGAAGCAGCGATCGGGCAGCCCCGCCAAGCGAAATGCCAGTCAGTTGAAGCTGACTGGCATTTTTGTTGGCTCCTCGCTGCCGACCATTCCGGTCTTGCGAAGCCAGAGGCTGGCATGGCCGCCTTGAGCGGCCATGCCTCGCCTCAATTGTTGACCTGGATCTCTCGCCAGTTCAGGCGTTGCAGCCCAAGATTGGGAGAGGGACGCAACTCGTTCGAACAGGTTTTGCCGTTGTCGATGCTGCAGACAATTTTTGGAGGTTTCGGCTTCTCCTCCTCACCTGCTTCCGTGACCTTCTTTTCCTGAATGATTTGCACGTCGACAACGACGCCATCTGGTGGGCTTGAATAGCACGATGCGCCCGTGCCTTTCAAGGCGCAAGTCCCCGTACCCAGGTCGAGCGCATACACGCGGCTGCTGCCGTTGGGAGAGCACGCGTCTCCAGAGCTGGGGGCGGTGGCGGCAAACGCGACGGTGCCGAAGTACGAGGACGGATCCGACAAGACCCGCCAACCCTGCCCGCCGGCAGCCACGCCCAGATCCACGTACCAGCCCACCTCCTTGCGAAGGTCGAGGGCGATCTTGGCGTTAAGGTCGGTGAGCTGCCGCATCTTTGCGACGGTCAACGGGAAGGTCACACCGCTGGGAAGGTCCGACTTCTTGCCTCCCACCGTGCCGTCGTTGCTGAAGGCGGCATTCGTGCCGTCGAGGATGGCGAAGAAGCGTTGCGCCTGGCTGCTGTTGAGATCGCTCGGGTCCAGCAGGCGCCCCGTGCTCACGGTGATGTAGCGCCGGTTGGTGCCCGGTTGCACGACGGGCAGGGGCTTGCTGGTGATGGGGAGGATGTTGCCGTCCGAACCGGTCAGCGTGGCGAACTTCACGGGCTCCGGGTAGACACTGGTACCGGACACGTCCAGGCGCCACACGTTGCCCATCAAGTCGCCGCCATAGATGGTGTCGGCCGTGCCGTCACTCGCGTCCAGCATGAGGGCGTTGATGTGCGCGAGGCCAGCCTGGTTGGTCGAGGAGCAGCTGCTGCAAGGCGTTGCGACCTTCTCCAGCAGAGCGCCCGTGCGCGGGTTGATGAAGAAGAAGTAGCCCTTGCCATCGCGGTTGTTGTAGCCGGAACCGGCGACGACTACCCAGCCGTACTTGCGCGTCTTGACGACGACCGGCTGGCCATAGGTGTAGCCCAGGTCGCCGTCGCTGTCGGTGAACTCCCACATGACCTTGGTGGCCGCTTCGGTCTCGCGTGCGACGCCTTCGGCCTTGTCCGTGATCGTCGACGGCTTGGTGATGTCGAGCGCGTAGAGCGCCTTGCCACCCTTGCCGAGTCCGCCCACCAGCAAGGTGCGCCAATCCGTACCGGTGCCGCCCGATGTGCGGCCCAGGTCGATGTCGGCGGCCAAGGGTGGGGCATCAACCAGGAACTTGTGCGTGAAATCCGGGTTGCCGACGTGGGCCAGGCCATTGGTGTTGGGCGTCGACGTCGGTCCATTGAAGGTGGCGCTGGGGATGTAGGAGAAGACTTCCTTGCCGGCATCGGCGCCGGTCAGGCTGCCATTGATGGCGTGCACCATGCCGGAGTTGGTGCCAGCGTAGACCATCGGCGTGCGGCTGGCGAAATCGGACTTGAACTTGCTGTAGCCGGGATTCGTCACGCTGGAATAGGGCGCTGCGGGCGGTCCCACCGGGCGGGCTTTGGCGTTCACGACGTCACCGACCAGGCCAGCACGGTCTCGGTAGGCTTTCGTCGAGCCGGTCGCTGTGGAGGACCGCTCGTGGGTGCGGTCGCCGCGCAGGTAGTTCAGGTAGTTGAGCCGGTCGTCGCCGCTGACGTAGGACGTGTTCAAGCTGCTCGACTGGGTCGAGGCGATCTTGTCGCTGCGGAACGGCACCCCGACCTTGCTGCTGGTGTTGTAGGTGACGATGTTGCGCTTCGTGTCCCAACCGCTGCCTGCCGCCTGCGCGGCCAGGACCTCTGCGAAGCTCCAACGCGTTTGCAGCACAAGTTTGCCGGTCGACTCGTCGAACTTGGCCAGGCTCGCGACGAGGTCTCCCGTCCAGGTCTTGGCATCGAACTTCGTCGCGTACGTGGCGCTACCCAGCGATGAAATCTGCGGCACCGAAGTGACGAAGGACGTGGAGTACGCGCTCAGCTGCGACGAGATGCTGGAAAAGGCGGCCGTGAGCCCCTGCACCATCTGGTCTGGGCGGGCGGCGGTGTAGTAGTTGTCGGGCCTGTCCTGTCCGCCGATGGTGTCGCCGCTGGTGGTCCACCAGCGCTTGTTGGTGGTGAACTGCGTCGCTGTCGCGCTGGCGGGGTCGAAGGTGTCCGGGACGTTGAATCCACCATACTTGGCCGCGAGATAGAACTGCCGGTTGGCCTTGTAACCCCCTTCGAGCACATCCAGCCAGTAGGTCTTGATGGTCTGCTTGCCCGTCAGATCGTCCCGAATATCGGTGGTGTTGGCGTAGTAAGCAAGACCTGCCATCAGATAGCCCGCATTGTTGCTGGGGATCAGCGAGGCGCCGAGGTTTGATATTCCCTGCAAGGTGCCGACTTTGTTGGTCCATTCCACGGCGTTGACATTGTCAGCAGCGACGGCAGTAGGCATTGCCGGCTCACTTGCGCCTGTGGCGCCGGGCAAGTTCCGGTCCGCGTGAGTGTTGACGTCGCCAATCCCGAGAATGAAATTGCGCTGGCAAGAGTATTGGACCGGGTCCCTCCAGTTCGTGATGACCGGAAACCCGTCGAGCATCGTCTTGCGGTTTGCATCGCTGACGCCCGTCAGCGACGACCATTCCGTCACGTTGCCGAGGTTGCGGAAATAGCGCAGCGTGGCGTAATACAACTCGCTCACGTTGTCATAGCGCTTGTAGACGGTGCGGTTGATCTCCCCGAATTTGTTGAGGTAGTTCATCACACCGCTGTCCAGAATCGGTACGGCGGTGGTGCTGCTGGCCGTGGCGTCGGCGCTGATCGGATTGCGGGCCATCACGCCGGTTGTCGAACTCCACTCCGGTAACGGATTGGCAACGTCGGGGCTGCCCGGCACGGGCTGAGTGGGGCCGATGAAGCGCTGCGAAGCCCGCAGGACAGCGCCGTCCCGCTTCAGGTTCGAATCACCCCCTTCGTCGCTCACCAAATAGCCAAAGGCGCTGTAGCGGATCTTGTTGGCGTACTGCTGCATCAAGCCTTCCGGCTTGTAATTGCCATTTTGGTAGGCCACGCAGTTCGATTCGCGACCGACGCTGTTGTCGCATACCTTTACGCGGATGAAAACCTCATATTGAGTATCGAGATTTGCAGTGCCGCTGAAATGTGTGGCCGAGCCACTGTAGCTTGGCGATCCAGATGCGACGGCCATGAAGCGCATCTTGTTGCCATAACTCCAGATGGCAGTGCCGAGGGTTGCCGCGCCGCTGAACGGAGTCGCGCCGGCAATCACCGTGCTGTCGGTGGTGGTGCTGTTCTGGAAATTGTTTGCGGCGGAACCCTGGCCGCTGCTCCACGCCTTCTCAAGAACCGTCAGCTCGGGGGTGTCGATCCAGCGATATCCGCCGGTCAGAGCCCAGCGAAATG
>Ga0114942_1000577_pt1 | contig 10384 bp, 11 predicted proteins | sample LowerColdCreek_FD_88674 | JGI IMG/M metagenome (GOLD analysis project Ga0114942, IMG submission 88674) | Groundwater microbial communities from Cold Creek, Nevada to study Microbial Dark Matter (Phase II) - Lower Cold Creek | ecosystem: Environmental > Aquatic > Deep subsurface > Groundwater ... | reverse complement strand
CGTGGCCCCATCCTGGCCTTGACGAATGGCAATGCCGACCTGAAGGCGGTGGGGCTGGATCGGTTCTTCGTGGGCATCCTCAGCGCGCGCAGCTACGGGCGGGGCAAGCCGCACGTGGACTTCTTCCACACCGGCTGCGACCAGCTCGGCCTGCCGCCGCAAGACGTGCTGCACATCGGCGACGACTGGCGCCTGGACATCGAAGGCGCCCACCAGGCCGGGCAGCCCAGCGCCTGGGTGCACCGCGGTCACACGGCCGCCAAGCCTGCCGACACACCGGTGCGGCCGTGGTTCGAAGGCGCAACGCTGGCCGGCTTGGTCAGTGCGCTCGAAGCCGCTTCTTGAGCGTTCGCAGCAGGCCGCCGAGCAGCGGCACCTTCTCCCAAAGCTCTTCTGCCGCGTCCCAGTAATCGCGGTGGTAAATCACCTTGCCGTCGGGCGCGAAACGCAGGTGGCTGCTGCCGTGGATGAGCATGGGCTTGCCGCGCGCCACGAAGTGGAAGTCCCAGGTCAAGAAGCCCTGCTCGCCTTGGGCAAAGGCGTCGCGCACGACGAAGCGCGGGGCGTCGACGCTTTCAAACATGTGAGCAAAGATGCGCTGCACGGCGGCCAGGCCGCGCACCTCGTTGAAGGGGTCGCGGAAGTAGGCGTGTTCGCCGTACAGCGCGCCCATGCGGGCCACATCGGCGGCTTGCAGCGCCTCGAAGTAGGCGCGCACGGCGTCGATCGGGGCGCTCACAGCTTCGTCCCCTTACGCACGAGCGAAAAGTAGACCCGCGCCGGCAGCAGGCGCAGGGCCTTGAGCATGCGAGTGAAGCGCTTCGGGAAGTGGATCTCGAACTCGCCAGCGGCGTAGCCGTCCAGCATGGCCTGCGCGGCCTGCTCGGGCGTTTGCAGGGCCGGCATGTCGAAGGTGTTCTGCGCCGTGAGCGGCGTGGCCACGAAGCCGGGGTTGACCACGCTGACGCCCAGGCCCTTGGGCTGCAGGTCGAGGTAGAGCACCTCGGCCAGGTTGATGAGTGCCGCCTTGGACGGGCCGTAGGCCAAGGCCAGCGGCAGCCCGCGGTAGCCTGCCACGCTGCTGACGAAGCTGAGGTGCGCGCCGCGACCGCTGGCGCATTGCGCCAGCAGCTGGGCCAGCGTGGCGTCCAGCAAATTCAAGGCGCCTTGGTAGTTGGTTTGCAGCTGCGCCGTGGCGCTGGCCAGGTCGAAGGCGTCGGCGCGCATGGGGCTGTAGGTGCCGGCGCAGTACAGCACCAGGTCCACGCCGCCGGTGCGCGCAACCAGGCCTCGCCAGGCCTCTCGCATCGCGGCGGGGTCGGCCACGTCCAGCGGCAGGGCGATGCCCCCCGGGTGGGCGTCGACGAAGGCTTGCAGTTTGTCGGCGCTGCGGGCGCTGACGGCCACGGTGGCGCCGGCTTGGTGCAAGGCGTGGGCCAGCGCGGCACCGATGCCGGTGCTGGCGCCGACGAGCCAGGCGGTTTTGCCGCGCCAGTCGGTGATCTTGGGATTGAGGGCCATCAGGGTTTGGTGAATGACAGGGTGACCTCGCCCAGGCGGAAGCCGAATTTGCTCATGGTGGCCTTGTTGATCATCACGCGCTCGTCCACCAGCCACATCCAGTCGTCGAACTGCACGTCGTAGGTCTTGCCGTCCACTGGCAGGCGCAAGGTGTACGCCCAGCGCAGCGCGTTGCCGGCGGCCTGGCCCTGGGCCTCGCCGACGACGTCGTCGGCCCGGCCGGTGTAGCGCCCTTGGCCGTGGTGGGTGATGCGCCAGACGCGGCGCTCTTTCGCGCCGTCGCTGTAGACGAAGTCTTCTTCCAACACGCCCTGCTCGCCCTGCCAGGTGCCCCGCAGTTGGACGACGAAGCGGCGTTTGACGACGCCGTTGCGGTCGGTGAACACGCCGTGCGCGGTCATCGGGCCGTTGAAGTACTGGCGCAGGTCCAGCGTGGGCTTTTCGGCGGCGTACTGCTCGACGGTGGGGCTGGCGCAAGCGGCCAACAGGGGCAGGCCCAACAGGGCAAGGCGGCGTTTCATCAGCGGCTCTCCAACACGGCGCGGCTGGGTGCCGCGACGAAAAACTTCCACAACAAGGCCATCGCGGCCAGCTTGAGCAGGCAGGGCAGCAAGGCGTAGACCTGGGCCAAGGCCCGCACCGAGCCGGCGTCGCGCGCGCCCTCTTGGTAGCCCAGCGCTTGCAACAGGGGCAGCGCCAAGCCAGCCGCCAGCGCCAGGTTGAGCTTGCTCATGCCGTTCCACCAGCCGAAGAACGCGCCTTCCGCGCGCCCCGCCAACCCAGCCCCTTGCACCACGCGGGTCAGCATGGCGGCGGGGATGGCGAGATCGGCCCCCACCGCCACGCCGCTGGCCACACAGACCATCAAGAACGGCGTCACATCGCCCGGGCCCAAGAACCCGGCCCACACGAAACTGAGCACGGCCACGCCCATGCCGAGCAGCCAAGCCCGCGCCTGGCCCCAACGGGCCACCGCCCGCAACCACAGGGGCATGGAGACGGCGGCCGCGGCGAAGTAGGCGACCAAGAAGGCGGCCTCGTGCTGCGGGGCTTGCAGCACGTCGCGCACGTAAAACAGCAGCACCGTGGCCGGGATGGCGGCGGCGATGCCGTTCACCGCGTACACCGCCAAGAGCTTGCGGAACGCGGGCGTGCGCCAGGCCAAGCTCCAGCGGGTGGGCTCGCGGTGGGGCGAGGGGGGCGCCTGCAGGCTGAGCAAGAGCATCAGGCCCAGGGCCAGCGTCACGCCCAGCACGGCGGTGGTGACTGGCCAGCCGGCCTGGCTCATCAAGACGCTGGCGGCCAGCACCCCCAGCAGCGAGGCGCCTTCGCGCCAGGCCACCACGCGCGTTTGCGCCGTGGCGTTGCCGCCCAGGCGTGCGCCCCAGGCTTGGTGGCTGACGGTGAGCACGCTGTAGGCGGTGTAGCCCAGCACCAGCATGACGCCCGCCCAAGCCAGCAGCGCCGGCCCCCGCACGGCGGCGGGCGGGAAGAACAAGGCGGCGAAGGCCGCCACCATGAGCAGCGCAGCCCCCACCAGCACGGCCACCAGCACGCGCCGCTGCGCCAGCCAGGCGTCGGTGGCACGGCCAATCCATGGGTCGAGCCCGGCGTCGACCAAGCGCGCGAACAGCAGCAGCGCGCCCAGTTGGGCCAGGGGCACGTCGAAGGCCTGCGCGTAATAGGCCGGCAGGCTCACGTACAGGGGCAGCGCCACGAAGGCCAAGGGCAGGCCCAGGGCGCCGTAGCGCAGGCCGCTCATCCGACGCCGCCCAGCAGCTGGGCGCGCAGCCCGGCCTCAGAGGTTTGTGGGCTGAGCCAAATGCCGAAGAACCAGCGGCTGCCCTCGGCGTCCAGCTGCCCGGGGCGCGCTTGGCCGTTGAACCAGAAGCGGGCGGCCTCGCCCGGGGTGTAGCGCCCCACCAAGCGGTCGCCCTCGTTGACGTCGGGGAAGGCGGCCGTCATGGCCGCCAGCCAGGCCTGGGCCTTGGCGTCGGAGATGTCGCCCTGGCGCCGCATTTCCTTCAGGGAGCGCTCGGCGATCAGCGCGCCCTTCAGCGAGCGGGCGTACACCAGCTCCAGCGCCAGGCTTTGCTTCGTCCAGTCGGCGCCCAAGGGCTCGGGCGCCCAAAGCTTGATGTCGTACACGCGCAAGCCCACGAAGCGCATGCGCCCTTGGCCCCGCGGGGCCATGCCGGCCAATTCGGGCGGCGTGGTCGGGGCTTGCGCGTGCAGGCCCAGGGGCAGCGCGGCCAACAGGCCGAGCAGCGCCCTACGGCTTGCGGAGCGTGAACTGGATGACATCGGTGTTCCCCGTTTCGAAGGCGGCCTCGCAGTAGGCCAGGTAGAACTCCCACATGCGGATGAATTTTTCGTCGAAGCCCTGCTCGCGCACCTGGGGCTCGTGTCGCAGGAAGGCTTCGCGCCAGCGCTTCAGGGTCTCGGCGTAGTCCTGGCCGAAGGCGAACTGGCCCACCACCTCCAGGCCCGCGCGCTCGGCGGCCAGCCGGAACTGCGCGGGGCTGGGCAGCAGGCCGCCCGGGAAGATGTACTGCTGGATGAAGTCGGTGGACTCGCGGTAGCGCGCCCACAGCTCGTCACGGATGGTGATGCTTTGCACGCAGGCCAAGCCGCCAGACTTGAGCTGGCGCGCCACGGTCTCGAAGTAGGCGGGCCAGTACTGCTCGCCCACGGCCTCGAACATTTCGATGGAGACCACCGCGTCGTAGGGCTGGGGGGCGGCGTGGTCGCGGTAGTCCTCCAGGCGCAGGTCGGCGTGCTCGTGCAGGCCGGCCACGTGCAGGCGGGCGCGGGCGTAGGCCAGCTGCTCGTCGCTCAGCGTCAAGCCGGTGGCCTTGGCGCCGAAGTGCCGCGTGGCCAGCTCGGCGATGGCACCCCAGCCGCAGCCGATTTCCAGCAAGCGTTGGCCGGGCTGCAGGTGCAGCTCGCGCAGGGCGCGCTGCATCTTGGCCTCTTGGGCCTCTTGCAGGCTTTGGTGCCGGCCCTCGTCGAACCACGCGCTGCTGTAGTTCATGCTGGGGTCCAGCCACAGCTTGTAGAAGGCGTTGCCCAGGTCGTAATGGGCCACGATGTTCTTGCGGCTGCCTTCGCGCGTGTTGCGGTTGAGCCAGTGCTTGATGCGGTAGGCCAGCGCGCCCCACCAGGTGCCGTAGATGACCGACTCCAGCTCGGCGCGGTTGCGCAAGAACAGCACCAGCAGCGCGGCCAGGTCGGGGCTGCTCCAGTGGCCTTGGATGTAGCTCTCGGCGAAGCCGATGTCGCCCTTCTTGATCGTGGCCTCGGCCAGCGCCCAGTCTTTGATGCGGATGGCCGCGCGCATGCCCTCGGCTTGGCCCACGTGGGCGCTGCTGCCATCGGGCAGTTGCAGGTCCAGGCTGCCGTGCTTCAGGCGCTGCAGCAAGGCAAACACCTGCCGCACGGCGCGCGAGGCGCCGGCCGGGGCCAGCAGGGGCTTGCTCAGGGTGTCGGAAGTCGTCATGGGGTGGAGCGGGTCACGGGTTGAAGGGGCGGCTCGGGCTTGCTGAACCATGGCACGCGTTTGCCCCACAGCAGCAGCGCTTGCCAATGGATGCGGGCGACGACCATCAGGCTGTGTAGGGGCTGGGCCCAGGCCGCGCGGCGCAGCGCCTGCGGCGTGAGGGCCTGCAGCCGGCCGGCCACGGAGGTCTGGATCAAGGGCTGGCCCTGGTCGTCGTCGTGGTCGATGCGGGCGAGCACCTGCGGGGCGTCGCCAACGCGGTGGAAGAAACGGAAGCGGTAGCGGCCCGCCACGTCGCAAAACGGCGAGACGTGGAACACCTTGCGCGCCTGCACCTCGGCGCCGGTGGTCAGGCCGGGGCCTTGCAGCAGGTAGGCGTGGCGTTCGCCAAAGGTGTTGTGCACCTCGGCCACCACGGCGGCGGTGCTGCCGTCTTGGCGCTGGCAGAACCAAAAGCTGACGGGCTTGAAGGCGTGGCCCAGCACGCGGGGGAAGCACTGCAGCCAGACCTCGCCGTCGGCGTCGGTCACGCCTTCGCGCGCCAGCAGCGCCTCCAGCCAGGCCAGCGCGTCGGGGCCGCCGTCGCCGTGGTCGGCGTCGTGGAAGGCGATCCAGCCCCAGCGGTTGCGCGGCAGCACCGGGTCGGGCTGGGTGCGCAGGGTGCGCATGGGCAGCATCAGGAAGCAGCTGGCGTAGGCAAAGCCGTGGCGCTGCGGCGCCAGGCGCAGGTGGCGCACGGGGCCTTGGGCGAGCCAGGCTTGCGCCTTCAGCGGGGCATTCACGCGGGCACCCGCTCCAACTGCGCCAGGGCCGCACGGGCGGCGGTCAGACCGGAGAGCAGCCCGTCTTCGTGGAAGCCGTAGCGCGTCCAGGCGCCGGCAAACCAGATGCGGCCTTCGCCTTGGATCTCGGCCAAGCGGGCCTGGGCGCGCACGGCGCCTTCGTCGAACACCGGGTGGGCGTAGTCGAACTCGCCGATGACCTGCGTGGGCTCGCGCAGCGGGTTCAGGCTCACCACCACGGGCTGCTGCCAGGGCAGCGGCTGCAGCTTGTTGATCAGGTAGTGCAGGCACACGGGCCGTTGGTCTTGCTGGGTCAAGGCCGTGTGGGCCTCGTAGTTCCAGGCGGCCCAGGCGCGGCGGCGCTTGGGCAGCACGCTCACGTCGGTGTGCAGCACGGCGCGATTGGCTTGGTAGCGCAGGGCCGAAAGCAGGCTGGTTTCGCGCGGCAGCGGCGACTCCAGCAGGTGCAGGGCCTGGTCGCTGTGCGTGGCCAGGATGACGGCGTCGAAGGGCTGTGTGCCGGCATCGGTGCGCAGCAGCACGCCCTCGCTTTGGCGCAGCACACCGCGCACCGGTTGGGCCACGTGCACGTGCGGGATGGTCTCGCGCAAACGCGCCACGTACTGGGCCGAGCCACCGGCCACCGTGTACCACTGCGGCCGGTCGGCCACCTGCAGCAGGCCGTGGTTGTGGCAGAAGCGGATCAGCGTGCCGATGGGGAAGCGCAGCATCTGCTCCGTGGGGCAGGACCAGATGCAGGCCACCATGGGCAGCAGGTAGCCGTCGCGGAAGGCGTCACCGAAGCGCTCGCGCCTCAAGAACTCGGCGGTGGGCTCGGCCAGGGCCGCGTCGTCGCCGCGCTCGGCCAGCTCGGTGCAGCGCTTGTTGAAGCGCATCAGGTCGGCCAACATGCCCCAAAAGCGCGGGCGCAGCAGGTTGCTGCGCTGGGCGAACACGCCGTTCAGGTCGGTGCCGCTCCACTCCAGCCCGTTGGCCAGGTTCTGCACCGAAAAGCTCATTTCGCTTTTCGCCACCGGCACCTGCAGGTGCTGGAACAGGTCGCGCAGCAGGGGGTAGGTGCGTTCGTTGAACACCAGGAAGCCGGTGTCCACGCCGTGCGTGACGCCGTCGAGCGTGACCGGCACGGTGTTGGCGTGGCCGCCCAGGCGGGCGTCGGCCTCGAACAGCGTGACCTCGGCCGCGCCGGCCAGCGCATGGGCCGCGCCCAGGCCCGTGATGCCCGCACCCACCACCGCCACGCGCGGCAAGCGGCCGCTGCGCGGCGCTTGCTGGCGGCGCTGGTGCAGCCAGGGCAGCAGTTGCGCGGCGTGCGCCTGCGGGCCGCGGTCGGGCGCGGCCTCGCGGCGCAATGCGCCCACAGCGGGCGCCGCCGTTGCGCTCAAGGCTTGGCCTCCAGGGCCTTTTCCAGCGCCGCCACCAGGGCCTTGCTGTCCGGCGTGGTCACCGAGCCGAAGGCCTCGATCACCTTGCCGTCACGGCCCACCAGGTACTTGTGAAAGTTCCAGCGCGGGGCGCTGTCGCTTTGGCGGATCAGGTCGGTAAACAACGGGTTCTGGTCGGGCAGGCCGGGCTTGACGACCGACTTCGCGAACATCGGGAACTTCACGTTGAAGGTGTTTTCGCAGAAGTCGGCGATTTCTTTGTTGCTCTTGGGCTCTTGGCTGCCGAAGTCGTTCGACGGGAAGCCCAGCACCGTGAAGCCACGGCCGCTGTACTTGGCCTGCAAGGCCTCCAAGCCCGCGTACTGCTTCGTGAAGCCGCAGTAGCTGGCCGTGTTCACCACCATCAGCACCTGGCCGCTGTACTGGCACAGGTTCTGCGGCGCTTCGTCTTGCAGGCGCAGCTGCGTGCGGTTGAGCAAGGCGGGGCAGGCCGCGGCGCCGGCGGCAGGCGCCGCGGTTTGGGCTTGCACGGCGGCGGGCGCCATCAGGCCCCAGGCCAAGGCCGCAACCAACAAGCACGAGGCCCCAGCACCACCGAGGGCGCGCTGAGCTTGGACAGAAAGAGCGTTCATGGCGTTTTGTCCTGGTCAAAAATGGGATGTCGGGGTAAATTACAGCACATTGTCCAGCTAAGAACAACTTTGTCCAAGACATACAGCGAACAATTCAGCGCCGCCGACCCCCAGCCTGGCACCGAGTCGCCGGCGGGCACGGCGGTGGGTTTGGGCATTGCGGCGGTCGAACGGGACACCGGCTTGTCCAAAGACCTGCTGCGCGTGTGGGAGCGACGGTACGGCTTCCCGCAGCCGATGCGCGACGCGCAGGGCGAAAGGATGTACCCGCCCGATCAAGTGCAGCGCCTGCGCCACATCAAGCGCCTGTTGGACGCCGGCAGCCGGCCCAGCCACGTGGTGGCCTTGCCCGCCGCCACGCTGCTGCAGCGCCTGCAAGACCTGCAGCCCAGCCCGGCGCCCGAGCGCGGCGCGCCGTCGGCCACGGTCACCCATGCCTTTTTGGACGAATTGCTGGCCCCGCTGCTGAACCACGAGCTGTACCTGCTGCAAGAGCGCCTGCAAACGCAGCTGCTCAAGCGCGGGCTGAGCAACTACGTCATCGAGGTGCTGGCGCCGCTGATCGGCCGCGTCGGCCACCTGTGGACCCTGGGCCAGGTGCAGATCTACGAGGAGCACCTGTTCACCGAGGTGGTGCAGCAGCAGCTGCACCGCGCCATCGCCATGCTGCCGGCGCACGAACGCCAAGAGCGCCCGCGCGTGCTGCTCAGCACCACGCCGGGCGAAGAGCACGGCCTGGGCCTGCTGATGGCGCAGGCCTTGTTGTCGCTGTCGGGGTGTCAATGCATCTCCTTGGGCCTGCAAACCCCGCTGGATGAAATGGTGCGCGCGGCGCGCAACCACCGGGTGGACGTGCTGGCCTTGAGCTTCTCGGCTTACGCGTCGGCGGCCGCGGTGGATGCAGCCATCGCCCACCTGCTGGCCGCCCTGCCCGAGTCCGTGGAGCTGTGGGTGGGCGGGCAATCGGCCGCTTTGCGCCGCGTGCAGCCCCGCCCCGCGCGCCTGCGCGTGCTCAGCGACCTGGCCGCCCTGGCCGACACCGTGCGCATCTGGCGCGAAGGCTGACGCGTATACACGGGCATCCCCCGAGGCAAACCGCCCCGGGCCACAATGAACGCCTCCCCCGACCGCCCCTGCACGACCATGCTGTACCCCGAGCTCTTCCGTCAACTCGAAGCCGTTCGCTGGAACATGGAGAAGGACATCCCCTGGGACCAGTTCGACCCCAGCCGGCTGACCGACGAGCAGGCGCAGACCATCAAGATGAACGCCATCACCGAGTGGGCGGCGCTGCCGGCCACCGAGATGTTCCTGCGCGACAACCGCGACGACAGCGACTTCTCCGCCTTCATGTCGGTGTGGTTCTTCGAAGAGCAAAAGCACAGCCTGGTGCTGATGGAGTACCTGCGCCGCTTCCGGCCCGACCTGGTGCCCACCGAACAAGAGCTGCACGAAGTGCGCTTCGAGTTCGACCCCGCCCCGGCGCTGGAAACCCTGATGCTGCATTTCTGCGGCGAAATCCGCCTCAACCACTGGTACCGCCGCGCGGCCGAGTGGCACACCGAGCCGGTCATCAAGGCCATCTACGAAACCCTGGCGCGCGACGAAGCCCGCCACGGCGGCGCCTACCTGCGTTACATGAAGCAGGCCATGAACCGCTTTGGCGACGAAGCCCGCGCCGCCTTCGCCAAAGTGGGCGTGCTGATGGCCAGCGCCCGCCGCACCGCACAAGCCCTGCACCCCACCAACCTGCACGTGAACGCCAAGCTGTTCCCGCGCGACACGGTGCAAAGCCGCCTGCCCGACCCGGCCTGGCTCGAAGCCTGGCTGGACAAGCAAATCCAGTTCGACGCCGTGTGGGAAACCAAGGTCGTCGAGCGCATCCTGCACAACCTCAGCCTGCTGATGGAGCGCAGCTTTGCCAGCGTGCAAGAGCTGAACCGTTTCCGCAAAGAGGTCACCGCCAAGCTGGGCACACCGCCCTCGCCCCTGGCCCAGACCTGAGCCTTCCCGCCATGAAAAAAAGCCCGGCGCTGCCGGGCCTTTTGCTTGGGTGCACTTGGATTCAAATCATGTGCTTGCGCTTGTAGATCAGCAGAGCAAAGCAACCCACCGCCACCACCGCACCTGACAAGAACTGTGCGCTGGCCAGATGGCCGATCTGGTACAGCAAGTCCGTACCGACGAGCTGCCAGATCTGAGCAAGGTCCATTTGCTCGACCCGCAGTGAGCTGCCAATCGCCGCCTTCGCCTGCGCGGGGTTGCCGAAGAAGAAGGCCTGGTTCGCACCCTGGGCATGGCCTTCCAGCCAGGCCCGCACCGGGCCGCGCGTGGCAGGCAGATTGGCCAGCAGCACACCGGCCAGGGCCACGGCTGCTACCCCCCAGCGCTTCAGCCAGGCCGAGGCCACCATCAGTACCAGCAGCGCGGGCAGCAGCCACAGCAGGAACAGCGGTATGCCGGCCGCCAGGCGCGCTAACCCGGGCAGCAGGAGGATGACCACGTCGCCCCACTGCACCTGGGCCAAGCCAGCTAGGCCCAGCAGCT
>Ga0114942_1000576_pt1 | contig 10385 bp, 8 predicted proteins | sample LowerColdCreek_FD_88674 | JGI IMG/M metagenome (GOLD analysis project Ga0114942, IMG submission 88674) | Groundwater microbial communities from Cold Creek, Nevada to study Microbial Dark Matter (Phase II) - Lower Cold Creek | ecosystem: Environmental > Aquatic > Deep subsurface > Groundwater ... | reverse complement strand
CTCGAAGCACCGGAAATGACATGGAAGTTGGTGACGACCAGGCCGGTCTTGTCCCATACGAAGCCGGTGCCGGCGCCGCGCGGAATCTCGAAAACATCGAGGCTGAACAGGCTGCGACCGAGGGCTGTGTTGGTGACGTAAACCACCGCCGGACTGGCCTTGCGAAAGATTTCTGTGGTGTTGGTCTCGTCCTCGGTGGCAAAACTCAGGTAATCGACATCCGCGGCATAAGCGGCCTTTATCACCAACATGCACAGCAGGTAGCCGGTAATGAGTGCAGTAAAACCTGCCCCATTGGAGCGGCCCCGAGTCCTGTTCTGTCGGTGCACCGTGTTTCCTCGCAGGTGTGTCTGATAACAAGCTAGGAATTCTACTCGGCTTGGGTCGTCACGAGCTGTCAGGCTGGTTCAATTGGGTAGCCCTGCGGCGAGTTTAGCCGCAAGGCGTTTGAGCTGCGACCAGGCATCTGGTTAACTTGCCGGCAGTCAGGGTGACCCGCAGACAGGGTGGCAGCGGGTAGCAGTAACGAATCGAGAGAGCGGGAAGCCATGGGAAGAGTAGCGGGCAAGGTTGCCATTGTAACGGGAGGCGCCAGCGGCATGGGCAAGGCCGATGCGCAATTGCTGTCTGCGCAGGGCGCCCGTGTGGTCGTGGCGGACCTCAATGAGGCTGACGGCGAAGCCGTGGCCGCAGGAATTGGCGACAATGCGGTCTTCATGCGCTTGAACGTCGCCGATGAGGACAACTGGAAATCGGTCATCGCGGCCACCATCGAAAAATTCGGCAAACTCGATATTCTGGTGAACAACGCGGGTATCATCGCGCTGGGCAATATTGTCGACACGACCCTTGAGTCGTGGCGCCTTGTCAACTCCGTCAACAGCGATGGCGTGTTTCTCGGCTGTAAGCACGCGATACCCGCGATGGCCAAATCCGGTGGCGGCTCCATCATTAATATGTCATCGGTGGCGGCCATTCACGGCCAGTCGTTCGTCGCCGCCTACACGGCGAGCAAGGGCGCGGTGCGCGCGCTCACAAAGAATATTGCGCTGTACTGCAAGGAGCAGAAGAACGGCATCCGCTGCAACTCCGTCCACCCCGACGGGGTGAAGACGCCGATGGTGGTGAAAGTGGCTACCGGTAAGGAGACAGCGACGCAGGAGGATATCGAAGCGATCGGCAAATTTGGCAATATGTGTGAACCCGAGGATGTCGCCAACCTGGTGTTGTATCTGGCGTCCGACGAGTCGCGCTTCGTCAACGGCGCGGAGATTTTGATCGACAACGCGGCGACGATCACGCCGCCGTTGGGAATTTAAGCCGGACTGGCAGGGACACGACGTGGAGAAACTCCTTTATCCTGTGTGGAAAAATCCCACGCTGGACTCTGATCAGTTTCGCGACCATCTGCTGCACCGACTGGCGCCGCAGCTGGCCGCGCTGCCGTGTGTGCATGGGCTGCGTATTTGCGTGGCCGACAGCGCTGTTGCTGCTGCAAACAAACGACGAATCGAAAGCCGGCCGCCTGTACCCGACGCCGTGTTGTCCCTGTGGGTGGATTTCGCCGGGGCCGCAGTACGCTGGGAGCCTTTGATCGATGCCCATGTCAGTCACAAGACCGCGTATCTGGTCGCCGAGGCGGAACCTCTGGTCAACCAGCAGCGCCACCCGTCGAAGCCGGGTGATCGCGTGTACGGCATGTGTCATGTGGTGTTTATGTCCGGTCCCGCGGACATGCCGAGAGACGAGTGGCTGGCACTATGGAAGGATAGCCACACCCAGATCGCCATCGATACGCAGTCTACCTTTGGTTATCGGCAGAATCTGGTGGTGCGGTGCTTGAGTGAGGACGCTCCACGCTGCCATGCGGTGGTCGAGGAAAACTTCCCGCCCGAAGCGATGACCTCGGACCACGCGTTCTACGCCACCGACGGCGACGAAAACCTGCTGCAACAACACATGAACGCCATGATGGAAAGCTGCGCCCGCTTCATCGATTTTACCAAAATTGATGTCATCCCCATGAGCGAGTACCTGATCAAGTCGCTTGTAAAGTCCTGAGTATTGCTGTGTCTGTCAGACTAGTTCGGAGCAATACTGCCATACACAACTGAGCATTCTCACTATGCTCTCGCGGCCATTAACGTGCGAGCTCGAGCCACCGGTGAATCCAACTCCCACGTGCGCAAATTGTAACTCAGTGCGTTTAGCGACTTGCCGACCTCACGACGGCAAATTTTATTCGGGTCAGCAAGGGTGATCGTGGCAGGCTCAAATTCCGATAAACGCGGCACATGTTTTTCCCAATCTGCGCGATGACCTTCTTCGCGGGAAACAAGCATCGCGTTCCACCAGGCGGTGAAGTCGTGTTCCAGATTAAGCGTAAGCGGAAATTTACGATCAGCCGCGGGCAAGTGTGCATGTTGTACAGCAAGCGCGGTTCTTAATCCCGAACTTTCGGGCAAACCCATACGATCCACCACATAACGCTTGACCTCATCAATGAAAAAACTCCATGAACCGGGAGGTGCCATGTAGCCTTCAAGTGTTGTGAGCGCATCTGCTATCACAGGCCATTCTTGCGGGCGCTGTAATGCTTCGATTTGTAGTTTGTCGTAAAATTCGATTTCGTGCATACCTGTCTCTCGGCGTAAGTAACGAGCCACATAGCGCAGGGTGCCATAGGTATCAAACAGGATATACACGCTTCGTAGTCGCCACATCTCATCCCACTCTTCGCGACTATACGTCGAGCACTCTTTCACATATTCGCCCACTTTTGCGACGATCCCGTGTTTTTTGCGATAACCTGGTTCATTCATTGGGCTGTTGGGCAACACCAACGTTGGGTTGATCTGCACTCGGACATCCCGATTAGTGCAGTCTTGCAGGTCATTGCGGAAGGCTACTGGAGTTGACCCCGGCAGCCCCATCATAAGCTCAATGCCCAGTGGCAGTCTTGCTCGACGGAATTCGGTAGCAAGCTCATTATACTTTGAAAGTTTTATATTGGATCGATCTATCACTTTCAACGTACTCTCGTCCATCGACTGGAGTGAAATCTTTCCCTCTGTAAGGATGCCTGCTTCAGCCATTATTCTTATAATATCGCGGAGATACTTGACCTGGTTCTTGGCGTAATTAATGCCCACGGTATTGGGGTATCCGTAGACTTGTCGCAAGTCTGCAATCTTTTGGGTAATGGCGACATCCCGCTCGAGCATGCCGAAATTTGCATCGGCAATAGATGCGTCCTCGATATTGTGTTTAGCAGACCACTCCAGTTCTGCAAATACCCTTTCCAGGTCGAACTTTCGGACCTTTGAAAGTGTCGCTGAACCCCAGTCGCAAAACGTGCAACCGTATGGGCAGCCCCGATTAGTTTCGATGATGGCACTTGACCGCACGGAGCCAAATTCGTTGAATAACCCTGTTAAATAAGGAGAGGGGATAGTGTCCACATCAGCTATGCGTTCCCTGTTTTCTGTACGGTGCACGCCATCTGATGTGCGATAGGTTAGCCCTGGCACTGCTTTTAGAACTTCCAAATCGGTGGAGTTGCGTAGATCCAGATTGTCGAGTAGCTCAGCAAACGTGAGTTCTCCTTCGCCTCGCACCGCGACATCAACATGCGGATGCTCCGCAAAAAACATCTCACAATCGTGCTCATACGATGGCGTGCTGGGGCCGCCGTGTATGGTTACATTGAGCGGATTAACAGCTTTTACTGCTGCTGAGATTGCCAGGTTTTCGTTAACGTTCCAGAGATAGTTAGAAAAAATAAAAATGCCGGTTGTCCTGGCTCGCTCCACCATTCGTGATTCATCAGTCAGAAACATTGGAACGAAATCATATTTATCGAGCAGTCGGCCACCCTCGTATGCCATCGCGTAGGCCATCACTATGCCCAGCGATGCTGGAGTTGTTCCATAAAACGTGTTTACCGGAACCACTTGAACGAGATCTTTCCCTTCGTCAATAACTTTTTCGTCGTGGGCTGCAACTCTGGCATCGATCAAAGCTTGCAAGGAGGCACGATCGACCGTGCCAAATAATTCAGTTTCACCTGTATCTTCTCGGGCAAACTCTGGAGAAAATATCCCAGCCCCTGCCATGCGCGAAACCAGATTGTCAAACTCGGAGGCGTCAAGTTTTTCAGCGCCTTCCTGGGCAAGATATAGTTGCTTGGCCTGGGTTATTGTAATTGCTTCCGAGAACATCGCTGCAGCGACAAGCTCTGGCAACGTCAGACGAAGCAGTAGACTTCCCTCGTGGTCAAACCACAGGTAATGACCGGACTGAGTGATCAGACTGGTGGGGGTGGCAATAGTGAGTTCGCCATCACCCGTTATGCCCAAGGCGCCAGGAGGCTCTGCTTCATACCGCAGTTTTGGAAGATTGTTTGTAAGGTAGCCAGCCGAATCGAGCGCATTGATAAAGTCGTGGATAGCCGGCTTACTGCCATTTAATTGTTTCGCTGTAGCCGTGATCAGATCTTCAAGGTCTCCTTCGCATCCCCTATTCAATGCATCAATTATAGCCAGCCGTGCTGGGGTGACGCGGCGCAAAGTTCCTGGAAGCTGCGCAAAGTGATACCTCTGCCGAATATCCGCCAAGGTTATTATGAAGCCCGGACATAGGTACGTTACTTGACTTGACATGTTAAATACCTGCCTAAAACTGCCACTATAGTACTACAGGAAGTGTTGGCGCGGAGTCACAAAGAAGTTTCGTGAATTGAATCCCATTTACTCGAAGTAGGCCCACAAAAGTAATGGATTTTTGTTGATGATATAACCCTGCGCTTACTGAGATAGGACTTTAACCTGTTCCCGGACTACTGTGTAGTGGTCAACACATATCCGGCATCGGGCCCTCTTCACGTCGTGCTTGACGCAACAGTTTGAAGTGTAAGAGTACTTCAGCACTTCAACCTGCTTGTAAAGCCCTGATCCTGTCATCCAGCGGAGGATGGGATCGAAACAGGCCAGAAACGCCCTGCTTCAGTTGCTCGCTGATACCGAACGCCTTCAATTCCCCCGGCATCTCCTGGGGCTGGCCTTGCTCCAGTTGCAGTCTCTGCAGCGCGGCGATCATGCCGCCCTTGCTGGCCAGCGTCGCGCCGGCGTGGTCGGCGCGGTACTCGCGATAGCGTGAGAACCACATCACGATGATGCTGGCCAGCAGGCTCAGCACCAGCTGCGCAATCATGGTGACGGCGAAGTAGCCGATGCCAAAGCCGCGCTCGTTGCGAAACACCACGCGGTCCACCGTGTGGCCGATGATGCGGGCCAGAAATAGTACGAAGGTGTTTACCACACCCTGTATCAGGGTAAGTGTCACCATATCGCCATTGGCCACATGGCCAATTTCATGCGCCATTACTGCCTTCACTTCTTCCCGGGGAAAGCGCTGCAGCATACCCGCGCTTACTGCCACGAGGGCGGCATTGCGGTTCCAGCCGGTGGCAAATGCGTTGGACGCTTCGGAGGGGAAAACAGCGACCTCGGGCATACCGATACCTGCCTGCTGTGCCAATTCCCGCACGGTATCCACCAGCCATTGTTCATCATTGTTGCGCGGTTGTTCGATGACATAGGCCCCGGTGCTGCGCTTGGCCATCCACTTGGACAGAAAAAGCGAAATCAGCGCGCCACCAAAGCCCATGACAGCGCACATTACCAGCAGCGAGCCGAGATTCAGGTTGACGCCATTCTGCGCCAACACGCTGTCCAGCCCCAGCAGCCTGAATACAACGCTGACCAGTATCAGCACCGCGATGTTGGTGGCAAGAAACAGAAGAATTCTCATGTGGACTTCATTACCCTCGTTAAAGTGAATTGCCCCAGTTGGACAGCGGGAGCTCGTTAGTGTTCCCTGCGTAATGCCGCGAACCCTGATACCGCACCGCGTGTATCGTGGGATCTAGATTGGGGCGGTGTAGTCGCTTGTCAAGGGTGCGCCGACGTTTCGTGTTTGGCATCCTGCACCGCCTCTGTTTCCGGGTCTTCCCCGGACGAGTCCCCTGAGTCCAGCAGTGGAATCTGACTGGGCTCGATAATAGGGTCGCTGCGCTCGGTGAGCTGCACGGTGAGCACTTCGCCGCGCAACGCTATATCTTTTGAGCTCAATTCGAATAGCGTATTGATTGCTTCGTCCTCATACCGGGCGCGCATCACCGTGCGGGGGTCGGACCCGTCCACCCAAATCTTGGCTTTACCCCAGTAGTGCCCGAGCTGATTGCGGACCACAAATACGTCAGTCATGGCGGTGCTATGTCCTCTAGAAAATCCGCGCGCAAGTTTAAGCATTTGCGCGATTCTATGCCAGTTCAAGTAGCGCGAACAACGGAATCGGTCCCCACGGAATGCACGTCTGGTCGCTCAAAAAGCTTATTCGCTCCTCAGGCGTGCTCCCTGCGGGGACTCGCGCATCTCCCGTGCTCTCAACTCAGCAGGAAATCTTTGGCCAGGTTGACCTGCGCCGCGAGGTAATCGTTGCCACCGCGGTCCGGATGCAGTTTCTGTATGAGCTTGCGGTGTGCGGCGATGATCTCTTCCCCGGAAGCCCCATCCTTCAGGCCCAGCACTGCCAGGGCCTCGGAGCGGCCCATGGCATGAGTACTGCCCGCAGCAGCCTGTTGTTGTTCGCCAGAGAACGTTTCACCCGGGAAACGCTGTCGCAGGTAACTGTCCAGTAATTGCAGTGAGTCGGCGTCCGTGCTGCGGCAGAACGCGCAAAACTGCTCCAGTTGTTGCCGGTCCATGTCCGCCAGGCGCCACCCCGCGAACGCGCCCTGGAGAATTTCTCCCTGTAATGCACCGCTGTCATGATCCAGTCGCATGCGCAGCAGGGCCGTTTCCACGGTCGATGTCTGGCCACCCGCCGGCCCGCCGGCCCGGGCGCTCTTGCTGCGCAGGCTGACCAGCATGGGAAACAGGCGCAGTAGCAGCGGCAATGCCTGCCTGGCAAAGACCAGCAGGGCGGTGAACGCGGCGCCAAACCAGTGCATGTGGCCGGTCGCCGCGAGAAGGACCGTGGCTATCAATGCAATCCCGAGTGCCAGCTTGATGTACTCGGCCCGGCGGCGTTGCGGAGGCATGGCACGGGCCCTGCGCAACAGGAAATAGAGGACAACAATGACTGCCAGCAGCAGGAGTAATCGGGGCACGTTTAATCTCAGGTTTTCAACTGTTGGAACAGTAGTTTAGCACTGTCACCGCCGCGCCTTTCAAGCGCGGCCCGACCGCCGGCGGCATAAGCGGCAACGGCGCCCAGCAGTGCGGCCAGCGCTTGGGGGCTGCTGCTGTCGAATCGGGCGTAGGCGCCGCCGCTAAGTTTGGCCATGGCGCGGAAGGCTTTCTCCACCGGCGGCTCGCGTCCTTCCTGGAAGAGGAACAGGGGCAGCTGCAGCAGGCCGCACTGGCCGGCCAGGTCGCATAGGGTGTCCGGATTTTCCTCTACGGCGTCACCAATGAAAACGAGGGCGCGCATCGCGACTTTACGGTGCTCGGTCAGGGCGTGACGCAGCAGTCGTGCGATCTGGGTATGCCCGCCCTCACAGCGCACCTGTCCCATCAGACGTGCGAGAGCGGCACTGTCGGTCAGCCAGCGGCTGGCGCGAAATTCCGCAAAGCCGCGGTAGTAGCACAATTGTACGGCCAGTGTCGCCACCGCACCGCTGGCCCGGAACATCTCCTGTTGCAGGTGGCTGGCACGGTCCCAGGTGGGCTGGCGGCTGGCAGTGGCATCGATGGCAAACAACAGGCGCGGCTGTTTCTCGACGAACTGCGCAATGGTGCCGCTTTTTTGCAGGAATTGCGCAATCTCCTGCGGCGATGACCGTCGTTCTGGTGGTTTGGCCATAGTGCCCCAGCTTACACCGCGTGCGCGTCGAAAGGAAAGGGCGCGCTACCCGTGAACGCAGGTCCCGTCAGTTCTGGAGATTTACCCTGTTGCCACAGCGGCAGGCGAAACTGCGCGCTATGGTGAATGGCAGGCGGCTGCACAAAACTCTCTCGGCAATCCTGGATCGTGATGAGCTGTACACGCAGTTCCCCGGCATCGAAGCTGGCGAGTCCATAGCCGTTGGCGGTTGTGTCCACATACTGTAGACCGGGATTCGCCAGATTGGGGCCAAGCCAAGGGAGCACCGATTCCAACCCTGTTTTGGCGTAGGTAAATGCGGCGAACACGCCGTAGAGCATGGAAATGTTCCACACCGGCTCAATGCCGTTTTTGGTTTTGCGGTACACCAGAGTGGCGAAGTCCGGGTGATCTTCTTTTGCCGCTGCGGAAAGATCCTCGAATATCGGGGTAGAGCTGATGCCGGCGACGGTGAAATCCACCGCTACGGGTGGCGCATCCACATCCGTGGTGGAACGACGGATAGTGCCGGCGCCGTGCATGTGGTGGTCGCCCGAGAGTGAAACAACCCCGGTAATGCCGGCGACTTCCAGCTCGCGCATGACAATACTCTTTTCATAGGGGTAGCCCGCCCAACTGTCGATATTAAACACACTGTCGTGGTAGTCGGTCAGGGGCAGGGACGACATGTCCAGGTGCATCGGCATTAGCGGCAGTGCGTTGGCCCATAACTTCCACGGTGCAACGGACGACTTCACGGTATCGAGAAACCAGGATCGCTGCGGCAGCCCCAACATGCTGCCGGGATCCCGATCCTTTGCCGGGTTAGCCACGGTGCCATCGCCATAGGGCAGCGTGGCGGGAGGCTCGCCACCGGCATAGGCGCTACCGGCATCGGCGATGGCCACCAGCTCTACGGTATTCAGCGGTAGCCCGAGCGATGCCGCAAACCCGGCTGGTAGGCAGGGTGGGCTGCGGTAGCTGCGGCTGTCCGTGAGTATCACGTCCAGGTATTTGCCCCAGCCCAGTTTGCGATAGATACGCAGGCTGTCCACGGCGCTCTGGTTATCGGCGACGCCCTCCTGTGTAAGCGACTGCGGCCGGAAGTTGTGCGCCACCTGCTGTAACTCATCCAGCACTGCGGGGATGTATTCGAACCATGCCTGGTTGGAATGCAATTTGCGTTGCGCTTCCAGCACGGTCTTGTCATCGTACGCAGTGAAGCTCTGGAAGTTATCGTCGGCGAACTCGTGGTCGTCCCAGGTGCAGACGAACGGCCAGCGCGCGCGTGCTTCCTGCAGGTGCGGGTCACTCAGGTAGGTCTTGTAGAGATGGCGATAGTCGGCCAGGGTCACCGCGTCACGGCTCTTCGCGGTAATGGCGCCATCCGGAAAGGGCGGTACGGTGCGGGAGGGGGTGCTGCCGTCCGGGCGTTTGTACCAGCACTGCTCGTAGATGAAATCGCCCAGGTGCAGCACGAAGTGAATGCGGTCCTCCTCGGCAGCGCTACGGTCCTCCTCCAGCATACGCGCCCAGCTGCCGTAATAGGCCTGCTCAAAGTTTTGGCAGCTGGCGAAGGCCAGATTGACTTTGCGCTCCTGCTCTGGCGCGGGTGCGGTGCGCGTGCGCCCAACGCGCGAGGCGGACGTGTCCGCGCCCAGGAAGCGGTAGTAATACTGAGTGTCAGGTGCCAGGCCGTCGACATAGGCGCGCACGGTGAAATCGCGCTCCGCGCTGGACTGTATCTCCTCCTCTAGTAATAGCGTCGAAAAGCCGCTGTCCTTGCTGAGTTGCAATAGCAGGCGCACGGGCTCCTCTGCACCGGAGCGGGGGACGGCGCGAGTCCACAGCATGACCGCGTCTGGCCGGGGATCGCCCGAGGCCACTCCCTGTGGGAAGCCCAGCGATGACAACCGTGCGGGCAGTGGCGATGCCATAACACCTGCGGGAGAGACAGTTAGGAAGAACGTACCGGTGGATAACAGCCCGAGCAGGTTTCTGCGGGTGATTGGCATAGGTCTTGGATCTTCTATGGCAAAGGCTGCCTACTGTAGCGCAATTGTGGCTATACTTGGATCCTATGAGCCTGTTTGATATCCGCAAGAAGCACAGTATGCCAACACCGGAAACTGCACTGCCCGGCCGGACCGAGCAAATGCCGGTTCCCGCTGCCCATTTTGTCAACGGCAATCGCCTGCGCGGCCCTTTTCCTGCCCACCTGCAGCAGGCCGTGTTCGGCATGGGGTGTTTCTGGGGCGTGGAGCGCAAATTCTGGCAACTGCCCGGTGTCTTTACTACCGCCGCAGGCTATGCAGCAGGGCAGACTCCCAACCCAACCTATCGCGAAGTCTGCAGTGGAAAGACCGGTCACAACGAAGTGGTTTTGGTGGTCTTTGACCCGGCCCAGGTGAGTTACGAGCAACTGCTCAAGGTATTTTGGGAGGGGCATGATCCCACCCAGGGCATGCGCCAGGGGAACGACATGGGCACGCAATACCGTTCTGGAATTTATACTTTCG
>Ga0114942_1000575_pt1 | contig 10386 bp, 9 predicted proteins | sample LowerColdCreek_FD_88674 | JGI IMG/M metagenome (GOLD analysis project Ga0114942, IMG submission 88674) | Groundwater microbial communities from Cold Creek, Nevada to study Microbial Dark Matter (Phase II) - Lower Cold Creek | ecosystem: Environmental > Aquatic > Deep subsurface > Groundwater ... | reverse complement strand
CGATTTTTTTTCGTTGTCATAATGAAAGTTTAAATGAGGAACAAACTTACGGATAGTGAGGAAGGCTACCGTAGGTTTAGTTCAACATGGGGTTTTGTGCAAGCAGGGCTTGACGTTCAAACTTCGGCTGTTTGCATCGCTGTACTTTGGTTCGGGCTGGACGGAATTCTGTTGGGCTTTTAGTTGTTATCTTGTACTTTTATTTCTTTATTGGGCTTTAGTTCCGGGCTGGACAATCAACAATACCCTGCCTGCACAAAGCCCTGTTCGTTGTGCGTCATTTTGCAGAAACACTCCAATACTTTGAAGATATGAAACGACATGTTTTAACTTATTTGACATTATTACTTATTTCTGCCTGTGGGACAAAAGTTCCAATACAAACGAATTTTGCTTTTTCTGATAGGACGATAATCGTTCCAGAAGTTTTTGCAGAAGGCGTAATTTCAAAAAAAGACATCAACGTTTTTAATTTTGCTTTTACCAATAATGACAAAACAATTTATTTCACAAGGCGACAAGGAAACGAAAAGCAAAAAATTTACTTTACAAATTTTGAGAATAACAAATGGACAGAACCAAAAATTGCCTCATTCTCAACTGACAGAGACGAAAATCCGTTCATAACACAAAATGGGAAAACACTTTATTTTGGTTCTCAAAGACCTATTCCAAATAGACAAAATAAAGGGAATTTTGATATGAACATTTGGAAAACAGAGTGGAAAAACGGAAAATGGAGTGAACCTACACCACTAAGTGATATAATTAACCAAGTTCAAATTGAAAAAGAGGAATGGCCATCATCAAATCAAAACTCAATTTTCACTAGTGATGGATTAAACTTTTATTTTGCGACAATGGTTAGAGGAACGAAAATTATTGAAATGTTTCAAACCAAACAAATCAAAGGGATATTTACTCCACCAATTAAGGTTGATGATCTTTTAAAAGATGATAAATATTGGAAATCTACTCCAATAATATCTCCTGACGGTAAATACTTAATTTTTAATGTCTATGGTACTCCTGATGGAAAAGGTGGCGAAGACATTTATGTTTCTCAGAAAACTGAAAATGGATGGTCATTAGCAAAAAATATCGGAGAATTAGTAAATTCCAAAGCAGAGGAAGCAGGTGCAAGGTTTTCGCAAGATGGTAAATATTTCTTTTTTACAAGAGAAAACAAGAAAAAAAATGAAGAAGATGGTATTTGGAGTATTTATTATTTAGAAACCAAATACTTACAAATTGAAAAACTTTTTAACAACTAAATTATCATAAAATGAAATCATTTTTCCTTTTTTCTTTCATTGCCTTTTGGTCGTTGACTTCATTTGGGCAGACATTTGTAGATATTTCTAAAACCAAAAAAATAACAAAAGAGGGCATTGAATTAACAACCTTTGAAGGAAAACCTTTTACAGGATGTTTAACTGAAACCTATCCAAATGGTAAACCAAAAACATGGATAACTGTAAAAGGCGGCATAGCAAATGGACAATGGCAGGAATGGTTTGAAAATGGTAATTTGCGTTACAACTCTTATTGGAAAGACGGTAAAGGTCATGGTTTGTGGCAATACTTTCATGATAATGGAAAATTAAAATATGAAGAGTCTTACATTTTAGACATACCAACAGGAATTTCAAGAGCATATTACGACAATGGACAATTAAAGGATGATTTCTTTTGGTTACAAGGTAAAAAGCAAGGTGTATGGACATCATATTCTGAAAAGGGTGTTGTGCTGAAAACAGAAGTATATGATGACAACAATTTAGTGCCTGCGAAGAAATAAAACGAACGCACAACATGGGGTTTTGTGCAAGTTGGGCAGACGGAATAACAATGAGCATTTACAATTCTATTGGGCTTTTATTCCAGCTTGACGGAATGCTATTTGGCTTTTTGTTGTTATCTTCATCATCAGTTTTTCAATCAGCATCAGTTCTGGGCAGACGAATGCTAAGTCCCAACCTGACACAAAGCCCTGAGCGTTAGCGGTAAGCTTACAAGACACCTCACAACAATGACAAAATATCTTCAAAATATTTTTGAATTAGAAGACGACAACCTGTTTGACGAAGCCTTTAAAAATTATACCGATTTGTATTCAAAAAGTCAACTTGACTACGAAGTTTGGAAACACTTCTATTTTTTCTTATGGACATCAATTGAAGACGCACCAAGCAGCTTTCACGACAAAATAAATTTGCGACAATTGCTTCAAAAATTGCTTGACGACGGCAAACAAAATTTTTCTAACAATGCAGACTTCAATTTTATTGCTGGTTGGACAGTTTCAATTTTTCCTTATGAATATGGAGACTACGATGATTTAGAAAGAGAAGGCAAGCAAATGCTTTTTAAAGCAACACAACTTAACCCTGATAACAAAATTTATAAGATGGTTTATTTAGGCAGCAAAACAACTAACAAAGAAGAATATAGGCAAGCAGAAATTGAAGCTGCACCCAAAGTTTTAAAAACATTTGACGGTAATGGTTCGTTGAATAAATATTTTAAACAAGTTTTGTACAGACTGGACAAAAAAGCCTACCGCTAACAAGAGGTTTTGTGCAAGTGTGGTTAGACGGAAGTAAGTTCATCAACAAATCAATATTGAGCAAAAGTTCCAGCTTGACGGAACGCTATTGAACGACAACAAAAACAATCAACAAAAGAATATAAATTGGGCTTGACGTTATGGGCGGACGGAATTCTAGTTCCACACCTGCACAAAGCCTATTTCGTTGTGCGTCACCATACAGAAAACCTGCTAACAGAAAAGAATGACAAATTCAAAAGACATATTTCTTGACAAAGAATTAAAGACGGGCGGATTCTATGAACTTGCTATTCAAGTTTGCCCAAGTGCAGACAACGAACCAATAAAACTTTATACTGAATTTATATGGACGCTGAGTAACGTAGAAGGACCATTTGATTTTGATTACAATAAAATATCGGCTGACATTGAGAATATTCGACATAATGGAATTTTGAAACTTGGTAATTATGAAATTCCTTTTATGACCTATAATATCCGTGAAGACGAGCCTATTGAAACAGGTTTTAATTGGTTTGACATTTGCTTTTACACGACTGCTATTGAAAAGGTATTTGGTGAAGAGTATCAGACTTGGACAGAAAACCCAAAAGTTCCAAACGAAATTAAAACCTTCTTTAACAGTATGGTTAAGTCACTTTATAAAATTCACCCATTTCAACTTGCGACAATAGACTTTGAAGTGTCAGGACAATATTATTTAGACAATTTAAAAGAGCCACTTACTGATACTTGGATGCCTACAAATTTTTTTGTTGGACAAAACAATTTCGAAATAATTTCACCAACAATGAAAAAATACGTAACTATAATTGAGAATATTAATAATGAATAAATAATGGCGAACGCACAACATAGGGTTTTGTGCAAGTGTGGCTTGACGGAAGTAAGTTCAGCATAAAATCAATATTGAGCAACAGTTCCAGCTTGACGGAATGCTAATCAGCAAAAGAATAAATCATCAACTTAAACCTATAAATTTGGCTGACTTTTACGAGCGGACGGAATTCTATTCCCACACCTGCACAAAGCCTATTTCGTTAGCAGTAATGGTAGGACGCCCGACAACAACAATTATAAAGACAATAATATGATAGAATCACCAAGGGGTATGACAATAATGGAAGCTTATGAAGCTTACAGAAATAATAAACTTTTTATTAATAGACGTTATCAAAGAAAACTTGTTTGGAGCCAACAAGAAAAAAAGGATTTAGTTGAATCCATTTTATTTCAATATCCAATTCCGTTGGTTCTTCTTGCCTCTCAAAATGACAAATATGAAATCATCGACGGTATGCAAAGGTTAAATGCAATATTTGGATTTATTGAAAATCACTTTGCTGTTTTTATTGGTAATTCAGACAAATATTTTAATATACCCGACTTTACATTTGCTCAATCTCAAGTAGCTAAAGGCATTATTTTTCCGAAAACAGGTGTTGATTTTTTGACGCAAGAACAAGTTTCAGCATTCATTCAATATCCATTTCCTGTCACAATTTTTAAAACAGGAAGTTCTGATGAAATAAACGAAACCTTTAGAAGAATAAATTCAACTGGTCGAAAACTTTCACCACAAGAAGTTAGACAAGCTGGTAATGTTTCAAAGTTCTCTTTACTTGTTAGAGAAATTGCATCTGAAATTCGTGGTGATGCTTCTAGAGAAATTTTACTACTTCAAGAAATGCCTGAAATCAGCATTGATTCTAAACTTTCAAAACATCAATATGGTATTAATGCAGAAGATACTTTTTGGTGTAGACATGGTGTATTGAATGTGTCAGATCTCAAAGAAAGTGAAGACGAACAACTTATTGCCGACATCATTTTATCTTGTGCGTTAGGAGTTCCTTTTCCTTCTAGTAGAGTAGCTTTTGACAATTATTATGGAAGTGGAAATGATGATAAATCAAATGACATTGATGTTAAAATTAATGCAGTAGGTGAGAAAAACATAAGAACTGAAATACTTACAGTTTTTTCAGAAATATTCAACTTGGTTGACTTTCATTTTGAAAGCGAAAGACTAAAAACAATTTTAAATCCAAATGCTGGTGGTAATCCTGTTAAAGAAGCTTTTTATACTTTATTTATGGCTTATTACGAATTGATGATTAAAGATAATAAAGCAGCGTTTGACTATAAAAAAATCAAATCGAGTTTAAAAAATATTCATTCAAAATTAGTTAGGTCTCGAAATTATACAACGACAGAAGATAGAAGAAATAATATAAATATTTGTAAAGGATTAATTCAAGATCATTTCAAAAAAACAGATTCGACCTTTAGAAGTACAACATCTTATGTTATAGACTTTCAAGCATACCTTATGAAATCAAAAACCGAAGCAGCAGTTTATGATTTCAAACAAGGTTTTTTTACGATGAATCCTAGTAAACGTGAGTTTGATGAGAATAGCTTTAATAAAATTCTTTGTAACATTTCGGCTTTAGCAAACCTTGGAAAAGACAAGGTTGGATTTTTATTTATTGGTGTTACAGACAAAGAAGCAGACACTCTTCAAGTTGAAAAATTGGATGGACTAACAAATGTTCCAAGGTACCACGACTTTGGTGTTGTTGGGCTTGAAAGAGAAGCAAAAATAAAAGGTGTAAGCCTCGACCAATATATAAGTTACATCACAGGACGAATTAGTTCATCTAATCTTGATTCCTCATTAAAAACACGAATTACAAAAGATATTACACCAATCACTTATCACGGTCACACAGTGTTAATGATAACGGTTTCCTCAGGTTTGGAGCCAGTATATTTTGATGAAAAATTATATCAAAGGGACGGTGCAAATTGCGTAGAAGTTATTGGTTCAAAACAAAAGGACATATTTAAACTATTCTAATGCAACAAGAAACCACTACTGCTAACATGGGGTTTTGTGCAAGTTGGGCAGACGGAATAACAATGAGCATTTGTAATTCTGTTCAGCTTTTGTTCGGGCTGGACGTACATCGCTGAACTTTTGTACTTATCTTAATCATCAGTTTTTCAATCAGCAGCGGTTCCGGGCAGACGGAAAGCTAAATCCCAACCTGCACAAAGCCCTGTTCGTTGGCTGCTATGTTATGACAACCTTCAATTTGAAATCTAAAAAGACAATGCGTAATCTTTTATTTGGACTATTATTTTTTATGACAAGTTGCTATGGACAACAAAATCCTAATCAACCAATTCAAATTGACACAGTAAAACTATTTGACCCAAAGCCACAAGCTGACAACCCTTTTGGAGATACAAGTATGTTTCAACATTGCCTCATTATTCAACCAGGCTTTTTTGGATTGGCTTTAAGTGGACAACAACATAAAATCAATAATATCGCAGAACTAAAAGAATTTGTAAAAAAGAATTCATCAAACATTTCACGACAAAGATTTTATATCGTTTGTGACAGTAGCACTTCATTCAAAAAAATTGTTGATGTAATTGATTTTGTGAAGTCGACAAAAATCGACAATTATCGAGTTATAAATATTCAAAGCTATTTTAAACCATCTGAACCAATTAAAATTCAAACACCGACTATTGTAACAAAGACAATTGACAGAAACGACTCTACTTACTTCAATATCGAAATAGCAGAGAATGACTACCAAGTTTCATTTTTAAATAAGAGAACGACTTTTAAAACCAGCAAACAACTTGACCAATTTGTTAGTGAAAATAAAGGCTCAATTGACAAACAAAAAATATTAATAACATCGACAAGTAAGACACAATACGAAAGACTGAAACCAGTAATCGAAATTTTAAAGCAAAACGATTTTATAAAATTTCAAATGGTGTCAAAGTAGAAAACACAGCAGCCAACATTAGGTTTGGCATTATTGGGGCTTGACGAATATTGCCTCAACATTTGTTCTTTATTGTACTTTAGTTCTGGCTCGATGTCATAAATTGGGCTTATGAATAAAACATCAGCAATATTGCAATCATTGGGCTTCGGTTATGGGCTGACGGAATGCTAATTCCCCAACAACGCCAAGCCTTTTTCGTTGGGCGTAAGCTTAGTGACAGTCCTCACTTCATTACAAATTTATTCACATAGAACTGCAACCTTATGAGTATTAACATAATTCAACTTAATGGTTTCAACAGTTCTATTGACTATCAAAAATTTGAAAACCAGACTAAAAATAGTTTAGAGAAAACTTGCAAAGAAGCAACCATAACTATACTAAATAAATTCCCTGTAAGTACAACACCAGAAATAAATACAGACATTGTAATTACACTTTGTATAAAGAAAATTCAAGGCAATTATTTCAGAGGTCAAAGCAAAAATGGCTTAATATATTTTCACAATTTTATTGTACCTGTTTGTATAATTAATAATTACAACAATAGCAACATAAGCATTGACAAAAACGAAGACTTATTTATTGACGATGTTTTGTATGATTACTCAAATGATATTCACTCACTAAAATTTGGGTTTAGAGACTATCTAATAAATAGATGTTCTTTTGTAAAAAACGACCTAAACCCTTATCCAATAATTTTTATAAAAAATTCAAAAACATTCTACGCCAAAAATGGAATATTAATTAACAATGAATTTGATTGGGATAGCTTATTGCAAGTTATTTTAAATGATACAACAGAAAACATTGTTTCATTACGAAAATGGAATTCTCAATTAGGTTTTGAAAGCCATTTAGCAGATATCAATTTGATAAATGAAAAAGCTTCTGAGGATTCAATATTTGGCTTTCTAACCAAAAGAAAAATTGAAAGAATAGCAAAAAAAGTGTCTGCATTTCCTACAGAGAAAAAAACAAAAACTTATAATAACAACGAACACAATTTCCTTTTTGATACTGATGTTATAGAAGAACTAAGAGTTAAAGAAAATTTCACTGATAATAACATAAACAATAATGAAAGTTTAATTTTAATTGAAGGGAAAGCTGGTACAGGCAAAACAAGTGAGTTGATAAATTTGATGATAAAAAACTTAACGAATGATAGAAATGCAAGGTATTTAACTTACAACCACTTACTTGTTTATGATATTTCACGAACAGTTAAATCATTCGTTAACAGTAATCAAAAAAGTGAGTTAGGAATACACTCTGTTATGACCTTGCACCAATTCTTTTATCGCCTTTCAAAAAGCTTGGGAATATTGCATCTGATGACAGAGAAAAGAATGGATGAATTAAAAACAATTTTATTCAAAAGAGTTGAAATAGTAAGACAAGAGATTTTGAATATTATTAATGCTAATGGCAATCTAATATTTGCTGGCAGCCCATTCTTCAACACCAAAGAATTTATTTCTAATTCAAGAACTTTAAAACAACCCGAAAAAGAAGTTGCTATTGATTTTATAAATTTTCTAAATACCAACAATTATAGCTTAACTCAAAACTTAGAATTTACATCAAAAGCATTTATTCAACACAAAAAATCAAGTTTAGAGGGGATTTGTATTAACAGCATTTTCATTACTGATTATTATGGAGTTTTAAAAAACATTTTAAAATCAATAACAGACCCATCAAGTTTCTATGAAGAGTTTAATATAGAAAGTAAATTTGAACTACTTTATGCGACAATGGAATATGGCAAAAGACATTTAGATAATAAGGATTTACAGAATGGCATAATACCTAAAGACATTTATGTAACGAGAGTTAATAAAGTTAAAGGTGGACATAAGTTAGGTAAATCAATTGTTCTAATTGATGAAGGTCAAGATTGTCATAGAGATGAGAGAGATATTTTATTTTCTATTTTTGAACCAAATAACTTAGCTATATCAAATGGTGGTAAAGAACAATTAATTCGACACGTTGAACTTTGTAATTGGACTGCATCACAAGGAAAGAATATTCCTCACAAAAAATATTCAACTGGTAGAAAGTCTTACAGAATGAAAAAAAATCTACTTTCTATATGTAATTTCATTGCTTTGAAATTTGGTGTTGCACTAAATCTTGACTCACTAAATACAGATGATGTAGGTGAATTAATAATTGATATACGCAAAAATCAAACAGAAGAACAAGCAACTGAAATTTTTGAAAAATTAATTCAAAAAGGAAGTATCAACAGTTGTACGCCTTATGAAAGCTTATTAGTATTATTAAACCCAAGCAGAACAACTGAAAATAATACAGATTCGTTTTCTTCATCAGTTGTGATTAATGAATATGGAAACATCGAAGAACATTTTATCGCAGCAGAAACAGAGTTCAAGTTTAGCAAAGCACTTGAAAAAGTAAATGTTTTTTGGGATGGCACAAATGACGAAATAAGAAGAAATAATCCACCAAGTTATGGAGAGGTAAGAATGATATATTACAATTCTTGTAGAGGCTTAGAAGCTTGGGGTGTTACTTGTTTTGACATAGACATTTTCTTTGATAAAAAAAGGGCTGAACCAGACGCTGAAAAATATCTTACAGACACAGTATTTTCTCTTGAAGACAGAAAAAATATGTATGCTGCTACTTGGACACTTATGGCTATGACAAGAGCCATTGATACAATGTATTTGAAAGTTTCAAATGCTGATTCAAAACTTGGAAGAGTGATAATGGAGTATGCAAAAAGTAATCAGCACAGTTGTAAAGTTATGGACTGACAAAAAAAGCCTACGCCCAACATATGGTTTGGCATTATTGGGGCTTGACGAATATAGCCTCATCATTTATTCTTTATTGTGCTTTAGTTCGGGCAGGACGTTATACATTTGGCTTATGAATAAAACATCAGCAATATTGCAATTATCAACTTCGGTTATCGGCTGACGGAACTCGAATTCCCCAACAACGCCAAGCCTTGTTCGTTGCCTGTAATTCTATGGACACACTACAAACACATAAAGGACATATTACACGATACGACAATGAAAGACATTTTGGTTTTATTGAAACTGCTGAAAATGAAATCTACTTTTTCTTTCACGACAAAGCAGAAGTTATTAAACAGAAAAAAGAAGGAAAAATCAAAACTGTTCACAAGCATTGTTCAGGTGACGAAGTAGAGTTTAAACTAAAACGCTCTTTAAAAGACAACGAAAAATTTGAAGCTTACGACATTGTTTTTATTCGCAACGAGAGGCGAGATAATTTAATCAAAGAAGCATTAATTAATCCAAAACTTTTAGGTTACTTAAAACTCATCGACAACGAGAAATTATTTGTAAAACATATCAACACCTATGTTTTCATTCCAGTTCAAATTTCAGAATGGGAAAGCGATTTGCAGACTTTTTACTTTGACAGAATTGATAAACTCGTTGAATTTAATCTAACTCAAACAGAAAAAGTTGACAAACTTGCTGCAGTCCTTACGAACAGAAAATTTGTACCTGAATACAAAACAATAATTGAACTTTATACAAAAGGACAGTCAACAACAGCTATTATTACAGGTAAAAACCAAAGTGGTTATTTTGCTGTACTTTCTATAAATCAAGTTGACGCATTTATTCAAATATCAAAAGGACTTAATAAAACAGAAACAGACCATTTTTATAGGTTTAAAAAGGGCGACACCGTAAATGTGAAACTAAAATTCGTTAATACAAATAAGAAAGTATCACTGGAGTTAATAGAATAAAAAAGAATGACAAGACGAAGAACTACAGGCAACAAAAGGTTTGGCGTTATGGCTGCTGGACGAATAAGCAATCAACAACAAATCGCTTATCAACTTTTGTTCCCAGCTTGACCGTACGCTATTGGGCTGACAATTTTTAACATCAACTAATTATCTTTACTCAACATCAGTTCCAAGCTTGACAGAACGCTATGCAGCCACAACGCCAAGCCTCGAACGTT
>Ga0114942_1000574_pt1 | contig 10392 bp, 9 predicted proteins | sample LowerColdCreek_FD_88674 | JGI IMG/M metagenome (GOLD analysis project Ga0114942, IMG submission 88674) | Groundwater microbial communities from Cold Creek, Nevada to study Microbial Dark Matter (Phase II) - Lower Cold Creek | ecosystem: Environmental > Aquatic > Deep subsurface > Groundwater ... | reverse complement strand
TTCCCATGTATTTTTTGATTGCCCTGTGGGGACATTCATCGGAAACGGGCGCGCACGATGGCAAGGGGCGCATTTACGCAGCCACGAAATTTTTCCTGTTCACGCAGACCAGCGGCCTACTCCTGCTGATCAGTATCCTGTCGCTCGTATTCTTGCATTATTTCAGCAGCGGCACTCTGACCTTCAGCTACGACACCCTGCTGCACAGTGGCATCCAGTTCAAGCCGGAATGGGAGATGCTGGTGATGCTGGGTTTCTTTATCGCGTTTGCGGTGAAGCTGCCGGTGGTGCCACTGCACTCCTGGCTGCCGGATGCGCATGCCGAAGCTCCCACCGCGGGCAGTGTGGATCTGGCCGGGATACTGCTCAAAACAGCCGCCTACGGGCTATTGCGTTTCGCGTTGCCGCTGTTTCCAGAAGCGTCCCAGCAATTCGCGCCTGTTGCGATGACCCTGGGTGTCATCGGCATCTTTTATGGCGCTGTCATGGCCAGCGCACAGACCGATATCAAGCGCCTTGTTGCGTACAGCAGTGTATCCCACATGGGTTTCATCCTGATCGGTATTTATGCAGGTACCCTGATCAGTTTGCAAGGTGTGGTGGTGCAAATGCTGGCTCACGGCGTGTCGGCGGGCGCGCTGTTTATTATCTGTGGAGAGATGTATGAGCGCCTGCACACCCGGGATTTGCGCCAGATGGGCGGCCTGTGGTCGCGCATGGCGTGGCTGCCCGCAATCAGCCTGTTTTTCGCTGCGGCATCGCTGGGCCTGCCGGGCCTTGGCAATTTTGTTGGCGAATTCCTGATTCTCCTCGGGTCCTATCCCGCGGCGCCCGTGCTTGTCTCTATCGCGACCGTCGGCCTGGTGCTGGCAGTCGTATACAGCCTGTGGATGATACAAAAGGCTTTCTTCGGTGCGCCTTCACAAGGCACTCACACCGACGCGCCCGCCGTGGAAGCACTGACCCTGCGCGAGCGCGCCTTGTTGGTGCTGCTCATGATCGCCCTGCTGGCGCTTGGCGTCTATCCACAACCGGTACTCACTCTGTCCGAAGGACCCATGCAAACAGTTCTCGACATTTATTCCGCGGCGGTGAGGTAAGCTATGATACTCACTCAAGCACAGCTCCTCGCCTTATCGCCCCTGATCATTCTGAGTATCAGTGCCACAGTCCTGATGCTCGTGATTGCGTTCTATCGACATCACGGCATGAATGCCACGGTAGCCGTGATGGGTTTGAACATTACCCTGCTCGCTACACTGGGGGTGTGGTCGTGGGTGCTAAAACATGATGCGATAGCCGTGACAGAGCTGCTGCTGATCGACAGCTTTAGCTGTTTCTTCAGCGCTCTGATGGTGATGACCACCCTGGCGTGCTGCACCATGTCTCACACCTATCTGAAGGAGTTTTCCGGCAATCGGGAGGAACTCTACCTGCTCTTGTTGCTGGCGCTGATTGGCGCCATCGTACTGGTGAGCAGCAGCCATTTCGCTGCCCTTTTTGTGGGTCTGGAGTTGTTATCAATACCGCTGTATGGCCTCGTAGCCTACCATCGGAAAAACGCCCACTCGCTGGAAGCCGGTATCAAATACCTGTTGTTGTCGTCCGCGGGTTCCGCCCTGTTGCTGTTCGGCATGGCGTTACTGTATGCACAATGCGGCACGCTGTCGCTGCCCGTGATGGGCCAACAACTGGCGGTATTCGGCGATAACCCACCGCCGATGGTTCTCACAGGATGTACTCTGGTGTTGATCGCCCTGGGATTCAAATTGTCATTGGTGCCTTTTCACCTGTGGACACCGGATGTCTATGAAGGCGCCCCAGCGCCCACCGGGGCTTTTCTCGCCACCGTGGCAAAAGTCGCTGTCGCCGCCGTACTGGTGCGCTGGCTCAACTGGTTCCCGATATTCAACAGCTTCACGCTGCATCACATCCTGATGTTGCTGGCCGGGCTATCCATGCTGGTGGGGAACCTGCTCGCCATGCGACAAACGGGCTTGAAGCGGCTGTTAGCTTATTCCTCCATTGGCCATTTTGGCTATTTGTTGACTGCGTTGGCCGCGTTCAATTTCGCCTCCCTGCAGGCTAGCATGGTGTATTTATTCACGTACACCTTTGCGACGATTGCCGCATTCGGCGTTCTCTCCGTGATTTCGAGAACCCACAGGGTGGATACCGCCAACGTGGCTTCCGACACCGATGACCTGCAGGACTATCGTGGCTTATTCTGGAAGAGACCCTATTTGGCCGTGATTATGTCCGTCGCCATGCTGTCGCTGGCGGGTATGCCAATGAACATGGGCTTTATCGGCAAGTTTTACGTAATACTGGCCACCGTAAACGCCAGTTTATGGTGGCTGTTGGCCATCCTGGTCATCAGCAGCGGTATCGGCCTCTTCTACTACCTGCGTGTGATTATGACGATGTTCATGCAGGAGCCCGGTGTCGCCCGCACCCGCTTGCAAATACCCTTCGACTGGAGTCGCAGTGCGTGTGGCGCCATGCTGATCATCACGGCCGTGTTGATCATGGTGCTAGGCGTTTACCCGCAGCCCATGCTGAATCTGATCGGGCTGGGAACACTCTAGATTAGAAGTGAAAATACGAAGCCAGGCAACCCAACGCGGATGCATGATTTAGCTCGCCTGCAGTTAACGTGAGACTACGTTGGCAGGAACAGTAGCAAACACGTCAGTAATATTAACGCCTGTGTTCGCCGAGATACCGCGCCAGCATTGCCTGGCTGTGCTCGTCGAGGATCTGCGTCAGCCCGGCGGACATTTTCGAAAGTCCCGAGTTAATAAACAACAAGGGGATTGCGATGCCGAGGCCCAGCACCGTCGCAATCATCGCTTGCCCTATACCGTCGGCCATCAGCCTGGGATCACTGGAGCCGGAAGACGTGATCGCGTGGAACGTCAGGATCATGCCGATAACGGTACCCACCAGTCCCAGCAGCGGGCCGGCTGCAACCGCCAGCCGCAGGAACGCCTGGAAGCGCTCGAGTTTTGGCACTTCACGCAGCACTGCCTCGGAGAGGCGCAACTCCGCCACTTCGGCGTTAGGTGCCGGTTTGTCGCCGCGAAACGCCAGTATCAGGCGTCCCAGTGGATTGCTGGACTCGGGGTTTGACAGTTTCGCGAGCTGCGCCTTGACCGCTATGCGCGTGGCAATCAGGTAGACACACTGTATCGCGGCCAGCAGCACACCCAGAACACCCACCGCGACAATAACCCAGCCGACAGCTTCGCCATGCTGGATCCTCTCGAGGAGATTGGGGCGCTCCACGTAACGCGTGAGCAGTGCACCGCGGGCTGGGTCAACAACTGCCGGATGGTAACCGTCGTCCGTTGCTTCCTGCAGGTTTTCCGCGACGGATTGCAGATCACCGCCGAGTTGCCGATTAAAGATACCCAGGGTTTTCTTGCCCGGCATGTATTCCAGGTATTGGCCACCGGATATCGCAGTGAACGGCCCCACACGCACCACTTCCATTTCTTCCGTGGCGCCGTCGGGCTTCAGGACTGGCGTCTTGAACCGCAACACTTTGCCGCTTTCAATCATTTCTCGTTGCAATTCAAACCACATGCGCTCTAGTTCGACAATCGACGGCAGCGCCTTTGCGCTCGCCATGTCGACCAGGAATTGGGCGCGATCCTTCTGGCCTTCCTGCGCGGGGTAATGCACGGAGAGCATCGACTGCTGCAGCACATTCGCCGCGTCGCCGGCGATCTGCCGCGTCACACCGAACAATTCACCCAGGTTTCCCTCATGCTGTTTCAGCAAGACTGTCATTTCTTCGAGCCGCGCCTGGTTATCGATGTAAGCCTTGTCCAGTTGAGTGGTGCGCGCTTCGGCCGCATTTTTGCGCGCCAAGGCATTGCGCGCCAACTCTTCCTGCTTCTGTAATTCGTTGCGGAATGTGGCTTCGCGCTCCTGCGCAAGTTTGGATTCTTTGTCGCGAATTTGTCGCACGAACTTGTCCAGTTCACTGAGCTGAAATGCCGCGGATGCAGGTGTAACCAGGAACAGCGCGAGCACGATAGACATCGTGGACAGAACAATGCGATGAGCGTTCTTCACAGCGGTACCTCTTGTGGCGCGGGCACCGGAATCATCATAAGCTCAGGCGCCAATTCTTTCGTTGCCATCAGCACTGTATTCTCGATTGCCTTGTTGTATTCATTAGCAACAATCCATTGCTTCTGCCCGGCGTCCCAGTATCCAGCCTCCTCGCCGTCGGAAGTTCTGTACATCAGTGCTATACGACCAACTCGCACGAAGTCCGCTTCACGGCCATCTGACAATTTTCCGGTATACGCAAAAAGTGTCCGACCGTACTCGAGCTCGATCTGGTAGGCCTCGAGCAGTCGACGGAAGCGTTCCGCATTTTTTGCCTGTTGTTTTGCGAGGAATTCGCTTCGTTCCGCATCGACTGTATTTTCGCCTGCATCGACTGTATTTTCGCTTCCATCACCCGTGCTTTGATCCGGATCCGCAGCGCCTTCAGCCGCACCGGCTGTGCTTTGATCCTTATTGGCAGCGCCGTCAGCCGGAGCGACTGGATCGGCAGCGGTATCGGGAGCGCTGGATTCAGCCATCAAATCGCGCAGCCGCGCCAGTCGCTCCTGGCGTGAGTCGGGACCAGCCTGTGTTGGATCCAGGAAAGGAAGATCCGCAGCCATGAATTGTTCCAGGGAGTCGAACATCTTCTGGATGAGTGTGGGGATCTGGGCGCCGGTCGAATCCATTTCGGCCAGTTCCTGCTCCATCTGAGCCGCCTGCGCCTGTTGCGACGTGAGCTGGTTGGTCAACTGCTCGTTGTAGCGTGTCAGGCTCTGCGTGTCCGCCAGGATTTTCGCATAACGCTCCCCTGCGCTCTGGTCCTGCGCGCTAACGAGTGCTGCGCTCGTCAACAACAATACCGCTCCGAGACTCCAACATGCCAGGGAGAGGAAGTGTGTCCTACTTGATGCTAATCGCCACATGCTTGGTGTCTATCCTTTTGCGATCAACTCGCCTGCGCCTGAATGAGTTGCAGATACCCTTCGGCTGTTTTGCGCGATTTTTCGGAAGACTTGGCCTTCTCGAACCATTTCACCGCGTCATCCAGTTTTTTCTGGTTGTATAGCGCAATACCCAACATGAGCTGCGCATTGCCAGTATCCTTCAAGCCACCTTTACTGAGGCCCTTGCCCAGCGCATCGGATGCACCACTCCAATCGCTACGCTGGACCTGAACTTCACCCAAACGTACGTACAAATCACCATTGCCGGACATCCCGGCAGCCTTCGACAGTGGTTCAATCGACCGCTTGAATTCGCGCGCCGCAATCCAGCAATTGGCCAGCTTTTCATAGACTTTTGCATCAGGCTTAACGATATTCTTGCTGATCGCTTCATCCAGAATCTCACCACACCGATAAGGGACGTCGTTGAACAACAGCAAATCCGCGAGCCGTGTTACATCACTGTCAGTGTTGAGCAGGCCGGAGCTATAGGCCAGTTGCATAACGGCAAGCGCCTGGGGATATTGTCCCAACTGCCCGTAAACTGAGGACAACTGTTGCCAATAGGTTTTATTGTCGGGTGCAATATTGATCAGGCGGTTCAACAGGGGCACTGCTTCCTTCCAGTGCTCTCTCTGCAGGTGCAGGGCCAGAACAAGCTGGATCCAGCTCTCCTGCGGTTTTTCCGCAAGGTCAACCGCCTTTTGTGCGGGAGCTATCGCCTTGTCAAACAGCTCTTGCTGGTAGTACGCGACCGCCAGCAGGTAATAGGCAGCAGAGTTTGGCTTGGTTGCCGTCGCGAACCATTCTTCCAGGGCAGCAGCACCTTCTTTCCACTTCTCCTCCGCCAACCAGAACTGTGCTATCTGGTACTTGGTCTGGGAGACTTCCTCTTCATTCAAGCCACCTGCGTCAATAGCGGCCTTGAGGTGCGTGCGCGCCGAAGCAAACTTGTCCTGAGAGTGGTCAATTGTGGCGAGAATCTGCTCGACACGGCTGCGCTCGTAGGGGCTCAGGCCATCTAACTTAATTTTCGAAATCGCCGCTGAGGCCGCGCCGAAGTTCTCGGCATTGAGCGCTTCAATGGCCTCGGTCAAGATTTTGCCCGTAGCGGCATCGATGGAATTGGCGGGTGGCTTTTTTTCTTCTTCCTTCTTCGCCGCGTACGACGGCGCTATCACCACCGTCAGCAGCAGCATTGCGAGAATTTTTACAAATCGCATGCCTTAGTTCTCCAACTGGAAGACGAGCTTGGTTTGAACGCCGATGCGTTCAACCGCCACACCTTCTTCAACTTTGGGGTTGTATCGCCAGCGCGCAATAGCCTTGAGTGCGGCGTCGTTGAAAACGCTGTTCGACGAGTCGACGACTTTCGGATCCTTCACCGTGCCGGTGGCGGAAATCGTAAACTGCACGATAACCCAACCCTGGATACCGCGGCTCAGGGCGCGGGGCGGATACTCTGGATTGATACGCACCAGCGGAATGATGTCGCGGTCGGAGCCCGCGGTCATCTTCATTTTTGACATCGCGCTGCCGGCGTCGACCGTGGGGGTTAACTGCGCGACATTATTTTCGACGGAGCCTTTGGCGAAGTTCAGTTGCGGGACTTCCGGCACCGGCGGTGGCTTATCCGGCTGCACTTTTTCTTCCTGCTTCTTCTTTACGTCGGAGTCCTTCCGCATCCGCGTAAATTCCACGCGCGTCGCCTGGCGCAGCTCGATCGCATCGATAGGCACACTGACGAGGCGCCACATCACCCAGTAGAGCACCAGCATGAATATGGCGCCGAAGGCTAACGCGATTGGAAACCGAAGACTCACGTTCTGATTACCTCTACGTACCTGTCAACCACCGGTCGTGCCGGGATCGGCAGCGATGGCTATATCCTTGATTCCACCCAGACGCACTTCGTCCATGACCTTGGCCACGACACCGGCTCGCGATCCCTTGTCGGCAATTATGACCACGGTGTCGTCGGGACGTTCAATGTGCAATCGTTCGATCAATGCCCGCAACTCGCGAATTTCCACCGGCTGGCGATCCATCCAGATCTCGCCATTCTCGCGGATGGCAACGAGCAGGTTCCCGGAATCTTGATGCTCTGCAGTCGTAGCTTCCGGTTTGAATACGGTAATTCCCGCTTCCTTGATGAAGGATGTCGTGATGATAAAGAAAATCAGCAAATTGATCGTGAAGTCGAGCATTGGTGCGAGGTCAATGCCGTGGTCTTCCGCTTCTGGCGTATGCTTTGATGCTCGCATGTTGGAATCCTCGTCGCCAGTTCCGTCAGTTCAGGGTGCTGAACGTAATATTGTAGATACCACCCAGACGCACCTGGTCCGCGACCTCGACCATAGCGCCAGTGGGCGCCTGCTCGTCAGCGAGGATCAGTACGCCGCTGTCCGGGCTGACCGCGCTCAGACGTTCAACGTTGGCACGCACCGCACGCACGTCAACAGCGCGACCGTCGATCCAGATTTCACCGGTGTTCAGTATCTGTATCTGGATGCTCTCATCATCGTTTTTGTCCTGCTGCTCAAAACTCGTGGGTCGGTTCACACTGAGTCCGGCTTCTTTGACAAATACCGCGGTGATAATGAAAAAGATCAGCAAATTGATGACGAAATCCAGCATAGGTGCAAGGTCTATGCCGTGGGATGATTCGTGGTCCGCTGATGCCCGACGTCGATGTCGCATGATTACAATCCGAACCTGTCAGCGATCAGCTCGGTTTCCCGTGCGGTACGCGTCTTGAAATAGTGGACCGGATACAGCCCGGTGATACTCACGGCGAGGCCGGTCATGGTACAGATCATCGCCTGGGATACACCGCTGGCCATACTGCGTGCGTCGGCGTTGCCGCGCAGCGCCATGGAGTCAAACACTTCCAGCATGCCGACAACTGTCCCGATCAACCCGAGCAGCGGCGACATCGGTACCAGCACCTGCATGACCGGGATGCCCGCCGACATGCCGACATTGAGTTTGGAAATCATCGCCTGGCGAATCTGCCGGGCGCACCAGGAAGTGCGCTCCGCGCGCGCCTCCCAGGTTTTCTGCAGCTCAGCCACCTGCTGCGGCAAAATGCGCCGGAAATACCAGAAGCGTTCAGCAATAATGGCCCACATCAAAACGCCGGCGGCGAAGATCAGGCCGACGAACGGGCCGCCATCATCAACGAGTTCGAGAACTCCTTTAATCAGGGGGATCTGCTCAAGCACGGCGCTGTTTCTCGATGCTCTCGGCCAGCATGCCTACCGCCTGCTCATCCAGCGTCTGGGCAATGCCCTTGGAGAGCGAAGACAGCACTGCATTGGCAAACAACAGCGGAATGGCGATACCCAAACCGAGCACCGTTGCGATCATGGCCTGGCCGATACCAGTTGCCATCAGTTTCGGATCGCTGGAGCCCGATTCGGTGATGCTCTGGAAGGTAATGATCATACCGACCACGGTTCCGATCAGGCCGAGCAGCGGGCCGGCGGCAACACCCAGGCGCAAAAATGCCTGGTAGCGTTCGAGCTTCGGCACTTCGCGCAGTACTGCCTGATATACGCAGTTCGGCGATATCCGCGTCCTGCTCGATCAGGTTGGGATCGCCCTTGAATGCCAGCAATACGCGGCCAAGCGCGTTGTCCGCGGTCGGCTTTTCCAGATTCTTGAGCTGGCGATTGACACCGGTGCGGACACCCACCAGATACACCAGCTGCACTAAAAACGCGAGAATGCCCAGAGCCCCTACGAACAGGATGATATAGCCTATCTCTTCACCAAGCTCGATACGCTTGGCCAGGTCAGGCCTATCGACATACAGCCCCAGCAGTACACCGCGCGCCGAATCCACGACAGCCTGTACATAGCCGCTATCGGCAGACTGCAGCTTGTCCACGTAGGCCAGGTACTCCTCGGGCGGTTGCCGCGGGTAGACATTGAGCGACTTCAGGCTGGGCAGGTAGGACAGGAACTTGCCATCAGAGGTCGCGGTAAACGGACCGATTCGAATGACTTCAGCTTCAACGGCCTCACCGCCTGGCTGTACAACGGTAGTCTTGTATTTTGCAACGGCGCCACTGGCCGTCATTTCGCGCTGTATCTCAAACCATACGCGTTCAAGTTCAGCGGCCGTCGGCGTTTCGTTTGAAGCGGCGTATGCGTGCAGGAACTCATCACGATCCTGTTCGCCGGCTTTCGCCGGGAACTGCGAGGAGATCAGTGACTGACGCAACACAGTGGCGGAATCGCCAGCCACTTGCTTTGACAGGCCGAAAATCTCAGTCAAACCCAGCGCAGCCGCTTTGTCGCGCAGCCCTTTTTTCAGTTCGTTGATTTTCAGTTCGTTGGCTGAAAACTGATCCGACAGGGCATCCGAGGTTACAGCCAATGCGTCGCGCTTGGCCACGGCCTCCGCCAGCATTTGTTCCTGTTGATTGGATGGCGCTGCATCAAAGGCGGCGGAGCGCTCTTTGAAGGCCTGGTTCTCCTCGGCGCGCACCGTGCGCACTGACTCCAGCAGATCATCCAGCGTAGCGGCGGCAAACGCGACCGGTGCCGTTAGCGGCAGCGCAAGAAACGCTGCGGTAAAAATGAGTTTACGCATCTTGCTCACGACCGCACCTCCTGGGGAGCTGGCACCGGAACCGTCAACAGGTCGGGGGCGCCATCTTTCTTGGCCACGCGACGCGCTTCAGACACGGCGTGGGCATAACTATTGTCGACAATCCACTTCTTCTGCTGCGCGTCCCAATAACCGGTCTCGGCGCCATCCAGTGTTTGGTACATCAGTGCAATCCGGCCGAGACGAACGAAGTCTACGGTGCGCGCATCCGCGCCTTCACCCAGCAATCCTTCATAGGCATCCAGCGTGCGGCCGTACTCAAGTTCGATCTGGTAGGCTTCTATGATGCGTCGATACTTCTCGGAGATGGCAACATCGGCCTGGCTCATGAGGCCCTGCAGGGATTCGACGCGATTGGTGCGCTCTTCAAGCAGGAAGGGCACGTCCAACGCTACGAACTCTTTCAGCGTGTCGACCATTTTATGCATCAGCGGCTGCACTTCACGATTGGTGGTGGCGATTTCGAGCAACTGCGTCTCGATTGACACCATTTCTGCTTCCTGCTGCTTCACCTGCTCGCCGAGCTGGTCGTTGTATTTCTCCATGCTCTCGGCTTCAGCGAGCGACTGCGCATACTTGGCGGTCGCATCCTGTGTCTTGTCGAGTGCCTGGTTGATTCGCTCCTGCGATGTTGCGGCGGCCTTGTCCACACCGGCCTGAGCATTCACAGCGCCTTCGATTGTTTGTGCCGATACCTGCAACGATAATGCGAGTGGTACCGCCACGGTTAGCGATAATAGTGTCGTCTTCACGCTCTGAAAGTTA
>Ga0114942_1000573_pt1 | contig 10395 bp, 8 predicted proteins | sample LowerColdCreek_FD_88674 | JGI IMG/M metagenome (GOLD analysis project Ga0114942, IMG submission 88674) | Groundwater microbial communities from Cold Creek, Nevada to study Microbial Dark Matter (Phase II) - Lower Cold Creek | ecosystem: Environmental > Aquatic > Deep subsurface > Groundwater ... | reverse complement strand
TATATATTTTAAGTATTTTTTTTGCTTTAATAAAGGTAATGAGGCAAGAAAAATAGCACTTGCAGCTCCAACCCTTACTTGAGTCATCTCATGAAGTAAAAAAAATGATGACACATATAATATTATACTAAGAAATATGCTTGGGCTTATTCTTAATGAATACATTTTTAATCCTACACCAATAATGGCAAACACTACCATTGTGGGAATAACAGGATCTAATCCTAAGGAGTAAAAAAGAATAGGAAAAACAAAATATGAAGGTTCATAAAAGAGTAATAAGATGGGGTTGAACCTTTGTGATGAAAACGTCCTAAATAAATCTGCATATACTTCATAATCTCTTCCAACATTTTCATGTCGTAAGGCTGCAAATAGAAAAAGTACAATACCTGTTAAAAGAAGAATATAGTTTCCATACTTTCTTAAAAAAATTTGTATTCCCGAAAAAAGATAGGTGAAAGTAAATAAGGCTATAAACATTAATGAATTAATTAGATTCTATAATTCTTAATAAATTTTGGTACTGATATGCCCAAGAAAATTCTTTAACATCGTCTGACGCTTTTTCAGTTCTTTTGTCCCACTCAAACTCTTGATGTAAAATTTTCTCTATTGCTTTTACGATAGAACTTACACTTTTAGAATCAATTATATAAGAATTGCTGTCATTAGCAGGGTAGTAAGGTGTTGTAATAGTAAAAGTACCACAAGCCATGCTTTCAATTACGGGATAATGTACCGCACCAAACTGAACTATGCCTGCTGAAATATATACATCTAAGCTTTTATAAAACATTGCAATATTAGAATCCCCATTAGGATTAATACTTACATACTTCAAATTTTTTGTGTCTGTATTACTTGGAAAAGCAATTATAAACTCTATATTCTCATATTTTTTTTGTAGCGCTAAGAACGCATCAATTATATAAGAAGTACCTTTTTGACTTTCGGCTCTTGCTATAGTGCCTACGGTTAATATTTTTTCACTTTTTTTCTTTCTATTAACCCCATTGTACAAAGAGAAATCTAGACCGGGGTAAACTATATAAGGAGTTACAATTTCCTTGTAATTACAATAAATACTAGAATTTACAATTTTTAAAAAGGGAAATTTATAGCTTAATCTAGATAAATAATAGAAAATTTTATTTTTTGTACCAGCCATTAGTTCATAATACTCAGGTTCATAAGCTTGAATATAGTATACTTTTTTAGCTCGTATTGTAGATAGATAAACTGGGATAATAGTTAGTGAATGATTAGCAATAACTACATCATATTTCTTTTTACTTCTATAGCACCCAAGGAGTATTGATAAAAAAGATTTGAAATAGGATTCAGATTTCTTTATTTCTTCATTATGTTTTTTTAATTCTCCAAAAATATTTACATATGCAATATTCGCAATTGTAGGAAAATATGGTACATCTGAGTTCTCATTTACAAGAAAGTCTACTTCATGACCATCCTTAACGAATTCATTAGCAAAGTTAGATAATACCCTATATCCCCCAGATTTAGAGAACCCTAGTATTGGTATAAGTATTTTCAATTTCTAAATAAAATATGTTTGAACCTTACTAATAAAAATACAAAGTAAACAATGTAATTCACTGCATATGCAATTGTTGCCCCCTGAATACCTATTTTGGTGGTAAACACTACTACTAAAATAAAGTACAATACTGAAAAAATAATTTCTGAAATTATATATGTCGCAGACAAGGAGCGGGCAATCATAATAAAGGCAAGGAAGTAAGAAATAATTTTAAAAAAATCGCCTATTAGTTGCCAATTCATTAAGCTAGCAGCTGGTAAAAAAGCATCAGCATATAGAAGTTTTATTATGAATTGTTTGCATAAAAAAATCAACAAGCATGATAACAAAATGATGGGTAGCGTAATCTTATACCCACTTACAATCTCTTTCTTCAACACTAAATCACTTTTTATTTCAGAAAGTTTTGGTAAGTAATATGTTGTTAGCACGGTAAGAAAAAATAATAAATGAACATTAGATATTTTAATTACTGATTCCCATATACCCGCTGTCTGCAACCCAAAATCTTTTATTATAAAGTTTCTAATTAATAATTGAGCTACTGGTACAGTTACAGCTGTAACTAGCATCATCAACGAAATTTTACCTAATGATTGAAGCTGCCAAGAATCGAATTTAATTTTAAAAATCCTATAGTTAAACCAACTTTCTTTCCGAACGAATATATATATTATAAAAAAATTAAATACTTGGTTTAAAACCAATGCCATCAATGCCCCATTTAAACCATGAAATTTTATTAATAGTATTGTAATTATTAATGAAAATATACTTGAGAGAGCATTTAAAAAATTGTATTTTCTGAAATTTTTAAACCCATTTAGCAATGATAGAAAATAAGTATTCAGAGAAGTAAAAAAAATGGTAACCCCAAAACTTTGGAATATGAAGCTATATTGCTTATTAAGTAAAAGGATGTTAGAAAAAGTAGTGCTCCCAACTAGAAGTAAAATACTTGAAAAAAAACAAGAAACTAGCGTTATGGAGAAACTAGTTTGAATTAAAGGATTTAATTTTTCTTTACAATTGGCATTATAGTCAGCAGTTAATTTTATTATTCCGTTAGTTAAAATACCCCCCGAAAACATTGTAGCAATTGTTATGAAATTAGTCAATTGCCCTAGCAAGCCCATACCTTCAGGACCAAGATGAATAGCAACGAATTTGCTACTAATAAAAGCGGTGATAATTTTAAGCGCTACTGAAAATGAAGAGTATAAAGAAGAATTAATAAACTCATTATTGTAAAATTTATTTTTTAATAAATTTATTCTTTGGGGCAATTTTTTAAAGGTTTTTAACTTTTATGATGAGGTAAGTGTAATAAGATACTAATTTGTTTACAACTTAGCATTTACAAAATTCTACACCAAAACATTAGATATTGTTAGGATAAGGTTTGTAGTAGTAACTATATATCTAATTTCAGTGATAACTTATTCTGTTAAAAACAGTTTTCCATCTTTTTCTTGATAAATATTCCCGATAGAACATTGCCAAGTTTTAAGGTTCGCATCTAATAATATCATTTTTAAACCTTCTTGGTTTACCCAGCCAAATTGAGATGCAGGGGTACCATAAACTAATGCAAAATCAGGTACATCTTTTGTAACGAGTGCTCCAGCACCAACCATTGCATACTTTCCTATCGTTATTCCTGGTAAAATTGTTGATGCAGCGCCAATTGAAGACCCTTTTTTTAATAATGTTATAGGTGCAGATTTGTACTGCTGACTTCTTGGATTATAATCGTTGGTGAATGTTACATTAGGACCTATGAAAACATAATCTTCTACTATTATTCCATTCCAAAGAAAAACACCACTTTTAACAGTTACATTATTTCCAATAAATACATTACTTTCAATAAATGTGTGGCAATTAATATTACAATTTTCTCCTATTTTAGCACCATTTAAAATAACCGAATATTGCCAAATACGGGTATTTTTACCTATGTCAGTGGTGTTTACGTCTGCTGTTGTATGAATCACAATAATGATATTAACTCTAAGTATTTTTTATAATCTCGTATATAATCTTCAGAATCGTAAGTATGCGAAGCTAATACTAAACAAACAGCCCCACTTGAGAAATTGATTTCACTAGCCCATATCATAGGAGGAATGTGTAGCCCAATATCGGGTCTATTAAGTTGCACTATTCTTTGAATTTTACCATCATCTAAAAGCACTTCAAAGCTACCACTTGCTGCAACTAAAAACTGATGACACGCTTTGTGGGCGTGTGCACCTCTTGATTCTCCACCAGGTATATCATATAAATAAAAAACTCTTTTAACGTCGAAAGGTATATTAACATTGTTTTGTACAACTGTAATATTCCCAGACCTATTTTTAATTTTCTTTAAGTTAATTAAAGAACAATTATAAACTGAATTAGTAGCTGATATATTCATTCCAATCTCTTATATAATCTTCTTCACAAAAGAAACTGTCACTCACAATTAACGCTAGTGCATTAGTAGAAAAATTTTCCATGTGTTTCCAAACCCCATTAGGTAAATAAAGACCTTTATATGACCTATTTAAACATACCTTTTTTTCTTCTCCTAACTTATTTTTAATTACAATATCAATGCTTCCGGATAATACTGTAATAAACTCTTTTTGCTTTTTATATGCATGTCCTCCTCTTGTTTCACCACCTGGAACATCATAAATCCAGTAAACCCTCTTAATATCAAAAGGCAATTGACTTCCATTCTCGAAATAAGATAAATTACCTCTTTCATCAATAATTTTAGGTAAATCAATCTTTATGACTTCTTGATTCATTACTTGTAGTAATTAATAAATAAACAATGCAAAACATTATACTCACTAATCCAAAAATAATTGAATAAATAAGCCCTGACGGTTTTTCTTTTTTCAACTTTGCTGCTGGAACATCTATTAATTGATATAAAGGCGTTTCTTTCTGTAAAGTTATTTTTGCAATCTCTAAATTCTTTACAACTTCAGCGTAAGCTGTACCTAGAACTTGTGTTTGAATTTGACTTTTCTGTGTTTGTATTCTTGCCTTTTGTAAGGAAGGATTAAGGTTAAATATTTCATCACTCCCCGTTGCCAAATTTGTAATTGCACCGCCTAAAACATACCTTAGACTATCCGCTTCGCTCTGAAGCATGTCTAAATTTTTCCTAGCTTGCTTTGTTTTTGTTTCAATATAAAATTGTGCGGCCTCATCAACTAAAAATTTTGTAAGATATCTCGAAAAATTTTCGGAGGGAGATGTTGTAGTTATTTTATAAAAAGATAACTTCTTGTCAACTCTAGCAACTGATAAATAATTAGTAACTATATAAAAATGTAAGTACGCAAATAAACTATCTTGAACTGGAGTAAATGTTTTAGCACTATTTGGAAAAGGTAGTTGTTTATTTATATAACTATTTTTACTCCATTTTTGACCAGGCTTAGATTTGACCAAAATTTCGTTCAAAAGACTTATTTTACTATTTGGAGGAGTTTTAAAAATGGCTCTTTCTACCATTTTTCTACTTTCAAGAAGTTGAATAATATTTTCTCCTGCAAATGCGCCTTCGCTACCACCACCAAGTTCAATTCCAAAGTTTCCGGCGAGCGCCCCGAGCCCACTAGTTTTACTATCATTTGAGAGTACAAAAGTAAGATTGCCCGTGTATTTTGGCACAACAATGAATTTAGCGTACACAAAGCCAAAAATGCTACCCAACACACCAATCAAAATCAATAATTTGTATTTAGAGATTATAAGCCTACATAAGAATGTAAGTTTTTGATACAAATTACTAAATGATAATTCTTCTAATGATTCTTGCATAAATGTTAACTCTACTTACTAATATTTAATATTGCTATCACAATTCCCGCAATACTTGCAGCAGCACTCGTTAATCCTATAACTTCTGCCGTGCTCAATTTATTTTTCTTTTTATCAATATGTGGTGGAATAACTATCTCTGCACCAGGATACACCTTTGGGTAAGATCTAAAAAATAAAAATTTACTTGCCGACGCTGCTTTGCCGTTTGCATACAATACATAAGCTTTACGCTTCACCGCATTTTGGGAAAAACCTCCCGCTGCTGATACATAATCTTTTAGAGAATATTTTTCAATATAAGGAATTTGTGTTGGAAAAAGTACTTCACCATTTACTCTTACTTGTGCGTTGAACTTAGGTACAAATAATTCATCATCGGCTTGTATTAATATGTTCTGCGGGCTATTTACATCTTTTGTAACTGATACTAAATCTACTGGAATTCTATCTATCTCTCTTTCCACTTCACCAACAACTCTTCCTGTACTGTCCTTTAATTGTTCTTGTATTTTTTCTATTTTATCGCTTTTAATTTGTGCTGCTAAATCATTTTTATTTCTACGCTTTAGGTAGGCTCCAGCTATATATGCTTCTGGTGTAAATCCTCCTGCTCTTTTTATTAAATCACTGAGTTTCTCATTTCTTTCTGCAATTATATACTGACCAGGAAATTGAAACTCCCCAGTTACCGATACATTTTGTAGCAATTTATAACCTGGCTTCCTTCTTATTGTAACTACATCAAAGGGCTTTAAGAATATTTTAGCACCCTGCATACTTAGGTCGTCCCCATTTTTTACTTCAACTATTTCGCTAGCTCTTACATCTTCGGCGGTTAATGTATCTCTTCTTATAAATCTTGCTATTTCAATTCTTTGTACATATGCTGCATCAGATAAACCACCTGCGAGAAATACAAGATCTTTAAGTGTAAGGCTATCTACCAATTGTACAGTAGTGGGTTTTCTCACTTCACCTTGTATTGTAACATTGAATTGGTCTCTTAAATCAAAAATAGAATTAACTGTTAACACATCTTCTTTCAGTAAGATAACATTACTCTCTGCAATATTATTTAATGCATCTTTTATACTTATGGAGATAATTTCCTTTGTAAGATCCTCTTTCTGTCTGCTAATTAAAGCCCTTTCAGTATAAGCATCTTCTCTCAATCCTTCTGCCTTTCTAATTAAATCTGCTACTTTTAATCCTGATGTTAATGCATATGAACCAGGCCTTAATAAAGCACCTGAAATTGTTACTTTATTTTCGAACCTAGTTAATATTTTGCCTACCTCAAAAATATCGCCACTTAGTGGTTTATATGTTGAAAACTCATTTTCTTCAATATCCCTTAACTTTCTCTCTTTACTAGTTAATTGGTTAATTTTTACAGAAGCTTTGTATGCTCCTTCCGTAAAGCCTGATGCAAACTGAACTAAATTATTAAAACTCTCGTTAGGCAGTATTTCAAAAATGCCTGGCCGCTTTACTTCGCCAATAATATCTACCCTTGTTTTGTACACTGGTATTCTTATTACATCATTATCCCTTAACCGTACATTATCAGACAAATCGGCAAACAGCAAAAACTTATATAAGTCTACTTTTCTCTCAATTTTATTGTTTCTAATTAGCTCAATTTCTCTAAAACTACCATTTGCACTTGGCCCACCACAAGAATACAACGCATTAAATAAAGTAGATAGCGATGAGATAGTAAGTGTTCCCGGCCGATTACTTCCTAAAACGGTAATTTTTATACTCCTAATTTTTGAAACATTTAATGAGAATTTAGATGCTCCACTTTTTAAAGTTGGGTAAGCAGTGTTCGCCATTTGTTGGCGAATTTTGCTAGTTGCCGCTTCCACAGTTAACCCTATTACTTTCATTTGTCCAACATTGGGAATATAAATGGTTCCTTCAGTAGACACTGCTAACTCATGTGATACTTCTTGCACACCAAAAACGGTAATTTGTATTTGATCATCTGGACCAAGTTCGTAATTAAGGGGTGTTGCAATTTTTAAATTAGGCTCAAAGCTTAACGAAGGGGTTGTAAATAATTCAGCCCCAAAAATTCTTGGATCGATAGTAGACGGTGGTGCTGTTGCCTGAGCTGTTTCATCAATATTTGTATTAATTATCTGCTTTTTTTCCCCGCTAGCCGCACCAACAGTTGCTGGTTTTCTTGGTACATTGTTTACACCGCCGGCTGCAAGTATGGCTGAGCGTTGCTTTAATTTCGCAATTTCTCCAGGAGACATTCCCCTTGATAAAGCTATTTGCTCGGCTTGGGCATCCGTTAAGCCAGAAGATTTTAATTGCTGCTGGTATTTAATAATTTCGGCGTCCGTTAGCTGATCTACTCTAACGGTGGCTAGATTTCCCTTCTTTAATAAGTCTTGCGAATAAGACACTGCACATATGCAAATTAACAGGCATAGTGTAATGTAAATTTTTTTTGAAAACATACTTGAAATTAATGATTTTATATGGCTTCGCCACTCTCAGTCACAGTGGGGAGTGTATGACTGATTTTGTTTGCTTGTAATTAAGCTTAACATTAGGGGGAATAAATGCTGTGTATACTGCTCTTTGGGCGGCAAATATAGGCGATTTTACCACTTATCCAAACGAATGAGTGGGCTAAAAGCCTTATTCTACAGTAATTAATGGTTTAATAATACAACGTATATAATTGTAAATGAACGCTTTACAATTGAGTATTATTAAAATTAATTAAATACCGGAAATGGTTATGTAGTTGCGTTAGCTTATACCTTAATAATATGCCACCGAAATATATTATAGTGTAATATTGCCATACTATAACCTTGCAGCTACATGAATAACAGGTATTACTCTTTAGATGTGTTTAGAGGAGCAACCGTTGCTTTAATGATTTTGGTAAATAATCCAGGAAGTTGGTCGCACATTTATGCCCCTCTGGAACATGCGCCTTGGCACGGATGTACGCCTACTGATTTGGTATTTCCGTTTTTCTTATTTGCCGTAGGCAATGCAATGAGTTTTGTAATGCCAAAATTTGAACAGGCTGGCACAAGCTATTTCTTAAAAAAAGTATTTAAAAGAGCGGTACTTATATTTTTAATTGGGCTATTCCTAAATTGGAGTCCTTTTGTAAAATGGCAAGACAACGAATTGGTTTTTAAGCAATGGGAAAATGTTAGAATACTGGGTGTATTGCAAAGAATTGCTATTTGTTATTTATTTGCCAGTATATCGGTTTATTTTTTGAAAGCTAAAGGTGCATTTGTACTTAGCTGCACAATATTATTATTCTATTGGGCCATCTGCCTTGCGTTTGGCACGGTTGGCATCCCATTTAGCCTTGAGGGATTTTTTGGTACTGCCATAGATATAAACTTACTTGGTGTTAAACATATTTATAAAGGGGAGGGTGTACCTTTTGATCCGGAAGGATTGGCAAGTACATTGCCCGCTATTGTACAAGTAATTTTTGGCTATTTGGTAGGAGATTACATACAGAAAAAGGGTAAAACCTTTGAAATGCTTTCTAATTTATTTGTAGTGGGTATTGTGCTTTTATCAGCCGCTTATTGCTGGGATTTGCTTTTCCCTATCAACAAAAAAATATGGACTAGCAGCTATGTTTTACATACTACTGGCCTTGCAATACTTACCATTTCCATTTGTATATATTTCATTGAATTTCAAGGAAAAAGGGGCTTAGCAAGTAAATTTTTTGACGTATTTGGCAAAAACCCACTTTTCATATTTGTATTAAGTGGCTTACTGCCTAGGTTGGTGGGACTATTAAGAATTCCTAATGGTGTTGACGTTACCACGGGCAAGCAATTATACATTAGTGCATTTGGATGGCTGTATGAATATGTATGCAAACCAGTTTCAACCGACTTAAGAAACGGCTCATTACTTTACGCAATAATCTTAATTCTATTTTATTGGTTTATCGTGTATTTGATGGATAAAAAACGGATTTACGTTAAGGTGTAATTAATTTGTTGATAGGTATATTTTCTCAATTATTTCCACTGTTTTTACCGCATCTACACCTACCAACTGCTGAGTAGGGTTGTAGAAATTGGCAAGTATTGCATCATAGAATTCACCGTGATTGCTCATTGAGCCAATATAGTTGCCGTAATTATTTGGACCGTTGCCAACTGGTATTTCCTGAAAAGTAAAATTATCAATTTGGCAATATTCCAATTCATTCAAATATTGCCCACCAATTTTTACAGTGCCTTTTTCCCCGAAAATGGTAATGGAGCCTTCCATATTTTTCTGAAATGCATTAATTGTGTAATGCATTGATCCTAATGCTCCACTATTAAACTCAAAATTTATTACCCCCTCATCTTCAATAGCAATTGTGGGGTGTATTGCATTTTTAATAATTGCTTGCACTTTGTTAACATCGCCCATAAACCAAAAAAGTAAATCGATAAAGTGGCTAAATTGGGTAAATAATATACCCCCATCTAGCTCCATAGTTCCACGCCAATTATTGTTGTAATAAGCCGCATCTCTATGCCAATAACAATTAACTTGTACACTTAAAATTTTACCCAATACTGCTGTATCAATTGCCGCTTTTACAGCTACAATTGGGGGATTAAATCTATTCTGCTTTACCACAAATAATTGTTTGGCTGCCTTTGAAGCAGCTGCAACCATTGCATAAGCATCTGACGAACTTAAAGCCATTGGTTTCTCTACAATTACATGGAAACCCATTTCTAAAGCAAGTATTGCTTGTTGAGCATGTAAGCCATTGGGAGTGCAAATAACAATAACCATAGTATTTGTACCTGCTGCTAATAACGCTTCAATACTTGTGTAATGTGGTACATTATACTTAGTAGCCACTTCAACTGCCTTATTAACATCAATATCGCATACGGAGGTAAGTGTTGCCTTAGTAGCAATAATGGCTGCATGCCTTTTACCTATATTACCACAACCTATAACTGCAAATGTTAGCATGGGCT
>Ga0114942_1000572_pt1 | contig 10395 bp, 17 predicted proteins | sample LowerColdCreek_FD_88674 | JGI IMG/M metagenome (GOLD analysis project Ga0114942, IMG submission 88674) | Groundwater microbial communities from Cold Creek, Nevada to study Microbial Dark Matter (Phase II) - Lower Cold Creek | ecosystem: Environmental > Aquatic > Deep subsurface > Groundwater ... | reverse complement strand
GGTCGCCTTACCCCAATGAGCGAACCCCACCCAAAAAAGATTCCTTACCCACAGGTCAGGCAGCCTATCCCCTATTTTGGATATTGGCCCTACGCCCCCTGTTTTCCACCCTCTAATAATAATATACCTCTATACCTCCATAACCTATCTGACCTATCTGGAAACAAGCAATTACAAGGCCTGCAGAGGCAAGAGGTCAGCCAGCCAGCTAGCTCACACCCTTGCTACCTCGCCCAAAATACAGAGCCCCATGTCTCTAGCCTGCTCGTTTTCTGGGGGAGGTTGTAGAGGTCGAGCAGCTACCTCTACAAAAAGAGAGAGGTAGGGAGAGGGGAGCCCGAGAGCTGCTCACGCAGCGGCTTGATACATCGTCGAGCACTGTCGTGCTCACCTCCACAGCGGCAGATGCAGTGGCTGTGCCCGCGCCTCACAGGGTATGCGAGGCGCACACAAAAAGAGCGGGCCGCATTGGCCCGCTCAGTCTCTCTGCATGGATGGCGCTCTCTCTAGTGGTCCACCACTGGGGGTGGGTTAACCCTTCTTCACCTCAGCCCGCTCGCACGCATACCGCGCAGGCGTGGCACCGGCCACACGCCGCCACAGGTAGTGGGAGCCGTCCTTGTGGCGCACCCAGCGCTCCTCCAGCTGCTCCTTGAGTGCCAAGCCAAAGCTACTCCGCGTCTTAGGGCTCAGCCACTCACTCGCCTGGCGCACACGCAGAGCACGCTCATCCTCCTCGCTCATGTATTCGTCAGGCGGCGGGCTCTTGAAGTGCCAGCCCCCTGATCTACCCTCAGTATCCATGACACTCTCAATATCCTTCTCTGGATACAAATGGAAGGTCGCCTCCTCCACGCCATGCCTGCGCGCCACACCAGCCAGCGAGGCCACAGTGACCTCGAACCTCGGCAGAGGCTCCCCGCGCTCATCCACACCCAGCTCAGTCATTGCCAGCTCACCCAGTCGCCTGAAGTCCCGCCCCTTCTTGTCTCCAGTCCCTTCGTTCGTGTTCTTCATCATGCAGTCCCACTCGCGTGCAAACACACGCCCAGTGGCCAACACCATCCCTGGCACCACATCGCTCCAGCCCTCGAATGTCCCCAGCTCCCGCGTGCCAGTGATGCGCCCGCTCTCATGCCAATGCCGCACTATGGACCACATCGTTGCCAGCATCATCGCACGATTTTCCTGCGACTTAAACCAAGCCTCAGTCAGGGTCACCATGCCTGCCACTTTGGGCCGCTCATCAGCTCTCAGCGGGTTCCACAGGTCACAGTCCAGGGTGCGCCGCTGCAAGTCAGGAGACAGCTTCATCTCGTTCCCCGTGAAGAGCGTCACACCGCACAAAGTCGGCGCCACCATGCTATTCGTGTGCTTCCGCCGGAAGTCCCACTCTGAGCCCGAAATCCACTGATCCAGCAGAGGCGACTCCACAGGCCGCGCCCACTTCACGTTGTCGAAAATCGTGTAGCCCACCTGCTCCAGCGCCATGGAGTTGAGCGTGTCTTCAAGCTGCTGCTCAGCGTCCTCCATCAGCGGCTTGATCTTCCTTGTCCCATACACCGCCCACACCGCGCTCCAGGCCAGATTCGTCTTTCCGCTGCTCCTCTCATTGGCCACATAGGCAAACGCAGGCGGCCGCCCCTCATACAGCATCCGCGCATACACACTCAGCTGCGCAGCCAAGTGAATGGCCAAGTCCCTGCTCTCATTCCTCCAGCCGAATGTGCGGAAAATGTTGTACCACCACTCCATTGCATCACGCACATCCAGCGCGTGGTCATAGGTCACAGTCGCCCGCGTGAAGATCTGCGTCGGCACGTCATAGCCCACCGGCAGCAGCTCAGGAGCCTGCCCCGCCTCTCTCCACACCGGCAGCTGCACCGGGTGAAAAGCAGCGATCTTCGGCAGCGCACATCTCAGCTCATCACTGGCCAATACCACCTCCGCTCTGTCCTTCGTCAGCCCTCCTTTCACAAGCACAAATTCCCCCGTGTGGTTGCCGTCCGCATCCTTCAGCGGAACCCTTTTTCTCACGATGACCAAGCCCGTAGTGCTCGGCAGCCAGGTGCGAAATCTCTTCGCAGTCATCGGGCTGAAATCCTGCGCCTCATCATCCCAAGCGATGATCTCAGAGTTGCGCACAAACAAGCCCCGGCTGCCATCTTTGCGCCCCAGCAGGTCAGCCAAAAAGCGCGCCATATCATCCGGAGGCAGCTCCTCCATCATCTGCGGTGCCTGTGTAGCGATAGCGCTCGGCACTGGAGCCCCCACAGCCTCTGCCATAGGAGCCACAGCGCGCGCGAATTGCACCGCAGTGCTCTCACCCACAGCCTCACTCATGCCTTGCCCTCCCCGGTCACATCATGCGCCCGCTGCGGCAGGTCCAGTATCCGCTGCATCTTCGCACCAGGGCACACATACAGCAGACGCTGGTTGCTCCTGCCATAGGTGAAGGGCACGAACTTGCGCTCCTTGCCACTGCCCGTCATTTTGCCCTCTCTCCAAGTATTGCCCAAGCGACAATTCACCATCGGATTCTTCAGCGCCTGGCTATCGCACCCGATGCGCGCCATTGCATCCCTCACCACATCCACGCACTCCTGCCACTCGTCGCGACGCAGCGCACCCACACGCACCAGCGCATGGATACTGCGCCCCGCACTGCGTGTGATACTCACTATGGGCAGCGGCAGCTGCACCAGCGCATTCAGCCAAAGAGCCGCCGGAGCCTCATCACTCTCCAGCAGGAGATACGGGTAGCGCACCGCACTCTGCATGGTGCGCCTGCTCAGCTCCACACCACTCGTTTTTGGATGCCACTTGCCATCCACAGTCGGCAGCAAGTGGATGATCCCCTCTTTGCTTCCCGGTGGGAAATTCGCCGCTTTCACTGCCTTTTCTTGTGGCGTCTTGCCCAGCAAATACCAAGCCCGTCTCCACCTCATGTAGTCCCCACGAGACTGCATGCTGCAGAAGACTAGCACCTTGTCCTCTGGCTCATACAAGAGGTCCAGCAGCTGCCCAGCATCCAGCCTTTTTGGGTCGTAGGGACTGCGCGCCCGCAGCCAGGCATCATCCACCTGCAGCCCCGGCTTCTGCACACCCTTCAGCGCCGCCTCATCATACAGCACAGCCTCTCTTTTGCGTGGTGCCACATACTCAGGGAGCTGCCCTTTGTCAGCATCCCCCTCCACCAGATGCCCGCGAGGCTTGCCCGCTCTCCCACCCGCAGCCAAAGCACTGCGCAGCTTGTGCCACAGCTCATGCTCTGACCACGGCGGGCTGCAGGTCGCATTGTATTCCAGCATCAGCGGGAATGCCTCCTCAGGCGAAAACCCAAAGCCCCACACCAGCGCAGCCGCCACGCGGAACGTAGCCGCATGACCACCCGCCCCACTCTGCGCAGGCTCACAGTGGCTCATCAGCAGCCTGGCTCGCTCAACAAGAGTCATGGCCTCACCTCCCATTCAATCAGCACGCCTAGAAAAGGCAGCCCATAGCCAGTCTGGAAAAAAGCCATGAAGTCAGCCACACAAGCAAAGCCATCTGCCCGGGCAAAATCGGCTAGCTCCTCATTCGTCAGCAGGCGACCATCCACCAACACATCCCAGCTGGAGAGGGCAGGAGCTAGCACCACCGGCACCACACTCACCACCACAGCAGCGCAGAGGATGCGTTGCTTGCTACGGTAGGGCAGCCCCTCCCAGCAGCGCAAGCTCAGCAGGTCGCCAGCCTTTGGCATCCTCCTGGGCACAGGCCTGATGGTCCGTGTCTTCTTCCCCTGCTGCACCAGCTCAGCAAAGCGAGGCTGAAACATTCTCACGAACTTTTTCATGGCCTCACCTCCAGTGCAGACGCCACCGCAGAGGAGAAGAGTTCAGCCTGTGCCGCCTCCTCGCTCATCTGCCTCGCATCCGCTTTGCGCAGTGGCAGCCTCAGCAGGTAGCCACGCGGAGCCAGCTGTGCCGTAGTCAGCACAGCCACCACCCAGCCATCCGGGTCGTCCCCGTAGCCAGCCGCCAGCATCTCAGCCTCAGCAGCTCTCCGCACGGGCGCAGTCAGCCTCCGCAGCCAGCACGCTGGCTCTCTCTTTTTCGTAGCCATACTCTCTCTCTGTTTTGGCGGTTAAAAATCCTTCATCGCTCGCAGTAAGGCGCAGCCATAAATCACACACATAACTCCGGCTCCAATCAGCGAGCCAGCCACGCCCCAAACCAACCCACAGCCTTCAGTGATGAGGCCTACAGCCAAAAGAAGCAGCAGCAGTCCCAGCGTAAGTTTAGTGACGTCCTTCATCTCTTTTTAGCCCTCCCCTTTTTCGGCTTCACCGCAGGCGCTTCTTCCTGCCCATCGTCCACGTCCACCACAGGCACCACCAGCTCGCCATCCACCGTCACATCAGCTCCGGAGAGCGTCTTGCCACTCTGCATACCATCATCCTGCAGCTCTCGCTTGGCCTTCTTCGCAGCCTTCTTTTGTGCCTTGCCGCTCAGCTCATCCTTGGCCCTCTGCTTAGCCTCCAGCAGACTCACAGAGTAGTGTCTCATCGCTTCCTCCAGCGGCTTGCTCTTGAGCAATAGCCAGGCATCGCCAGCGCACACCGCAGCCACCACCAGAGTGGGCAGCGTGTCCACCGTGCCAGTGTCCACATACCGCTCTATCACTGCAGCAGCATAGTGGCTGCTGCTCACATTGTCCCCCTCTTGTGGAGTCTGTGGCTCCAGTCCCAAGCCCGCGCACAAGGCACGCAGCGCATCCATGTTGGACCGTAGCAAGATCATGCGCGCCAGCATCTGCCATCCCTCCAGGCCCATACCACCGCCTGCCTGCGCCAGCGCCCCCAGAGCATAGGAGAAGGCCAGCTTCTCCCTTGCCTTCTCCTCAGCCAATTTCCTCTCCTGCTCCTTCCGTGCCGCAGCATCAGCAGCAGTGCTACTCTTAGCCACCAGCGGGCACTCTTTGCCCTTCTCCGCAGCCATCACCTGCACAGCCGTCACCGCCACATCACGCTGCACCAGCCTGCGCGTAGTGCCATCGGGAGCTTGCGCCACCACCACCGGCACCTCAGCACCCTGCAGCATTTTGCCCCAAGTCTGGATCTTCGCCGTGTTCGCATGGCCTATCAAGTCGAGGCTTGGCTTTGCTTCTATGTCCACATAGTCAGAGCCGTAGCGTATCACGCCCTCTGGCGTGAATACCTTCTGCGCCTCACTCTGCGGCATCACCTTCAGCCCTTGGGTTTCGGCCTCTGCAGCGTCTCGCGTGAACTGCACCGCTAGCTTGCTTTGTCTGCACTCAGGTCGAGTGCACACGTTGCCGATCTTGCTCCCGCGAGCCCCCGCGCCACTCACCACCAGGTCAGCAAAAAGGGGATTGTCTTGCACCCTGTGTGGGCAGCCCACACAAGCACCCCCGCGCACTCTTTCCCCTGCCTCATCCAGCTCAGCAGGCAGCAGCTCAGCATCAGCCAGGTCAAAGCCAACACCATCCAGCTGCGCCATGTAGAAGTCGCGCAGATGCTCAGCCACCTGCAGCTTGGTCATAGGCTGTGGCTCTCTCCTCTGGGCTGCTGCCTCCAGCTCTTCCAGCTCACCACTCACACCGTGACCATAGGCCACCACCTCCAGCGCAGCCTTTCTTCTCTCCCTCTCGCCAGGGATGCGCGCCAGCATACTCGCCACCTCCTTGCCTATCACCCCCTTGGCAAAGGCCTCGCGAGCCAGCGGCGGCAGCTTCACCCACTTCATGGCGCGGTAGATGTCGCTCGTATTCGTCCCCACCCGTGCCGCGATCTCTGGCACACTGAGTCCACGTGCCTGCAGCGCACGATAGCCCTCTGCCTCCTCCATCGGCGTGAGGTCAGCACGCCGCAGATTTTCGATGAGCTGGAACTCCATCACAGCATCTGTGCTCCAGTCCCTCACCATCACAGGCAGCCACTCCAGCCGCTCTCTCAGCTCACCATTCGCAGCACGCAGAGCCAGCTCTGTAGCTCTCCAGCGCCGCTCCCCGCTGATGATCTCATGCCTGCCTGCACTGTCAGCAGGCCGCACAAAAAGTGGCGTCTGCACCCCCAGCTCCTGCGAGCCAGTCTGCAGAGCACGCTCTGCCATGTAGGTGATATTGTCTGCCAGCTCCTGCAGCTCAGCAGCAGGGTAGTCTTTGCGAGGATTCGTCTTGCTCGGCCTCAGGTCTTCGTGCCGCACACGCAGCACCACATCAGTATTTTCTAGGCTCATGGTAGTAATGAAAAAAAAGCTCTCACCGTGGCACCGTGGCCACGGCATCAGGGCAGCGCTCAGCGCGCCCTCCGTGTGGGCTCGTCGCCCTTTTTCCGGCCACGTTTGCGGCTCGTATTGTTGCGCGCAGCCCGCGCATAAATCTGCGTCGCGGTCTCGCTCTTCTGCCCTGGCACACGGCTCCCGCGAAAGCCCCGGCTCCTCAGGTAGTCGGAGTAGACAAGCTTGATCCTGTGGCACCACGCCGCTTTCGTTTCATGAGTCAGCAGGCCTAGGTCCGTCTGGCTCATGTTCGCCAGATGCTCCCGGCTCACCGCCCACGTCAGCGATACCAGCCGCTTCAGCGCCTTCTCGGGGCTCGGACCCTCAGCCCACAGCACAGCAAGAAATCCGCGCCAAGCCTCCATCCAGATTTCCAGCTCCTCCTCTGGCAGCTGCTCCACAGCATCATGCACCATCTGCACCACAGGCCTGCCATTGTGCAGCGGAGCCGCACAGCCCATGCGGTGATAAGCCGCATCCAGGACCGCGTGAATGTGCCCATCCAGAGCAGCCACCTCAGCATCCAAGCTCATGCTCTGCTGCCCTCCTCAGTGTCTAGGCTATAGTCCCCAGCACGATGCAGCGTGTCCAGCATCTGCGCCCGTTCTTCATCACTCAGCGGAGTCACCGGCACATCTTTGAGCGCCTGGGAAATGTCCCGCTCCAGCCCATGCAGCTGCACCCGCATCACATACAGCCGCACCCGCAGAGCCACCAGCGCATCCATTGCCAGTGGTCTGTCAGACAGCATCACCGTCAGCTCAGCCAGCGCCGCCAGCCCCTCAGAGCGAGCCACCTCAGCACGCCCCAGCCTTGCTGCAATACTCTCCGTCAGTTGGTCCATCATAGCTTTGCCTCCTCACCGTCATTGCCGTCATTGCTGTCAGTCTTGTCCATGCTCCCCGCTCCATGCTCCATGCGGAGCTCAGCTCCATGCTCCACACCGCATCCCCCGTGGAACACATTGCTTCTGCGCGGGTCTATCAGCGGGTCGCACCGCCCTGCAGCCAGCTCACTCACCCGCCGCAGCCCAGAGGCCTGCAGGTCAGCCAGCCAAGCCCGCACCTCAGGTAGCGTAGTAGGCGCAGTAAGAGTCATCTCCCGCCCTCCTTTGCTTCTCTAGTCCCCTTGGCTACATCAGCACCCAGCCGTCTCAGCACCGTCTTGCGCTGCCCATGGCTCAGGTAGCCATGGATGCCCAGCAGGTTAGCCGCATCACGCACGCGCTGCCACAGCGTGCAGTCGTCAGCATCAGCGGCTAGCCCCATCTGCCGCAGCTGCACACGTATCGCAGGCCCACCTGGGCCTAGCTCCAGATTGTAGGTGTCATCACTCATGGCCACCTCCCCGCTTTGAGCTGCGCGCTCTCTTTACCCATGGGTTCTCTTCCAGTGTCCTCGTAGTCTGAGGAGCTGCACAAGTGTGTGGCTTCTGCCCACAGTGCTGGCACGTCATGATGCGCACACTACCCAGCGCGCGCGGAGTGATGTCTGTGCGTCTCTTGCCACAGCCACTGCACTTGTAGCTACGAGACATGCCATCAGGGCATTCTGCTTTGCTCTGTCTCATAGCACACCTCCTCGCGTAGCCATCTCTTCAGCCTTCAGCACATCCACTGGCCTATACAGCACAGTCTTGCCAAGCCCCGCCACCTTGCGCAGCCTCAGCCTCTGGGCGCGCTGCCGCACAGAGCGCTTGTAGTTGCCCTTAGCATCCACAGTCACCCGCCACCGCAGGGCCAGCTCCTCTAGTGTCATCAGCTCACTCATGATTCGCCCTCCTCATCTTCTGCGGTGTGGTAGCGAAACATCAGCACGCCATCTCCCACTGCCACCCGCTCCATGCGCTGCACAGGTGTGCGCTCCTGCCCAAAGATGGCTCCCACTGCGCCAGTGCTCTTAATCTCCCAGTGCAGCAGCCTTCCGCGTCCCTTAGGTTTGCACAGCTTCCGCGCTGCCTCACACCTCATGCCCTTCCGCAGCTGCAGCGTGCACCGCCCGTCATGACGCAGACTCAGCCAGTCACCCGGTGCTAAGCCTGCCGCTGCAGCAAAGCTCGGCTGAACAAACAGCCGCAGATATGCACCATTCACACTGCTCACGTGGACCATATAGGCCACCTCGTAGTGGCCAGGGCGAGGCTCTGGCTCCAGCAGCTGCCAGGTTTTTTCCAGCTCCTTACTCACCGGCCACCTCCTCTGTTGGGTCTTCTTCCTCGCCTGCGTAGTAGCTGAAGGCTACCCAGCCTTCTCCCACATGCTCCAGCTTCAGCGGTTGGCGGGGTATTTTCTCACCGCCAAAGATGTCTCCCACCGTGCCTGTGCTAGCTATCTGCCACGCGAAGTAATTGCCTGACTTGCCAGCTCTCAGCTTCCGCGCGTGGCCACACTGTGGCACCCGTGCCAGCATCAGCACATTGTCTCCATTGTGGTGGATGCTCAGCCAGTCTCCAGCCTGCAGCCCTGCCTTGTCGCAGATGCCCTTGCCAATGCCTATGTCCAGGTACGCGCGACCTTGGCCATCTACCATCACAGAGTAGCAGAGCATACCCTCGGCTCTCTCCGCCACCTTGCTGCTGTGGCTGGACTGCAGCGTGCTCCACTGCTGCTTTTGTTTCCACTCGTTAGGCTTCACGGGCTCCTCCTTGTCTCAAGTCCAGATACCGCACACCATCAGCACCCAGCCTGCCCAGCACGGGCAGCGCCAGGCGGCTGCGTCTTCTGTCTGCAGCCCTTGCAGCTGCCAGCTCCTCAGCCATGCCACCGGGCTCCATACCCCAGTGCAGCTCTTCCATTTCCTCCCGCTCAGCAGCCTGCTGCCTGCGCAGCTCACTGGGCGTCCAGGTATAGACACCACCACCGAAGAGCCCGCACAAGATGCAGAGCCCCGTCAGCAGCAAGCCAATGACCACACTGCTCACAATCCCCGTCAGGGTGTAAAGGGTGTCCGCACTCATGCCGCACCTCCCCGCTCAGTAGCTCCATGCTCCACGCTCCCAGCTCCATGCTCATACTCCGGTGCCATCCAGCGGATGGCAGCCCTGGCCAGCCTGCGCTGCACTGTGTCGTGCAGCCGGTCACCCGGTGGCAGCATTACAGCGTGGTAGGCCAGCGCCTGCCAGCGACTGTGTGCCACCATCTCACTCCTGTCCAGGTCACCCATAGGGCGCGCAGGGCAGGTAGTGGTTGCCCCCGGCCAGCGTAGGCCGGGAGCATCGCGGAGCGCAGCGGCATGCGCCACCTGCTCCATCTGTGAGCGGGTCATTGCCCGCTCGGGTCTTCTGCCCGTCTGGGCAGTCATTCGATTCGCATTCATTCTCTCTCTGATTGGGTCTCGTTGTCTTTGTCGGTCTGTGCTCGCCACTCCCCCGGTCTGGCCTGTCCCAGCCGGGGCTAGGCTCTTCTCATCCGCGCCCACGCTTCCCAGCGGCCCTCCCACTCGGTTTCGTCGTTAGCTAATTGGGAGGAAAAATGACCGGGCTTCTGCGGCTGTATGCCGTCGGCCTCCCCGGTGGGTGCTTTACTCCTGGGCGACCTCACAGCGCCTGGCCTATTACCCGGCGCAGCCCCAAGGCCCGCCACCGCAGTTTCAGTGCGGAAAATCTTTGCTGTCTGACTCATGACTCCACCTCCTCAGCTGATGGTCTGGTTGCTTCTGCAGCACGTGCTGCACGTCTTCTCTCCAGGGCGTGGGTGATCCCCTCGTAGGCTATTCTCCCCAGTGGCTTTCTCTCCTCAGAGGCTAACTCCAGCAGCTCCCCCAGCTCATCGCTGGTGAGTGCATCTCCGAAGTTGATTTCGATCTTGGCTGTCATTTTAGGACTGAATACGGCCAATAAATGTCCTATTAGGACACTAAGCAAGAAAAAAGTTGTCCCAAAAGGACAACTGGCCGAAAATAGCCCATGACTGGACAACAACTGCGCAGCCTCCGAGAGGAGCGACAACTCACCCGCGAGCAGCTTTCTGACTGGCTGGGGGACACCTCAGCCAGCACGCTGAACAAGTGGGAGCGCGACATAAATCCCGTGCCTGAATGGGTCTCACAAAAGATGCTGCGCGCAGTGCCAGTAGAGCTGCCACTGGCAGAGCTGCATGAGCTGCTAGACTTTG
>Ga0114942_1000571_pt1 | contig 10399 bp, 10 predicted proteins | sample LowerColdCreek_FD_88674 | JGI IMG/M metagenome (GOLD analysis project Ga0114942, IMG submission 88674) | Groundwater microbial communities from Cold Creek, Nevada to study Microbial Dark Matter (Phase II) - Lower Cold Creek | ecosystem: Environmental > Aquatic > Deep subsurface > Groundwater ... | reverse complement strand
GGCTTGTTCCCACAAATGGAATTCCTGCGGACCCCGAGGGAAAACCTCCACCATGTGGTAACACGGCGCAAATCCCAGTAGCTCCAGGGCGGACTGTAGTGACTTTGTCCCTGTGCGTCCAAAACCAGCTCCAATAACTTCTAAAGCCATAATGCACTTCCTCGGTAATATCTGTTGCAGATTGTAGACCGAAGATGGCTATGATGCGCCCTCAGTAAGCTGGACGACGCGAGGGAAACTCGAATTCGGTCGGATCAGGCGCTTTGGTAATTTCACAGAACCCCAGAACCCCAGAACCCCACAGTGCCAATTGAATGGTGATTACTTCGCTGGAATTCTCATCATGGTCATGGTTCTAATATCGGGGAGCGGTCACTATCCTTCTTCTAGCGAACCAAAGTGAAGCAAACCCCAAACAGAGAAGGACGAACGTGGAGGGTTCTGGAACTGTCGAACCCCTCTCGGTTAACTTACCGATTGAAGGCCCTTCAAAGACCAAAATATCTGACAATGTTGAAGTTGGAGCTTGCCTATTCTTCTCCGAAATTCGATTGATTACCTCCGCAGTTAACTGGTCCGGATTATACCCATACGAAAGTGCTATTGACTCCAGCTCAATAGGAATGGGTGCACTTTCAAGTGCCATTGCAATTTTCGACAACTGCTCCTGTGTTAAGGGGAGTTCTGCCTCCAACCCGAGTCCGGCTAGAAGTTGAAAAAGATTTTCTAAAGAATCATCATATAGCTTTTGGTATCTGTCATAATTTTCTATTTGCATTCTCTGTGACAGCAAAGTATCGACGCCAGTCATCTCAAAAATGAGTGCCCCCTGGTATTTCTCATATGCTTGCGTGGCTAGCCCTGCATAATCAGCCACCCTTAATGCAACATTCATAATCTCTTCGAGCTGCGGATTGGCAAATGACGCTTCTTGGTACGCCGAAACCGGCATTGACGCGTAATCTAAGTCGGGAGGGTCGAGTGCAAATATCGAAGCGGTTGCGCTGACGAGTGAAAGCGCAATACCGGCCATTACCCCTACAACTGCAGTAGCTGTTAACGGGATGACCCCAGTAGCGAAAAGTGCAACCGATCCGATGACGGATAGCGTAATTCCTATCGCCGCCCCTGCTTTAATTAGGGCTTTCTGCGAAGTACCATCAGTTGCTTCGCCCAATAAAAAATCAGTAATTCCACCCACAGAAATAAAAGAACTTTCAATGCCTGTGGCTAACCCTGCAGAAGCCACAGTGGTTCCAAGTGAAGCCAAACTCATTATGTCACTAATACGCTCGAGTTCCGCTTTTTCTGCCGAAGACAGGAAGCGAGATTCGGACGGAAGCGTAACAAGTTCGGCTACGGCAAACTCTCTATTCATATCCGTTAAATAGTTCAGCCCACAAAATGTTTGCTGTCTATTCGTACTCCACCCGCAGGTTAACACCTGATCAAACCCTTGATCAGGTGTCCACTGCCAAGCGAAGTTAGGGCCCAACCTCAAGTTGAAGTTTTCGTAAGGCTGACCCGGTTGCTGAGGCTGAGCCCCGAGCTTGCCGCCAACCGCAGTGGCAAAATCCTGGGCTGCTCCGCCACTACCCCACCAAACCTGTTTTTTCAAGGTGCTCGACAACTCTAGAAAAGACCCTTCGCGTGTAGTTACGTTATAGATTCCGCCGGTAGTCTCGATAGGGACCGCCTGGGTGACCGAAACAAATAACAACAAGAACGCCGCAAGAGACCTATTTATTATTGTTAACATTACAAATGTCCTTATAAAATTGCAGAATCTGTCCCTGCCATTGATTAAACGTACTTATTTCTTTTGAAAACACCCTATGTGGGACCCGTATAGTTGGTATTGGCACAAGAACTATCTATGATTATCGTGACTTTTCGACTAATCGGGATGTCATACAAAGCGCACCCATAGAGCTTAGCAGCGTATGCTTCCCCGTCAATGCGATAGCTCACAAATGGAGTATCCAGCGGATAGTTGTCTTGATTGTCATGGCGTCCGCTGTCGGGAGCCCGGCGAGAGTGACTCAGAACCCCAGAATTCCAGTTTTCCAGAACCCCAGCGTGACGGGTGTGATTCGAGGGTGCCCAAAAGCCCCGGATCTACCCGACGGACCTGGCGACTTGACGGGGACCCGGGATTTCCGTCAGGTCGTCGAGTGCGTCGGGTTGAAATGTGGCTTTTTTGATGAACGTTGAGATTCAATTCCTTGATTGATTCGTGACTGATGGGTAAGGTTTTTGCTAATTGCGAATTTATATAATGTGAGAAGGAGCTCATGGGTCGCAGAAAGAAAGGTATCCTAGACGACCTGATGGTAATGCCGTGGTGGTGCAGTCCTGTTGCCGCAATTGTTGCCTATCTGGGTATTGGCTTTATGCTCCCCGCAATACTCCCCCAACAGCACCCCGCGTTTGTCGCATTCAACACAGTTTTGCCAAAGTTAGCACCAATAGTCGCCTTCGCTTTGCTCGTTCCTATGCCCTTTGCCTATATAAATGGGCGCAAAAAGAAGCGACTTGTTGATTCCAATAAAGACCTGGACAGTATCCGTGCCTTGTCCTGGAAAGAATTTGAACAGCTGGTAGCTGAAGCCTTCCGTCGTAAGGCATACACAGTTCGTGAAAACCTGACCGCAGGTCCAGATGGTGGTGTGGATGTGGAATTGGAAAAAGACGGCCAGTTGCATATTGTCCAGTGCAAACAATGGAAGGCACGAAAGGTGGGCGTATCCGTTGTACGCGAAATGTACGGCGTTATGGTCGCCCACAATGCCAGTTCAGTCTCTATTGTCAGCTCAGGCATATTTACTCAGGAAGCCCAGAACTTTGCTGCAGACAAGCCAATCGATCTAATAGACGGTGTCCAGCTTAACAAAATGATTTCCAGTGTTCAGCGGTCAGGTTCTGGAGCGCAGTTGGCTACGAGTCTTCAAGTGAAGCCGCAGTCATCAACGACTTGTCCACAGTGTGGTGGCGGGCTGGTTACAAGGGTTGCGCGTCGTGGCTCTAATGCAGGCAAGCAGTTCATAGGATGTTCTGGCTACCCCAAGTGTAAGTACACTGAAGATTTATAGCGGATACTTGCCGATGATCCTTCCATGAAATTAAGGTCAGGCCTTTAAGCAACTCCCAAAATTTTCCCCGGCAGCTACCCCATAAACTGTAGCGTCAATCCGGGATGATACCGCCCCCGGGAAACTTTATGCACTTACACCCGACGGACCTGACGACTCGGCGGGGCCCCGGGATTTCCGTCAGGTCGTCGAGTGCGTCGGGTGGAATTCTGGTTTTCTGGGGGCGTCCCTTGCGGGTGGATTGTGGATTGGATGTCAGGTTTTATCCATTGAGGACATCTGATTTGTGCCAGCATTCTGTAAGCTCACTGTTTAGAAGCGTCGATATTTCGCTGGTCTAACCTTTAGTCTATAGACAGGTAATCTTAAAGGGACTATATATTTTCGTCCTTTGCGTGAATTTCAAGGGATCACTAACGCGGTGATTTGCGCCTACAGTAAACAATTGAAGCCTTCAAGGAGAGGAATATGAACCTGGCAAAATTGGCATCCATCGGTATCGCAATAGCGTTGGCTGCGCTCACAAGCACCACCCACGCCTTACCCATTATCATCGACGGGAAGGAGTGGTTGTCACCTAATGAGTTGCCCTTCTTAAGCTGGAATGACATAGGCGGTACATGTGATGCAATGACCGGCACCTGCACAGGTTCGCTCAGTGGAACGGATGTTACCGGGTATACATGGGCATCCGTAGACGAGGTCTATGCTCTCTTCAACGCCATCGTCGGTAGTCAGGTGCTGGGCCCCCCGCCTGATACCGTCGAGATTTTTCCGAGGGGAACATGGTATTCGCTGTTCACAGCAGCGGGTTTCCAGACCACCTATTATGGTGGTATACCGGGCACCGATTGGATTATTGGAGTCAGCCGCACCTTGAATCCATCATCTGGACTGTTTGGCGCTGAGGCATGGGCTGTCGGCGCGGGAACATCGATTCCCGGGGGCGATACCCTGAGCTCATTCGGAACGCCGACGGATCAGGCAAGATACAGTCCGTGGATCTTCCGAGCGGTCCCGGTGCCTAGCCCTGCGACTGCTGGGCTACTGGCGCTCGGGCTTGCAGTGCTTGGTTTCACTCGCCGAAGCCACGCCGTTCAAGCATAGGTCGTTCAGCCGCGCCGTCGTCCATCGCAACCAGCGGGTGAGATAGTCATCAAGTGCAGCGGCTCTTTCGGGGGCCGTTTGCCTTTACAGCGGATGAGATTTTATGGACCTATGGGTAATCCCGGCAGTGACCCAGAATTCCAGTTTTCCAGAATCCCAGCGTGCCGGGTGTGATCCCAAAAGCGGGTAACAAGCACCGGATCTACCCGACGTACCTGACGACTCGACGGTTGCAGCGCCCGACTCATTGGCTTTGGCAGAATTGGTCATGGATTTGGCGGAATTGTCCATATACTCCCACGCCTCTCTCTGGGACACTTTTATTTAATCTAACCAGAAGAAGCTGAATATGAAGAACAACATCAAATCATTATTAATTATTGGACTGGTCAGTGTACTGGCTGGTTGTAAGATCGCGGTCATGGTTCCCTCAGGTGGTGACATAACGTCAGCATCAGGGACACGGAATTGCGTAGGAGGCAGTCTCTGCGAACACAACATCACGGACTCGACATTTAATGAATCATTCACCGCAGTAGCGCGTCCGGGCTATGTTTTTACCAAGTGGAATTCCGGCAGTGGCTTCCTCTGTGCCAACTCCACTAATCCCACATGCGTGATAAGCAACGTGGGAACTGCAGGTAATGCGGTCATAGAAGCTGTTATAGCGACCGGTCAGTTTTTCTACGCCATGCCTTTATTCGAGTTTGTCGGTATAGATACTGATGGTGATGGGCAAAAAGATCATGTGGATGCGGATGATGATAATGATGGGTTATTGGATGCCGACGATTCTTGCCCACTGGACGGACCGAATCTGGATAGTTTCGGTTGTCCCTCTGCCAGCGCAGACTACGTGGTTTCAGTATTCGGTCGAACATGGTATCAAGTTGATCTGTTTGTAAATCTCAGCGTCAATGACATTAGGCAAGTTTGCAATCCAGTGTGTGCTAACGGAACTCTAAATGGTCATCCCATGGCAGGATGGATATTCGCATCTCGGGATGAAGTTGCTGAACTTGTCTCTCTAGTACAAGCTGAAGTAGGACTTGAGTGGGCGCCATATATGTTTGACGTAATCGGGTTTAGACGTTTAACGGTTCCTGCATACGTGGACAGGGGAATATTTGGGTGGACAAATTCCACTTTTTTCGATGGTGTGGGTAAAGAGTTTGGGTACAGCGCTGACATTTGGGATTCTACGGCAGGGGAAGATACATTTTCTAAGACTGGCGTAAATCAAACAACTACCAGGCAGTCTTCCAGAGGCGCGTGGTTTTATCGTAGCCAATAAATTGTCATAATCGCCTCATAAGATCTCATTCGATCAGGAAATGGTTCGTAGAGGCTGGCGCCAGTGCATGCCGACCGCGAATAAGATACTAACTAACCAAGCGCAGCGGCTCTTTCGGGGGCCGTTCGCTGGCTCTTCATCATTAACGGGGGACACTTCATTAAACTGATTTTGCGACGATCAATACCGATGTCCCACGCAGTGACCATTATAGGCATAGTCCCCCGCGACTCTATGACTAACTCCCACCCCCGTGCGCCGCAGTGCACCTCCGGGTCACCCCATGACCCTACCCATGCCCTGCCCAGGATTTGCCGCGAGGACTCTGGCGCAAAGGGGGGAGTGCGCGGTGTCGGCTCGGGGGTGCCCGGGGGCAGCGGCCCAAAACTGCAGCGGGGTAAAAAGCCCCGGAAATACCCGACGGACCTGACGACTCGACGGTGACCTCTGAAATTTCCGTCAGGTCGTCGAGTGCGTCGGGTGAAGTCGTGGTTTTCTGGGGGTGTCCCGTGCGGATGGATTGTAGGTAGATAGTGTAGAACCTAAATTGTATCTCAGCTTTTCTCCGAAGCAGTCCTGTAGTGCTTGATAGCGCGCTTCTGCGAGAACTCTGGCGCTTGCCTATTTCCTAGCGGCAGGCTTGACTTTGCGTGCAGCGGCCTTTCTCTTCGGAGTGGCAACTTTCTTCTTCGCCGCCGCTATCTTGGCCTTGACCTTGGCGGGAGCTTTATCGATTGCCTTTTTTGCACGCATCTCTAGTGCTCCCAGCTGTTTCTTTACCTGTCTTCCCGTTTGGGTCGCCTTTTTCTCGGCAGCTTTGGCCTGGGACTTCAGCTTGCGCTCGGCAGTCTTGACCTGCTTGGTGAGTTTCTTCTCCATCAATTTTTCTTTTGCACCGATTTCCTTCGCCTTGTGTTTTGCAGAGCCCATAAATTCGTCCATCTGGTCGCGAGCCCCCTGCAGGACATTGCTGAAAAAATTGCCCTTCGCGCGTTTTTTGGCGGCGGGTTTCTTAGGAGCTGCAGCTCGCTTAGCAGGTGCCTTTTTCTTTGCTGTAGCCATTTCATTTCTCTCCAAAGGTCGTTGACGTCAGGTGTCCGAATGAAAATAGCAATAAAGGCAAAGTTATACAACAGGATAAAGTGCTGCATGGAATTTGCCACTGGGGTGCCGGGTAAAGAAACTCCAGACATTACTTCCGACGCACCTGATGCCTTGACGCAGGTCACGCCACGCTATCAGGTGTGAGTATGGGATTGTTGTAAGGAGGATTAAATGTACCTGCGCACTCTGTTCTTGTACGCACAGTATATTTCTCCGAAACGAGCTTCCAAAAATGATTCTTCCGCTTGAATTATCAGGTGATAGGTGAAAATGCTAAATGCGCCAAGAAGAAAAACCATGAAACTTGCAATAAACAATATTGCGGACAGAGTAAGCAAGTTAAATCATAAATACATAGGATTTCGGCTGATCCTATAGAGCCCGTTTGTCTTGAACCGGGTACTCTCTTCGGGCAGACCCAATCGAGTCGCTGAGCCCAAGTTAACCAAGCTGACTACAACTAATATCAGACTCAGTGAGGCCAGTAAAAGTGCCAGTTGCTTGGAAATAGACCACTCCGAAAACGCAGGAGCATTGATCATTGATATCAACAGCGCGATCCATAACGCATAACCTGCGATTTTTCCCGAATAAAATATAGCGGGATTGATCGGTGCGTTGCCTATCAACCTTATCACGTTCGAGTAAATTCCCATTGCGCTACCCATAGCGGCTTATTTGTAAGCATGGGCTTGATCCTGACGGCGATTGCGTTAGAGATGCCGCTGCGTGGAATCCAGGAGTTCGTGGGGCGACTGCTTAGTTAGTGATGCGCCTCGTGATCGCCGGCAACGGCCTCGCTTGCTGCCGCCGGAGACATCTTGGCGGCTTCGCCCTTCGTCGCGCACATCGCGCACTTGCCATCTTTCATCATCCCGCCCCCCATCATGTCCTTGCCACCCATACCTTTCCCACCATCGAGTAGCTGCTGCATGGTGTGTGTGATATGCGCAGTCGTGCGCACGGCAGCGAGGTATGCGTTCATTAGTTTCGTGCGTTCGACGGGGTCGGTCGTCTTACGCAGCTGCTCCAGGATCTTCGAAGTCTGCTGCAGATGCGTTTGCAGGCGTGCCGCGAAATCGTTGACCAGCTCATATTCGACCGGCACTGTGGCTGTGACCTGATCCGCCGCGTAGGCGACAGGGACAAGTAGGAGGGAGAACACAACCGCCAGATTGAACAGGCGCTTTGACATATTCGATCTCATTTCGTTGGTAATCGTGTTAGTAAGTATAGATACCGTCTTCCGTTACAACCAGTAATTACGCTTTTTTTCATGCCGTTGACAATAACATGCCCCTCGAACATTGCCGCCAAGGTGAGACCAGCCCCATGACCCCACCCATGCCCTGCACGGGATTTGCTGCGAGGTGGCCGCTATGGGCCAGAGGGGGCTAGGGCATACGAAGTGAGCGATCGACGACGAGTTGAGCTTGCTGCAACGCTGAGCCAAATTGCACGGAGTGCTGCCACGGTGCTTGCCACCAGATATGTTCGTGGGAACTTGATGCCTGGGTTTTGCGTTTCCGCTGAAATCCATGCTGTAAAAGAAACTCTGCAAATTCGTTGCGGAGAACAACACCTTCCGAAACATAACAGTGACGATGCATTCGATTTACTCCGCCAAGCTTTACTCCTCGGTAGTAAATAGCAGTCTGCATCTTTCCCGACTGCGCAATGAAATGCGGAGCACTTTCGAGCTGACGCAATAGCGAGGCCATGGAATCCGGCATGTCACGAAAAGCTTCTTCATTATCCACTGTTTCCCATAGTCCCGCCTTTCCAGAGCCCCCATGTAATACTCCGGGAGCTCTTCGATCTCCAAGTAGGTCTCTCTCGCACAGCCCCCGTGCCATCATTAACTGCTCGCAGCTAGCGTTAGAAATCGCAAGGGTTTTCACACCTGCTATTGCGGCATGTTCCGCGACCCGCGTCGGTATCTCATGTGCAACTACCCAGGGCGTAACTGTTGCCCCATCTAGCAGGACAGACAGATCTTCGGAATACCGGCTTGCTTGAGCGATCGCAGCGATCGAAGCGCCCCCCTTCTTCAGTTCAAGGAGATGACGGTTGTCAAAATTATCCGCGACGAGTAGATCCAACCGCCCCGACGGAAGCGAAAGTTGTTGCGCAATTAATCGCCAGCCAACCTCGAAAATGTCTTCTAAACAGTGGCGAACAAGTATTTCAAAGGCCCGCTCATGCATACATGGTAACTCCTGCGCCGAAATCGATGGAGCCGCAGATATCTGTCCAACGGAAATAATGAGCCTAGTTATAGTATGGGAAAGCCTCTCCACAGTCAGCCACCCTGGAGCACTCTGGATATTTGCCAATGATCGATCCAGATATTCAGGATGTGGCTATTAGGAGGTGCGCTTGATTTGATAGCCCTTGATTGAGAGAGTCTGTCCAGCTTTCAGCTCTTGTCTGTCTCGATGTCGCTTGCTTTTCGATCTACCGAGGTCTAATTCTATAGCGGCAGTTCTATAAACGCTCCATCGACGTCCTTCTTTTGGCAATCCATTTCCAGTTACGATAACCGGTACTCTTGGACCGGGCATACTTCTTTCTCCATATTATTGTCGGAGCTAACGTTGTTCAGACGCCTGTGGGTGCGGTATTCCCTTACTCCTGGGGGTCAGCGGCTCTGGAAAGGAATGCTGCGTAAGTGTACCCGAGCAAGGGCTATTTGCCATTCGCAACAGCTGACAGTGGACTGAGCCAACGCTATCTCCCGCCCCAGCTCGCCGTCCAGCCCCATGACTCCACCCATGCACTGCCCAGGATTTGCCGAGAGGCGGCCACTCTGAGCCACAGGGGGAGTGCGCGGTGTCGGGCCGGGACTTGCCGGTGAGTGTGGATCGGAAACCTCGGGCCACTGACGGCGTGGCGTTACTGTAGTAGTCCAAGTAGCGCATCGGCAACTGCTTCAGATGACGCAGGGTTCTGTCCGGTGATCAATCGACCATCGATCACGGCAAGCGGGTGCCAATCGTCCGTCTTCTCATAGTTGGCTCCTAACTGAATGAGTTTGTCTTCAAGCAGGAATGGAACGATATCGCTCAGCCCCACCGCCGATTCCTCGGTATTACTGAACCCGGTTACTCGCTTGCCCTTTACCAGCGGACGCCCTTGAGCATCATTGACGTGAATCAATACGGCCGGCGCGTGACAGACGGCTGCAACCGGCTTATTGGCCGCCACAAAGCTTTCGATTAAGGATATGGAATGCGGGTCATCGGTAAGATCCCACAATGGACCGTGCCCGCCTGGATAAAATACCCCGTCAAAATTTTCTGTCGTTACATCAGCCAGTCTAACTGTGTTGGCCAATATTGCCTGAGCCTGCCGGTCAGTATTGAATCGGCGCGTTGCTTCAGTTTGGGCGTCAGGCTCGCTGCTTTTTGGATCCAGCGGTGGTTGCCCACCAGCGGGAGACGCCAGAGTCAGCTGGGCACCTGCGTCCAGCAAGCGGTAGTAGGGTGCAACAAACTCCTCAAGCCAGAAGCCGGTTTTCTTCCCGGTATCGCCCAGTGTGTCGTGGGATGTAAGCACAATAAGAATTCGCATCGTATTACTCGTTCGGGTCGTGGTTGAGTGGCCTGCGAAGTATAGTCTGGTGAATTAGCAGTCCCTAACTGGTTGGACAGATACCTTTTTAACCTCGGTGCAATTCCAGTTACACCCTCCGACTCCACGGTGATGAGTTTCGCCCATCTCCCCGGAATAGTCGGATGCTCTTACTTATATAAAATCTATAGAAATCAATAAGATGGTGGGCCCAGAAGGACTTGAACCT
>Ga0114942_1000570_pt1 | contig 10409 bp, 7 predicted proteins | sample LowerColdCreek_FD_88674 | JGI IMG/M metagenome (GOLD analysis project Ga0114942, IMG submission 88674) | Groundwater microbial communities from Cold Creek, Nevada to study Microbial Dark Matter (Phase II) - Lower Cold Creek | ecosystem: Environmental > Aquatic > Deep subsurface > Groundwater ... | reverse complement strand
GCAACGCAACATCGAGCTGCTGATCGGCGAGGACGTGGCCAACCTGCTGCTGTCGGGCAAGCCCGTGGCCGAGGTGCAGGCCAGCGTCGAGAAGCGCGTCAACAAGGCCTTGCAGAAAGCCAGACGATGACCTTCGAAGCCTCCCTGACCGTCGACCGCGACTTCGACCTCGCGCCGCTGGACCGCCGCCTCTTCGGCGTCTTCGTCGAGCACCTGGGCCGCTGCGTCTACAACGGCATCCACGAGCCCGGCCACTCCACCGCCGACGAGCATGGCTTTCGCGGCGACGTGGCAGAGCTGACGCGCGAACTCGGCGCCACCATCGTGCGCTACCCCGGCGGCAACTTCATGTCGGGCTACAACTGGGAAGACGGCGTCGGCCCGCAAGACCAGCGCCCGCGCCGGCTGGACCTGGCCTGGTTCTCCACCGAGACCAACCAGGTCGGCACGCATGAGTTCATGGCATGGTGCCGCAAGGTGGGCATCGAGCCGATGTTCGGCGTCAACCTCGGCACGCGCGGGCCGGACGAGGCGCGCCACTACCTCGAGTACTGCAACCACCCCGGCGGCACCGCGCTGTCAGACCTGCGCCGCTCGCATGGCGCGGAAGAACCGCTGGGCATCAAGTTCTGGTGCCTGGGCAACGAGATGGACGGCCCCTGGCAGATCTGCCAGAAGACGGCCGACGAGTACGGCCGCATCGCCAAGGAGACCGCCAAGCTGATGCGCTGGGTGGACCCGAGCATCGAGCTGGCCGCCTGCGGCTCGTCGGCCTATGACATGCCGACCTACGGCGCCTGGGAAGACCGCGTGCTGGAGCACTGCTTCGAGCAGGTGGATTACCTTTCGCTGCACAGCTACTTCGTCAAACCCCCGGCCGACACCAGCACCGAGAGCTTCTTCGCGCAGATCGAGACGAATGCGCGCTACATCGAGGACACGGTGGCGATTGCCGACTCGGTGGCCACGCGCAAGCGGTCGACCAAACGGCTGAAGCTGTCCTTCGACGAGTGGAATGTCTGGTACCGCGCCCGCCATGGCGAGCACTTGAAGCAAGCCGGCTGGCCCGAGGCGCCGCGGCTGCTGGAAGAGGTCTATACCGCCGAGGACGCGCTGCTCATAGGCGGCATGCTGACGATGTTCATGAACCATGCGGACCGGCTCAAGGTCGCCTGCATGGCGCAGCTGTGCAACGTCATCGCGCCCATCATGACCGAGCCCGGCGGGCCGGCCTGGCGGCAGACCATCTTCCACCCCTTCGCGCAGGCCGCGCGCTGGGCGCTTGGCGATGTGCTGCGCCCGGTCGTCAAGTCGCCCGGCTATGCCAACGCGAGGCACGGCGAGCTGCCCTATCTGTGCGCCAGCGTCGTCGATGACGCGGCCACCGGCCGCACCGCCGTCTTCCTGCTGAACCGTCACCTGACCGACGAGATGGACCTGTCCATCACGCTGCGCGGCCTGGGTGTGGACCGCGCGCTGGTGCAGGCCGAGCAGCTGCACAGCGCCGACCTCAACGCCACCAACACCGCCGATGCACCCGACCGCGTCGCGCCTCAAGCGCTCGATGGCATCGCCATTGAAGGCGAGCAGCTGCGCGTGACGCTCAAGCCCGCCTCCTGGAACGTCATCGTCACCCAAGCCGTCCGCGCATGAACAGCTGGAACAACCCCCTCATCCCCCAACGCGCCGACCCGCAGATCAGCCGGGTCGAAGGCCGCTACTGGTTCACCGCCTCGGTGCCCAGCTACGACGCCATCGAGATCCGCGCCGCCGACAGCATTGCCGGCCTCTCGACGGCGACAACGAAGGTGATCTGGCGCAAGCACGACAGCGGTCCGGCGAGCTTCCACGTCTGGGCGCCCGAGCTGCACCGCATCGACGGCCGCTGGTTCGTCTACTTCGCCGCCAGCGAGCGGGACGACATCTGGAAGCTGCGCATGTACGTGCTGGAGTGCGAAGGCAGCGACCCGCTGACCGATGCCTGGGTCGAGCGCGGCCAGATCGCCACGCCCGAGGAAGGCTTTTCGCTGGACGCCACGCCCTTCGAGCACCACGGCAAGCGCTACCTCTGCTGGGCGCAAAAGAGCCCACCGACGGAGAGCAACCTCTACATCGCGGAACTCGCCAACCCGTGGACGCTGAAGACCGAGCCCGTCGTCATCACGCGCCCCGACCTGGCCTGGGAGCGCATCGGCTTCTGCGTCAACGAGGGCCCCGCCCTGCTCAAGCGCAACGGCAAGCTCTTCATTGCCTACTCGGCCGCGGCCACCGACGCCAACTACTGCATGGGCCTGCTGTGGGCCGACGAGAACGCCGACCTGCTGGACCCGGCGAGCTGGCACAAGTCGCCCACGCCGGTGTTCACGACCGACGAATCGGTGAGCCAGTTCGGCCCCGGCCACAACAGCTTCACGACAACGCCGGACGGCGCGACCGACCTGCTGGTCTATCACGCCCGCAACTACCGAGACATCGTCGGCGACCCGCTGAACGACCCCAACCGCCACACGCGCGTGCAAGCCTTCGGCTGGCGCAAGGATGGCTTCCCCGACTTCGGCACGCCCGTGGCCGATGGTCCCTATTCACTCTGAGACAAAGACCATGCGCCTCATAGCTTCGCTCCTGCTCACCCTGCCCGCACTCGCCCAGGCGCTGAACAGCCCGGACGGCCAGCTCCAGGTCGACGTCTCCATCAACGCCCAGCAGCAGCTGGTCTACACGGTGCAGCGCGCCGGCCAGCCGGTGCTGCTGCCCTCGCGCCTGGGCCTGGTCTTGGAGCAAGGCGACTTCGCCAACGGGCTCAAGCTCGTCGCCACCTCGCCCGTGAAGGCCCACCGCGAGCAGTACACGCTGGCCGCCGGCAAGAAGAGCCGCGTGGACTACCGTGCCAACGAGCAGCGCTTCACCGTCGCCAACACCGCCGGCCAGAAGCTCGTGCTGACGCTGCGCGCGTCCAACGACGGTCTGGCACTTCGCTACACCGTCGACGGCGCGGGCCGCAAGCAGTTCAAGGCCGAGCTGACCAGCTTCGCCTTCGCGCCCGAAGCCCGCGCCTGGCTGCAGCCCATGTCCGTCGCCAAGACGGGCTATGCGCGCACCAACCCGTCCTATGAAGAGCACTATCAGGCCGACATCCCCGTCGGCACCAAGGCGCCCTCGCATGCCGGCTGGGTTTTCCCCGCGCTGTTCCGCGCCGGCGCCAACTGGGTGGCGCTGACCGAGGCCGGCATGGACGGCCGCTTCCACGCGTCGCGCCTGGCCAGCGACGCCACCGGCGGCACCTACCGCATCGGCCTGCCCGAGGCGAGCGAGGTCTTCACCGGCGGCCATCTGCTGGCTGACGTGAACGGGCCGCTGACCACACCCTGGCGCGTGCTGGCCATCGGCCCGCTGAAGACGGTCATGGAGTCCACGCTGGGCACGGACCTGGCTGCGCCCGCCGTCGCCTTCGACAAGAAGAAGCTCCAGCCCGGCCACGCCTCCTGGAGCTGGGCCATCCTGAAGGACGACGCCACCGTCTTCGACGTGCAGAAGCGCTTTGTCGACTACGCCGCCGACATGGGCTGGAACTACACGCTGGTGGATGCCTACTGGGACAAGAAGATCGGCGACGCCAAGATGAAGGAACTGGCCGACTACGCCAAGACCAAGAACGTCAGCATCCTCGCCTGGTACAACTCCTCGGGCGCCTGGAACGACACCGACATGAGCCCGAAGAGCGCGCTGCTGACGCCGGCTGACCGCGCCAAGGAATTCGCCCGCATGAAGGCCATCGGCGTGAAGGGCCTGAAGGTGGACTTCTTCGGCGGCGACGGCGCGTCCATGATGGCCTACTACGTGGACCTGCTGAAGGAGAGCGCGCAGGCCGGCTTCCTGATGAACTTCCATGGCGCCACACTGCCGCGCGGCTGGAGCCGCACCTACCCCCACCTGATGACGGTGGAGGCCGTGAAGGGCTTCGAGTTCGCGACCTTCGACCAGAAGGACCAGGACCCGGTGGCCCGCCATTCGGCCATGCTGCCGTTCACGCGCAACCTGTTCGACCCGATGGACTTCACGCCCGTGGTCTTCCACGAGATCCCGAAGATCAAGCGCGCCACGCGCAACGGCTTCGAGCTGGCGCAGAGCGTGCTGTTCCTGTCCGGCATCCAGCACTACGCCGAGACGCCCGAGGGCATGGCCACCGTGCCGGCCTATGTGAAGGGCTTCCTGCGCGAGCTACCGAGGCACTGGGACGAGGTGCGCTTCCTGGACGGCGAGCCCGGCAAGTTCGCCGTCATCGCCCGGCGCTCCGGCAAGCAGTGGTTTGTCGCCGGCTTCAATGCCGATGAGGAGCCGCGCGACGTGCAGCTGGACCTTGCCTGGCTGGGCGCCCGCGAAGGCCAGCTCATCACCGACGGCGCGGGCGAACGCGAGTTTGCTGAAGGCAAGCTCGCCGCACCGGCGGCCAAGCTGACGCTGGCGCCCAGAGGCGGCTTCGTCGCGCGCTTTCGATAATGAAGGCTTTGCTGACAAGCCAGGCGCCCATGCGAACCCGAGCGGACCACTCCACCTACAGCGCCCAGACCGAGGGCAAGGGCAAGAGCCAGCACGGCCGCATCGTCAGCGAACTGGGCCTGTCCATCGTCGGCGGCGAGCTGCAGCCCGGCGACAAGCTGCCGCCCGAGGCGCAGCTGCTGGAGCGCTACGAGATCAGCCGCCCGGTGCTGCGCGAGGCGGTGCGCGTGCTGGTCGCCAAGGGCCTGGTGGTGTCGCGCCAGCGCGCTGGCGCCATCGTGCGGCCGCGCAATGAGTGGCATCTGCTGGACCCCGACGTGCTGTACTGGCTGATCCAGGCCAAGCCGCAGCGCGAGTTCGTGCAGACGCTGCTGGAAGTGCGCCAGATCTTCGAGCCCGCCGCCGCCGCGCTGGCCGCCCGCGCCGCGACGGACGCGCAGCTCGCGTCCATTGCCAAGGCCTACGAAGGCATGGCCGCCGCGCGCACGACCGAGGAGCTGCTGGAGCCCGACCTGGCCTTCCACCGCCGCATTGCCGAGGCCACGGGCAACGACCTGCTGGCATACATCGGCAACATGTTGTCGCTGGCGCTGCGCGAGTCCATCACGCTGTCCAGCCAGCTGCCCAACACGCACGAACTCTCGCTGCCGCGCCACAAGGCCATCCTGACCGCGCTGCAGGCGCGCGACCCGCTGGGCGCCCGCCAGGCCACGCTGGTGCAGCTGGACGAGACGGGCGACGACATCGACAGCGTCTTGGCCAATGACGGCCGGGTTAACTTGGCTTGATATGGCACGCGACGAAAACGATGACGACGGCGGCCTGACCGACGCCAGCCCCAACCCCAATTGGTTCCTGCGCGCGCGGCTGAAGACGCGCCAGCTGTTGCTGCTGATCGCGCTGGACGACGAGCGCAACATCCACCGCGCCGCCGAGGTGTTGTGCATGACGCAGCCGGCAGCGTCCAAGCAGCTCAAGGACCTGGAGGACATGCTGGACGTGAAGCTCTTCGAGCGCCACCCGCGCGGCATGGAGCCCACGCTCTACGGCGAGACCATGATCCGCCACGCGCGCATGGCGCTAACTTCTTTGTCGGCTGCACATGACGACATCGTTGCGTTGAAGCATGGCCTGTCCGGTCAGGTTGAAGTGGGCGTCATCATGACCCCCGCCATGGGCCTGCTGCCGCGCGCCATCTCGCGCATCAAGCTGCACGCACCCAAGCTGCGCATCGGCGTGCAGATGGACAGCAGCAAGGCCCTGCTGGACATGCTGCGCCGGGGCAAGCTGGACTTCATGATCGGCCGCATCCTGGAGGACGAAGGCGCTGCCGGCATGCACTACGAGGAGCTGACGGTGGAGCCCGCCTGCGCGGTGGCGCGTGTGGGCCATCCGCTGCTCAGGTCAGACAACCTGAAGCTGGCCGACCTGGCGAACCAGCCGTGGATCTTGCCGCCGGTTGGCAGCGTGTTGCGGCACCGCTGGGAGCTGATGTTCCGCCGCGCAGAGCTGGAGCCGCCGACGAACAATGTGGACACGACGGCATTGCTGTTGATCACGGCGTTGTTGCAGCAGACGGATTCGCTGCATGTGATGCCCGTCGAGGTGGCGCGTTATTACGCGTCGCTGAACGTGCTTTCGATCCTGCCGATCGAGCTGCCATGCCACATGGATGCGTTCGGGATCATCACGCGTGAAGGGCATCTGATGTCGCCGGGGGCGAGGCAGTTGCTGCATGAGGTGAGGTTGGCGGCGCGGGATTTGTACTGAGCGTTGCGTCGGGTTTGGAGGCTCTTGCGAAGAGCCTTCCGGCTCAATGCCGTGTTGCCGGGAGTCCGCCCCGGCGGGCGGGTAACTTTTCTCTGCTGCGCCAGAGAAAAGTCACCAAAAGAGAGGCGCTGAACCGCACACGAGCATCACGACGCCAAGAGCAGCGCGCGAAAACTCTCGCTCGCTTGGTGCCCAGACGCGACCCGCTTCGCTCTCGCTGCTGTCCCTATGACGAGCACCACTCACCGCACCGCTTGGCCGCTTAACGAGGCTGGGCAATAACCCGATTTCTGCGATGCCCGCAGCGGCTGATCACCGTGGATGCTGAGGAATTCATCATCGTTTGATTCCTCGAGCCGCCGGCCCGATTGGATTGGACATTGTGAATGCCCAGCGTGGCGCTTCTGGCGCCTTGCTCGCGTTGCGCAGCTTTCCCATTCCTCATGATCGTTGCCCTCTGTTGGCAATCTTTTCGATGTTGTGCACCAGGCAGAACAGCCGCCACTGCGTGCCAACCTTGTCCTTGCCGCGCAGCGTGAAGCGGCTCAGTCGCTTGTTGTGGCGCAGGTTGGCGAACACGGGCTCGACGGTGGCGATGCGCTGGCTGTAGAGCCGGCGACCTCGGGGGCTGTCGATGGCTTGGCGCATGCGGTGCAGCGGGTCTTGAGGATCGTCAGGCATTCGGGTGTGCAGCGCCACCGTTCTTCGCGTGGCGTCTGGCTTGCGGATGCATTGAGCGCGCTGCGCGCAACTCGTGCAATCGCTGGCGCTAGCCTTGAAGTCCTGCCGCAGGTACTGCCCCACCTTGTACAGCGCGCCACTGCTTCGCAGCGTGCAGCCTGCCGGACAGGTGCAGGTGTTGTCGCCGTGGAAGACGAAGTCGCCTGTGCCGAAGAAGCCCTTGACCTTCGGATTGGGACTTTCGCCTCGCGCTCGCTTGTCGGCGAGCACGTCGCCCTTGGCCTTGTGCTTGGCCTGCTCTGCGAAGCGCTCGTCGCGCTGGCGCATCGCGTTGTCGGCCACGAGGGCCGGGATGGCGGCCTCGCACAAGGCCTGGACGTTGTCGTTGGAGTGGTAGCCGGCGTCTGCCGTGATCAAGGTGTCGGGTGCGCGCACGGCGGCCGTCGCTTCGATCATGGGCAGCAGCATGTGCTGTTCGGAGCCTGAGCCCGTCACCTCGGCGGCCACGATGATCTGGTTCTCGCTGTCCACCGCCGCCTGCGCGGCGTAGCCCTGCATCACGCCCTTGCCTGTGGCCATCTTGGCGCTGTCGGGGTCGGTCACGTTGCTCTTGAGCTCCTGGCCCTTGTCGTTGCGCCGTGGCTCGTTGCGGGCTACGAAGTCGCGCGTGGCCTGGGCTTCACGGCGAAGTTCATCGATACGAGCCTAGCGCTTGGCGTCCTGCGCTTGCGCGCTGTCGCCGCCAGCGTCCTGCGCCTGATGGAGTTCCAGGATCTTGTCTGCCGCCTTGTCCAGCCTGTGCGCCCGATGCTTGAGCTCCTCATGCGTGCCGCTGCGCTCCTTGCTGGCATTGCTGGGCAGCTTGACGCCGTCGATGGCGAACATCTGCCGCCCGATCAGGCCCATGCGGTCGCAGATGAGCAGCACCTGGGTGAACAGCGGCTGGATCTGCTCCTTCAACTCGCGCACGAACTTGGCGATGTGGGTGTAGCTGGGCTGGCTGTCGCCGCTGATGGCGATGAACTGCACATGGTGCAGGCAGGCGTGCTCGATGCTGCGGCTGGAGATGAGGCCTCGGCTGTACGCGAGCAGCACGATCTTGAGCATCACGCGGGGGTCGTAGGCGCTGGCGCCGACTTCATCGTTGCTGAACTTGGCATCCAGCGCGCTCAGGTCCAACTCATGGTCGACCAGATGGTCCAGCGCGAACTCGAAGGTGCCAGGTTGAATCTGCTCGGCCAGCACAACGGGGAGAAAGCGGGGACTGCGATCTACGAGCTTGTAGCGTGGCATGAGCGTCATCCGGCTGCAGCGTGATGACCGCAATCGTGCCGACTCGCCTGCGTCAGTAACAGTCGGATTTACCGCATGTCGTTGGGTTATTGCACAGCGTCAACGCGCGGCTGCACGCCGTGCTCACGAGTTGAAGGCAAATGCAGCGTCGCTCGGGCGACGCGGCTGTTTTGTATTGGCTTGTAGGTTGGGGTGAACGCAGTGAACCCCAACGATCTCTCCGCGCAGACGCGGCGGGCACCGCACGGGCTCAAGTTGCCGGCAGCGATGCCGATACCCGGTACACCGCCGCCATGCGCCGACAGAGCGCCGCGGCACTTCGGGGAGGGTTGCGCATGACCGTCATTTCCGCAGCCAGCCGCTGGCTGCCCGTCCATTCAGCAGCGGCGCCCTCGTTGCTGCGCGCTGCCACCGCTGAGGCGCCAGCCAGCAGCTACAGCGCCGCCCGCTTCACCCGCACACCGCCGGCAGCTGCCGCCGACACCTACGCCGACCCGCGCATCACCACCAAGACCACCACCCGCGCCATCAGCAGCCTCTGGGCCGCGCCCGCGCGCAGCGGCGATGCCATCAGCACCCTGATGGCCAACAACCACAGCACGCGCGTCTACAACCTCGCCGAGCAATGGCGCGGCCTCGGCGGCGCGCTGCTGCGGCACCTGGGCGAAACCGGTGAGGGCTACAGCCAGACGCGGGTGAACGACCCGGCGTCGTTCGACGACCCGGACGTCATCGCCGCGCTGCCACCCGAGCGGCTGGCCCAGCACATGGTGGAGTTGGCCGCTGCGCAAGCCGCCGCACTGAACGGCGTGGCCGACACGGCCTCCACCGCCGACCTGCAGCTGCGGCTGGCGTCGGGGCTGACGGTACAGCTGCGCCTGACGGACAGCGCCGGCTTCGGCCCCATCGGCATGCAGGTCAGCATCTCCGCCTCGGGCACGCTCAGCGGCGAGGAACGCGCCGCCGTGCGGGCGCTGGCCGATGGGCTGGACCGCGCCTTGGCAGGCCTGGGCCAGCCCGACGCCGCCCGGCTCGACCTCGGCGGGCTGCTCGGCTACGACCGGCAGGTCATCACCGGCCTGGACCTCACCGTTGACAACGCCCAGCGCGGCAGCTTCCTCGGGCGCTTCGAACTGCACATGGGGGGCGAAAAGCCGTCCATCCTGCTCAAGGGCGTCGACGGCGAGATGCGCCTGAGCCTGGATGCCAGCACGGCCACCGCCGGGGCGCCCACGGCCCTGCGCGGCCTGCTCGCGCGCATTGACGCCGCCGGTCAGCGCGGGCAGGCCAATGTCGCGCTCGTGGAGCAGATGAAGTCGGCCATGGTGCAGCTGCAAACCGCCGTCGCGGCCAGCGCCACGGCGCCGGCAGGCGCGGGCAGCGCGAAGCCAGGCGGGCTGGCAGACTACGAAGCCAGCTTCAGCGGCGACACCTGGCGGCTGAACGGAGCCGGCACCATGCGCCAGGGCGGCACCGTGGCCTACCTACTCAGTCAGCGGACGGAGGCCGGCGGCGCCGGTGCCGCATCCACGCGGCAGAGGGTGTCGGAGCAGTTGTCGGCCGACTTCAAGGCAGCGCCTGGCGGGCGCATGCTCAACGTGGACAACGGCAACTACACGGCCACGCAGGTGCGCGACCGCAGCACCATGACCACGCTGATCGAGTCGGTCGCAGGCAGCGCCGTGCGGGCCTCGCGCAAGACGGATGAGGCGCAGCTCAAGACGGTCACCGCCTTCGAGGGCGATCGCGTGGTGAGCCGCCAGTCCTGGCCCGAACAGCGGGCGTGGGTGGAGAGGCTGGGGTGATGGCGGCGCTCAGGTGCTCACGGCATTCGTGAACGTCAGCCGGTTGCCAAACGGGTCGGTCACGCTGACATCTCGCGAACCCCAGGGCGTGTCGTTGATGCCGGGGCGCGCATTGCCGTAGGGCTTGGCGCTGAGTTCAGCATGGAACGCATCGATGTCGCTGACGCGGATGCGCATGCCGGCACCCGGGCAGCAGTCGCCGTGGTGCTCGCTCAGGTGCAACACGCAGTCGCCGCGCGACAGCTGCATGTACAGCGGCAGGCCCGGCTCGAAGCGATGCTCCCAATCGACCGTGAAGCCGAGAAAGTCCACATAGAACTCACGCGCCTTGGCCTCGTCGAAGCTGCGCAGGATGGGGGTGGT
>Ga0114942_1000569_pt1 | contig 10418 bp, 8 predicted proteins | sample LowerColdCreek_FD_88674 | JGI IMG/M metagenome (GOLD analysis project Ga0114942, IMG submission 88674) | Groundwater microbial communities from Cold Creek, Nevada to study Microbial Dark Matter (Phase II) - Lower Cold Creek | ecosystem: Environmental > Aquatic > Deep subsurface > Groundwater ... | reverse complement strand
TCGGCTACGCGCCGATCGAGCCGGACGGCTCGTTCAAGCTGCGCGTGCCGGCCGACACTCCGCTGGCGCTGACCGTGGTCGACTCGAAGGGCCGCGGCATCCAGACCCACCTGAACTGGATCCAGGTGCGTCCGGGCGAACGCCGCACCTGCGACGGCTGCCACAGCCCGCGGCGCGGCGGCGCCATCAATTCCGGCGCGGTCGTCAATTCGCTGCCGGCGGCACTGAAGCCCGGCATGTCGAGTGCGCACCTGTCCGGCGAGACCCTGGCCGCGCTGCGCACCCGGCTGGATGCGACCCAGTTGCGGCTCAAGCCCGACATGGAATTCACCGACGTATGGGCCGACACCAGCAAGCCCGGCGTCACGGCGCGCGCGCCGATCGTCGCGCGCTACACCGGCAACGCCAATCCGGCCGACGACCTGGCCACGCCTGCGCCCGTCGATGGCCTGATCAACTACCCGCAGCACATCCAGCCGATATGGAGCCGCGACCGTGGGGCCGACACCTGCACCGGCTGCCATGCCGACAGCGCCAAGCTCGACCTGCGCGGCACCGTCGCAGGCAGTGGCCGGCTGATCTCCTACGAGGAGTTGATGCTTGGCGATCCGCTCATCGACCCGAGCACGGGCCAGCCGCGCACGCGTCTGGAAGACGGCGTGCCGATGGTCGTGCGCGGCGCACCGCTGGTCGAAACCATGGCCGGCAATGCCACCGGCCTGGCACGCAGCAGCCGGCTCACCGAGATCCTGTTCGGCGAGACGCTGAAGGCGCCAGGTGAAGCGCGCACCACGCACCCGTCGCCGCCGGCCAGCGCGCCGAACCACGCGCTGCTGTTGAACGCGGCGGAAAAGCGCCTGATCGTCGAATGGATGGACCTTGGCGGCCAGTACTACAACAACCCCTTCGACGCCGGCATTCGAGCCATCACCACGCTCAGCCAGGCCAGCTTCCAGGCGCAGGTCATGCCGATCCTGCAATCGAGTTGCGCCAGTTGCCATCAGGCCATCGGCAGCGTGGCCGGCAGCACCACGCCGGCACGGCAGAACCGTTTCGTGCTCACCGGCAGTGCGGAAGGCGACTACAACGTGACCTTGTCGATGATCTCCGACGCCTGCAAGGCGTCGAGCAACTACCTGCTGAGTCGGCCTTCGACCGTGCCGCACCCGGTCGGTGCCGGCAGCCAACTCACCGCCGTGCTGCCGCCGGGCAGCGCCAACTACAACACCATCGCCGCGTGGATCGGCACGGGGTGTTCGACACCATGAGTTCATTGCATCGAAGCAGCCTGCGCGGCGGCGCGGCGGCGATCTTGCTCGCCGTCGCCGGCTGTGGCGGTGGCGAGAACCCGTTCGACAACCCGGCCACCGTCAGCAACCCGACACAGGTGTCGGGCCAGAAGCTGTCCTTCGCCTACTTCCAGAAGTGCATCAACCCGATCTTCCTGGCCAAGGTGCAAAGCAGCGCGGCGGCATCGACCAATACCTGCGCCAGTTCGGGGTGCCATGACAACGTCAACGGCACCGGAGGTGCCTTGCGCATCGTGCCCGACGCGCAGGCCGTGGATCTGGCCGACCCGGCCCAAACGGCCGATGCCATCCGCCTCACCGACATGTACAAGAACTTCTATTCGGCGCAGGGCTCCGCGATCATCGGCTCGCCGACCCAGAGTCGCCTGTTCACCAAGCCGTTGCTGCTCAACGTGCTGCACGGCGGCGGGCTGATCTTCGACGGCGAGCAGGATGCCTTCGCGCGCCTGATCGCCTACTGGATCACCCATCCCGTGCCTGAGGGCAGCGACGAATTCAGCGCGGCGGATGGGCTGTTCACCCCGGCCGATGCGAGCACCGGCGAGTGCAACGTCGAATGAGGTGTCTGCTGGCTGTCCTCTTCTGGGTCGTCAGCTTGTGCGTCAGCCCGCTCGCGCAGGGCGCCGAAGCCGACGAAGAGCGCGTACGCATCACCGATGCGTACATCGAGCTGCGCACCGGCGCAGGGCGCGGCTACCCGGTATTCCACGTCGCCGCGCGCGACGAATGGATCACCATCGAGCTGCGCCACACCGACTGGTACAAGGTGCGCACGGCAGGCGGCAAGGTCGGCTGGGTGTCGCGCACGCAGTTGCAGACCACGCTGACCGAAGCCGGCGCGGCGAAGGGCTTTCGCGATCTGGCGGTCGACGACTATCTGGTGCGCCGGCTCGACCTGGGCGCGGCCTGGGGCCTGTTCGACAGCGAGCCGATGCTCAAGGTCTGGAGCAGCTACAAGCTCAGCGACACGCTCAGCGTGGAAGCGGCGATCGGCCAGGTGCAAGGCACCTACGCCGGCGCCAACTTCTGGCAGCTCGGTCTGCTGGCCGAACCCTGGTCGGACCAGCGCATCTCGCCCTACCTGGGCATCGGCGTCGGACGATTCGACAACTTTCCGAACCCGAGCCTGGTCAATGCCGCGCCGACCAGCGCCAACCTGGCCGATTTCACGCTCGGCGCGCGCTACTACCTGAGCGAGCGCTTCATCGTGCGCGCCGACTACACGCTGTACACCGTCTTCCAGTCGGATGTGCGCACCAGTGAGTACTCGGCCTTCAGCATCGGACTCGGTTTTTTCTTCTGAGCGCCGATAAGGTACCGATGAACACCCCTCACACCCTCATCGCCGCATTGCTGTCGGGCCTGGCTGCCATGGTCGTTTCGGCGCCCGCCCTGGCCCAGACCCAGAACCAGAAGCCTGCCGACGACCAGGTCGTCGTGCCGCAGGTCGAACGGCGCGACCTCACGCCGCCGCGCTATCCGTCCAACGACTTCGAAGTCGGCGCCTTCGTCGGCACCTATGCCACGCAGAACTTCGGCTCCAGCCTGGTCTATGGCCTGCGCCTGGGCTACGCCATCACCGAAGACTTCTTCGTCCAGGGTGTCTACGGCAGCACCCAGGTCAGCGACGACAACTTCCGGCAGATCCTGCCCGGCGGCGTGTTTCCGACAAACAGCGAGCAGCTGTCCTACTACAACCTGTCGGTCGGCTACAACGTGCTGCCCGGCGAGGTCTTCATCGGCGCGAATCGCGCCTTGCCCTCGGCCATGTACCTGATCGCCGGCGTGGGCAGCACCGACTTCGCGGGCCAGTCGCGCCAGACCTTCAACGTCGGGCTCGGGGCACGCGTGTTCCTGAAGGATTCGCTTTCCATGCAGGTCGACGTGCGCGACCACATCTTCTCGCTCGACGTGCTCGGCCAGTCGGAGAGCACGCAGAACCTCGAACTGACGCTCGGCTTCAGCTTCTTCTTCTAGCCCCTGGCAATCCGCACATGAGCATGATCACGCCCGTCGCGCTGCGGCATCGAATCCGCCTGCTGCTGAGCGCCGCCGCGCTGCTGGCCTGCGCGGCTGCACCGGCAGCGACCTTGCAGCCGTCGGCCATGGCGCCGGACTTCACGCTGCGCAGCATGGACGGGCCCAACCTGCGCCTGAACGAGCAGCGCGGACGGGTGGTGATGGTGAACTTCTGGGCCACCTGGTGCGGTCCCTGCCGGCAGGAAATGCCGCACCTGAACAAGCTGCACGACAAGTACCGCGATGCGGGCTTCGTGCTGCTGGGCGTGAACATCGACGACAACGCGCGCGCCGCCACCGACCTGGCCACCAAGCTGGGACTGAGGTTCCCGGTCCTGCTCGACACCGACAAGAGCGTCAGCCGGCTCTATGACCTGGGCTCGATGCCGGCCACCGTGCTGATCGACCGCGAAGGCCGGGTGCGCCACCTGCATCGTGGCTACCGCGAGGGCTACGAGCTGAGCTACGACCAGCAGGTCCGCGCTCTGCTGAAGGAATGAGCGTGAGGCGCAGCCGTTCCTTCCCGATCGCCGCCGCGCTGGGGTCCATGCTGCTGCTTGGCGGCTGCGCGCTGCAGCCTTGGGTCAAGCCCTACGAACGCGAGTCGCTGGCCGATCCGATCATGAACCTGCAGCGCAGCAGCTTGATCGGGCAGCACCGCGAACATGTCTACGACGTGCGTGAAGGCGCGCGCGGCGCCACCGGCATCCAGGGGACCGGTTGTGGCTGCAACTAGCCTGTGGCGGCGCCTGCTGGGCCTGCTGGGCGGCTGCGTCGGCAGCCTGCTGGCGGCCGGCGGCGCGCGCGCCGTGGCGCTGCCCGACAACGTGGGCGAGGCCATGGCCCATGTCTACAGCGGCGGGGGCGTCACGGCCTCCGGCCCGGCGCTGCTGGTGCGCAAGAACCTCGGTGACCGCTTCTCGATCACCGGCAGCTACTACGCGGACTTCGTCAGCAACGCGTCGATCGACGTGGTCACCACCGCCAGTCCCTACAAGGAAACACGCAACGCCTACGGCCTGGGCCTCAACTATGTGGTGCGTGACTCGCTGATCACCGTGGCTGCAGCCACCAGCCGCGAGCCGGACTACATCGCCGACGCGCTGAACGTGGACGTGGCGCAGGACGTGTTCGGCGGCATGACGACGGTCAGTCTGGGCTTCACGCGCGGCTGGGACCAGGTCGGCAAGACGGGCGACGGCTTCTTCGACACGGCCGACCGTTGGCGCTACCGCATCGGTGCCACCCAGGTGCTGACGCCCAACTGGCTGATGAGCGCCAACTTCGAGGCGATCTCCGACGACGGCTATCTGGGCAACCCGTACCGCGTGGCGCTGGTCTTCGGCGCGGCGGTGCCGGAAAGCGTGCCGCGCACGCGCAGCAGCCGGGCCTTCCAGCTGCGCGCCATCGGCGACCTGGGCGAGCGCAACGTGGTGCGCGGTACCTATCGCTACTTCTGGGACAACTGGGGCATCAACGCACACACCTTCGAGCTTGGCTACGCACGCTATTTCGGCAAGGACTGGATGGCCGACGGCTTCGTGCGCTACCACATGCAGGACGGTGCGCTGTTCTTCAGCGACAACGCGAGCTCCGACACCGCCTACATCACCCGCAACCGCCAGCTCAGCAGCTTCAACGATGTCGGTCTGGGCTTCAACCTGGCCTACACGGCGAAGACGGTGCCTGGCCAGTACAGCGTCGTCGTGACCGGTGCGGTCGAGTTCATGAACTTCAAGTACAGCGAGTTCACCGATGTGCGCACCGGCCAGCTCTATTCGTTCAATGCCTATCTGGCGCAGTTGCTGGTCTCGGTGACGTTCTGAAAGGGCCCGGCGCCATGATCCTCCAATGCATCCGCGTCTTCATCGCCGCCTGCTGCGCGGTCGCAGGCCCGTTGGCCCTGGCCGCGGAACCCGCTTCGACTTCGGCGCCGGCGCCGGCTGTGGCCGTATCGATGCGGCCGGCATCGCCGGCAGTTGCGCCGACGGCTTCACCCCCCGCGGTGCCCGCCCCGGCGACCTCGCCGTCGCCGGCGGCGGCCAGCTCCGCGGCGCCTGTTCAAGCCGCCGGGCTGGATTCGCGCATCCAGGACCTGAAGGGTGACGTCATCCGCCTGAACCGCGACCTGCTGGTGCTGGAAGAAGAACTGCTGTTCCCGGCCGGCACACAGCTGGCCGTGTTCCTGTCCATGGACGTCGGCAAGCTGTTCGCGCTGGATTCGGTGCAGATCAAGCTCGACGACAAGGTGGTGGCGAACTATCTGTACACGCCGCGCGAAATCGAGGCGCTGCATCGCGGCGGCGTGCAGCGGCTGTACCTGGGCAACCTGCGTGCCGGTGAGCATTCGCTGGTGGCGTTCTTCACCGGCAAGGGCCCGCACGAGCGCGACTACAAACGCGGCGCGACGCTGAAGATCGACAAGGGTACCGATCCGAAGTACATCGAACTGCAGATCAAGGATTCGATGGGCAAGCTGCAGCCCGAGTTCGAAGTCAAGGTCTGGCAATAGGCGGCGTGAATGGCTCGTGTCGTGCGTCTTCGATCGGCCTTGCGCAGCCTGGGCGGCGCCGCGCTGCTGCTGTGCGCCGCAGCCGGCGCGCTGGCTGCGGATGAGCCCAAGCGCGGCGTCGAATCGCCGCACTACGGCGACGGCCTGTTCCACTTCTACCAGGAGCAGTATTTCAGCGCCATCACCGGCCTGATGGTGTCGCAGCACTTCGACCGCCTGGCACCGCACGCGGACGACACCGAGGTGCTGCGCGGCGGCATGCTGCTGTCCTACGGCATGCACAAGGAGGCCGGCGAGGTCTTCGCCAGGTTGATCGACCAGGGCGCTGCCGCGCCCGTGCGTGACCGCGCCTGGTTCTACCTGGCCAAGATCCGGTACCAGCGCGGCTACCTGGCGGACGCCCAGGCCGCGATCGGCCGCATCGCAGGCCCCTTGCCCGGCGATCTCGAAGAAGACCGCCTGCTGCTGCAGGCCAACCTTCTGATCGCCGCCGCCGACTACGCCGGCGCCGTGAAGCTGCTGTCCGGTGTGGCCGAGCCCAAGGGCGCGAGCAAGCTCGGCGGCAGCGCCGCCTACCTGCGCTTCAACCTGGGGGTCGCGCTGATCAAGAGCGGTGATGTCGCCCAGGGCAGCGCTTTGCTCGACCAGATCGGCAGCGCCGCGGCGACGGACGAAGAACAGCGCGCCCTGCGCGATCGTGCCAACCTGGCGCTGGGTTTTGCCGCATTGGCGAAACAGCAGCCGCAGCAGGCAAAGCTCTTTCTCGAGCGCGTGCGCCTGAGCAGCCTGCAAGCCAACAAGGCGCTGCTCGGCTATGGCTGGGCGGCGGCCGAACTGAAACAGCCCAAGCAGGCGCTGGTGCCTTGGAGCGAGCTGGCGCAGCGCGACCCCAGCGATGCGGCCGTACTCGAAGCGCGCATCGCCGTGCCCTACGCCTATGCCGAGCTGGGTGCCCGCGGACAGGCACTGGAGCGCTACAACCAGGCGATCGTGGCATTCGACGCCGAGACGCAGTCGCTCGACAGTTCGATTGCCTCGATCCGCGCAGGCACGCTGCTGACGGGCCTGCTCGAACGCAACCCGGGCAGCCACATGGGCTGGTTCTGGAACATCCGGTCGCTGCCCGCGATGCCGCATGCCGGACACCTGGCGCCACTGCTGGCGCAGCACGACTTCCAGGAAGCCTTCAAGAACTACCGCGATCTGCAATTGCTGACGCACAACCTCCAGGGATGGGCCGACAAGCTGGGCGTCTTCGGCGACATGCTCGGCAACCGCCGCAAGGCCTTTGCCGAGCGCCTGCCGCAGGTGCGCGCCAGGACGCCGCAGCACACCGAGCTGGCTGCATTGCGCGAACGCCGCGATGTGCTTGCTGCTGAGTTGGCGCAGGCCGTTGCCGCCAGCGACGGCGTCGCGTTCCAGGACGCCAGGCAGGGCGAGCTGCTGGCGCGCCTGGCCAGCGCCCGATCCGCGCTGGCAGCCCTGCCTGTCGACGGCCAGCCGGCTGGCGCGCAGGATCGACTTCGGCTGGCCGCGGGTGTGATGACCTGGGATCTGGCCCAGCAGTACCCCCAGCGCGTCCACCAGGCCAGCAGGGCCCTGCGGGGCATCGAGGCGCAGATCGACTCGGCCGGCCAGCGCGACGCGGCGTTGACCCGAGCCCAGCGCGACGAGCCTGCGCGCTTCGAGGCCTTCGCCGCGCGCATTGCCCAGCTCGAACAACGCATCCAGACGCTGACTCCGCGCGCCGTGGCGTTGGCGCGCGAACAGCAAGAGCAGATCCAGGAACTGGCGGTTGCCGAACTGCTGCAGCAGAAGCAGCGCCTGGCGGCCTATGCCATGCAGGCGCGTTTTGCCGTGGCCCAGCTCTACGACCGTGCGACCTTGGCGAACCATGAGGCCGGCGATGCGAAGCAGCCCTAGCGCGCTGTGTCTGAGCTTGTTGCTGTGCGCCTGCGCCAGCAGGAACGGCACGCCCGACAACGCGCCCACCTTGAAGACCCTGGCTGGCCGCGAAGCGCAGGTTGCGCCGGACAGCGGCGTGCAGGCCACTGAAGAACAGGCCATTGCGGCCTATCGCAAGTTCCTCGAAGTGGCGCCCAAGGCGCCGCAGCGCGCCCAGGCGATGCGTCGCCTGGGCGACCTGGAAATGGCCAGTGCCGATGCGCGCAGCGCCGGCGCCGAAGGCTCCAAGACCGGCGCCCCGGACTACCGCACGGCGGTGGCGCGCTACGAGGAGTTCCTGAAGGCCTACCCGCAGGACAAGGACAACGACCGCGTGCTCTACCAACTGGCGCGCTCGCGCGAGCAGGGCGGCCAGCTCGAAGCGGCGCTGGCCACGCTCGACCGGCTGCTGGCGGAGTACCCCCGGACCGCCTATCGCGACGAGGCCCAGTTCCGACGCGGCGAGATGCTCTTCAGCCTGCGCGACTACACCAAGGCCGAGATGGCCTACGCCACGGTGCTGCGCTCGCAGGACGGCAATCCGTACCAGGGTCGCGCGCTGTACATGCAGGGCTGGTCGTTGTTCAAGCAGGGCCGGCTCGAGGACGGGTTGCGATCGTTCTTCGGTGTGCTCGACCTGAAGCTGGGCGACGAGCCTGCCGGCGGCAAGGACGACAGCCTGGCCCATCTGAGCCGCGCCGACCGCGAGCTGCTGGAAGACACCTTCCGCGTGACGAGCCTGAGCCTGGCCAACCTGCAGGGTGCGGCCAGCATTCCACCGTACATCGATTCGCCGCAGCGCAGCGCCTACGAGTTCCGCGTCTATCGGCAGCTCGGCGAGCTGTACATCAAGCAAGACCGCAGCAAGGATGCCGCCGACACCTTCGTCGCCTTTGCGCGGCGCCAGCCGCTGCACGCTCAGGCACCCCAGCTGCAGGCCCGCGTGATCGACATCTACCAGCGCGGCGGCTTCGCCAACCAGGCGCTCGAGGCGAAGAAGGACTACGTCACGCGCTACGGCATCGACAGCGAGTTCAGCCGCGCCAACCCGGAAGGCTGGATCGCCGCCCAGCCGCTGGTCAAGACCCACCTGGCCGAACTGGCTCGACACCACCACGCCGGCGCCCAGGCCAGCAAGTCCAGCGCCGACTATGCCGAGGCGGTGCGCTGGTACCGCATCTACCTGCGCTCCTTCCCGGCCGATCCGCAGGCAGCGCAGAACAACTTCCTGCTCGCCGAGCTGCTGTTCGAGGACAAGCGCTTTGCCGAGGCTTCGCTCGAGTACGAAAAGGCAGCTTACGACTACCCGGTGCACGCGAAGAGCGCCGACGCCGGCTATGCCGCATTGCTGGCCTATGCCGAGCAGGAGAAGGCGGTGCCGACTGCCGATTTGCCCGGCTTGCAGCGCGCAGGAGTGAGCAGTTCACTGCGTTTTGCTGCGGCGTTCGGTGCGGACCCGCGCGCAGCCGGGGTGCTGACCCACGCCGCGGAAAAGATGTACGCACTGCACGATGCCGAGGCGGCCGCGGCCGCGGCGCGCCAGGTGCTGGCACTGCAACCGCCGGCGACCGACGCACAGCGGCGTGTCGCCTGGACCGTCGTGGCGCACACAGCCTTCGAACACGCCCGGTTCGACCAGGCCGAGAGCGCCTACAGCGAGGTGCTGGCGCTGCTGCCGGCGCAGGACAAGGCCCGCAACGACGTCGTCGAGCGCCTCGCCGCCAGTGTCTACAAGCAGGGCGAGCGCTCGCGCGAGGCCGGCAATGGGCGTGAAGCGGTGGCGCATTTTGCGCGCGTGGCAGTGGTCGCGCCGCAGTCGACGGTGCGCGCCACCGCTCAATACGATGCCGCCGCCGCGCTGATCGGCCTGAAGGATTGGGATGGTGCGGCGCGAACGCTCGAAGACTTCCGCCAGCGCTACCCGAACCATGCATTGCGGGCGGACGTCGGCCAGAAGCTGACCGTGGCCTACCTCGAACAGCAGCAGTGGGCCCCGGCCGCCGCCGAGCTCGAGCGTGTCGCCGCCAGCCATCAGGATCTGCAGCTGGCCCGCTCGTCGCTGTGGCAGGCCGCCGAGCTCTACGACAAGGCAGGCTCCGGCGCCTCCGCCGCCAAGGCCTACGCACAGTATGTGCTGCGTTTCCCGCAGCCGCTGGAGCCCGCCGTCGAAGCGCGCTGGCGCATGGCGCGTATCGCCAAGGCCGAGGCCCAAGCGGCGCGCGAGTTCACGCTGATGCAGGAGATCTTCCATGCCGACCAGACTGGCGGCGAAGCACGCACCGCGCGCACCCGCTACCTGGGCGCCACGGCCGCGCTGGCGCTGGCCGAGCCGGCGTTCGAGGCCTATCGCAAGGTGGCACTGGTGGAACCGCTGGCCAAGCAGCTGAAGCTGAAGAAGGCCAGGCTCGAGGACGTGCTCAAGGCCTACGCCGTGGCTGCCGACTATGGCGTGGCCGACGTCAGCACCGCGGCGACCTTCCAGGTCGCGTCGCTGTACCAGGACTTCGGTCGCGCGCTGATGAGCTCGCAGCGGCCGAAGAAGCTGAACAAGAAGGAACTCGAGCAGTACAACCTGATGCTCGAGGAGCAGGCCTACCCGTTCGAGGAGAAGGCCATCGAACTGCACGAGCTGA
>Ga0114942_1000568_pt1 | contig 10439 bp, 10 predicted proteins | sample LowerColdCreek_FD_88674 | JGI IMG/M metagenome (GOLD analysis project Ga0114942, IMG submission 88674) | Groundwater microbial communities from Cold Creek, Nevada to study Microbial Dark Matter (Phase II) - Lower Cold Creek | ecosystem: Environmental > Aquatic > Deep subsurface > Groundwater ... | reverse complement strand
GCCTGGGTCTTATTTGGCCCAGGGGGTGTGGCCGCGCCAGCGGTAAGCGTTTCGGCATCCTTGTTGGCTACTGGATCCTATCCAGGTCTCGTTTTTCCTTGCGTGATCGTTGGTTTGCGCATTCCGGCCCCTTTTGGGGCCGGCTTTTTCGCTTTTACTGCGCACTCCCTTCGCTAGTTTGCCCGGTCGCCTGCGCAAGGGAATCCAGCGTCTGCGGGCCTACCAGGGTGGCCACGAGCTGTCCTGTAGGATCCATTATCAGAGTGGTGGGCAGTACCTCTGGCCGCGGCGTGCCCAGTTGTGCGGCCGGATCCGCTACCAGACTGGCAAAGGTTATGCCCAGTTGTTGCCGCTGCTGCTCCAGTTCCGCGCCGCTGACGCCGTCGTAATTCACTCCGAACACCGTTACTTTGGGGTACTGGGCGTCCAGCGCATTGAGCTCCGGGATCTCCTTGATACAGGGGGTGCACCAGGACGCCCAGTAATTGATCACCACCCACTGGCCGCGCAGTTCCGCCAGGCGCGGGGGGGGATTGGTGTCGGTGTTTTCACCACAGGCGATCAGGGATAGCAGTACAGCAAGACACAGCAGGTGTTTCATTGGCTGAACAGGTCCACCAGGTTGATACTCAGGAAGTCACGTTGTTGCTTGCGTTGATCGAGCAGGAGGCGATAGGCAGCTCCGCGCCAGTCATTGGGGGTTGTGCTGGCCTGCCCGTTCAGGGGGTGCTCCTTCTCTACCCACTCTTTCAGTTGCCAGAACGGGACAGTGTGCAAATCCCGGCTTAGCAGGTAGTCTCCCTTGTCATTCTCGGCGATCACCTTTTTCTGCAGAAGAATGTCGCGCAGTGTCCCCCATGTTTCACTGTCCAGGCCGCGAATGATGTCGTGCCTGCCGTCCAGCAGTTCACTTTCGAGCACCGTATTGCCGGACTGCTGCTTGCGCCAGAACACATGCAATACATCCAGCGCCTTCAGGACTACCGGTCGGTTGGCCTGCTCCGTGCTTTGGTAGGCCGAAAAGCTGTGCACCAGTATTCCGCCGAGCAGCACAATATTCCAGGAGAGGTAAATCCATAGCAAGAACAGTGGTACGGCGGCGAAGGCGCCATAAATGAAGGTGTAATTGGAACTGACAACCAACTGGGTGAATAGCCCGCGGGCGGCGTGAAACGCCAGGGCAGCGAACAGGCCGCCAATCAGGGCGTGGCGGAAAGGTACGCGGCAGTTGGGCACCGCGGCATAAACCAGGCTGAACCCGGTGGTGCTGAGCAGCAGTGGCACGAACTGTACCAGCAGGGCGTTTGCCCCAAACAGATTGAAACTTTCCAGTGCGTGGGTGACGGCGGCAAAGTAGGTGCTCAGCCCCAGCGCCAGGCCGATAGTGATGGGGGCCAGCGTCAGTACCGCCCAGTACAGAAGGAAACTGGAAATGGCACTGCGGTTTTCCCGGGCGCGCCAGATCAAGTTAAAGGCGTGCTCGACATTGCGCAACATCAGGATGGCGGTGACCAGCAAGAAGATCACGCCAGGTCCGGTGAGGTTCTTGGCCTGTTGGGAGAATTCACTGAGGTATTGTTCAATATTTGTACTGCTGGAGGGCACCAGGTGTTTAAACAGCAGCCGCTGCATTTGCTCCTCGGCGCCCTGGAAAGCCGGTATCGCGGATGCCATGGTGTACAGCACGGTAAGCAGGGGCACAAGTGCGAACAGGCTCATATAAGTCAGCGCCGCCGCATTTTCAGAACATCGATCCGTCACATAGCGATCGAAGAGGTAGCGCGCCCAGCGCCACAACTCGCGTAACATCTGTTGCAGAAATTTCATCGGTGCATTATGGCACGAGCGACAGGGAGCCTGCACGATGGCTGCGGCGACCCTCGCGGGGTGCTTCCTAGCGAATTACCATGCTGAATTGGTGAATCTGTCCGGCTTCACCCTTACCACCCAGCCTGGCAGTTATTTGTCGGCGTACAGTTGCGGGAGAATTACTATCGATGCTCTTATTTGCCGACGCCGCATCACCATCAGGCTCATGCCCATGACCACGAGTGCAAGCGATCCGGGAGTAGGCACTTCGTTCGTCACATAGGCGCTCTTTGGATCGTTTGGAACGTATGGAGTGTATGGATCAGTTGGATCTGAGGGATCTGAGGGATCTTTGGGATCGGTAGGATCCATCGGTGCCACGCCAATACGCCCGAACACGGAAGCGTGGCGCAGTTTCGCGATTTTTCCTTTCTTGTTGTGCCAGGATATTGCAAAGGAGCCGCCCAGATCGTCCAGATCAAGACTGACGGAGTCGAACAAAAAAGCGCGCCATTTCTTACGCGATTTCAGGACCAGCACGTAATCCATGTACTCCGGGACATCAGAGCCGGTCCAGTCCATCGACCATTCGCCAAATCGCTGGCCTGTGTCCGCGGTCAGCAGGAAATTCATATCATTAAATGTTTTCGAAGACTTGTTCGTTCGATCCAGCAGGCTCCAGTGGTCGCCGTCGAACAGTCCGGTGAGCTCGTCGATGTTCGCACCCTTGATTTTCCCCGATCCTAGAGCTATCGCGCTGGCTTTGTTAAAGCCACCAGTGCCGTTAACGATAGTGGTATCGGACGTCGTAGTCGCGTGTGTTTGCGTGACCAACAGGAAAGTCCCGAGGAAGACCAACGCAGTGCGAAAATTCTTAAGTATTGTCATATTATCTACTCTACAACCGGCTCGCTTGCTCGAGCGCAGAAGGTACCTGGTACCGCTGCCCCTTTTTAGTCGCAACGCTTGGTGTTTATCAACGACACAATATGAGCTGATGCAACTATCGATTTGAGAATAGCATTGGAACTGAAGAACGCGGTTTCAAACTTTTTGTTATTGTTATTCGAATCACAGAATTTGATTTAGCGTGGAATAAAGTGAGATTTGCGTCGCTATATTACGCGGGCTTATGCAACACAATTTCTTCTGAATACAGGTAATCATTGCCTCCCAGGCAATGGCTTGTCACAATCTCGCAGCCCGCTCAAACCGCGAGGGCGTTTCGCTACGAACTGTACCCGATCCTCGTCGGCAAGCTGCCGATTCCACTTCTTGTCCGAAATAACCGACCAGTAGATTTCGTTTGGCGCCGAGGCGGCGTTCCGCCAGTAGTACGATGTCTTTTCAAATAGCTGGTCCAGGACTTCGGGGGATACGAAAACATCAGTGTTTGGCAATCCCGGAAATTGCGTCAACTCGGGGTTCGGGAGGCGAACTTCTACTCATCCTGATGGGTTCACTGGATGCCGCTGTGTCAGTACCCATCCAGCAGACCCCTCACCAGGTAGTAGGCCGGCTTGGGTTCAAGATCCTCACGGAACAACAGGGGGCGATTGGGCGAGCGGCCGGAAGTCAGCACGAAACTATCGAGCCAGGTACTGCTGTCATCCACGCCCCATACTGTGATGCCGGAACACCCCGGTACCGCCAGGCACGCCGCAAACACCTTGCCATAGGCTATGCCCTGTGCCTGGAGGGGATCGCCCTGGCTGGCAAACAGCGGCAGCGGAATATCCACTTCGGTCAGCTCCACCCTGAGTCCCAGGGCGGTGAGCCGGGCTATCTGATTCTGTAGCAAAATGCCGTCAGGCGGCTGTAGGAAAAAGTGTGCCTGCAGCCCGACACCGTGAATGGGTACGTTCCTGGCGCGAAGGCTTGATGCCAGCGCCACGAGAGCATCAAACTTCGCCGGTACGAACTCGGTGAAAGTCTCGTTGAGGAACAGCAGCGCCGAGGGGTCCGCGAGATGCGCGCCATGGAACGCGATATCGATATATTCTTCCCCAAGCGTCCGGTAGAAAATGTTATCCGTGTCGAAATCGCCACTGGCCAGGGCCAAAGGCTCGTTGACCACATCCCACTGGGAAATCCTGCCGGCGTAACGGCCGACCGTGACTGCGATGTGTTCTTGCATCAGGGTGCGAAGGGTTGCGGCCGGGTCCGCTGCCGCGGCGAGTTCGCCGGGCAACCATCTGGGGGGGCCGTTCAGCCGGTGCCAGATCAGCGTGTGGCCCCGAATACGAAGGCCGGCGGACTCGGCCACCGCGACCGTGGCATCGGCGGCGCTGAAATCGTGAACACCAGGGGCTGGCGCAAGAGGGCCCCACTTCAAAGCATTTTCTGGCGTCACGGAGGAGAACTCCCGCTGGACCAGCGCGACACGATCCGGTGACATGTTATGCTCGATGGCCGCGCCGACATCGATCCCGACGTGACGAGCGGCCTGCGATAATGTCGGCGGGGTATCCTCTCTCACGAACACTGCGTGCAGGGGGGGTACGGTGGCACCGTAGAACTTTTCTACCAGAATTGCCGGAACATCAAACCGGCATTCGTTGGTCTGGGACTTGGTGCAATAGTTGACCCAATGATCAAAGCGCCAGCCAGCGCGAGGTGTCGCATAATAGGAATCACGGTAATCTCCCGCGATGTAATTCTTGCTGCATTGCGTCGCGTCGGTCTGGTAATTCTCCAACGTGCAGGTTTTACCAGCCAGCGACCAGACATCGCCCTCGCCCTCTATTTCAATAGGATGGCTGCACGCGTACAGCAGGATCAAACCGCCTGTCACAGTCGCCTTCGCCACTGAATTGACCAGATTCATAATTGTCCTCGCGAGACCGTCATGCAAAAAAAAGTAAATGATGAATCAGTCGTTTACCTATGCCCACCCTTAACATATAGATACTCTGAATAAGAGTGGTGAAGTTTTTTTGAGCCCCAATGCTAGCGTTGAATATAGGACATCCAAAAGGCCTGTTGCGACTAGATATCCCTACAGTCCGTCAGTTTAACCCACACTGCCCAGCCTTCAAACGGGGCGGGGGTTTTCCCGCTTCGATCTGATCATGGCTGGCGTAGCTCAGTAGGTAGAGCAGCTGATTTGATATACTCTGGCCCCATTCATTGTTATTCGGGGGAGCCACTCATGAGTTCCGTTACCATCTACCACAATCCGCGTTGCTCCAAATCGCGCAATACACTGGTGTTGCTGGAAGAACAGGGAGTGCACCCGCAAATCATCCTGTACCTGGAAACGCCGCCGGGACACAAAGAAATCGCGGCTCTGTTGCAGAAATTGGGAATGACGGCCGGTCAGTTGGTGCGCCGCGTCGAGGAGGACTATAAAGCCAGCGGCCTGGGCAAGGACTCCAGCGACGAGCAGATTGTGGCCGCCATGGCCAAATACCCGAAACTGATCGAGCGCCCCATCGTCGTCAAAGGCAACCGGGCCGTGTTGGGCCGTCCCCCCGAGAACGTGCTGGAACTACTCGGCTGATGACACAGCCCTACGTACTTATCCTGTACTACTCCCGCCAGGGTGCGACAGCGACCATGGCACAACACGTAGCGCGCGGTGTCGAACTGGTGCCGGGTGTGGCCGCCCGGGTGCGTACTGTCCCGGCTGTCTCGGCTACCTCTGAGCAGACAGAAGAGGATATCCCCGCGACAGGCCCGTTGTACTGTGAGTTGGCAGATCTGCGCGCATGTGCCGGGCTGGTGTTGGGCAGTCCCACCCGCTTCGGCAATATGGCTGCTCCCCTGAAGTATTTCCTGGACCAGACATCGGCGTTGTGGCTGAGCGGTGCCATGATCGACAAGCCGGCGGGCGTCTTTACCTCGACATCCAGCCTGCACGGCGGTCAGGAATCGACCCTGCTCAGTATGCTGCTACCGCTGCTGCACCATGGCATGATCATAGCGGGCTTGCCATACAGCGAGGCTGGGTTGATGAGTACCTCTTCCGGAGGGACACCTTATGGCGCCACTCACTGGGCGGGCGCTGACAACCAGCGCGCGGTGGATGACGTGGAGGCGGCGCTGTGCCGTGCGCTCGGCCAGCGCGTGGCGCGCCTGGCAGCAGGCGCGCACAAGTGATCGCCACGTTACGTGAGAGCGCGGCCCGGTTGACATGGCTGGGTTACCTCACGTTACTGCTGCAGCAAGCAGCAGATGCGTGGGTCTACCAGGCGCCCTGGTTCATCTGGGCATTGAAGCTGGTGCCATTGCTGCTGTTCCTGCCCGGCATGCGCAGAGACAACTTGCGTAGTTACATTTGGTTGTGCTTTGTTTGCTTGGGGTATTTTATGATCCTGGTACAGCGTATATTCGCGCAGCCCGGCAACCTGCTGGTCATCAGCGGCCTGGCTGCCGTTGTGCTACTGTTTATCGCCGCCATGTTGTATGTGCGCTGGCGAGCCCGGGAACTGCGTTTACTGGATGTGCATCGATAGATGCTGGAGATTAATGTATGAGTAAACCTTCGCGATTGCGTCGACTACTGTCCGCGGTATGGCGGGGCATCACTCGCATAAGGCTGGCCATGTCCAATATCCTGTTCCTGCTGATGATAGCCATTATCTATTTTGTCTACATGGGTGGCGCACCTCAGCCGCTGCCGGAGAAGGCAGCGTTGCTCTTGAATATTAGCGGCACCGTGGTTGACCAGAAGTCAGCGGTCAATCCGCTGCAGGCATTGTTGGGCGAGCCAACTCCCGAGCAACACGAGGTATTGTTGCGGGATGTAATCGAGGCGATCAACTACGCGGCGAAGGATCCGGCCATCAATTCCCTGGTCATGGAACTGGATGCGTTGATGTATCTTGGCATCAGCAAAACTCAGGAGATAGCGCGCGCGCTAGAGTCGTTTCGCACCAGCGGCAAGTCCATCGTCGCTGTCGGTGATTACTTCACCCAGGATCAATATCTGCTGGCCAGTTATGCCGACACGGTAATTGTGCACCCCCTGGGTGGCGTGGCGCTTGAGGGGTACAGCAGTTACCGCAACTATTTTCGCGAGGCGCTGGAGAAAATCTCGGTCAATGTGCATATCTTCCGCGCCGGCGATCACAAGTCGGCCGTGGAGCCTTTTATACGCGATGACATGTCGCCCGGCGAGAAGGAACTGACCAGTCGCTGGCTGGATGACCTGTGGGGCCAGTACGCCAAAATTGTGGAAACGCAACGCAAGCTCGGGTCGGGCGCGGTCAATGACTACGTGAACAATTTCACCGAGCGTCTGCAGAGTCAGGGTGGGGATGCTGCGCAGGCAGCGCTCGAGGCTGGTCTGGTGGATAAGGTGCTCGGCCGCAGTGAAGGCAATGACTACCTCGTCAATCTGGTCGGCGCCAGCAACGAGGATGACCTGTACGAGGCGGTGGAGTTTGAGCGCTATGTGGCGCACAAGCGGCCGCTGTTACTGCGGGCGCTCGAGGGGGACCGCATCGCGGTAATCACGGCGGAGGGCAACATCGTGCCGGGAGAACAGCCGCCTGGAAGCATCGGGGGTGATTCCCTGGCGCAGTTGATTCGCGACACTGCCGCTACGGATGGCGTCAAAGCCATAGTCCTGCGCATCAACAGTGGCGGTGGCAGTATGTTCGCCTCGGAAATCATTCGCCAGCAAGTACTGCATGCCCGGGAGAAGGGTTTGCCGGTCGTCGTTTCCATGGGCGCCGTGGCTGCATCCGGTGGCTATTACATCGCGGCGGATGCGGACGAAATCTGGGCTACTCCCTCGACAATCACTGGCAGTATCGGCGTCTTTGCCGCGTTTCCCACCTTTGAAGATTTGCTACAGCGCGTGGGCATTCGCACAGATGGCGTCGGCACTACGGAGCTGGCCGGCTCGCTGCGCGCGGACCGCCCGTTGAATCCGGAGCTGGTTGCGGCGCTCACCAGCGGTGTGGAGTTTGCCTACAACAGTTTTGTGCAGATCGTCGCAGAGGGTCGGCAACTCAGCGTAGCGGAGGTCGATCCGCTGGCCCAGGGTCGGGTGTGGAGCGCAAACGACGCGCTGCAGAAAGGACTGGTCGATAAGGTGGGCAGCCTGGGCGATGCTATTGCCGCCGCTGCTGTTCGCGCGCAGTTGAAAGACTACGAGGTGGACTACGTGGAGCAGCAACTGTCGCCCCGGGAATTGTTGCTGCAGCAACTGGCAAGCGGGGTCGGCAGCCTCCATGTGTGGACAGGTTCCGCCGCCAGCACCGCCCTGTCCGGAGTGCTGGGTACTGTGCGGGAAGCGGCGCAGGAATTGGGCAGCCTGCAGGATCCCCGGCATTTGTACATGCGTTGCATCGCGTGTGGGATGGTGCGCTAGAAATCAAAAGGCGATAAAAGGAACGATTGCGTGACAACGACATTTGAAAACCCGGCCGCCCTGCTCGGCGCGGTCGGGCAGCACCTCGGCTACAGCGACTGGCAGCAGATCGACCAGCAGAGAATTAACCTGTTTGCCGATGCGACCGGCGACTACCAGTGGATTCATGTGGATCCCGAGAAGGCGGCGACAGGTCCGTTTGGCAAAACCATCGCGCACGGCTACCTGACGCTGTCCATGGCCAACCTGTTCCTGCCGCAGATCATGCGGGTGGAGAATACGTCCATGGGCGTCAACTACGGCTGCGAGAAAGTGCGCTTTCCCGCGGCGGTTCCGGTGGGCAGCCGCATACGTGGTGGCGGCGAGGTCATCAGCGCGGAAGACGTCAAGGGCGGTGTGCAAGTGGTGGTGCGCATGACCATTGAGATCGAGGGCGGCGAGCGCCCCGCCTGTGTGCTCGACACCATCAGTCGCTTTTTCCCCTGAGGGCAGAGCGCGTGTTGGAGACAAGCGATGTGATCGAGCCGGTCTATCCGGCTGCCACGGTAGTGCTGGTGCGCGACGGCCAGGAGGGGTTGGAAGCTCTGCTCGTACAGCGCGACAAGGCAGTGCAGCATATGGGCGGCATGTGGGTGTTTCCGGGCGGTAAGGTGGACGCGGGGGATTACCCGCCCGATCGCGACGAATACCGCGCTGCAATCAATGCAGCCATTCGCGAAACCCGCGAAGAGGCAGGCGTGGTGGTCAGCGCAGACCAGCTCGTTTATCTGTCGCACTGGACTACGCCAGAGGGCGCTAAAAGGCGCTTTGCCACCTGGTTTTTCCTCACCATTCTGGAAGACGGGCAGGAGGTCGCGGTCGACGGCGGTGAGATCGCCAGGCACCGCTGGATCAGGCCCGGCACTGCACTCAGCGAATCGGCGGATGACGAGCATCCGCTGCTCCTGATGCCGCCGACCTATGTCAGCCTTGCGGATATTGCCGACTGCCACAGTTGCACGCAGGCGCGCGAGCGCATCGGGCAGCGCAATGCCATCGTATACGCGCCGCGCATGGTAGCGGTGGAAGGCGGTATGTGCTTTCTCTACGAAGGCGATGCGGGCTACCGCAATACGACATTGGAGGAGGCAGGTGTGCGCCACCGGCTATACATGATCAAAAATCAACTGGAATACATCCGGCAAACCTGATGCAGGCTGACGACTCCAGCGCCACCGGCATCAGCCGGCGGGGCTTGCTCACCGGTCTCGCCGCCACCGCGGCGGCCTCTGTCGCTGCGGGTGCTGCGGCGCTGCCGCGCGCTGCGGTGAAGTCCTGGGCGATACGCACCGACGTGCTGGTTATTGGTTCCGGCGCGGCCGGTGTGTGTGCCGCCATCGAGGCGCGCCAGGCCGGCGCCGAGGTGCTGCTCCTGGAATCGCTGTCCCAGTTCGGTGGTTCCTCCGCCATGTCCGGTGGAGTGGTGTATGCGGGCGGCGGCACTGCCCTGCAGAAAGCCCTCAGGATCGAAGACAGCGTGGAGCAGATGTACCGCTTTATTTCACTGGCCGGCGCGATTCATCCTCCGCTGGACAAAATCCAGTTGTACTGTGAGGAGAGCACAGCCCACTTCGACTGGCTGGTGGCACAGGGAATTCCATATAGTGAGAAGTTCAGTGCGTCCAAGGAACTGCCCATGGACGGTGCATCGCTGTATTTCTCCGGCACCGAACAGGCCTGGCCAGCGCGGGATCTGGCGGTGCCGGCGCCGCGGGGACATGTGCCGGGCGTGCCGGGGATGAATGGAGGCAGGCGCCTTATGCAAGCGCTGTTGCCGCGAGCCCAGGACCTCGGCGTAACCATGCGTGCGCGAGTCGCCGCCCACCGCCTGGTAACCGAAAGTGACGGGCGTATCGCCGGTGTCACGGTAACCATCGACGGCGAAGAGCGCGCGGTCAGGGCCAAGCGCGGTGTGGTGCTTGCCTGCGGTGGTTTCATTCACAACAGAGACATGCTGCAGCGCTATGCACCCCACTTGTACGATTGCTCGGTGCCCTGGGGTAACGCGGGCGATCTGGGCGATGGTATCAACATGGGCATTGCGGCCGGCGCTGCTGCCCTGCGCATGCACGAGGGCTTTGCCATCGCACCGATTTATCCGCCGGAGAATGTGCTCTCCGGTATCGTGGTGAATGCCGCTGGACAGCGTTTTGTTTCGGAAGAGTCTTACTACGGCGTACTCGGCGATGCTATTGCCTATCACCAGCAGGGACGGGCGTGGCTGATTACCGATAAACAGAGCAGTTATCCGGCTCACCAGGACAGCTTC
>Ga0114942_1000567_pt1 | contig 10448 bp, 9 predicted proteins | sample LowerColdCreek_FD_88674 | JGI IMG/M metagenome (GOLD analysis project Ga0114942, IMG submission 88674) | Groundwater microbial communities from Cold Creek, Nevada to study Microbial Dark Matter (Phase II) - Lower Cold Creek | ecosystem: Environmental > Aquatic > Deep subsurface > Groundwater ... | reverse complement strand
GCAGCTTCGAGGAATGGGACATGTTCGTCGAGCACCGCTGCGTGGACTTCGGCATGGACGGCAACAAGATCCCGGGCGACGGCGTCGTGACCGGCTACGGCATGATCAACGGCCGTCTGGCCTTTGCCTTCAGCCAGGACTTCACCGTCTTTGGCGGCGCGCTCAGCGAATCGCATGCCGAGAAGATCTGCAAGGTGATGGACCAGGCCATGAAAGTCGGCGCCCCGGTCATCGGCCTGAACGACTCGGGCGGCGCACGCATCCAGGAAGGTGTCGCGTCACTGGGCGGTTATGCCGACGTGTTCCAGCGTAACGCGATGGCCTCCGGCGTCGTGCCGCAGATCAGCATGATCATGGGGCCATGTGCCGGCGGCGCCGTCTACTCGCCGGCCATGACCGACTTCATCTTCATGGTGAAGGACAGCTCGTACATGTTCGTCACCGGCCCCGAGGTCGTGAAGACCGTGACGCACGAGGAAGTGACCGCCGAGGAGCTGGGCGGCGCCACCACGCACAACACGCGCAGCGGCGTGGCCGACCTGGCCTTCGAGAATGATGTCGAAGCGCTGCTGATGCTGCGCCGCTTCTTCAACTACCTGCCGCTGTCCAACCGCGAGAAGGCACCGTGCCGCCCGAGCGGCGACCCGGCCACGCGGCTGGATTACTCGCTCGACACGCTCGTGCCCGAGAACCCCAACAAGCCCTACGACATCAAGGAGCTGATCCTGAAGGTCGTGGACGACGGCGACTTCTTCGAGCTGCAGCCCGACTACGCGAAGAACATCGTCACCGGCTTCGCCCGCATGGAAGGCCAGACGGTGGGCATCGTCGCCAACCAACCGCTGGTGCTGGCCGGCTGCCTGGACATCAAGAGCAGCATCAAGGCCGCGCGCTTCGTGCGCTTCTGCGACGCCTTCAGCATCCCCGTCGTCACCTTCGTCGACGTGCCCGGTTTCATGCCCGGCACGGCGCAGGAGTACGGCGGCATCATCAAGCACGGCGCCAAGCTGCTGTATGCCTACGCCGAGGCGACGGTGCCCAAGGTCACCGTCATCACGCGCAAGGCCTATGGCGGTGCCTATGACGTGATGGCCTCTAAGCACCTGCGCGGCGATGTCAACTTCGCCTGGCCCAACGCCGAGATCGCGGTGATGGGCGCCAAGGGCGCGGTGGAGATCATCTTCCGCGAGGACAAGAAGGACCCGGCCAAGCTCGCCGAGCGCGAGGCCGAGTACAAGGCCCGTTTTGCCAACCCGTTCGTGGCTGGCGCGCGCGGCTTCATCGACGACGTCATCCAGCCGCACGAGACCCGCAAGCGCATCTGCCGCTCGCTGGCCATGCTCAAGGACAAGAAGCTGGAGAACCCGTGGCGCAAGCACGGGAACATTCCGCTGTGAGCGCCATGGGCAAGGCCACCTGTGCGACCGAAGCCAAGCGCCTCACCGACATCCCCAACATCGGCAAGGCGATGGCGGCGGACCTTGTCGGGTTGGGGATTGCGACGCCGTCCGACGTCAAGCGCATGGACCCTTACAAGACCTACGACCGCCTGCGCGACCCCATGGGCCAGCGCCATGACCCCTGCGTGCTGGACACCTTCATGGCCGCACACGACTTCATGAACGGTGGCCCGGCCCAGCCGTGGTGGCACTTCACCGAGCAGCGCAAGAAGCTGCTTGGCAGCGCTAGCTAGCTCATTTTTTAAACGCTCTCACGCGGACGATTAAGTGCAGAATTCAAGCTTAAAAGCTCATATATGAACGATTGATGATCGACATCCTGCCCGCCCTGACCGTCTGTGCCCAGCTCGGCCAGCGCCTGCGTGCGCTGCGCCTGTTGCGCAACCTCGGCCAGGCCGAGCTGGCGGCGCGGGCGGGCTGTTCGTTGTCGGCCGTGCGGCGGCTGGAGGCGCAGGGGCAGGGGAGTCTTGAACTGGTGGTGCGCGTGGCCCAGGCCTTGCAAGCCGCAGAGGGCCTGGGCGCGCTGTTCGAGCTGCCCGCGTTGACCAGCATCGCGCAAGCCGAGGCCTTGGCCAGCGGCCCCTCGCGCCGCCGTGCCAGCCGGCGCCTCTCGGGAGCGGCCAAGTGACGCTGGCCAAGCTGCGCGTCGTCGATCTCGGCTGGAGCGAGCGCCTGCCGCTCGGCACCCTGGCCGACGCAGGCGGCCGGCTGATGTTCGAGTTCTCACCCGAGGCCATCTCGCGCGGCGTCGAGGCATCATCCCTGCGCGCACCGCTGCCGCGCCCGGGTGCGCAAGCCTTGGCAATCGGCGGCCCTGCCCACAGCCACGGCCTGCCCGGCTTCATCGCCGACGCGCTGCCCGATGGCTGGGGCCTGCTGCTGATGGACCGCGCCCTGCGCCGCCGTGGGCAGGACCCGCGAACCGTCTCCGTGCTCGACCGCTTGGCGATGGTGGGTGACCGCGCGCCCGGTGCGCTGGCCTTCGAGCCAGCAGACGACGTGGGCGCCGAGGGCTGGCCCGCGTTGACGCTGGAGCAACTCGCGCTCGACACGGCGGCGGTGCTGGCCGACGAAGGCCTGCGCAGCCCCGAGCAGCAGTTGCAACGCCTGTTCCGCCTGGGCGGCTCCGCGCAGGGTGCGCGCCCCAAGGTGCTGCTGCGCTGGCGCAACCGGCAGTGGTGGGCCGACGGCCCCGGCGCCGAGGGCGAACCCATCCTCGTCAAGTTCCCTGCTGCGGGTGAGCACGCCGAAACCTGTGCCATCGAACAGGCCTATGCCGACCTCGCCCGGCGCGGCGGCATGGCCATGCCCGACACCGCCCATCTGAGCCTGCCCAAGCCTCACGCCGCTTTCGGCGCCCGCCGCTTCGACCGTGTGGACACACCTTCCGGCGAACAGCGTGTCCCGCTGCTGAGCCTCGCCGGCCTCCTCGACGCCGACTTTCGCCTGCCCTCGCTGGACTACGCGACGCTGATGCTCGCCACCCAGCGCCTCACGGCGGACTACCGCGAGGTCGTCAAGGCCTTCGAGCGTTGCGTCGTCAATGTGATGGCGCACAACCGCGACGATCACGCCAAGAACTTCGCCTTCACCCGCGACGCTGCCGGCCATTGGCGCCTGTCGCCCGCCTTCGACCTGACCTTCTCCTTCGGCCCCGGTGGCGAACACACCACCAGCGTGGCCGGCGAAGGCCGGTCGCCGGCTCGTGCCGACCTGCTGCGCGCAGCCGAGCAGGGCGGCGTCAAGTCTGCTGATGCCCGTCGCGTCATCGAGCACTGGCGCGATGTGTTCCAGGCGCTGCCGAACCTGCTGGCCGACGCGCCGGTCCGTGCCGCCACGCGGCGCGACCTGCTCGCCCACCTTCCACGAATTGCTGCCCAGTGAGACCACTCATGTCCAACAAAATCCTGATTGCGAATCGAGGCGTTCGCGCCGAAGGTGCGGTCGCGCCAGCGACAGATTGCCTGCTGACCGGCGCAGCCGGGCACGCGGGCGAGTTCTCCGCGGAGACAAAGCATGTTTGAGAAAATCCTCATCGCCAACCGCGGGGAAATCGCCTGCCGTGTCATCGCCACGGCGAAGAAGATGGGCATTGCCACCGTCGCCGTCTACTCCGAAGCCGACAAGGACGCCCGCCATGTCGAATTGGCCGACGAGGCGGTGCTGCTCGGCCCCGCGCCGTCGCGCGAAAGTTATCTCGTTGCCGACAAGATCATTGCCGCCGCCAGGCAGACCGGCGCCCAGGCCATTCATCCCGGCTACGGCTTTCTGTCGGAGAACGAGGACTTCGCGCGCCGCGTCGAGGAGGAAGGCCTGGTCTTCATCGGCCCGAAGCACGCCAGCATTGCGGCCATGGGCGACAAGATCGCGTCCAAGAAGCTCGCACTGGCCGCGGGCGTCAGCACCATCCCGGGACACAACGAGCCCATCCTGTCGGCCGAAGAGGCGGTGGGCATCGCGCAGCGCATCGGCTACCCGGTCATGATCAAGGCCAGCGCCGGCGGCGGGGGCAAGGGCCTGCGCGTGGCCTTCAACGACAAGGAGGCCTTCGAAGGCTTCACGTCCTGCCGCAACGAGGCGCGCAACAGCTTTGGCGACGACCGCGTCTTCATCGAGAAGTTCGTCGAGGAGCCGCGCCACATCGAGATCCAGGTGCTGGGCGATTCGCAGGGCACGGTCGTGTACCTCTGGGAGCGCGAGTGCTCCATCCAGCGCCGCCACCAGAAGGTCATCGAGGAGGCGCCGTCGCCCTTCATCAGCGAGGCCACGCGCCGCGCGATGGGCGAGCAGGCCGTGGCGCTGGCCAAGGCCGTCAATTACCAGAGCGCTGGCACGGTGGAGTTCGTCGTCGGCAAGGACCAGAGCTTCTACTTCCTGGAGATGAACACGCGGCTGCAGGTGGAGCACCCGGTCACCGAGTGCATCACCGGGCTGGACCTGGTCGAGCAGATGATCCGCGTCGCCGCCGGCGAGCCGCTGTTGTTCACGCAGGACCAGATCAAGCGCGACGGCTGGGCCATCGAATGCCGCATCAACGCGGAAGATCCGTTCCGCAACTTCCTGCCGTCCACCGGCCGACTGGTGCGTTATCAACCGCCCGAGACCACCATGCAGCAGGCCGAGCCGGCCCGCTTCGGCGTGCGTGTGGACACCGGCGTCTACGAGGGCGGCGAGATCCCGATGTTCTACGACTCGATGATCGCCAAGCTCATCGTGCACGGGAAGGACCGCGCCGAGGCGATTGCCAAGATGCGCGATGCGCTGAATGGTTTCGTCATCCGCGGCGTGTCCAGCAACATCCCCTTCCAGGCCGCGCTGCTGGCCCACCCGGACTTTGCGACCGGCAACTTCAACACCGGCTTCATCGCCCAGCACTACGCCGCCGGCTTCAAGGCCGAGGACGTGCCGCATGACGACCCGCTGTTCCTCGTCGCGCTGGCCGGCTTCATCCGCCGCAAGGCCCGCGAGCGCGAGGCCGGCATCAGCGGTCAGCTGCGCGGTCACGAGGTGCAGATCGAACATGACTATGTCGCCGTCGTGAATCTGGGCGGCGGGCACAGCGAGCGCCACACGCTGCACATCAGCGAGTTCGGTGGCGCGCTTGGCGAGGCGCGCGTGCAGGTCGGCGACAAGGACTACCGCATCGTCAGCCGTTCGCGCCTGAACGACGTACGCATCACCGGCACCGTCAACGGCCAGCCCTTCACGGCGCAGGCTGAGCGCGGCACGGCCAAGAACCCGCTGGCCTACCGCATCCACCACGGTGGCCGCTCCATCGAGCTGACCGTGCTGAGCCCGCGCGCCGCCGAGCTGCAGGCGCTGATGCCCTACAAGGCGCCGCCCGACACGTCCAAGCTGCTGCTGTCGCCGATGCCGGGGCTGCTGGTGCACCTGGTCGCGCAGGTCGGGCAGACCGTGCAGGCCGGCGAGCGGCTCGCAGTGATCGAGGCGATGAAGATGGAGAACATCCTCAGCGCCAGCCAGGACGTGACGGTGGCGGAGGTGCTGGCCAAGCCTGGGGAGAGCTTGTCGGTGGATCAACCCATACTCCGGTTTGCTTGAATGACCACCGACAAGGCCTCACCCGGGAGGTTTGTGAAGCGTCGAAGCTTGATCGCGTCATCGGCCACAGTTGCGTTGGGGCTGGTGTCGCCCGTGCCCTTGCGGGCCGCCGCCGCCGAGACCGGCGTTCTGGTTGGCTCACTTGGCGCGAAATGGCGCCGCGCAGCGCTCTGGCTGGGCGTCGAGTTCTCGTTGCGTTCGGAGTCGGGCAATTTTGGTGCGCTGAAGTGGAGCAATCAGGGCGGGCTGTTCGGCAATGGGGGAGGTATCGACATGCCGGCGGCCGACATGCCTGCGGTCGAAGGGCTCAAGCTGGTGGTCGTGCATGAGCGCTTGCCTGCGGGGCAGTACGAGATGCGCAAGCTGCTGACCCGGCCATGGCAGTTCGCCGGCGAGAACAAGGAAGAACTGCATCAGATACGCATCCCTTTCGAGATCCAGCCCGGCCGTGCAACCTACATGGGCGAACTGGTGGCCTGGATGACCAGCGGCGCCGAGCTGCCTTTCGGTTGGGCCGCTCGCACCGGTCTCGCCCTGACCTTGCGAGACGAATCGGAGCGCGACCTGCGTGTACTGCGTGCCAAAGGCGTCGCCTTCGCTGACGAGCCACCGCTTCGTGTGTCCTGGCTGGACGCCGAAGTGCCGCCACAGATCAAGCGTGTGCCTTGACGGCCGTGGCCAGCGTCTTGGTTGAGTCCACGGTCGCCATCGTCGGCGCGGGCGTGGCCGGCGCGGCGGCGGCCGTTCGTCTTGCCGAGCGCGGCATCGCCGTCACGCTCTACGAAGCCGTGCCCGAGCCTCGCCCCATCGGCGCCGGCCTGCTGCTGCAGCCAACTGGGCAGCGCGTGCTGGCCACCATGGGCCTGCTGGATGAGGCTCTGGCATTGGGCGTGCGCGTGGACCGGCTGTTCGGCGACACGCCCTCGGGCCGTGCCGTGTTGAACATGAGCTACCAGCGCTTTCATCCCGAGGCCTACGGTCTGGGCATGCAGCGCGGTGCGCTGATGGGGCTGTTGTGGAATCGCGTGCGCGAGCTGGGCGTGCCCTGGCATTGCGGCGCAGCGGCCGAGGGCTTCGAGCAGGACGCCAGCGGCGTGACCCTGCGCCTGGCCGGCAGCGCAACGGCGCGGCACTCCGCATTGATCCTCGCCAACGGCAGCTTCTCAAGGCTGCGCGAGGGCATGAAGGTCGCGCAGCGTGCGCGCCTCTTCCCCTGGGGAGCCGTCTGGACGGTACTGCCCGCGCCGCCGGGTTTCCCGCAGATCGAGCTGCGTCAGCGCTTCCGCTCGGCCTCGCAGATGCTGGGCCTGATGCCCGTCGGCAAGGCGGCCACGGACGATGCCGAGCGCGGCATCAATCTGTTCTGGAGCCTGCCGGTGGCTGAGCTGGACGGCTGGCAGCAGCGCCTCGGCCTGTGTCATCTCAAGCGGCAGATGGCTGATCTCTTCCCTGACGTGGCGCCGCTGCTCAATGGCCTGCACGATGCCGCCCAGCTGCGCGAGGCCCGCTATGCCGACGTGCACATGGCGCGTTGGCACGACGGCCGCGTGCTGGCCATCGGCGACTGTGCCCACGGCATGAGCCCGCAGCTGGGGCAGGGCGCCAACATGGCGTTGATCGATGCGCATGAACTCGCGGCAGAAGTTGGGGGCGATTGGCCCGGCGTATTCGAGCGCTACACCCGCCGCCGCCGCGCCCACCTGCGCTTTTACGGCCAGGCCAGCCGAGGGCTGACGCCGATGTTCCAGTCCCACGCCGTCGTCGCGCCCTGGCTCCGCGACCGCTTCTTCGGCTGGGGCGGGCGGCTTCCCTACATCCATCAACAATCCATCGCCACCTTGGCCGGCTACAAGACAGGCTGGCTTTGGGGACGACTCAAGCTGTGATCGTTATGAGCAACGCACGACCCTTCAAGATCCTCGGCCTGCAGCAGATCGCCATCGGCGGCCTCGACAAGGGCAAGCTGCGCCACCTGTGGGTGGACCTGCTGGGCGTGCCGGTCACCGGCAACTTCAGGAGCGAGCGCGAGAACGTCGACGAGGACATCTGCACGCTGGGGCAGGGCGCCCATGCGGTGGAGGTGGACCTGATGCAGCCGCTGGACCCGGACAAGAAGCCCGCCGTCCAAGCCACGCCGCTGAACCACATCGGCCTGTGGGTGGACGACCTGCCGGTGGCCGTGCAGTGGCTGGAGTCGCACGGCCTGCGCTTCGCGCCGGGCGGCATCCGCAAAGGTGCGGCCGGCCATGACATCTGCTTCGTCCACCCCAAGGGGAACGACCAGTTCCCGTTCGGCGGTGAAGGCGTGCTGATCGAGCTCGTCCAGGCGCCGCCGGAGGTGATCTCAGCGTTTCAGGCTGGCTGACAGCTCGACAAGCCGCTCGAACTCCGCGCGGTGCCCGTAACGATCGTCGCCGCGCGCGTCATGCGCCAGCGCTGCGATTTTCTTCGGGCCGTAGTCGCCGATCTGCGTGCCACCGCGCAGCCACTGGCCCCAGGCCGCTACAGCCACGGCGAAGCGCAGGTCGGCGTCGGCCTTGGCCAGTGCCGGCCAGGCGGCGGCCTTGGTGACGGGCAGTTGCACGAGCCTGCTGTCCGCCTGACCCGGCGGCTTGTAGCGCAGCTTCAGCCAGGCCAACTCCTTCGCATGCGGGTCGGCGGGCTGGGCGCCTTTGCCCTCGCCGTAGCGCAGCGGGTCCACCGTGCCCTTGGCGCCGGTGGGGATGATCTCGTACAGCGCCGTCACGGTGTGCCCGGCGCCGATGTCGCCTGCGTCCACCTTGTCGTCGTTGAACTGCTGGCGCGTCAGGTTGTTCAGCTCGTAGCCGATGAGGCGGTACTCCTGCACCAGCGCCGGGTTGAACTCGATCTGCAGCTTCAGGTCCTGGGCGATGACGGCCAGCGTGCTGGTCATCTCGTTGACGAGCACCTTGTGCGCCTCCTGCAGCGTGTCCAGGTAGTGGTAGCTGCCGTCGCCCACGTCGGCGAGCTTCTTCATCAGCGCTTCGTTGTAGTTGCTGTCGCCCACGCCCAGCGTCGTCAGGCTCACGCCGCGCTTGCGTTCGCCCTCCACCAGCGTCTTCAACTCGTCGGCGCTTGTCACGCCGATGTTGAGGTCGCCGTCGGTGGCCAGCAGCACACGGTTGATGCCCTCACTGATGAAGCCGGCGCGGGCCTGCGTGTAGGCCAGGCGGATACCCGCCTGGCCGTAGGTGCCGCCGGCTGCGCTGAGCGTGTCGATGGCGGCGTGGATGGCATCCTTGCGGTCGCCCGGCGTGGCTTCCAGCACGACGCGCGTGCCGCTGGCATAGCTGACGATGGCGACGCAGTCCTGTGCTCGCAGTTGATTCGTCAGCAGATGCAGGGCCGAGCGCACCAGCGGCAGCCGGTCCTGCGGGCCCATGGAGCCGGACACGTCGACCAGGAAGACCAGATTGGCCGGCGGCAGGCTCTGCTTGGCCAGGTCCTGCCCCTTGACGGCGATGCGCAGCAGGCCACGCTCGGCGTGCCACGGTGATGCAACGAGGCGGGCATCGACGGCGAAAGGTGTGGCCGCGTTCGCCGCCGGTGCGGCGTAGTCATAGCCGAAGTAGTTGACCAGCTCCTCCACACGCACCGCGTCGCGCGGGGGCAGGGCGCCACGGTTCAGGAAGCGGCGCACATTGGCATAGCTGCCGGTGTCGACGCTGGCGCTGAAGGTCGAGACCGGCGCCTCGGCCACGCGCTGCCAGGGGCGGTCGTCGAAGCGGGTGTACTGGGCGGTGGACTGCGGCGGCGCCATGGGGCGCTGGGGAGCCGGCATGTAGGCCGGCACCACAGCGGCCATGCGGGCCATAGGCGCTTGCATCGCCGCAATCGGGCTGGCCGGCGGCGCCACTTCGACACGCGCCGGCTTGGGTGCCACCGGGGCGTCTGGTCGCTGGGCCTCAGCGCCGTGGTTGAGTGGATGCCCGCAGCCATTCAGGCCGAGGGCGACGAGCAGTGCGAGGCCGAGCCGACGTGGGCTCAGGGGCTGAATCATGTGGAACTCCCTCGGGTGATGAGCACCCTGGCATCGCAACGCGCCGCATCGTCGTCGCGCCGACCGGCGAAGCTCCGGACAAACCCGAGCCATGAACTGCAGCGAAGCGGCGCTGCCTCAACCGCAGCTCGGGGTGGCTTCGGGCACCCTGTCGACGGGGTCGCAAGGCTTTGCCCGGCCGCTCGGGGCCAGAATCTGCGCCTTCGCTTTTCATGCCATCCGATGCGCCACCTATTTCTCCTGCTGGGCCTGCTGCCCACTCTCGCGCAGGCTTGGGGCAACCACAGCCCCATGTGCTACCGCGCCTTCGAGCGCATGCCTGAGGTCGCGGGCGCTGCCGCCTTCAAGGCCGAGCCGCTTGTCGATTTCCTGCGTGACCAGGAAGCCGCGATTGCTCGCACGCTGGACGCGCAGGAGGCCTGGGCCCGCGAACACCTGAAAGGTCATGCGCCACGGCCCGACGGGCTGCGCTTCGTGCCCGACGCCAAGCGCAGCGACACCGACCGCCGCGCCGCTTTTCTGCGCGCGCTGCGCCTGTCGCCGCAGTCCCGGCTCGCGCTGTACCTGCAGGTCGACCCGCGCCATCCCGACGCCAGCCGCCCGCCGCTGGACGCGACCCAGGTCAGCGCCGTCCCCAACAGCAAGGGCGCGACGCAGCGCTTCGTCGCGCTGCAGCCGGGTGAGACCGTCGCCCCGCTGGCCGTGCTGGCCTCGGCCTGCGACGAGCCGGACTACGGCCACGACCTCAACCTCTTCGACGACAACCCCGGCAGCCCCGCCAGTCCGTCGTATGGCTTCGGCAAGCAGCCCTTCGGCAACCCGGCCATCGCGGTCGGCTCGCAGGCGCCGTTCCACATGGGCTTCTTCCACCAGGGCGCCATCTTCAACACGCTGGCGCCCAGCTT
>Ga0114942_1000566_pt1 | contig 10454 bp, 7 predicted proteins | sample LowerColdCreek_FD_88674 | JGI IMG/M metagenome (GOLD analysis project Ga0114942, IMG submission 88674) | Groundwater microbial communities from Cold Creek, Nevada to study Microbial Dark Matter (Phase II) - Lower Cold Creek | ecosystem: Environmental > Aquatic > Deep subsurface > Groundwater ... | reverse complement strand
GTGCCGGGAAATGCAGCGTAATGAATGCCGACATAGCCCAATGCCACATAGGCCAGCATGAGTAAAAGCGCCTGCGACCAAGGAAATCCTACCTGGGCAGGTGCCGCAGAAAGACGGGACAAAAAACACCTCCATATCCACCAATTCACTTGAGTATAGCGATGATTTGCAAGATGGCGGATAAAACATCATCACTATGGATAATCTCCCGGGCCAGACATGATTCCCATAGGAAGAGATTTCTGTAGTCCAGACACCATCCTGCAACAATTAACCGCTAGCCTGTAGCCCGAACGCACCCGCTGCTCCAATGGTTTCTTCACAGGCATGCCATGAATTTTCCCCTGCAACAATTATCTATAATAGGCCATCAATTAGACGGCACCTTCCGACGTTACAAATCCGTACTCTATCCACAGCGCTATCTGGATTATCGCCGTTGGCTGAAGCAACAACGCCGGGATATTCCACAGGATAAACGCATAGTCGTTTTTGATTTTCGCGATACCCGCATCGACGGCCCCCAGGGGCGGCGCTTTTATTGTTTGTTTATTTATTTTATTCGTGCAGGATTTTATCCAGTAGTACGCGAGAATTATCTGGTACTGGGCAATATTCAGGAGAAGCATAAAAAGCACTGCTTACAAGAAGACTTTTCCATACTCGCGCATGAGCGTGATTTACCACAAGACTATTTGCTGGTGACCGATAAATGGTATTCAGGTCTCGCCCATAAAGCGCAAAAAATAATAACCGTTAATTACCAACCCGATTATCAACATGGCGATAACTGTTTCCCCATGCCATTCCCGATGTTTCCCCCCATCTACGCTGCGCAACAGGATTTGCTGCTGGCGAACCATCGCCAGCAGCAGCGCCACTGGAAAATATTTTTTGGTGGTGATGCTGAACCCGGCAAATATAATAAAAAATCGATCCGTGAAATCTATGCAAAACTGAGCCGTGCCCAGCTATTGGAATACCTGAAAAATTCATTGGGCTCTGAACATTTTATTGCGCTAGATAACGATGAAATACGGCTGCGCGAAGAAGAAAAACAACACACAGGTTTGGTGGTAATGAATACCCGTCAATGCAAAGTACTACCGGAAGATTGGTTGGGCACCCTCGCCCGTGCAAATTTCTTTTTGGCTTGCCCTGGGGTTCGCTACCCTATGTCGCATAACTTAATTGAAGCTATGGCAGTAGGCAGTGTGCCTATAACCCAATATCCGGAAATGTTTTTCCCTCCACTGGAAGATGGTAAAAACTGCCTCACGTTTAATAGCAAAGATGAATTACTGGTGGCCATCAACAAGGCCATGACCATGGACAAACAGAAACTTGCCGCTATGACGCAAGCCACTATTGGCTACTACGAGAACTATTTGGCGCCTGCCGCTAGCATCAATGCCCTAGTCAATCATCAAACACGCCACATCAGTTTACGGCTCTTGCCTTTTTTAAAAGCGGGCGGCGGTTTTGCTTAGCATTTGTTGAAAGTGGAATTGATTGTTCAGCTGAAATAGCAGAAGCTAGCGATGAATTTTCTATCAACCATGGAGTGCAGGACTATGAATATTCTGGCGATTTGCGGCAGCTTGCGTAAAAAATCCACCAACATGGGCTTGTTGCGTTATGCGCAGGCCAATGCCCCCGAGGGCAGTAGCATCACCATTGCCGATTTATCGGCGATTCCCTTTTACAATGCCGACCTCACCGAAAAACCAGCGGCAGTGGTTAATCTCCTGCAACAAATTGGCGCGGCCGATGCATTGATTTGTGGTTGCCCCGAATACAATTACTCAATTGCACCTGCACTCAAAAACGCGCTGGACTGGGCCTCGCGCGAGCCGGAAAATGCCCTGCTAAACGGCAAAGCCATTGCATTGATGGGCGCCGGTGGCGGCATGGGCACATCCCGGGCGCAGTATCATTTGCGTCAGGTCTGCGTGTATTTGAATTTGCATCCGCTCAATAGACCGGAAGTATTTGCCAATGCATTTACCCCCGCGTTTGATGGCGATGGCAATCTGGTAGATGAGAAAATCCAGGGGACGATTAAGGCCCAATTAACGGCCTTAGTCGCTTGGGCAAACCAACTGAAAAAATAATCCTGACTTCAACCAATATCTCAACAACGAATCATCTGATTCCTGCTTCACAGCACAGCCTCAATCACCCTGCCTCACACAGGTCGCATAAATGAAACATGCGACAGACACAGACGAAGAGAAGGATCTCGCCGCAATATTCTGATGAATTTGTCGCACCCTTTTGCAGTTTAGGTTTACGAACGAAAGTGCATGGTTATACTCTCCCACCGAACGAGCAAAGCACGGTTATCAGCTGATAGCGGTGTTGCAGATTGAAGGAAACAATAATCCTGAGGAAATAGTATGAGCGTCGTAATTGCATACCAATCATTAAACTCCAACGTGAGCCACGACCACGACATTGAAGCAAGCACCTTCCAAGCACATACCCGCAAAGCGCAAAAAACATTAGCCACAAAAACCACAGAATCTTATTCGCTTCGTTTCCCCGTGATTAATGACGGCAAACCCGATCTTGCTGTTTACGGCCCTGCGGAACTGCTACCAACCGCGCCAACTAATCCTATGGATACAGGAGAAGGAAGAGGACGCAAGCGGAAACGCGATGAGATGGAAGCGGAGGATTCAGCCAGCAAAATGTTAGGTATGTTTCATGGCAAGGCGCTACAAATCTACCAACTGGCGCAACGGGAATTTGGCCAAGCTTGCAATTTATTAGCCTTTGGCGAATTGGATGCAAAACATAAAAGCTGGGTAGATGCAGAAAAAGTAGCGGGAAAATTAGTTCATGTTTCGGTATTTCCAAAAGCCTGTAATTGTTTCAGTTTGCATAGTGCCAATAGCGCCAATACCACTAAATTTATTGCCGAAGGCGATGGTTGGGTTGCCGCACTGTGTAACGGCGTAAGAGTGGTATTCGTTCACGTCCCGAATAGCCTGGCCACCGACCCTACCAAAGCGCAAACATTTTATCAAAACATCAAAAATACGGTATTAACCAGTAAAGGTGGGGGTATCATTGACGTGGTAATGGGTGATACCAATCAACCCCATGACTTGTTTAGCCCGACAAATATTTCCGCCGGCCTGGATGGCAAGTTTTCCGATGGCCATGCATCAAAAAATAACATTAGCCCAGTGGATACCCACGACGTTAAATTCAAAGGAACAAATTCTGTCAACACCAAAAAATTTGACGTAGCGATATACAACACCGCTACCGTAGAAAAAATTGATGTGCGCTATTTTTCCCAATTTTCGCATGTTGCAAAATCTGCAGCTGCCTATACAGATCATATGGGAGTTTTAGTGCGGGTTAAAAAAATAGCCTGATGGGGCAAGAACGCAGCAGCGGATAAATCACTCACCGCTGCTGCACTCAAAAACTTATTTCATCTGCATATCTGCCAAAATTTTAGTAAATTTTTCCTGCTCATCACTACCTGCAACAGCCTTATCACCAAATTGTTTGCGATGATTTTCTATAGCCGCTGATAATCGCTGGACCAATGCAGTTGCCTTGTCAGAACTGGCCGCTTGATCACCGAATTTATTTTTAACCAAAGCATGCAAGTCTTGTTGTTGCACACTGCCAATATCAAACACATTCGCTGCCCAAGGCATATCCACCGCCTGAATAGCGCTGAGCGCTACCAGGTTCGCTTCAAATTGTGCATCAGACGCCTGCTCATTTTCCTCAGCAATATCAGGCTTGTGAAATAGACGCGACAGGGCTTCCCCCAATCCCATCGACGGTGGTTCCGGTTCGGTGCGGTAGCGCATGGCCATGTAACGCACACGGTTGAGATAACGTTTAATGGCGCGCGGTGTTTGCCGATTCAACAAGATCCAGGGCTTCCATATCTCCAGCGCTTTTTTAAAATCTGCGGAATCTTTCGGGCGCCGCACTGGCATTTTCATCGTGTAGGCAAGCACACCCAAGGCTAATAAAAACCATGCCAGCAGTGGCAACCAATAATCGCTATACGAATTATCTTGCTGGCCACTACGAAAAGTCGCTGCGTATGACTGAGAAGCACTTGCATCGATTTTCTGCTCCCCTTCTTCGTCAACCGCACTCGCGGCTTTTCCTTTTAATATCAACGACGCCCCGGTTTTTGCATCGCCCAGCTTGCCAATCACTATGCCTTTTTTGAGATCATCCTCACTCGCATTCAGTGATAGCTGCCAAGCCGATGAAGCGCCAGCTGATGAAGTTGATGTGGTATTTTCCTGAACATTTAAAGTGAGATTGGGTGAGCCACCCACAATAGAAAGCTGATTAATTTCGACATTATCCCAGGTCGCAATCGTCTGCTGGGGAGATTGGGATTTCGGCTCGGATCTAACCAGTGAATCAAGCAAAAATCCAAAACAAGCGCCCATAATTACGACACACACCATCAGCAAAAAATAACGGTAGGGGTACAGCCCGGATTTTAATGTGCTCCACATGTACTCAATCGCGGTGACGTCACCGGGATCTGTATCGGGCAACTCCCATGCAAGCAACCTGCTGGAGTCATAATCAGATAACTGCGGCACGGGCACTTTAATGTTGATCATTTTTTCCAGGTATTCATCGGCAAAATCCGGATTGCGCTCTGACATATCGCCAAAATATTTATTGATACAAATTTTCACCCAGGTTTCATCCATCCCCAATACGATGTAACAGTCACCCGATACCGAAAGAAAATTAATTGCCTCCAAAATATCCACTACATTTTCCCTACTGCAGCGATCCAAATCGTCGATAAAAATGACCATGCGCCCGAGCGAGAGGCTTTTCGCCACTTCATTAAATTCGCGTGCAAATTGCTGGCGCGCACTGGGGTCTACCCGCGCCTGCGCCTGCCGGTCACCTTGAGCAGTCATCAGACTCAGGGGGCTCATACCAAATGCACGCAAAGCTTGTAGCAACGCCATCAGCGGCGCCACATTGCCAAAGAGTGCGATCAACAAGGTGTCCCAATTAAAACCCGGTGTATTCAACGCCTCGGTGATTTTATTAACATTTAAGGAGGAGGTTTCTCCATGGGTTAACAGATAAGTGGCACTTGCGGCAAACACACCAATCAATATCACGGTCACTAACCAGTGTTTGACACCGCGTCGGAATAACAAATTAATGCGGAACATCAAACCAACCGGAATCAATTGCGAAAAACTAAATAAGCCGGGAACTGCCTGGTTGCGAATATTCGCGTAGAGGGAGGCAAGCAACTGCTCACCTTTTTGATGATGCCAGGCGTTAAACCACACCGGCGTAAAACCGAATTTTTTTAAATCGTAATACAGCAAATTCATCAGCGAACTTTTCCCACTCCCCCAGGCGCCGGTTATCGCCAAGGTTAAGGGTGGTTCGGTACTCGGGTTGCGCATAAAACGCGAGAGGCCACAAGCAATTGCGTTATAGCCAAGCGGATCAGGATCACCGGGGCGCAGCGGCCGATCCGAGGCAAGAAGATCGGCAATAGACTCTTCCTGCTGTGGTTCTGGATGGGGTCCTTTGCGTAAAAAAAATGAGATGCCGTAAATGATCATCAAACAACAGACAATCCAATACCATGGCGCGGGAAATTTTCGATAACTGGCAGCACCAAGATCTTTTTCTTCTCCCAGTAGTTCTTCTTCTGACAAAGGTGCAGCACCCAGCCAGGAAAATGTGCCGCGACTCATGGGATGCCATGTATCACCATTATCATTTGATTTGGCAATCAAGCCATCATCACCAACCAATAACCAACTCTCGTCATCGATCATTTCTATCGCATTCAAATTGGAATCAGTATATTTTTTTTGTTCTTGCCACCGGCTTCCGTTAATGCTTTTAAATATTGAACCTTTACTTCCTACCGCGACTATAATTTCGCGACTTTTAATATCAGGACTTCCCGAGCTTCTCACTCCATCATTATTAAAAGATTTTTCACCACGCCCACCTGGCAACGCTGCAGAATAGGCAGACGAATTCCTCGCTTGTTCTTCCAATCGCTGGGAGCCAACATTTTTCTGCCAAGTCGAACCCCCATCAGTGGTACCCAGAGTTATTCCATCTGCACTTAATACGATCCCATTTTTTGCATCCTCAAAATACACCACGCTCAAATCCGGAAGCCGATCATCTTGAGTAATCTGCCCGGGATCAGAGGGTGGCGACTGCGTGCTGATATTGGATGTACCAATATTGGATGCACCGCTATCAGGCGAGTTGGATTGTTCGTAAATTTGCGCTGCTAGAGACGATGAACTTTCACCGCCTCTTTGCATTTGGATTTGTTTACTGTCTCCTACATTCGAGTACTGCGCTTTAGGATCTTTTTCAACCGCCGCCACCGCCAAAGGAAAGAGCGAGAAACGATTGCTAAGGCTCAGGGGTATTGCAGCCGCATTTTTTGCTGATGCTCCGCCGGAATAATGCTGCTGCACCCAGGTGATGCCGCCATCCTTGCTATGAAGGATCAGCCCGCCATCACCTACCGCCCACACCAACTGCGAATCCGGCAATATAAACAGGTCATTCAAATTGCCTATGACAATGGGTAAACGTTTAACCACATTCGTTTCCCATGGATAAAATAAACGTTCGGTGAAAGTCGGGGGCTGGAGTGCGTTAAAGCGAGGCACCTGGGTAAAGGCAACCCATGTGGTACCGAGAAACAGGAGCAACACTGCAACCAGTGCCACACCTTGTGAAAGGGAAATCTGCGCCTTGCGAGCGGCGCCACGACTCATTTCTTGCGAGGAAACTTTATTCATCGACATAGCTGTAGTCCTTTCATCTTGCGCTGGTTTCACTCTAGTCCGATCAAGTCGCCAAAACAATGGTAATAATTCCCTTACATTCACTCTCCAGGTTACTGTTAGTCTGCCCGCACCAAAAACCTTTATACTGGCCACCTTCCCCTCTGCTATTTAAAGGTATTCCCTTGAACTACGATGCCCGCACCAACACCTCCGACGAAGACCGCGCCGCCTTTATCCAGTGGCTGACCGACCAGACAGTCGCCCAATTGCAAGCCGCGCGCGGCAATGCAACTGCCATCCATGAAGCGGTGAAAATCTATGTCAAACACGCGTTGGATGCTTACCTGCCGTTTGAAGAAATCGAAGAGCTGCTCGGCATCAACGAACCCTGCATTATGGATTTAGCGGAATTATCCGAAGCCGATGAAGAAGCTGTGGTCGATGCCTTTGAAGACCTGTGCAATGCCTGATGTAGTGCCCTTGGTAAAAGCAACACCCTTGGCGAATCACCAGTGTCCGCTCTGTGGCCAGCCTAACCGCTGCGCCCCGGCGGATACAGGCAGTTTTGCCAGCCCCTGCTGGTGTAAATCCCAAACATTCCCGCCCGAACTGCTAGCCCAGGTTAAGCCTGAGCAGCGCAATAAAAGTTGTATCTGCCAAGAGTGTGTTAATCATTTTCACGCTCAACAACTCGAACAAAAAAATAAACCGGCTTAATTTTTTATCTGCCGATTTTCCATCCATAAAAAACACCACCACCAAACCCCACAGCAAATAGCGTTTTGTTATAGATTTTTCATATTTGTGAAAAATAATTGCAGAACAAAATATAAAACATGAAACTGCTTTTATCGCCACTTTAACAGCAAAACAGAATAAGAAAAAAATATGTAACTTTAGTAACGAAATTTATTGTGTAGATTATCCACACAATAATTTTGTTGGATTTATTTTGCATGTTGATGCGACATATTTTGCATAGGCCTTTGACAGCATTTTCATCATCCCTTATCTATAACTCGCATCTGGAAATATCGTTTCGATAATTGCACTCAACGTCAGGGACTCTGTCATATTATTTTTAGCCGGGGGTTTTTATGCGAGCCAGGAATAGCTTGTTATCCACCAGTATGCTGATGTTATTTAGCAGCATAGTCATAGTGCCATCTGTATCTGCGCAAATTTCTAATCTGAAACCCAGCTCACTGAGCATCGCCAAACTGGATGATAAAACCGCAGCTATTAGTGCACGGTTTTCAACTGCAACAATACGCGATAAAAAAGTGGGCATTCTTATTGATAAAGAAACTGTCACGCTCGTTGATGATGGAACCAGTGGCGACCTTCGCGGAGGTGATGGTTTATTTACCGCCAAAGTTGATTTTGATTTTGATGCATTCACCAAAGCCAATGCACAATTGGTACAGGCAACCAGTGAAGGAAAAACCAATTTATTTGCACCGGGCGGACGCCAGCAAATAAAACAACAGCGAGTTGCCATTAACGGCAAGAGCATGGAATTTATTGGTTTTAGTAACGGTAAAGAGCAAGTATTTACCCTGCCCTTTGACCCGTCATCAATTAAAGTCGATCAACCGATTGCCCTGCCTTTAGTTAATCTCCCTATTGGTTTGCCGATCGATTTTGATCCGGTGCCCGCAGCCGCGGTCAGCATTCCACAATCGCTGATGATTACCGATGTGAGTGTGGTGAATGATCCCGGTCGCACCTGGGCTTGCCCGACGAGCAGTACATCGCCCGTCGGAAATGCAACCGGTGAATGGACGTTTTGGCGTTTGATGGAAAATATGGCAAATGGAACCTCATCCACGTCGGATTACATCAAAGCACTTTTTAAAAATTGGACGATTAACCAGACGATCAATGGTTTTAACGTTGCGGCACGGCCTGGTGTTTATCAAGAAGTGATTAAGGATTGGGAAATTCGCAGCGGCGGCCCGGGTGCAACCTTATTGCCGCAAGAAAGCCCCTTCCGCTTGCTCGGTATTGTGCTGCGTGCAGATTTGCGTGGAGGCACCGGCCCCTATGCGGGTGGCGATGCGGGTGAAGGCCGTTTTGTATTTGCCTTGCACGATGGCAATTGCAACAACCTGAGTAAAACACTCATCCTCGAATACAAGGTGCCTATTGCGGGCTGCACCGATATTCGTACCTGGGCGCAAAAGTGGATCGATCTTGCCAGCTCAGCTAATTACAACAATGATCTGGAAAGTCTGACCAATGTGTTCACTGCTGCTGGTGCTAATCCTTCTGCACCCAACCAAAGTGCTATAGGCCAAGTGCGCACCAATGAGCTTTTACCTGGCTCACCTTTTTGGGAATTGCGTGAGTTTGTATTGCCAACCAGCGGAGGTAATTTGGTGGAGACCGATGTAAAACAAGAGCCACATTTGAGTTTTAACAACTCTGCTACTTTGGCGACTTACATCAACAGCAATTGGCCATTACTGGTTGGCCCACCTGCGGCGCAGCACACCATACCTTTGACCTTCCTGGGCAATCCGTTTGCAGCAGGAAGTGCACCGGTAACATCACTGTGGAATACACCTGCAGGTTTATTGACCGTGCCATTGACTCCGGCGCCGGTAACACCGCCACCAGCAACGGTAAGGGACGATGCCTTGTTTGAGCTGGCACTCAATACCTGTAGCGGCTGTCACCTGATGGAAACCGGTACACCCTTTGCGCATCTGGATTACAACTCGGTTCCCGGCATGCCCGCACAGCTCTCCGGGTTTCTGACCGGCATATCCATTCCCGATCCACGCAACCCGGCAGTGATGCGGAACTTCAATGATCTGGCCCGGCGCGCAACGGATTTAGCGGTAGCGGCCAATATGAGCTGCGGCAGAACCGCACCCATTGGCAACCTGCTGCTCAACGAGCTGAGCTCCCCCGCAAGACTCAGGTCTGCACACTAAGCCCCATCAATTGTTTTTACCCTCCAACAATGGAAAAACGACAGGCGCACACTGCGCCTGTCGTTTTTCCTTAGCTGTCGCGCTTTAACCCGGCAATGGCATAGAATCAGCTATAGTTAACACGCTTTTCCCTTCGCCACATCCACTGTTTGCAGGAGCAAGCCATGAATCCCTATCACCAAAGTTTGATTTTGATTGGTATGCCTGGCGCGGGCAAAAGTACCTTGGGGTTACTACTGGCCAAAAACCTGGCGAAAGATTTTATCGATACGGATTTACTGATCCAGCTGGAGCACCGCAAAACCCTGCAGGATATTTTGCATGAAAAAGGTTATCTGGCCCTGCGTGATGCAGAAGAACGTGTACTGCTCACAGCGCAATATCCCAACCATATTATCGCCACTGGCGGCAGTGCCGTTTACAGTGCAGCGGGCATGCAGCATTTAAAACAATTCGGCCCAATTATTTTTCTGGATGCCAGCATCGAAACATTAGAGAAACGCATTAACAATATGAATAGCCGCGGCATAGCGCGCCCGGCCAACCAAAGTTTTTCCGAGGTCTACGCCGAGCGTCGCCCGTTGTATTTGCAGTACGCGGATATAGTGATTGAATGCGACGGAAAAACCCAGGAGCAATTATTGGATGAAGTCATCTATGCAGAAGCCGATGCGTTCATCCAATACGAAGCATGATTACTCGTTTC